>Ga0209607_1000005_pt1 | contig 347713 bp, 323 predicted proteins | sample AD_UKC117_MetaG_FD_184413 | JGI IMG/M metagenome (GOLD analysis project Ga0209607, IMG submission 184413) | Active sludge microbial communities of municipal wastewater-treating anaerobic digesters from Hong Kong - AD_UKC117_MetaG (SPAdes)... | ecosystem: Engineered > Bioreactor > Anaerobic >... | reverse complement strand
TCAGAACCGCTATTTTGTTGCAGTTCTTGTGCTCCCGAAAGCTTGATTAGTATATCTCGCACTCCCTGTTTTTGCAAGTGCTTTTTTGGACTTTTTTTAAACTTTTTTCGCGAGGGAAAATGAGGCTTTTTGTATAAATGTATATTTATTAATAAGGCTCTATATAGTAATAGTATGTTTTGAAACACTTGAATTCCTGACTTGCAGTGAAAATCAAGTTCCATTGACTTTTCGATTACGATATCTAGGCAAACACTATGAATAAGCACAAAAAACGTAACGTTTTTATACTTTGGTATCGTCAAAGTGACATTTCTTTTTAACATTGTTGAAATTGAATTCAAAGGCGTGTATTATAGCAATAATTTTCTAATTTTTGTGGGGTGTAAGAATGAAAACATTAAAGGGTTCTAAGGTAGCCATTATTGGCGCCGGTGCTGTAGGAGCTACAATCGCTTTCGCACTATCTTTTCAACAGCTTTGTTCAGAGCTTGTTCTTATTGATGTTAATGTTGATAAGGCTCAGGGCGAGGTGCTCGATATCAGCCATGGTCTTCCTTTCTTGGGGCATATGGATATTCACGCTGGTGATTATTCAGATTGTGTTGACTGTGATGTAATCATTATTACTGCTGGTATCCCACGTAAACCAGGAGAAACAAGACTTGATCTTGCTAAGAAAAACGTTACTCTAGCTCATACAATTACTAATAGCATTATGAAGTACTATACAAAAGGAATCATTCTTGTAGTTTCTAATCCTTGTGATGTTATTACATACATGGTTCAGATGTGGACAGGACTTCCTTCAAATCTAGTTATTGGTTCAGGTACGAACTTGGATAGCGCTAGATTCAGAAGCATCCTAAGTGAAAAGCTCGAAGTTGACGTGCGTAATGTACATGGTTACATTCTTGGCGAGCATGGTGAGACTCAGTTCCCAGCATGGAGTCAGACTCATATCGCAGGTATGTCAGTTGAAGACTATGCAAGAAGTGCAGGAATTTCTTTCACTGAAGAGGATAAGGCAGATATAGCTGCTGAGACTAAGTCCTCTGGAGCACAGATAATTAAGCTGAAGGGCGCTACATACAATGGTATTGCGGTAAGCGTATCCGCTTTAATTCAGAGTATCTTGAAGAATGAGCATACAATTCGTCCTGTTTGTTCCCTACTTACTGGACAATACGGAATTGAAGGTTGCTCAATGAACGTTCCTACAGTTATTGGAGTGAACGGCGTTGATAAGATTCTTGAAGTTGAACTTACTGAATCAGAGCTTGCTAGTCTCAAGGCTTCTGCCGAGAGCATCAAGGCTGCAATCGAAGGCGTTAAGGATTTATAATTCTTCGCTGATTGATAAGTGACTATCGCCCTGTACTACTTGTAGTACGGGGCTTTTTCTTTTCGAAAAGAAAAGGCAGGATGCCATTGGCGACGTAAAAATACAGGGTTACAATTGTTATGTTGCTCAAAATTTACTACTATTAAAAACATTGAGGCTGACTAACGCCTCAAGCAATTCGAGGTATTTATGGAACCAGTAATTCAGATGAATAATATATGTAAGACTTTTAAAGTTTTGAATAGGAAGACAGGTATAAAGGGGGCCGTTCAGAATCTTTTTTCGAGAGATTATAAGGAAATTAAGGCTGTTGATGACATTTCACTAACGATTAATGCGGGCGAGATGGTCGGATATCTTGGACCAAACGGTGCTGGCAAGTCCACGACAATTAAAGTCATGACGGGAATTCTTGAGCCAACTAGCGGAAATATACTTGTTAACGGAAGAGTTCCATACAAGAACCGATCAGTAAATGCTCAAGATATTGGTGTCGTTTTTGGCCAAAGGTCTCAGCTTTGGTGGGCGCTTCCAGTTATTGAGTCTTTTAGAATACTGAAGGAAGTATATGCGATTCCAGATGATGTTTATAAGAAGAATATGCAAATGTTCTCTGATTTGGTGAATGTTGAGAATCTTTACAACAAGCCAGTAAGAGAGATGTCGCTTGGTCAAAGGACGTTATGCGACATCTTATCTTCTTTTCTGCACAATCCTGGCATTGTATTTCTTGACGAGCCTACAATTGGACTTGATGTATCGATGAAGTCGAAGATTCGATATCTTATCTCTGAGCTTAACAAGGAGAAGGGTACTACAATTATTCTGACAACTCATGACATGGGTGATGTTGATGCCCTTGCAAAGAGGATTATTATTATCGACCAGGGCAAGATGATTTACGATGACAACATTGCTCATTTGAAGACTTTTTTCGGGGCGTATAGGACAATCAAGATTACGCTTCCTAATGAGCAGTTTGATGGCGCGGACGAGGAGAAGAAAGCCAAGTTTATTGCTGATATTACTTCTCAAATAATTGCAAAGAATGAGAAAGCAAGAAACATTCATGTAAGTCTTGATGAGAGCGAATTATCAATTCTTGTTCCTGAGGCAGAGGTGCCTCTAATTGAGGTGCTGAGTACATCACAAGAGATTCTGCCTGTTAAGGATGTTCAAATAGCCGAAATTTCCACAGAATCTATTATTCGAAAAATATATGAGGGTAATGAGAGTAAGAGCAAATTGCTTAGCTCAGAGGTTAAGGAGAAAGCCGAATGAATAGTACTAAGAGAGAACTTCCTTTTCGAAGATACTTAGCCTTTTCGAGAGCGTCTTTCCTAGAGACACTAACTTTTAGAGCGAGTCTTCTATTAAGTTTGGGCGGTTCATTAATCTATACTGCGGTAGTATGCTTCTTGTGGAAGTCTATTTTTAATTCCGCTGGGACCGAAATCGTCAACGGAATGACTTATCCGATGACGCTTGCTTATGTTGCAATAGCTGGCGCTGTTACTTCGTCGATGACTATTTATCTTGTGTGGGATATAGGTCGAGATATTCAATCAGGTACCATTGCTCTTTGGTTTGTAAAGCCTCTTGATTACTTCACGATGAATTTGTTCAATTCCGTTTCAGTGATAGTATTTTCATTTTTTATTAATGTTGTACCTGTGTTTATTCTTGTAGAGATACTTGTAGGATGGCAAATCCCTTTTGGAATCAACATACTTTGGTTTGTATTATCGGTTTTCTTAGGTGTTATTATTAATTTCTGTCTTGATTTTATGGTCGGAACAATTTGCCTTCATACTCAGTCAATCTGGGGAATCAACATTATGAAGGAGGTCGTTGTTTCCGTGCTTTCAGGTGTAACCGTGCCTCTGGCATTTTTCCCCGATGCTTTGCGTCAAGTAATGATGTTTCTGCCTTTTCAAGCTATTTTTAACACACCGCTTACTCTGATGATTACGCCTAATCCGAGCACAGAGCTACTAATTCGAAGTTTCTCGATTCAGATTTTTTGGATCATCGTACTTGTAATTGCAGCGAAGTCCTTCTTCAAGGTTTCATCTCGAGTAATTACTATTAATGGAGGTTAATATGGAAAATACGAGAATTAGACCGATCCGCGGCTTCCTCTTCTATTTCAAGATATATTGGATGATTGCTCTTCAAGACATAAAGAGTAAAATGAGCTATCGTTCCGACTTCCTAATATCTACTATTGGAATGATTGCAGTAAATGTGTCGGGATTTCTGGGCTTCTGGCTGGTCTTTCAGACATTTCATGAGATAAACGGATGGAAGTTCAATGAGATTCTTTTTTTGTATGCGTGTCTCTTGTTGACTATGACACCAAATCAGATCTTTTTTGACAACAACTGGTCTCTTAGGTACTATGTTTACTCTGGCGACTTCGTGAAGTATTGCTTCAGACCAATCAACCTGTTTTTTTACTTCATATCTGAGGTTATCGATGTGAAAGGGTTTGGTCAGTTTTTCTTTGGATTATTTCTCTTAATATATTCTTGGATTCAATTGCAAATTCCGGTTACCGTTGGCAATGTTGTCACTCTTTTAGTAGGTCTTCTATCTGGCTCGCTAGTCGTAATCGCTTTGATGGTAGCAGCTTCGGCAACATGCTTCTGGCTTATGAACTCAGGCTTTATCATGGTTTATATTTTCAAGTTTACAGACTATGCCAAATACCCGCTATCCATATTTAACAAGTTCTTTCAGGTTTTATTTACCGTATTAATTCCAATAGGCTTTATTGCGTATTACCCGAGTTTATATTTCTTAAGGCCAAATGATTTTGAATGGCTAACACTTCTATGCCCTGTAGTAGGAGCAATTATGGTGTTAATTGCTTACAAAATATGGATGTATGGAGCATCTAAGTATTCAGGAACAGGCTCCTAAGATGTTGTATTTTTTATAAAAAATGCTTCAAGGAGCTTTATTTTCGAAAAAGGAGAGAATACGTATAATTTTGATCTTTTTACCTTGACTAACGCACTGGTTTAGGATGTTATATCAAAACGGCCTGAAAGGTAATTCCTCTCAGGCTGTTCTTTAATACCATTATTATATTAGCGAATATAATCTCCAGCACTTCTCTTAGGTCTCATTTTTGGCTTTCTTCTTTTACGCTTCTGGATATTTATTACCCTGATTATCACCATTGTTAAACATAGGACGATTAAAAGCGCAAGAACAGAAAGGGCCACAAAGAAAACCGTATTCTCTTTAGCGAAGATAACAATAGCAAGTTGCTCTTTATCCTTCTCATCTTCGTCTTCCTTGTCCTCGTCTTCATCTTTGCCTACTTGCCCAGTACTACTAGGATTACTTTCTTCTGGATTAGCTTCATCGCTAATAGTTGGTTCTGTTGTAGCTACATCAGAATAAGGGTAACCTGACATGTCCGTATTTTGTCCTGGAATGATTAATGGATCGTATTGTGGCTGTTCCTCTAAGGTTGAATTGAACCTTCTGTAGTCACCAGTAGTACCTGGGATCACGCTCTGAGGGTCATTCTGCCAACATTGCAGATTACCGTATGCGGTTACTGAGGCAACATATCTCGTTTGCCATCCTGACTCTTCATAAGGAATTCCGCATACAGAAATTAGCAATTCATGACCATTCTCGTTGACTGTATACAAAGTCATTCCTGTGCCTGCTACGCTAGTAGTTCCAGTCTTTCCTCCAATAAGAGCTGCAAGATGTGTTTCCTCACCCTCGTGAGTAGTTGCAGCTAACCAAGGATCATTCAGAAGATTATTCGTGTTTCTTACTATTGACCATCCATCTTCAGTATGAATATTAGTCCCCGCGAAAATATGAGTAGGCGAACTGATAATCGTGCAAAAATCTGGATTCTCAATTGCCTTGCTCATAATTAAAGTTAAATCCGAAGCAGTCGTGTAGTGCATATCATCATGAAGACCATTGGCATTGACGAAGTTTGAACCAGTACATCCAATATTGGTAGCTCTAAGTGTCATTAGCTTCGCAAAAGCAGCTAGTTCGGAAGTCTCCAGTATTTCTTGAGAGCTCATACCAAGAGCCGTCTCTAGATAAGATGCATTTACTCCATCTGGTCCAACCTCATCAGAAGTGGATGGATATTGATTAATTAACGCCTCGACTACGCCCTCAGCAACTACATTTGCTGCATCATTACCTGAAGGTAACATCATTCCATATAGAAGTTCAGAGACCTTAACCGACTCACCTACACTAAGTCCCATCAAGGTTGAGTCAAAAGTTGTTGCATCTATTGATTCCTGAGAAACTGTTAAATATGCGTCTGTACTTAAATAATCAAGACCTAATAGCGCTGTCATAATCTTCGTCATAGAAGCAGGATATATGGTTTGATCCGGATTTTTACTAAGGATTACTTCCCCAGCTGTTTTATCGAATACGCAATAAGCTTGAGCATTTACTTCTTCTAGTGTCGGAATATCCAAAGGAATCTGTCCCACATCCGCATTTACTTTTGATGCATTATCTTGATTAACAAGAAAAGCGCCCATTAAAACTATAGTAGTCAATAAAGACGCAATACTCTTCTTAATTAATACTTTCATTCTCTCCCCCAAAATATGTATAGCAGCAAGTAATACCACTTGCTGCCATGTCATATTCTAAATTAATCAGTTGTCCTCTTGCTCCTCTTGCACCTCGCTAGTAGAAGCATTCTCAGGTTCATTCTCAACATCAGCTTCATCTTCTTCAATATGATCAGTTAAAGCAAAGTCAGCTACGAAATTACCACCAGCACGCATCAGGGTAACACCAGAAGTAGCACGTGAAAGAACAGGTATCTCAGAAGCAGAAATTCTTATCATAACTCCAGAATCCGAAATAACTAGTAAGTCGCAGTTACTGTTAATTAGTGCACATCCTGCAATTCGTCCTGTCTTCTCTGTAACTCGATAAGTAATCAAGCCCTTACCGCCTCTACCTTGAACTCTGTATTCATCAAGTTTGCTTCTTTTACCAAAGCCCTTCTCAGTAATGATGAATAGCTCATCGTCGTTATCAACTGGTACCATACCAACAACTTTATCATCCTCTGATAACGTCATACCCTTAACGCCACTAGTGTTTCTACCAGTAGAACGAACCTCATCGGCTTGGAAGCGAATTGACTTACCAGATGCAGATACAAGAATAATCTCTTGATTTGGAGCAACTAGCGCTACATCAGTTACTTCATCATTCTCCCTAATAGACACAGCGATAAGTCCATTCTTATTTATATTAGTATATGACGAGATAGGAGTCTTCTTGACGATACCAGACTTTGTCGCAACAACAAGATTCATATCATCCTCAAATGACTTAATCGGAATTACATTTCTAATCTTCTCGCCCTCACCTAGATTTAACAAATTTACTATAGCGGTTCCCCTAGCTGTTCTTGAAGTTGTCTCAGGGATTGAATATCCTTTAATCTTAAATACTCGTCCTGTATTAGTGAAGCATAACAAGTAATCATGTGTTGAAGTAGTAATAATCTTCTCAACATAATCTTCTTCTCGTGTGCTCTGCGCTGCAATACCACGGCCACCACGATGCTGACTCTTGTATACATCGATAGGCTGTCTCTTAATATATCCGAAATGAGTAAGTGTAACGATAATATCCTGCTCCTGAATCAAAGACTCATCATCAATATCCTCGAAAGCACCATTTACAATTTCTGTGACTCTTGGAGTTGCAAACTTACGCTTAATTTCAAGAATCTCAGACTTAATCGTGGAACGAAGCAAGACACTGTTAGACAAAATTCTCTCATAGTGGGCAATTCTCTCGTTAAGGTCAGCAATTTCAGCCTCAAGATTATCTCTCTCGAGACCTGTTAGCCTACCAAGCCTCATATCTACAATATGTTGTGCCTGCTTATCAGAGAAACCAAAACGCTCACAAAGTTTAACCTTCGCATCTTGCTCTGTTCTTTGTGATCTAATAATCTGAATAACTTCATCGATGTTATCAATTGCTATTAACAAGCCCTCATCAATATGACGCTTAGCTTCTGCATTCTCTTTGTCAAAAATTGTACGTCTTGTTACTACATTCTCTTGGTGCTCAATATAGTACTTCAAGCAATCAATAAGAGTGACTGTCTTTGGCTCAAGCTTGCCGTCTTTATCAGGTACTAGTGCTAGCATATTGGCACAACAAGCATCTTGCAAAGCGCAATTCTTATATAATTGGTTAAGAACTACATCAGCATTAGCATCCTTCTTAAGCTCGATAACTATACGAACCATCTCATTACGGTCAGACTCATCTCTTAGTCCTGAAATACCTTCGACGCGCTTATCCTTAACAAGATCAGCCATTCTCTCAATAAGCCTTGCTTTGTTTACAGCAAATGGGAGGTCGTGAATGACGATACGTTGACGACCGCCCTGCATATCCTCAATCTCGGCATGAGCTCTTACTACTATTCTTCCACGACCTGTCTTATAGGTCTCACGAATTCCCATTTGACCAAGGATAGCTCCGCCTGTAGGAAAATCAGGTCCCTTAATAACATTAAGAAGCTCCTCAAGAGTAACTTCAGGATTGTCTAGCATCAATACAACGCCATCTATTACCTCACCCATATTATGAGGAGGAATATTGGTAGCCATACCTACGGCAATACCTACGGAACCGTTAACTAGAAGGTTCGGAAATTTAGATGGAAGCGCTATTGGCTCCATCTCGTGTTCATCGAAGTTTGGACGGAAATCAACAGTATTCTTCTTAATATCGCTCATCATCTCCAAAGCAACTTTCTCAAGTCTCGCCTCGGTATAACGGTAAGCAGCCGGCGGATCTCCATCAATAGAACCGAAGTTACCGTGGCCATCTACAAGAGGATGTCTAAGCGAGAAATCCTGTGCCAAACGAACTAATGCGTCATAAACAGAAGCATCGCCATGAGGATGGAATCGACCTAGAACATCTCCGATAGTGGTAGCACACTTACGGTATGCCTTATCGGGAGTAAAGCCTTGTGTATACATTGAATATAGAATGCGTCTGTGAACTGGCTTGAGGCCATCACGTACGTCAGGAAGTGCTCTATCAGAAATTACGGACATCGCATAGTCGATAAACGACTTCTTCATTTCTCTCTCGAGATCTATAGGGATAATAGTATTCTGTTCCGACTTGAAGACAAGATCTGTCTCCGCTTCCTGCTGTTTACGCAGGTTCTTGATTTCATCTGAATTGTCAGCCATTTTTTTCCCTCCGTGGATACTTTTCATACCACAGTATTATAACATATTAAACGCGCGTATTATTATAATAAAAGGGGATTAGTCTCATCTTCGAAAAGGATTTACTCGATTGGCTCTTTCTCAGGTTTGCCAGCTTGTCTTGGATATTGCGCTGGGGTATTTCTTAGCTTACGAATTACAATTACTGAGCGATCCATCTCAGTTCCTGGTAAACGGAATTTTTCTACACGCTCAACGGTGCCTCCGAGCGTGACTATTGCTTTTCGAGCATTCTCTATTTCTTCATTAATATGCCCTTTCATGGCAATAAAAACGCCACCTGTCTTAACAAAAGGCAAGCAATACTCACATAATACTGGCAAAGATGCAACAGCGCGAGCGGTTACGACGTCATACTTTTCGCGATACTTCTTGGCCCTGCCTGCATCCTCAGCCCTTGAATGGACGCAATGGACATCGGTCAACGCGAGCTTCTCGCAAACGTCATTAAGGAAGTTCAAACGCTTTTGAAGCGAGTCGAGCAAATCAAGTTTGAGCTCTGGCTTTACGATTTTGAGTGGAATGCCAGGAAAACCTGCACCCGTACCAACATCTATCAAAGTTAGTTTCTTGTTATCCTTTGCAATTTGCTCGCGCTCGATATATGGAACCAAAGTAAGCGAGTCAATAAAATGGCGAAGAGCAATTCCCTCATCATCTACGATTCCTGTTAAATTCATGACCTTGTTCCACTCGACAAGAAGTTTGGCGTAGACTTGGAAGGCGTTGATGCCCTCGGCCGTTAATGGGACAGAAATCTCTTCGGCAGCGTTAGTAAGAACTGGAGTAAGAAGCTTTTCCTCCTTCTCCTTCTTAGTAGACATATCAATTTCAACCTTAGTGGGCAAGATTTTTCGCAAGTTTGGAAGATCCTTCTTAAGAATCGTTACCTTGCCAGAGGAATCAACTCTCACTCTTTTTCGAAGGGAATCCTCGCTACTTGGATGAATCATCTTGTTTTCATAATCGCTCATGCTTAAACTCCCTCTTATTTGCCTCTAGAAAGACCAATAACACCGCTATATCCGCTGGTGATACTCCTGATATTCTTGACGCCTGCCCTACGCTTACAGGCCTTAGTGCGTTTAACTTCTGCTTCGCCTCAAGCCTTAATCCCGATATTACCTCGTAATCAAGTTCTTGTGGTATGGCTTTCTCTTCCAACTTCTTAAAACTAGCAATCTTTGCTTCCTCAAGCTTCAGATAGCCCTCGTACTTAATGTCTGTTTCAACTGCTTTCTTAATATCAGTCGTGAAATCCTTACGATTCTTGTCAATAAGCGATACCATATCGTAAGTTATTCCAGGCCTTCTTATGAGTTCTTCCAAAGAAATACCTGATTGAGGTGGCTTCATGCCAATATCTTCCATAAGCTTAACTAATTCAGGCACTGGGCCAGTAAAAGTACTCTTAAGGCGTTGCTTCTCTTCAATAATCTGAGCTTGTTTTTGCTCGAAAAGGCAAAACCTTTCATTATCAATAAGTCCTATCTCATGACCAATTGGAGTAAGTCTTCTATCGCAATTGTCCTGCCTTAAGAAAAGCCTATACTCCGCTCTTGAAGTCATCATTCTATAAGGTTCATTCGTTCCCTTTGTTACTAGATCATCTACAAGAACGCCAATATATGCTTGAGATCTTGTAAGAATCATCGGCTCTTTGTTAAGAACCTTCAAGCTAGCATTAATTCCAGCAACAATTCCTTGTGCGGCAGCTTCCTCATAACCTGAAGAACCATTGACTTGCCCTGCTGTAAATAGGCCATCTACTATCTTAGACTCCAAACTTGGCTTAACTGAAAGTGGGTCAACTAGGTCATACTCAATCGCATATGCGTTTCGCTGTATAGTAGCTTTTTGAAGTCCTGGCAAAGAATGAACCATTTGCTCTTGAATTTGCTCCGGAAGACTAGTACTAAAGCCTTGCAAATACATCTCGTTCGTATCATTACCCATATGTTCTACGAAAATTTGATGTCTGCTCTTATCTTTAAATCTTACAAACTTGTCTTCTATTGAAGGACAATATCTAGGACCTGTTCCCTCTATGACTCCGCTATATAGTGGCGAACGATCCATATTATCGTGGATTACTTGCCTCGTTTCATCTGTAGTCCATATTGAATAGCAAGGAACCTGCTCATCTATACTTGCTACTTGAAGGCCTTTCATCTCATTTTCGAAAGAGAAAGGGGGGATATCATCTTCACCACTTTGAATACTCATTTGCGATAAATCAATGCTGGCCAAATTCACGCGCACAGGCGTTCCCGTCTTAAAACGTAAGATTGGCAAGCCTAATTCCTTCAACGACTTTGACAAACCTTGTGAGCGTGGTAAACCATCTGGACCACTTAATGAAATAACCTCGCCCATAATCGTTCGAGATTCCATATATGTTCCAGTACAGACAACACAAGCCTTACAACGATAGATAGCCTTCGATTCGGTCATTACTCCAACGATTTTTCCGTCATCAACAATCAAATCGGTAATATGCCCTTGCTTTATGAAGAGATTATCCTGGTTCTCAAGCACCTTCTTCATCATTACTGAATATTTACTTCTATCGATTTGAGCTCTTGGAGAGAAAACCGCTGGGCCTTTGGAACGATTAAGCATTCGCATTTGAATCGCACACTGATCAGCCACCTTGCCCATGATTCCGCCAAGCGCATCAATCTCACGGACAAGCTGTCCCTTTGCTGTGCCGCCTATACTTGGATTACACGGAAGATTAGCAAGCGCATCTAAATGCAAAGTAAACAGAATCGTCTTTAGACCTAGTTTACTAGCAGCATGTGCTGCCTCGCATCCCGCATGACCTGCTCCAACTATAGCAACATCAAAGCTACCAGCCTCGTAAGCGTATTCTATGCTTTTCGCTTGCTCGAAATTCATTTTCTCCCCTTATTTTCCAATACAAAACTTTGAGAAAATCGTATCCACTAATTCTGCAGACACCGTCTTCCCCGTAATCTGTCCAATTCTATCCAGCGCTAATCTAATTACGGACGATGCTACATCAACGCCCACACCATCGTTAAGCGCTCCAATTGCCATATCCAAATTCTCGCGGGCTTCCTTCAAAATCTCATAATGCCTAGCATTAATAAGGATAATCTGTGAAGCGAAAGCTCCCTCTTGCTCGAAAATCCTAACGACCAATTCTTTAACCACATCAACGTTGATTTCATCTTTAGCAGAGACGCTGATAAAGTTTCTAATTCCAAGCTTCGAACAAGCGCACTTAATCTCTTCTTCTTCGGAATTTTTGCCAGAATCACACTTCGAAAACAAGATGCAAATCCTATCCGCTTTTTTTCCCAAAAGAAGCTCATTTAGTTGAACTATAACGCTATCTAGGTTCGTGTCAGGACTTACTAGATACAAGACCATATCGGAGTCCTCAAACGCCTTCTTTGCCCTTGTAACGCCCATCGCCTCTATCTCATCGCTTGTTTTTCTAATACCAGCTGTATCAACCAGTGTTACTGGGATTCCTTCTATTGAAAGCTCGACCTCAAGTGTATCTCTTGTAGTACCAGGGACTTGCGTAACTATTGCCCTGTCATAACCAGATAAACAATTCAGCAGGGAACTTTTACCACTATTTGGAAGTCCACACAAAGCAATTCTCATTCTCTCGGAAAGCATTCTACCGCTTCCAAAACTTTTGCACAGACTATCAATCTCGCCCCTTGCAATATTGCAAAGCTTAAGAACTTCTTCATCATTTTCTGGAGTATCATCATGTTCAGGAAATTCAACAATCATCTCAATTATAGCTAGCGCTTTATACAACTGCTCCTCAGTGCTAGCTAGTTTTGCATTTAATCTCCCGTTTAGTTGAGTGTTAGCCGCCATAAGCGCTCTTTGCGAATCAGCAGCAATTACATCCATAACTGCTTCTGCGCTCGACAAATCAATCTTACCATTAAAAAACGCCGTCTTAGTGAACTCACCAGGCCCAGCAGGATCGCATCCGTTACTAAGAAGCAAACGAAGTATCTCTTGCTTAACAGCATTGCCGCCATGACAAGAAATCTCTGCCATTTCCTGACCAGTATACGAATGTGGTGCCTCAAAACGCGCAAGTACTACTCGATCAACTACTTTATTTGTCTCTATATCGAAAAAATCCGCTAACGCCATGGTGTACCCTCTCATTTGCGAGAAACTCGAGACACCATCCGCAGAACGGATTATTCTAGTCATTTTATCGATAATCTTGCCACAACCGTCACCCGAAATGCGGATGACCGCTATTCCACCAATACCAACTGGTGTAGAACATGCGCAGAAGGGATTCTTTGACATAATAGGCATATTACTTCTCAGGGGTTACAATTACCCTTCTCTCTGGCTCTTCTCCTTCACTATGAGTAGATACGCCAGATACATTCTGTAAAAATGAATGTACAATTCTTCTTTCCGCTGGGTTCATAGCCTCCATAGCAACACTACGTCCAGTCTTCTTGGCCTTAAAAGCAGCCTTGTTAGCTAAGCCAGTAAGAACTTGCTCTCTATGCTTTCTATAACCACCAATATCAATATGAACTCTTACACGATTCTCACTATTCTTGTTTGCAACAAGATTAGTCATGTAAGAAATAGCCTCTAATGTCTCACCGTGTCTACCAATTGCTGAACCACAATCGGCACCAGTAACTGAAATGAAGATATCATCATCTTCTCTATATGAATCCATGTTGCCATGAATACCTATTCCTGACAGAACCTCAGCAACAAAGGCAACTGCTTGATCTTCAGCTTCACTAACCGCATCACCTTCAAAATTCTCGTCATCGCCGTAGTAAACAACTTCTTCATTTTCTTCAACGTTAGCTGTAACCTTAACCTCTGCTTGCTTCTGACCTATACCAAGCAAACCGCTCTTTGGCTCACTGATTACTTCAATACTAGCTTCTTCCTTAGATACACCTAGCTCACTCAAAGCTGCTTCGATAGCTTCATCAACTGTCTTGCCTGTCTTTGTGATTATCTTCTCCATAATAGCCTCCTATGTTAAGCGCCTAAATACACAGCGCATTCTTATCATAATTGATATCGAGGATTTGAATTATTTCTTCTTTTTGCCATTGCTTACAACGAGTTTAGCCGTCTTCAATGCTTCAATAGCAAGTTCCTTTTGTGCCTCAAGTTCCTTCTTCTTGTTCTCGTATGGCCTCGTTAGTAGGAAGAATACAACAACTTGAGTAATGATACCCATGATTCCACCAATTATCCAATAAAGACCCATAGCAGCTGGCATCGTAAAGCAAGAAATAAGCATGATGACTGGGAATACCCAGTTCATAATTAGAGCTGTTCTTTCTGTAGAATCCGCTTGAACTGAAATAGCACTAGGGTTAACTTTCTGGTTTGCTTTTGCTTCCTTCTTAGCCTTGTAATCAGGCTTCATTCTGTTTGCAAGCATTATTGAGAGTACGCTTGTTGCTACTACTAGAATAGGGATCATAAGTAGTGGTAGATATGCAGGATCAGAAGTCCACTTCGTTATTGAAGGTGTCATCGTTAAATCAATTCCAAGGAAATTCAAATCCATGAATTGACCCATTGCAATATATCCCTTGTCGATACACTTCTGAAGAAGGTTACTATCCTGTCCTAATCTTTGAATAAGTTGAATATTGTCTACAGCAGCCTTTGAGGAATCAAGACCAGCAAGGTCCATCATCTTCTCGATGTTCGCAACAGAAACTTGGCTAATATGACGAAGAGGAGCACTTACTACTCGGAAAATAGGCCAAATCAAAAAGATCTGGATTACAGGAATAATGCAACCACTAATACTCATGGCGCCATTCTCCTGCTGAAGTCTCATGATTTCTTCTTCACGCTTTTGCTTATCATTTGGATACTTCTTTTGAACTTCCGTTATCTTTGCAGACAAAGCCTGGTTCTTAAGCATAGAACGCTGGCTGGAGATATTAAAAGGAATCAGAAGACCTCTAATGATTACAGTTAAGGCAATGACAGCCAAACCATAATTACCAAAGAAATCAAATAAAATTCTAGTAAAGTTTCCGAACATTTCATTCAGTGGATTCTCAAACAACTGGACAATAATTCCCATGAACTCTCCTCACATCAGCGTAACGGATCATACCCGCCTTTTGAGAATGGATTGCATCTCAAAATACGCCATATCCCACGGGGCAATCCTCGCAGAACCCCATATTTCTGTAGTGCTTCTATCATATACTCCGAGCATGAAGGTCTATACTTACAGCAATGCCCTAATCTAGGAGATATTGATATTTGATAAGCCTTTACTAGCTTAATTAAGAATCGTGCTACCATCCTTGCTCTCCATACTACTGTTGAGAAGACCTGCCTTGCGTAAAAGCGATCCTATTTCCTTATGAACAGTTGAATACGATGGGATTTCTGTACAATTCCGCAATGTAAACGCCATATCATAGCCTTTTGGCAAATCATCCGCGAAACATCTATATGCCTCGCGCATCAAGCGCCTTACTCTATTACGACCTACTGCTCCAAGCTTCTTCTTATTGGCACAAAAGCCAACTCTATTAATGTTACTAGGAACAAGAGTCAAGTTGTGCTTTAATCCATTAGGTCGTCTGAAAGCGTGCAACGATAGATTCTTATCTACCGCAAAACGGCCTCTCTTATATACACGCGAAAACTCGTAATTGAATCTCAACGGAACAAATTTCAAGACCCTACCCTCTCTCTTTATCGCTAAAAATCAAGGACCACCAGGTGATCCTTCGTAAGTCACGATTAAGCAGCGAGACTCTTTCTGCCCTTTAATCTTTTTCTCTTAAGAACGTCACGTCCACTTGCTGTAGCCATTCTAGCACGGAAACCGTGTACCTTAGCACTGTGTCTCTTCTTAGGCTGGTATGTCATCTTCATATTAGTATCCTCCGTTTATATCATTAACACATGGTGCAAAAACGCATACACAATGTCATTAAACATAATTAGCTTTACGATTATATATGCGTAGCGCGAAAAAGTCAATCATTCTAGTGCGCAAACAGCTCTACTGAACAATGCCATTTTCGTCTGCAAATATCCTTTGAACACGTTTTCCAACAACACAAGTAATTTCATAATTTATTGTCCCAAGATAATCCGCCAATTCGTCAGCTGGTCTATCCTTTCCGAACACCTCTACCAGAGATTCAACATGTGCCTTCGTCTTCATGTCCGTTCCGTCTAGCATGCACATATCCATACAAATATTGCCAATAATGGGAACCTTCTCGCCTTCTACAAGTAGTGAAAAGTCATTGCTAAATCTTCTGGATAATCCATCAGCATATCCAACCGAGACAGTTAGCACGTTTGTTTTTCGAGCGGAAATAAAATGCCTACCGTAGCTTACAGAAGTACCTGGATCAACTTGCTTAGAATATATTATCTTTGCACACCAGGACATTACCGGAATAAGATTAATAGCTGTGTAGCCTTTCGGACATCCCTTGGGCATAAGCCCATAAAGAATTATTCCCGCTCTCACCATATCCAAATGCATCTGGGGAAAGCGCATAAGACCAGCGCTATTACAAATATGTCTTAATGTAAAATGGATGCCTTTGTCGTTGAGAGCTTCAACTTGCTTCATGAAACAATCGAATTGCTGCAGCGTATACTCGTCATCGTTCTCGTCGGCAACTGCAAAATGCGAAAAGATCCCATATGGAATTAAGCCTTCGAGAGCGCATATTCTATCAATATCTTGTGTCGAGTCAGGTCCAGGCTTTATTCCAATTCTTCCCATACCCGAGTCAATCTTTACGTGAATGTTGACTTTCTTGTTGTTCTTGATTGCCTCGTCAGAAAGAGCTTTTGCAGTATCAAAATCGTATACAGCTTGATCTATCGAGTAACTTACGACATCCGCGAATCTTGTTGGATCTGTATAACCGAGGATGAGGATGTTGGAATTGATATTTGCTTTTCGAAGTTCAATAGCCTCGTCTATTGTAGCAACACAAAGTTGGTCAGCACCATTCTCCAGAAGAGTCTTGGCAACCGTTACCGCACCGTGTCCATAAGCATCGGCCTTTACAACCGCCATAATTTGAGCATTCTTGGAAGTAATCCTTCTTATCTCCGAAATGTTGTTCTTAAGCGCACCCAAATCAATTTCTACGCAAGATCTGTTGAACATAGATGAAGTAACTTTAATTGACATTACCATCCCATCCCTTCAAATACCTCAGGTAAATATTCAAACATATCGCTTGGAAGCATAGCTCTTTTGCCAAGAATACCGGCGGTTACATCGCCAGTTAGTGCGTGAAAATAAACACCACTAGCAGCAGCAATCTCTTCGGAAATTCCTTGAGCAACGAAGCCTGCGATAAGGCCAGTGAGGAAATCTCCCGAACCGCCCTTAGCCATTCCGTTATTACCAATGTAATTGCGATATCTGCCTCCGTGAGGAGTAGAAATCATCGTCTCGTGGCCCTTAAGAACGACGAAGCATCTGTTCTTTATAGAGAATTCAACACACTTAGCTTCTATTTCGATTTGACTCAAATTAGAATCTTCTTGACCAATTAGTCTTAAGAACTCGCCAAGATGCGGAGTTAATATGCAGGGCTTAAGACCCGATTCCTCTCTTTGCTTCAATAATGGTATTAATTCGAGTCTGTTCTTTGATATTAAATTGAGTGCGCTAGCATCAATAACTAGCGATTTAGCATTCATAAGAAAGAATCTCAGCAAAACGTGAACTTGCTTTGACGATTCGTCTAAACCTGGGCCGATTGCTACGCAAGTAGCTTTTTGTAATAGGCTATCAGCTAATTTAATCAATTCGGTCTCACTATCAGGGAAAACAGCCGTCATAGCGCAAGGACAATTAATTCTTGTAGAAAGTAAGGAATCCTCAGGAGCTAGAACCTTAACTAGTCCAACGCCACTTCGAAGAGCTGCTGTCGTTGCTATCTCTTGGGCGCCCATCATAGACTTGCTTCCAGCTACTATTACCGCCATTCCGAAGGTGTACTTATGTCCATCCTTTGGCCTACGTGGCGCAAAAGAGCTAATTAGCTTCTTATCAAGAATTATCTGAGTTCCAGAATCAGTCATCTAGTCCTCCCGTCAATTCCTTATGGCTCTTCTTGTCATGCTTAATATCATTAAGTAAGGAAATATCAAAAGGAGTCGACTGGTAAACATAGTAATTTAGCCAATTTGTAAATAGTAGTGTCGCAGAGGATCTCCACTTAAGAACTGGTTCCTTCGATGGATCATTATCCTTGTAGTAGTTAATTGGAATTTGGATAGGTAGTCCCTTCTCTAGGTCTCTCTTGTATTCTGCATCTAGTGTTCCTACATCATATTCCGAGTGGCCTGTAATGAAGATTTGACGTCCGTGTAAATCGGATACAGCATAAACTCCGCATTCTTGTGATTCGGAAAGAATTCTCAAATTGCTATTTGAAGCAATATCAGCTCTTCTGACTTCCGTATATCTTGAATGCGGCACATAAAAAATGTCGTCGAAGCCACGGAATAACTTGACGGGCTTACTGAACGTCATACTGTGCTCATAAATTCCAAATATCTTGTTACCAGTATCATACTTAGGAATACCATGGTGATAATATAGTCCAGCTTGAGCACCCCAACAAATATGTAATGTTGAATAAACGTGGGTCTTACTCCATTTCATGATTTGAGTAAGTTCATCCCAATACTTCACATCCTCGAAATCCATTTGCTCTACAGGTGCACCAGTAATAATCATTCCATCATAGAATCTATCCTTAACTTCGCTGAAAGTATCGTAATACTTAAGCAAATGCTCATCGGATACGTGTTTAGGCGTATACGAAGCGGTGCACATCAAATCCACGTCTACTTGTAGCGGCGAGTTGGACAGTGCGCGAAGCAATTGCGTTTCCGTCGCTATTTTATTAGGCATTAGATTCAATATGATTATTCGTATTGGGCGAATATCCTGTTTTAAGGCTACATCCTCTTCCATGACAAAGATTCTCTCTTTCTCAAGAGTGTGAATCGCTGGAAGATTGTTAGCTATTCTAATCGGCATTTAAAAGCCCCCTTTTAGTTAATACCAATAAACTCGTTAAGTATCGAGTTTGCTGGAACTCGGCTAGGATCAATGACTGGTATTCTCTCAAGCTTGACTTTAAGCTTTTGGCAACGATTCAAAGCTGCCGAGAGATTCGCAAATGGCTTCTTCGTGTAGGATTTCTCCATAAAAACATTCGAACCAATCGTCCCGTTATCAACCATTTGCAGGGATAGGTTAATCTCATGCAATGCTAGTGGAGCAGTAACCAAAACCTCATACTTAAGAAATGAATTGATGTGGTAGTCTGCCCTTTTTAGGTAATCATTGTAGTATGCTTCTTCAGATTTTTCAATCATAGGCCAATAGTCAACAGTTGATAAGGCTTTGGCATTTCTATGTCTTGAATCGCGAACGATTCTCCTAAGTAAACGAATCTCATCACCATCGAAAACCCTGTTATCCGCGAACACATCTCCATATGGTGCTATAAAAATCTTAGTGCATAGTTCACTCGGAACAGTGCCTGAGATTTCATTAGCTATGCCATGCAATCCCTCAACTATAAGAATTCCGTCATTGCCAAGGCAAATTGCTTCTGAAAGATCTCTCATCTCGCTCATTCTAGTTTGAAAATTAAATCTAGGTGTAATAACACTTTGACCCTTCAGAATTAAGTTGATGTCAATAGCAACTTGATCCAAATTTAAAGTGTCCTTAGTTTCATAGTCGGGTCTACCTTCAGAATCAAAGGTCAATTCTTTAACGGCATAATAATCATCCAAAGACAAATATGCGGCCTTTATGCCGGACTCAACTAGTTGCTTCGATAGAATTGAAGTAAATGTAGTTTTGCCTGAAGAGGTGGGTCCAGAAATAAAGATGACGCGCTTGTTATTGTTAGACAAGGCTTCGCTTGCCACTTTTTTCGCACCCTCAAAAAATTCCATCTCGGAGCTATTAACAAAAGAAGGGAGCTTACTAACCCCTAAGCTCTCTTCAAGTTCTTCTAGCGATATTTCAATTTTGTTCGTGAGTTGTGCCATAAACTAATATGCCTCTAACATTCCCTTCAATGCTTGCGTTTAACGCTCTTAAGGAAGAAGTAATTTATTACCCAGTCATAACCGTACTGAATCAATCTATATGCGAGATATAAGACGCCTGGTAAACATACAAATATCACAAGAGCCAAAACAAAGATGAATACTACATGTATACCGCCAGCTAGGACTCCCATTACTGTTGCAAAAGACCCCGCACTGGAATAGAACATTTTTGTGTAGTGCTCAAGAGTTGAATTCAAATAAGTAATTAGGAATTCTTGCAGTTCCGAAGACTCAACCGTCAATCTAGGAAGAATTAGGCTTGTAGAAACCCCTACTAAAAGAACGTTCTTACATAGCTTTTCGAAAAGAACAATTAGCTTGCCCCAAAGAGGCATTCGATAATATCTTAAATTTATAAATGGATTCAGCAAAAACAGAAGCACCAATATTGCAATTTGGATAACCCCCGTTCTGCCTAGGCCAGGAATCGAATTCCCAGTAAAGTAAGTAAACGCAATAATGCAATCAACAAAAAGCCCATACAAAATGAACAGGTTAACGTGTTTCCTGTTCTCAAAATCTGTATCGCTCCAAAGTTTCCCAAGGAATAATCCTTCTATATAATCAAGCATTTCCCCTCCACGAAGAAACATGAACTACAAACAAACATGAGTATTGTACCACAAATAAAGACTCAAAATCACCTTAGGCGAAAAGTGCACTCCGTCGTGTCCTCAATCAAATACCTAAGACTATCCCACTTCATTGGAAAATGCTGTTTGCCAACAGCCTCATACTTTTTATCATCGTCGAAAAGAACCTCTATCTTCCAACAAAACGGATTAGCAGTTTTCCTTCCCACCATATCACATTGGCCTTCGTTATAGGCGCACATCCACTCAAGCATATTGGTATTAGGAAGTCTATCTTCAATGAATCTTCTCTTATCTGAATTAATGGCCTTCATGAAATTGTTATTCCACATATATCCGTCGCTCCAGGAAATCAGGTTACGCTTAAAATCGTACTTAACCTTAAATCCCCCTCCGGAAAAGGATGAAATACCAACTTCCAAAACAACAATATTATCGTAGTTACGAACTTCACTCATACTATCCCTACCTATCCTATCGTCACCGCGAATACCGATCCCGATTTAGAACCAATAATCAACGTGTTTCCAAATATGACAGGTGACGCGTCAAAAATAATACCCGACGTGGTCTCCTGTGAAGTTCCAGTCAAACGCGAAATCTGAATAGCGCTTCCCGTGCCCGTAGCTCCATCAATTATATGAATTTGGCCAATACTGTCGGCAATAATAATATATCCGTTGCCTTCCTCGTCGTAGCAATCTATAGGAGAGCTATATGAATAAATATTCATGTTATAGCTCCATTCCTCAATGCCCGTCTCCTTGTTGAAAGCTACAATTCTATTACCGCTTGTAAGTCCATTCGTCATGCTAAAAGAGAAAAAAACCAAATTTGACAATCTTCTCTTTCCGATAACTGGATTTCCAAGACATCCGCCTGTTTGATCCGAATCTGAACTCTCGCCATTATATGTGTAACAAGGAACAGACGTTTGCCACACAATTTCTCCTGTTAGTCCATTAATCTTATAAATATATGCAGCGCCATTATATTCGCCAACAACTTCACCTTGCTCATCTACCTCAGTTCCAACATAAAGATATGGAACACCATTCTCCTCTTCTATTGCCGGCGTCAAGTCAGAGTCATCGCCTAACTTAAATGTCCAAACCATTTGCATGGTATTCAAATCTATGCAATTAAGGTTGTGGGCATTGTCAACAAAATAACCGTACCCGCCATAAACCGATATTGAGCTTTCTATGCCCATATATGCACCTTGAGAATCGTTATAAATATACACATATCCGACCATCTCAGGATTAACCGATATAGTCCCTGTCCCAGCTACATATTGAGTATTCAAGGTAAAGGTGTAAATAATTCCATTCTCACCAGGCCAAATCAAAGTATCAGTAGCAGCATCGATAATTGGGGAAGAATCAAAAGCTCCCCAGTTGGCTCTATACGCTCTCGAATCAAGACCTGAACAATGGTACAGTTCTTGCCCATCAATAAGCGAGTAAATATATAACCCAAAATTATCATCAGACGCATTATCGTCACATTGCCCTACATATATCAGCGGATAGCCTCTTGGATCCAGCGCTGGCGTGCCCTTAATCGAGCATCCAACATCAATTGGATCTCTTGTGAAGCTTCCATCATCAATATCAAAGAAATAAATCTTACCATCCAATGCCGCCACTATAACTTCCGTGAGTCCTTCCTTCGAAGCCTTCTCCGGATACAGATTCATAGTTGCTCTCTCAGCGGCGCTCCACTCGATTACAAGCGGTTGTCCCGTCCAAGCAACACCTGACCATTCAAAATTCATTGTTGAAGCAAGTCTTGTACCTATTCCAGAGAACTCCCAAGCTTGCGTTAATGTTGGCGCGCCTTGCACTCCACTAACATATCCAAAAGTCGCACAGTTACGGAAATTATTGCCTCTAAAAGTAAAAATTCCAGGAACCGCAGCATAATACAGCGGGTCGTAGAATTGAATTGGATTTGCTCTCGAAAAAGAAGAAAGAGTTCCTATCGCCTCGGTGCCAAATACACTTTGTGTAATCCCTCTCGACGAAGGACTTAATGAATCATCAATAACTCCAATCGTAGCAACGCAACTTGCTGTCGCTGGGTAAAGAAGCGGATTTTGCATATCAGACATAGCTGGAATTGGTGTAGGAGTAGGAGTTGCAACTACAAGCCCTTGATTAGTATTACCGGCATTTGAAGCATTAATTACATCGCCTTCTTTTTGCTTCTTATCGTAGAAAAAGATAGCCAATACACTTGTAAATACCATAAAGAGAACAGTCATTACAACTACTATCGCCTTAATCCCTGAAGTAGGATCTGTCGACGGCTGATGATAAGAATTATCCGGCTCAATGTGCAGGTTATCTAAATTCACTTCTATATGCTCCTAACACTTGCAAACACTTGCAAACACTTACAAACACGTAACTTCGTTTTGCCTTCCTTTTGAGTAATGTTGTGAGGAAAAGCAAATTAAATCATAGCACAGAACTCATATAAAACTCAATCAATGCCTTTTGCTATTTCTACCAATTTTTTAAGTCTGTGATTCATTCCCGACTTACCAATTGGTGGGTCCATCATATTGCCAAGCTCCGATATTGAAAGACCTGGATTCATGGCTTGAGTTTTTGCAGCTTCAAGCAATTCTTGCGGCAGCTTCTTGGATTCCTCCGATAGAAGTATCTTCTCTATTAGCTGAATACGATTAGCAGACGCATCAGCTTGTCTCTTGGTGTTGCCGCTATCGCAATTTAGCATTCTATGAACGTATCCCGATATCTCATGTTCAGCTCGAAAATTCTCGAATTGCATGACAGCGCTGCTTGCTCCAATGAGGCCAAGGAAGTCTGAGACAAAATCTCCATCCTTGAAATATATAATAGCCATATCTTCGCGCGTAGTAAGATTTGGCTGAATGTCTGATGCATGAAGCATCCAAATTATTACGTTTACTATGCTCGAATTATGTAGATGCAACTCGACTCGGTACTCTTTTTTCGGATTAGAGCAATATCCACAGCAAAGAAAAACTCCTCTAAGGAAAGCACGAAGAAATAACGTGTCAGAAGATAGAAAGTCCGGACTATCTTTTCTAAAACACACCCCAAAGCAATCGTCAAATTGCTTAATCGACTCTGGCAAAATATTAATCCGAGTCATACCGTCGCCTTCGATATTATGCTCTGTCTCAAAACCTTCCTCACGCAAAAGTCTCAACAGTAATTCTCCAGCCTCGTTAATAACCTTAACCTTGTGGGATGGGAGCTTCCTGTCATTCTCGGAGTTCTGACAAAACACCCCGGCTAAAAACGCTTGTCTATCAGTAATTGTCTTAATTGGAATCTTACAAATCTCACGCTTAATTTGCTGATTAAAGCTATGCGGATCCTTATTGCTCCTTGTCATTTCTGAAACCCTCGTCAGAACGATATCGAATATCCTTCTCTATGTCGCGATGATGCACAAAGACCTTCATGCCTTTGGCCTTCAAACTCGAAGTAAGTTTCTCAGCAATAAATACCGACCTATGTCTTCCCCCCGTACAACCAATGCCAATATGTAATCGACCCTTTCCCTCGCGAACATAAAATGGGAAGCTAAATTCATACAAATCTGACAATTTGCTTATGAACTCTTGAGTCTCTGGAAAAGCTAATAAATAGTCCTCGATTCCCTTGTCTTTTCCGCTCATTAGTTTCAGGTCCTGAACGTAAAATGGGTTTGGAAGAAACCTTACATCAAAAACGTTATCGCAATCTACCGGCATGCCATACTTAAATCCGAAAGACTCGATATAGATTGACATACCTGTCGAAGCGTCGTCCTCAATTAAGGACAGAAGCTCATCTCTTAGAGCTGGTAAAGCCATCATTGATGTATCAATAATGTTTGTAGACTTAGCTCTGATTATTTGGAGCATCTGTCGTTCCATTTTAATAGCTTCTGTAAGCGATATATCTTTGGCAAGCGGATGCTTACGCCTTGTTTGTCTGAACCTTGTAACAAGCACATTGTCGTTAGCTTCAAGAAAAAGAATCTTATAAGAGCAGCCTACCTCCTCATCAATTCTCTTCATTGCGGCGCCAAAACCCTTGAGAAGTTCCTTGCTTCGAATGTCAACAACGAACGCAAGCTTCTCAACACCGTAACCGTCACCACCTTGGCCCTTAAAGAAAGTGAACACCAACTCTGGTAGTATCATAGGAGGCAGATTATCAATACAAAAAAAACCTTGGTCTTCCAAGAAATTTGCTGCCTGGCTTTTTCCAGCTCCTGACATTCCTGTAAGAATGATTAATTCCATAACTTCCTCCTTCTTGTTAGTCAAAATCCCCGATATATCTAACTTCAGGCTCGAGCCTAACACCAGTATCCTTATATACCTTGTTTGAAACATACTTTATCAATTTTTTAACATCGCTTGCGCTAGCGCTTCCGTGATTGTTAACAATGAATCCGGTGTGCTTTGGCGAGACTTGAGCGCCAGACTCGTCTAATTTGAATCCCTTTAATTCGCACTCTTGAATTAGAGCAGCGGCGAAGTTTCCACATGGTCTTTTGAATGTAGAACCAGCGCTTGGAACATCTACTGGCTGAGATAGAACTCTCTTTTGCCTGAGCTCGTTTACACAAGTCTTGATTTGATCTTGGTCGCCTATTTTTAGCTCGAACCTTGCTCCAAGAATTATTGCATCTTTCAGCTCATCCATAAAAGCGCTATGACGATAAGCAAATCTACAAGCTTGCTGATCCAGAGTCTGTAGTACTAAGTTCGAATCAATATAATCAACTGAAGTAACTATATCTTTGATTTCCCCGCCGAAAGCGCCAGCATTCATAAATATTGCTCCGCCAATACTTCCTGGTATTCCACAAGCAAACTCAGCGCCTGTAAGGCCTTGCTTCATCGCTTGCATTCCAAGCGTAGAAAGCTTAGCTCCGCACAAAGCATCAATTACGCCAACTCCTCGTTCTGTATCAATCGAAATACTCATATTGGCAAAATTCTCGTCAAATCTAATGACCATTCCATCGAATCCTTTATCAGAGATAAGGACATTAGAACAAGCTCCAAGTATGACTCTATCTATATTTTCCTTCTTACAAAATTGAATGCACTCGATAAGCTCCTCAACGCTCGAAGGCCTTGCAAAATATCGCGCTGGTCCTCCGCATTTGAAGGTAGTAAATTCTTTAAGTATCACATTCTCTTCTATTTGCATTAAGTGATATTCCCCCCTGGGAAAACTCTAGACACCAATTTCTGAGCTGCATTATATCCCATCTTCTTAACTCTGTAGTTAATAGCAGCCGCCTCGACTATAATTGCTAGATTACGTCCAGGTCCGACTGGAATTGTTATTGAAGGAACATTAATTCCAAGAATCTCCGTCGTCTCATCAGTCAATCCCATGCGGTCATATGTCTTCTTCTCATCCCAAAGCTCAAGATTGATAACAAAATCAATGCCTTCTTGCATCTTTACAGAAGATACACCGTATAGCTCCTTAACATCCAAGATTCCAATTCCGCGAATCTCAATCAAATGTCGTATTACTTCTGGCGCGCGACCAACAAGTGTGGTCTCGGATACACGTCTAATTTCAACTTGGTCATCGGCGATTAATCTATGCCCTCTTTTAACTATCTCAAGAGCAGTCTCGGACTTACCTACACCGCTTTCTCCAAGAATCAAAATACCTTCACCATTAACCTCTACTAGTACGCCATGCATACTAATTCTAGGTGCTAGTTCCAGATTCAAATATTTAACCAATGAGCTTGTAAACTCTGAAGTCGAGCCACTTGTACGAAGTATAGGGATGCATAATTCCTTAGCAGCCTCAATAACCTCAGGGTGAGCCTCATGATTTCTAGTAAGTATTAAACATGGAATTTCCTTTTCAAATAGAGCCTGTATCGACTTCTTTCTTCCAACTGAAGTCAAATGCTCAAGGTAAGCATGCTCCATGTTTCCCATGACTTGCATTCTGTCAGGTCCGAAGTGATCGTAATATCCTGCTAATTGTAAGCCAGGCCTTGTTACATCAGCGACACAAATTCTTCTCTTATCAATATCCCCTGAATCGTAAACAATCTCAAGGTTGAATTCCTTCACAACATCTGACAGAAATACGCTAGAAAACGGCACCTTGTTACCTCCATCTTATAAAAAAAGATTTCCTAATCCACATATAATACTATCACACATTAATGACTTGCAAAACCAAAACTAAGGCTGCCAATACAAGAAGAATTGCACCAATAATCCAATCCTTACTTGTCAAATGCAAAGGGTTCAATTTTGTTCTGCCTTCGCCACCTCGATAACATCTTGCATCCATTGCAGTAGCTAGCTCCTCAGCCCTTTTGAACGCAGAAATAAATAGTGGAATAATAACCGTAATATATCCCTTGGTTCTAGCAATTATTGTTCCAGTATCGTAGTCCGCACCTCTAGAAACTTGTGCCTTCATAATTCGATCCGTCTCTTCAACCAATGTAGGTATGAAACGAAGCGCAATTGACATCATCATGGCCATCTCGTGAACTGGCATTTTAATGACCTTAAGCGGAGCAAAAAGCTTCTCCAATGCATCTGACAACTTTAGTGGCGTCGTCGTAAGTGTTAGTAGGACGCTTGTAGAAATAATGAGCAAAATCAGGCGAGAAGCCATGAGTATTGCTTTTCTAGTTCCACCAAGTGTAATAACAATGATGTTCCACTCAAACAGTGTCCTACCTTCTCGAATTGTAAGCATATTAAGCAAAGCGATAAAAAGCGCTATTGGCACAACTGGCATAATAGACGAGATAATTACCTTTAACGGCAATTTGGCTATGACAATCTGAGCGATTGTAATCACGCTAAAAAGGACCATTGCTTGCCATTTGTTAACAGTAAAAATTGTCACCATGTATGTGAAAAACATCACAACTTTAATTCGCGGGTCCAGCTCATGAAAAATCGAATTGCCTGAGTAGTATCTTCCTAGACTAATATCTTTTAGCATAGCTCAACCCCCTTAGTGTTAATGAGCTGCCTCACAGCATCCTCAACACTTCTAACATTTGGGTTGATTGAAGAATTGTACTTGAGCATTAGGCGCATAAACATATTAAGCCTTGAGACCTTGATTCCCATTTGCTCTACTTTGTCTATATCCTCGAAAATTTCCGTACTACTGCCAAGCATAATAACTTTGCCATCTTTCATACAGCAAATTCTGTCTGCATACTCGGCAACTTCGTCCATGTAGTGCGAAACTAGAATAATCGTTACGCCTGTAGCTTTAAGTGACTCAATGATTCGTAGCATCCCCTGTCTTCCGCGAGGATCAAGACCGCTAGCCGGCTCGTCAAGAACAAGTACCTTCGGTCTCATAACTAGGACACCTGCTAATGCGACACGTCTTTTCTGACCGCCAGAAAGCTCGAAAGGACTGCCCTCAAGAATATCCTCCTTTAGGCCCACAAGCTTAATCGCCTCTAGTACTCTCCGTCTCTCCTCTTCCGGTTCAAGCTTCATTTTCTTAATTCCAAAAGCTACATCCTTATATACTGTCTCTTCGAAAAGCTGATACTCGGGATATTGGAACACTAACCCTACTTCCTGTCTAAGCAACTTGATGTGCTTCTTCTCCGCCGTGCTTAGATTCATATTGCTACAAATTAACGTGACGCTTCCTTCTTGCGGCCTAATCAAAGCATTAAGATGCGTGATAAGAGTAGTTTTCCCGCATCCGCTTTGTCCGATAATAGCAAGAATCTCGCCTTCTCTAACGTCCAATGATACATCCTCAATTGCCTTGAAATCTCCATCATAAGAATAAGATAGATTTTCAATTTGCATGATGGTCTTGCTTGGTTCAACTTCTTGGATGTTCTTATCTGGTTTAAGGTATGACTTAACATCATCAAATTCAGCATTCTTAACCATCTCGATTATTCGCTTGGCACAAGTTTCCTCGCTTACTAAATCTTCTTGAGTCAGCTTTGAGTGAGTAATCTTTGCAATTCTATGTGCTAAATTGATATGTGACGGGCAATCCAGTCCAAGTTCAAGCATTTTGTCTCTTTCAAGAAAAATACTTGAAGGCTTTCCGACCTTCTTAATTTCTCCATGATACATAACATATACTCTGTCGCACCTGCTAGCCTCATACATATCGTGTGTAATAGTGATTACGGTAATTTGCTTCTCGTGTCTTAGCTTCTCAACTAAAGTGAGAACCTCGTCACGACTATTGGGATCAAGCATTGAAGTTGATTCATCCATAATGATAATTGATGGATTCATCGCTAAAGCGCCTGCTATTGCTAACTTCTGCTTTTGACCTCCTGACAGATTGGCTGTTTGCTTTGTCGCGTACTTTTCAAGACCGACATACTTCATTGAAGCATCTACTATTTGTCGAAGTTCAGGATTGGGGATTCCCAGGTTCTCTGGTCCAAAGGCTATATCTTCTTCAACAGTAGTTCCAACAATCTGATTGTCCGGGTTTTGAAAAACACACGCGCATTTGCTTCTTATATCCCAGAAGCCGTCCTCGTTCTTGGTATTAATTCCAAATACAAATACGTCTCCCTTAGTAGGAAGCTCAATATTGTTCAAAAGTTTTGCAAGTGTTGACTTTCCAGAACCATTTGGTCCTAGAATAGCAATATAGTCTCCTTGCTCAATTTCCAAGGAAACTCCATTAAGAGCGATGCGGTTAGCATCATCATCTTGCATATATGCAAAAGATGCTTCTTTGACTTCAATTTGCTTCATCAACGAATCCCCAACTCTTTAAGCTTCATTACTAAATTGCTTCGTTCTTCGTTCTTCATCCTTCACTCTTCATTCTAATAATGAAATAAGAAAAACGGGGGGCACGGCATTTCCCGGTCCCCCCCGATTTAAGTCTTTAATAGTGAATTATCGAACTATCAAACGAACTCAAGAATTGCCATCTCAGAAGCGTCGCCTCTTCTAGCGCCAGTTCTGATAATTCTTGTATATCCGCCAGTTCTACCAGCGTACTTAGGAGCAATTGTATCGAACATCTTATTAACAGGATTTACTTCCTCGCCTTCAGAGTTCTTGCTCTTCAATAACCAATAAGTCATTCGCTTACGAGCAGCCAAACGAGATGCAGAGTCAACAGTTACTGTCTTCATCTTCTTCTCACGATCTACTACGAAATACTTATTGCCATTCTTTGAAGTCTTTGAAACCAAAACCTTCTTGCCCTTAGCGTCAAACTTAGGAGCAGAAACTTCGATCTCCTTAGTTGTATAATTATCTTTTTCCTTAACAGCAGAAGAAATTAGCTTCTCAACAATAGCACTAATCTCTTTTGCACGTGCAACGGTAGTTTCTACCTTACCGTTGATAACAAATGCCGTTGTCATGTTTCTTAGGATAGCTGTACGCTGATCCGATGCACGACCAAGCTTTCTGTTAGGCATCTTTATATCCTCCTACAATCAATCTTCTTTGCTTGCTAGAGATAACTCCATCTCAGCAAGTTTAGCAACTACCTCATCAAGAGACTTCTTTCCGAGGTTTCTAACTTTAATCATGTCATCTTCTGTACGAACAACCAAATCACCAATTGTGTTGATTGCTGCTCTCTTCAAGCAGTTATAAGTACGTACCGAAAAGTCGAGATCTTCAATAACAACACTTAGCTTTGAGTCCTTCTCGCCCTTGTCCTCAACACTCTTGAAGCTCATGCAGCTATCTGTGTCGGATAGTACTGTGAACAAGCTCAAATGCTCAACAAGAATTGACGAAGCGGAAGAAAGCGCCTTGTCAACAGCGATAGTACCGTCTGTCCAAACCTCCATAGTAAGGCTGTCATAGTCAGTACGATCTCCAACACGAGTGTTCTCGATCTTATAGTTTGCTTTCTTAACAGGCGTAAAGATGGAATCAATTGAAATTATACCAATTGTCTGTCCATCAACCTTATTTTGGTCAGCTGTATTGTATCCACGTCCTGCGCTAATAGTAAGTTCCATGTAAACCTTAAACTCACCATTCAATGTAGCAATAACATGGTCTGGATTCATGATTTCAACTTCATCATCATGTACGATATCACCAGCTGTAAGCTTTCCTGTTCTTCCCTCAGTTACACTAATGCAAACTGTCTTAGGTGAGTCAGTATGAAGCTTTGCTCTAATTCCCTTAATATTAAGGATAATCTCAGTCATATCTTCAACAATTCCCTGTACAGCAGAGAATTCATGATAAATATTGTCAATCTTAATCGCTGTAACAGCAGCACCTGTAAGAGACGAAAGCAAAACACGACGAAGTGAATTACCAAGCGTTGTGCCGTAGCCACGCTCTAGTGGAGCAATAACATAACGGCCATAGGAACCGTCTTCACTCAGTTCAGCGCACTCAATGGTAGGCTTCAGAATTTCAATCATTTTTCTCCTCCTCTTGTTTTGACTTTCAAGTTACATCCCGCTATTACTTGGAATACAACTCGACGATAAGTGTTTCGTTAAGATCTCCAAGATCCAAATCTGCACGCTCAGGAGCAACAACAATCTTACCCTTCATAGCATCTTCATCTACTGAAAGCCATGTTGGAACTGTGACCTTTTTAATGTTCTCAAAAGCCTTAGTTTCCTTACCCTTAGCTGATACAGCAATCTCGTCGCCAACTTTCATAGTCATCGAAGGAATATTTGCTTTCTTACCGTTTACTGTGAAATGTCCATGATTTACAAGCTGACGAGCCTGAGCACGTGATGCTGCAAATCCCATTCTGTATACGATATTATCAAAACGAAATTCAAGTAGCTTAACTAGGTTATCACCCGTCTTACCACTCATTCTCTCAGCCTTGTTGTACAAGTTTCTGAAAGGCTTCTCTAATACACCGTAGATAAACTTAGCTTTCTGCTTCTCCTTTAGCTGAAGACCATACTCACTAACCTTCCTATTAGCCGTCTTACGGCTGTTTCTGTTGGACTTCTTGTCATATCCCAAAAAGGCTGGCTCAAGTCCGAGAGCTCTACACCTTTTCAACACAGGTCCTCTATTAACTGCCATTCTAATCTTTCCTCCAATTATTGTTTACAGCACTTCTGTGCCTTCATCCAATTTGATTTATGGATATCCATTAAAGCAATACATATTATGCAATGCTTATCAGTTCGTTCTTTAAGCAGGCAACAAGCCCACTTACAAAGCATGTAGAATTAAACTCTACGACGCTTTGGAGGTCTACAACCGTTGTGTGGAACAGGTGTAACGTCCTTGATCATAGTGATCTCAAGACCAGCTGTCTGGAGTGCACGTACGGCAGACTCACGTCCTGAACCAGGGCCCTTAACATATACTTCAACAGAATGCATTCCGTGATCAACTGCCTTCTTAGCAGCATCCTCAGAAGCCATCTGTGCAGCAAATGGTGTTCCCTTACGAGAACCCTTCATGCCCATCTCTCCAGCTGAAGCCCAAGAAATAGCATTTCCCTGTGTATCAGTAATAGTAACGATTGTGTTATTAAAGGTTGCATGAATATGAGCGTGACCTCTGTCAACGTTCTTACGCTCACGCTTCTTTGGCCTAACTGCGGCCTTCTTTACTGCCTTTGCCATTATTCAATCCTCCCTTATTTCTTCTTGCCAGCAACAGTATGCTTAGGACCCTTACGAGTACGAGCATTTGTCTTTGTACGCTGACCTCTTACTGGGAGACCGCTTCTATGGCGACGACCGCGATAGCAACCGATTTCTGTAAGGCGCTTAATGTTAAGTGCAACCTCTCTCTTAAGGTCACCCTCAACTGTGTATTTGGTCTCAATTTGCTCACGGATAGAAGCTACTTCTTCCTCTGTGAGATCCTTGACTCTTGTGTCAGGACTTATGCCAGTATTACTAATAATATCAGCAGCGAATGATGGGCCAATGCCAAAAATGTATGTAAGAGCAATTTCAATTCTCTTGTCATTTGGCAAATCAACTCCGGCTATACGAGCCATCTTTGTACCTCCGTTTTTGAGTCTTATATTAGTGATATATAAAACACGTGGCGTAAGGTTCCCTCGATTTAAGAAGGCAGCCGCCCCTACAATGACGTGTAATATTCTTCTGTTGTTTTGCAGCGAAGCATGCTGCGCCTACTTTTGTCTATCCGCAAAGGGCTAATTCAATCCGGAATAAACCTAAACTGAAACTGATCCGTTAGCTTATTAGCCTTGTCTTTGCTTATGCTTAGGATCTGAGCAAATGATCATGACTTTACCATGACGACGAATAACCTTGCACTTCTCGCACATAGGCTTAACTGATGGTCTGACCTTCATAACCTAACCTCCTGCATTTTTTCACGCAAAACAATACGCCTTTTCGCGCACGCTAAAATATTATATCAAAATTCTTTCGTTATTCAAGTGCCAATTTCCCTTTTCAAAAAATTCTTCAAAAGATACAGAAACCCCGCACACTTAACAGCGGCAGGGCGTTCAAAATCTTATGATTTTGCTCTCCACGTAATTCTTCCTCTTGAAAGGTCATATGGTGAAAGTTCCATAGTCACTTTGTCGCCTGGAAGAATCTTTATGTAGTTCTGACGAAGCTTACCTGATATATGAGCCAAAACAATATGTCCATTTTCAAGCTTTACTTTGAACATCGCATTTGGTAACGCGTCATCAACTATTCCTTCTACTTCAATTACGTCCTCTTTAGACATTAGCATCCTCCTCAATGGTTGTTAGAATTGGTCCGTTAGCGGTTATTAAAATTGTGTTCTCATAGTGTGCTGATGGTTTGCCGTCTGCCGTAGCGATTGTCCACTCGTCATCCAACATTACAACGTCGTCAGTGCCCAGATTGATCATCGGCTCAACGCAGATTCCCATACCATTTGTAATTCTGTGACCTCTTCCAGCTCTTCCATAATTGGGAACATCAGGATCTTGATGCAAATTATGTCCAATTCCATGACCTGTCAAAGGTTTTACTACTCCATATCCAAAGCTCTCAGCATATTCTTGAACAGCATGAGAAATATCACCAACTCGGTAACCTTCCCTACAATACTTGAGGCCTTCAAAGAATGACTGCTTTGTTCTTTCAATAAGCAAAAGTACTTTCTTATCAACGTTACCAACTGCAAATGTTCTCGCAGCATCACCGTGATATCCATTGATATAAGCACCGACATCAACACTAATAATATCTCCGTCCTTCAGAATAACTTTACTTGAAGGAATTCCATGTACAACCGCGTCGTTTACCGATGCACAGATTGAGCCTGGGAATGGAGGTGTTCCATAGTTTAGAAAAGAAGGAGTCGCGTTGTGACTAAGAATAATATCGTATGCTAGCTTATCTAGTTCTAGCGTTGATACACCTGGCTTAACTGCAGTTCTCATAGCCGTCAAGACTTCTGCTACAATCTTGCCTGCCGCAAGCATGTATTCGTATTCTCCTTCTGTTAAAATTTCAACCATTGAAACTCACTTTCTTAAATTAAACCTTTTGCGTTAAGTCCATCTTTAATTTCCTTAATACAAATTTTCGAATCAATATTATTGTCGCCTTCTATGATGATTCCCTTTTTATCATAAAAATCAATCAAAGGCTGCGTATTATTATAATATGTCTTTAGTCTCTCCTGAACAGTCTCAGGATTATCATCTGCACGTTGAACGACATTTCCGCCGCACGTGTCACAAATTCCCTCTACCTTAGTTGGCTTATAGTCAACATTGTAGCTAGCTCCACACTTCTCACATACTCTTCTTCCAAAGACTCTTGCCTTAATTACTTCATCTTCAATCTTAATTAATACTACAGCATCAATTTGCTCGCCTCTAGCATCAAGCATTTCATCCAAAGCTTGTGCTTGGGCAATTGTCCTTGGAAAACCATCGAGAATATAACCCTTCTCGCAATCGTCCTGCGACAATCGATCCTCCACCATAGATACCGTTAAGCTATCTGGGACCAAAGCACCCTTATCAATATAGCCCTTAGCCTCTAAGCCTAGAGGAGTTCCTTCTTTAATATTCGCTCGAAAAATATCTCCAGTCGAAATATGTGCAAGTGAATACTCTTCACGAAGAACTGCTGCTGATGTGCCCTTACCTGAACCCGGTGCTCCAAGAATAATAAGTCTCATTTTCTTTGCCTCTTAAGAATTAATAAAATCGTTAGTATTATAGCGCATTTCTGCAATTAATGTGCACAAATATTACTTAAACAGAATAACAGCCTCCGGCAACTACAAAAGCTACCGAAGGCTGATAAATCTAAATAAATATTAATCAAGGAATCCTCTGTAGTTTCTTGTTACAAGCTGGCTCTCAATCTGGCGAACCAAATCATTAGCAACACCTGTAAGAATCAAAACTGAAGTTCCTGAAAACCACACATTCTCCAAACCAGTCAAAGTGCCTACGATTGTAGGAACAAGACATACAATTGAAAGGAATAAACCATCAATCCAGCATAGTCGCATTGCTGTAACTCTGATGAATTCAGATGTTGGCTTTCCTGGTCTAATGCCTGGAATAAATCCACCGCTTCTCTGAATGCTGTTTGATATCTCGATTGGATTGAACTGAATCAAAGAATAGAAGAATGTAAATAGCAATACTAATACTACATAGAATACATAGTAGAATGGACTCTCATTAAAATCCTTTGCTAGCTTGCCGACAACATTATCAGGTCCCGAGAAAAAAATTGAAATGATGATAGAGAACAATGACATGATTGACATAGTAAAGATTACTGGCATTACTCCAGATTGATTAATCTTAATCGGAATATATGAGTTCTGTCCGCCATATGTCTTTCTACCTACAGTCTTCTTTGAATACTGAACTGTAATTCTTCTCTCTGCATTCTGTACATAAATAACAAATATAATTATTGCAACAGACACAAGAGTAGCAACAACAAAAAGCAATATTCCAAGAATAGTACCTAATACTGGGCTCTTCAAATATCCACTAATTGTCTGGCTCTTAGATAAAAGAGTAACAGCCATTTGAGGAAGTCTAGTAACGATACCCGCGAAGATAATTAGAGAAACACCGTTTCCAATTCCCTTCTCATTGATACGCTCTCCTAGCCATACTACGAAGCATGTACCAGCTGTAAAAGTAATCGCTACAAGAATAAAAGCTAACACCATAGGAAGAGATTTAATCAAAGCTTCCTTTGTTGACCATGTGAAGATGAAAGATTGAACAACAGCAAGACCAATTGCCAAGAAACGAGTTATCTTCGTCATCTTCTTTCTTCCAGTTTCACCTTCTTTAGCCATTTCTTCAAGTGGCTTTATTACTACGGTCAAAAGCTGAATAATAATGGAAGCATTGATGTATGGCGTGATACCCATGGCAAATATGGTTGCGGAATAAAGTCCACCACCAGAAATGATATCCATAAGTCCACCAAGTTGTCCCCAGCTACTCTGAATGATTGATGAGAAAGCTTCTCTATCAATAGCAGGTGCTGGTACTAAGCCACCCAACATATACAATCCTAAAATAAGGAGAGTAAACAGGAGTTTCTTGCGAAGCTCAGGTAGCTTAACTGCATTGATCAAGGTGTCAAAAATACCCTTCATGATCAAACCTCCTCAGCCGTTCCACCAGCCTTTTCGATCTTCTCCTTGGCAGACGCAGTGAACTTAACTGCCTTAACAGTTAACTTCTTTGATAACTCGCCATTACCAAGAACCTTAACACCGTCGTTAACCTTTGGAAGAGAAATGATTCCTGCATCAGCTAAAATTTCAGCTGTTACCTCAGCACCATTCTCAAACTTTTCAAGATCATCAACATTAATCTCAACGTAGCAAGCTGCGAAACGCTTATTGTTGAATCCTCTCTTAGGTAGACGTCTGTATAGAGGCATTTGACCTCCCTCGAATCCAGGGCGTACTCCACCACCGGAACGAGCATTCTGTCCTTTATGTCCGCGACCGCCAGTCTTACCATTACCTGATCCGACTCCACGACCCTTACGATATGCTTTTGCATTTCCTGCGGAAGTAATTTCATTAATTTTCATGATTGCATACCTCCATTATACTTCTTCGCAAGTGACGTAATGTGAAGCGGTTCTAACCATTCCACGAGTAGCGCCATTATCAGCCTTAACAACAGTCTGGCCGATCTTATGAAGACCTAAAGCCTTAACTGTAGCTGTCTGCTTGCTGCCTGCCTTGTTGGTACTCTTGACCAACGTAATTTTTAATTCTGCCATTGGTAGAGTTCCTCCTTAACGAATTTCTTCAACGGACTTTCCACGAAGCTTAGCTACCTCTTCGATAGACTTAAGGCTCATTAGACCTTCCATTGTTGCATTAACCATGTTGTTTGGATTGTTTGTACCAAGTGACTTAGTACGGATATCAGTAATACCAGCTAACTCACATACTACACGAACAGGACCACCAGCGATGATACCAGTACCGCTTGCAGCAGGCTTCATAACAATCTTACCAGCACCAAACAAGCCAAGAACCTCATGAGGAATTGTACCATTGATAACTGGTACAGTAATCATGTTCTTCTTTGCCTCTTCAACTCCCTTGCGAATAGCATCAGGAACTTCAGCGGCCTTGCCGATACCTTTTCCAACGCGGCCATTACCATCTCCAACAATTACTAAAGCAGCAAAGCGGAAGTTTCTACCACCCTTAACTGTCTTAGATACTCGGCCGATGTTAACAACCTTTTCCTTCAACTCTTGTGTGCTTGGATCAAAACCCATATTCTATATCCTCCTGATCAGAATGAGAGTCCAGCTTCACGAGCTGCCTCTGCCAAAGCTGCTACACGTCCATGATAGACATATCCGCTTCTGTCAAATACTACTTCTTTGATTTCCTTTGCGATAGCACGCTCAGCTACGAGCTTGCCAACACAAGCTGCCGCTTCAATATTATTGCCAGAAGCAGAAGCAGTCTTTGCATCCTTATCAAGTGAAGAAGCACTTACAAGTGTTACACCTTTTGTATCATCAATGATTTGCGCATACATGTGTGAATTACTTCTGAAAACACACAAGCGAGGGCAATCTGATGTACCAGAAATCTTCTTACGTACGCGAAGGTGCTTTCTAATACGAATTTCATTCTTGTTAATCTTATTAATCATGTATTCTCACCCCCTCTTATTTCTTTGCGCCGGTCTTGCCTTCCTTAATGATTAAGTGCTCAGTAGCATACTTGATACCCTTGCCCTTATATGCATCAGGAAGTCTGAAGCTACGGATTTTTGCTGCTGTCTCACCAACTAGCTGCTTGTCCGCACCCTTGACGATGATCTTGTTAAGTGCAGGTACATCAATAATGATGCCCTCTGGCTCAACAATTTCGATTGGATGAGAATAACCAAGATTGAATACAACCTTGTTTCCCTGCTTAGTTGCCTTGTAACCAACACCGTTGATATCAAGTTCTTTAGTAAATCCTTGAGATACACCTACAACCATATTGTTAATAAGTGAACGTGTTAGACCATGTAAAGATCTGTGTTCCTTCTCATCTGAAGGTCTCTCAACTTTAATGATATTTCCATCAATTGAAACAGAAATATCAGGATGGATGTCCATCTCAAGTGTGGACTGTGCGCCTTTTACGGTAATATGCTGACCATTCAGCTTTACCTCGACTCCTGCAGGAATCGTAATAGGCATTCTTCCAATTCTAGACATATTTTATCCTCCTGCTCTTTAGATTGTGCATCAACATCATATGTCATTAATATTGATGCTTTTCAGAGATTCCTCGACTAGTACAAAATGACACTAATCGAACTGCTTAATTACCAAACGTATGCTAATACTTCTCCGCCAACGCCGAGTTGTCTAGCCTTCTTGTCTGTCATAACTCCCTTTGAAGTAGAAATGATAGCTATACCAAGACCACCGAGAACATAAGGTAGATTCTCTCTATCTGCATACATACGAAGACCTGGCTTAGAGATTCTCTTGATACCTGAAATAACTGGCTTACGGCCTGCATACTTCAAAGTAATGTTGATGTTTCCTTGCTTGTTATCCTCAATGCACTCAAAACGAGTAATGTAACCTTCGTCAAGTAAAATCTGAGCGATAGCTTTCTTCAAGTTGGAAGCCGGAACAGTAACCATTGGGTGACCGGCAGTTCCAGCATTACGAATTCTCGTAAGCATATCTGCAATTGCATCTGTAATCTGCATTATAATTTCCTCCCTTTCGCTATCGTATTACCAGCTTGCCTTCTTTACGCCCGGAATCTGACCCTTGTAAGCCAACTCACGGAAGCAAAGACGGCAGATACCATACTTACGCATATAAGAATGTGGTCTTCCACATAGCTTGCAACGGTTGTGGTGCTGTGTCGAGAACTTTGGAGTACTCTGTGACTTTAAAATCATTGACTTCTTTGCCATTTAATTATCCTCCTAATCACTTACGGAACGGCATACCAACCAACTTAAGAAGCTCAAAAGCCTCCTCGTCTGTTTCAGCCGTTGTAACAATGATGATGTCCATACCACGAACCTTGTCTACCTTATCGTAATCAATCTCAGGGAACATTAGCTGCTCCTTGATACCCATGGCATAGTTTCCATGTCCATCAAACGAATTAGGATTAATACCGCGGAAGTCACGTACTCGTGGAAGAGAGATGCTAATTAGCTTATCCAGGAAGTTATACATGTTATCTCCACGAAGAGTAACCTTACATCCGATCTTCATTCCTTCTCTTAACTTAAATGCTGCAATTGACTTTGAAGCAACAGTAGCAACTGGCTTCTGTCCAGCTATGATGCCCATGTCACGCATAGCATTGTCTAGTGCCTTAGCATTATCCTTAACTTCACCGACACCCATGTTAAGAACGATCTTCTCAATCTTAGGTACCTGCATTGTTGATGTGTACTTGAATGTCTGAGTCAAAGCAGGAGCGACTTCAGATAAATACTTCTCTTTTAATCTTTGCATTTAATTACTCCCCCTTGTCAGCCTTCTTGATGTTGCTGATAACAGCGCCACACTTCTTGCAAACACGATTCTTAGAACCGTCAGCGTTTACTACATGAGCAACACGTGTTGGCTTACCACACTTAGGGCAAACAAGCATTAAATTAGAAGCATCAATTGATCCTTCGCGATCAACGATTCCCGTAGGATCATTTTGCTTTCTTGCCTTTAGGTGCTTCTTAATCATGTTAACACCCTCAACATATACACGTCCTGTAGATGTATCAGTCTTAAGAACCTTACCTGTACTTCCAGCTTCTTTACCAGAAATAACAATAACTTTATCTTCCTTTTTAACGTGGATTTTACTAGTCATTTCTTAAGACCCCCTTACAGTACTTCTGGAGCTAGAGAAAGAATCTTCATGTAATCCTTGTCTCTTAACTCTCTTGCTATAGGTCCAAAGATACGAGTACCAGTTGGGTTCTTATCTTCCTTGATAATAACCGCAGCGTTCTCGTCAAACTTAATATATGAACCATCTGCTCTTCTTACGCCACGCTTTGTGCGAACAACTACTGCACGAACAACATCGCCCTTCTTGACCATGCCGCCAGGTGCTGCTGTCTTTACAGAGCATACAATGACGTCGCCAATACTGGCATACTTACGCCATGAACCACCGAGTACCTTTATGCAAGCAAGCTCCTTAGCACCAGTGTTATCGGCAGCTCTAAGTCTGGATTCAACCTGAATCATTGATAATTTCCTCCTTTAACCTGCATTACTTAGCCTTCTCGATGATCTCGACTAATCTCCAGTTTTTGTCCTTGGAAATTGGACGAGTCTCCATAACCATAACCTTATCGCCTATACCACACTCGTTCTTCTCGTCGTGTGCCTTAAGCTTATAAGTTCTCTTCATAATCTTTCCGTAAAGAGGGTGCTTAACGTGCTCTTCAACAGAGACTACGATTGTCTTGTCCATCTTGTCAGATGAAACAATACCTACTCTACTCTTTCTGAGATTTCGATCTGCCATTGCGTTTTCCCTCCTTAGTTAGACTTGAGCTCTTGCTCACGAATGATAGTTAATACTCTAGCGATATCTCTCTTTACAGTAGCGATACGCTGAGGATTGTCCAATTGATTGGTGGCATGCTGGAAGCGAAGCTTAAATAGCTCTTCCTTGAGAGCAACTAGTTCTTTCTCAAGCTCAGCTGCACTCTTCTTACGAATATCTTCAGCCTTCATTCTCGTCACCCTCCTTTGCCTTTACTACGAATTTTGTCTTACATGGAAGCTTATTGCCTGCAAGACGCATTGCCTCACGTGCAATTTCCTCTGAAACGCCCTTGATCTCGAAAAGTATGCGACCTGGCTTAACAACTGCTACCCAATACTCAGTAGCACCTTTACCAGAACCCATTCGAACCTCAGCAGGCTTCTTAGTTACTGGCTTATCAGGGAAGATATCAATCCATACCTGTCCGCCTCTTCTTACATATCTGTTAATTGCGATACGAGCAGCTTCAATCTGATTTGCTTTAATCCAGCAAGGCTCAGTGGCCATAATTCCGTAATCACCGTAAGCTATAACGTTACCACGTGTTGCCTTACCAGTCATACGACCACGATGCTGCTTTCTATACTTTGTTCTCTTAGGAAGTAACATCAGTTCTCGCCTCCTTCCTCAACAACAGGAGCAACCTTCCTTGCAGGAAGTACTTCGCCGTTAAAAATCCAAACCTTTACACCAATACGACCATAAGTTGTATCTGCCTCAGCAAAACCATAGTCAATATCAGCACGAAGTGTCTGTAGAGGAATTGTACCCTCATGATATGTCTCAGAACGAGCGATCTCGGCACCACCAAGACGTCCAGAACACATCGTCTTAATTCCTAGAATACCTTGTTTCATTGCCTGAGACATAGTCTTCTTCATCGCACGACGGAAGCTACTTCTGTTCTCAAGCTGAGAAGCAATGTTCTCTGCAACAAGAGTTGCATTGGAATCAGCATTCTTGATTTCCTTGATTTCTACGAAGAACTGCTTCTTGAACTTCTTAGCTAATGAAGCCTTAAGAGCCTCAATGCCTGAACCCTTTGAGCCAATAACCAAACCTGGCTTAGCAACGTTGATGAAGATTGTTGTCTTCTCAGCGCCCTTACGCTCGATTTCGATACTAGATACTCCAGCGATGTTCTTACGACTATCATCGAATGCTCTCTTAGAATTCTTTCCAGAACTCTTAATGATTGAGTCGATTTCAGTCTTTACAAACTCACGAATTTTCTTGTCCTCAACAAGGAAATCGCTAAATGTTTTCTTGTCGGCATACCAGCGTGCATCCCACTGCTTGATAATGCCCACGCGCAAACCATGGGGATTAACTTTCTGACCCATGTGAATTCCTCCTTATACTCTTTCCTTGAGAACTACAGTAACGTGACTTGTTCTCTTGTTGATTCTGTTAGCTGATCCTTTTGCTCTTGGCATAAAACGCTTAAGAATTGGACCCTGGTTACCGTATGCATCATCTACATACAAATCAGATCTGTTCAAACCGTTATTGTTAACAGCATTAGCCTCAGCAGACTTTAGAGCCTTCATGAGAACTGGTGATGCAGCCTTAGGTGTGTAAAGTAGGATTGCATATGCTTCTTCAAGAGACTTGCCCTTAATTAGGTCAGCAACAATCTTAACCTTTCGAGGTGCTACGCGAACATACTTAGATGTACACTTACCAAGATTCTTTCCCATTCCAAGAAGCTTTCTCTGACTCTTAGTAGGTGTAGGAAGCTTGGAGCTCTTCTTAGATGTAGCTGCGTATGCCTCAATAATAGCCTCACGGTTCTTCTCGATGTTCTCTTTATTCAAAATAATCTTTTCCACAATGGTTCCTCCTTATAATCAGCGCGCGCCGGCTGCTTTTTCGCCGGAGTGACCACCGAATTTACGTGTTGGAGCAAACTCGCCAAGCTTATGGCCTACCATTTCCTCTGTTACATAAACTGGAATGTGCTTGCGTCCGTCATATACAGCAACCGTGTGCCCAACAAACTCAGGGAAAATTGTGGAAGCGCGAGACCATGTCTTGATAACCTTCTTCTCGTTGGCATCGTTCATAGCCTTGATTCTCTTCATAAGGGCGTCTTCAACGAAATAACCCTTTTTTGTAGATCTACTCATCTTTCAACGTGCCTCCTTATCAATTTCTGCCCTTGACAATATACTTGCCAGACTGCTTCTTCTTATTTCTTGTCTTCTTACCAAGTGTTGGAACACCCCAAGGTGTAACAGGACCCGGAAGACCAACAGGAGATTTACCTTCACCACCACCATGAGGGTGATCACAAGGGTTCATAACAACACCACGAACTGATGGACGAACACCTAAGTGACGATTACGTCCTGCCTTACCAATGCAAATGTTCTCATGCTCTGCGTTTCCGATTGATCCGATCATTGCACGGCACTTTACAGGAACCATACGAACTTCACCGGAAGGAAGACGAATCTGAGCATAATCTCCTTCTTTTGCCATGAGCTGTGCTCCTGCTCCTGCAGTTCTTACCATCTGAGCACCCTTGCCTGGCTTAAGCTCGACACAGGAAATGATAGTACCAACTGGGATAGAACTGATAGGAAGAACGTTACCAGAAATAATGTCTGAACTAGCGCCACTTTCTACCTTTGAGCCAACTTTAAGGCCATTTGGAGCGAGAATATAAGACTTGCTACCATCAACATACTGAATTAGAGCAATGAATGCTGTACGATTTGGATCATACTCAATTGCTATAACTGTTGCTGGAACTCCATCCTTAGTTCTCTTCCAATCAATAATTCTTAGCTTACGACGGTTTCCACCACCAATGTGACGAACCGTGATGCGTCCGTATGAATTACGTCCGCCTGTCTTCTTTCCGGAAGTAAGAAGATTCTTTTCCGGAGCCTTCTTCGTTAGTACGGAATAATCCGCAACAGTCATCTGTCGAACCGCCGGAGAAGTAGGATTAAATGATTTTACTGCCATTTTGATTCACTCCTTATCTGACCTTATTGGCCGATTCCAAACTCTTCGATAGATGTCTTGTACTTAGCAGCAACCTTTGCAGACTTGCCACCCTTTGCAAGATAAGAGCCGTCCATACTTTCTGTAGCAATTGTAACCATTGCCTTCTTGAAAGCTGGTGTTCTACCGAATGCATAACGCTGTCTCTTAATCTTTCCATCGTAGTTAACAGTATTTACGTTAACAACCTTTACGTTGAAAAGCTTCTCAACGGCAGCCTTAATCTCAGGCTTTGTTGCATTAACAGCAACCTTGAAAGTGTACTTGCCTTCAGCTGTATCACCAGAAGACTTCTCAGTGATAACTGGCTTAATAATTACATCCTGTGGTGCCTTTATCATACGTACACCTCCTCAATCTTCTCAACAGCTGCCTTAGTTACTAGGAAGCTATCATACTTAAGAATGTCGAAAACATTAATTGTGTTTACGAATGCAGTCTTTGCTGTAGGAATGTTTCTGAAAGAGAGCTCTGCGTTCTGGTTCTTCTCAGATAGAACTATAAGAGCGCTATCTCCAGCCTTAACAGCCTTAAGAGCCTTAACAGCAGCAGCTGTCTTGATGCTCTCGAAATTCACATCATCTACTACGATGATCTTCTTGTCAGCAAGCTTAGAAGAAAGTACAGACTTAAGTGCAAGTCTTCTTAACTTCTTAGGAAGTGTATAGCTGTAGCTTCTTGGTTTTGGTCCAAAGATGATTCCGCCGCCAACATACTGTGCTGAACGTGTAGAACCATGACGAGCACGACCTGTGCCCTTTTGACGCCAAGGACGCTTTCCGCCTCCGCTTACTTCGCTTCTTGTCTTAGTGCTCTGTGTTCCCTGTCGGCGATTTGCGAGCTGATTACGAATCACGGCTGCAATAGCGCTCTGATTTGGAGCAATACCGAAAATATCGTCTGATAGCTCGATTGAACCAGTAACAGCACCGCTGAGATTTAATACATCTAATTTAGCCATTCTCTTGTCCTCCCGTAGCGTTAGGCCTTAACAGACGACTCGATAGAAACCAAGCCACCCTTAGGACCGGGAATTGCTCCTCTAAGAACCAAAATCCCTCTGTCGCCGTCAACCATGACAACGCTCAAATTTTGTACTGTACAATTTACTGAACCCATATGTCCAGGCATTTTCTTTCCTGGAAGTACGCGAGCAGGTGTACTGTTGGCACCCATGGAACCAACTCTTCTGTGGTACATGGAACCGTGGCCTGAAGGACCACCCTTCTGTCCGTGGCGCTTAATGTTACCAGCGAATCCTTTACCCTTGGAAACACCGCTTACATCAACATGGTCACCTACAGTAAACATATCTGATACCTTAATCTCCTGACCTAGGGAGTACTCTTCGTCAGTAATGAACTCACGAATATACTTCTTTACTTCTACGTCAGCCTTCTTGAACTGTCCCTTGTCTGGCTTGTTAACAAGCTTCTCGCGAACGTTCACGGTACCAACCTTAACTGCTTTGTAGCCGTCGTTTTCTACTGTCTTGTTTTGAAGTACGAACATTGAGTCGCATTCAATAACGGTTGCCGGAATTACATTGCCATTATCATCAAATAGCTGTGTCATGCCGGACTTCTTGCCAAGAATGAATTTCGTCATTTGTTATCTCCTCCTATTGGTTATTGGTTCGCGTCTTGCGAACATGACCTCGAACAGGTTTTGGCATTGCCCGTTCGATAAAACCTCGATATCACTATTAAGCCTTAAGCTCAATAGAAACACCTGCAGGCATGTCAAGCTTTTGTAGTGCCTCAACAGTCTTTGCTGTTGGAGCGAAAACGTCAATCAAACGCTTATGTGTTCTTTGCTCGAACTGCTCACGTGAATCCTTGTCCTTGTGTGGGGAACGGAGAATAGTAACTATCTCCTTATCCGTTGGAAGCGGGATAGGACCTGAGAAGCTAGCGCCTGTGCGCTGAACAGCTTCAATGATTCTAGCTGCGCTCTGATCAAGCAACTCGTGATCGTAAGCTTTGATTTTGATTCTCATCTTCTGTGTAGCCATTGATTTTATTTCCTCCATGCTGTTGTATTTATCTCCACCGTGTCGGGCGTTTCTTTTACTCCCACTTAAAAACCCAGGCATCCAGTTACCGCTTGCTTCAGTTGAAGTGCAGCACTTTGGCCCCTGGGCATGTGCTAATAAAACACACGCTGCCGGCAAAAGCCGAGATCGTCGGATTCAATGTCCGACTGCTCCATTGAAGTTACCCGCTTTCATACGCAGCTCGCATAAATGCGGCAATCTCCAATTTCTTCGCGTGGCGACCGTGAACTATCAAAGTCGCGCATCGAGTATTATATAGCGGATATCCGGATTAGGCAAGTGTTTTATTAAAAAAATTATTTCTCCTTCGAACGCCCAATAGATAGAACTTGATCGCTAGTGAATTCATACTTTTTCGCGCAAAAATGACACTTAATCTCAATACCCTCTTTGGTAGAAGCCAATTCGTCCAAATCATCACTTCCAAGAGTGCTTAAAACCCGAAGCATTTTGTCTTGCGAGCAGTTACACTTGTAGGCGATTTCTTTTGACGAAAGAAACTTAATTTCGGGATCGCCCAGAAACATATCTACGATTTGCGCTGGCGAGAGGCCCTCAGATAGAAGATATGACACATCCGGGAAACCGCCGTTAGCGCGCTTCTCAATGTAATCAATGTCTTCAGGAGTCGCTCCTGGTAACATTTGAACCATTATTCCACCGGCATTTGTCACTCCGCTACTATCTAGCCCAACTCCAAGAGCAATTACCGACGGTGTTTGCTCAGACTTTGCCATATAGTATGTAAAGTCCTCAGCAATCGCTCCAGAAATAAGCTCTACTGAACCAACATATGGTTCTTTAAGACCAATGTCCCTAATAATTGTAAGAATCCCATTCCCTACACACGAAGCAATGTCAAGTCCTTTTCCATCGCCACTATTCTCGACTATTGGATTTGTAACATAAGCACGGCAATTTCCAAAGCTGTCACAAACGCAGGTCATTCCTTTTATCGGGCCATCACACTTTATGACGGAAGTTTGGGTATCGTTTTCGCCTTTCATATTGTCGGCAACCAGTAGAGAACCTGTAATAAATCTTCCAAAAGCAGCAGTGGCAACCGGCGAAGTGTTGTGTATCTCGAGTGCCTTTGCTACAGTCGCCGTTGCTCGAATTCCAATAGCTCGGACATGTCCGTCCAAAGCAGTGGCCGTAACAATATGATCTAACGACTCGTCTTGTGGCATGCCTGGCGCACGATAATAGTTTGATGTGCTCATTTACTTTCTTCTTTCTTTAATACTATAAACACTCGTTCATCTTCTTTTCGAGGAGGGCAAAACTCGAGATCTCCATATACGCCTGCAACTATCAAGCCATTCTTTTTGGCGAGCTTGGTAATTTGAGATATCGAAAAGCATTTCTCCTCGATTTGCCCGTCCATTCTATCATATGTGCCATCATCTCTAGCTCGAAATATCGTTAATTCAGCTTCGTTTGTCTTTGTTTTCGTATCATAGGAATTCGCCCACAACAAAGTAAACTCATCGTAATCCTCAAAGAACACGTTGTTGCCTAGAGTTTTTTTGAAATGCTTTGGGGTAGCCAAATCAAAAACAAACACTCCATCGGGATTCATGAAAAGCTTAACCTTTTCGAGAAGCACACTTAAAGAACCAAGATTATCCAGATGATTTACCGTATCAAGCAAACTAACAAAAACATCAACGCTACCGTGCAAATCCAACTTGGTAATATCCTGATTAATAAAAAGAATTCTCTTTCTTTTCATAGCACAAAGCTGTGTTGCCTTATTAAGCATAGCAAGCGATTTATCAATTCCAATAACTTCGTAACCAATAGAATCAAATTCAACATCAACTAGTCCGGTTCCGCACCCAAGGTCACAAAGAACTTTCTTGCCTTGATTCCCTTCGCCCTTCGTACTCTTCGTACTATACGTATTAACAAGCTTGTGAACAAACAGAGCCCATGCCTTCGGATCCAAATCCGATTGCATTATGTCATACTCATTTGCAATAAAATCGTAAAAATCAGTGTCACACATTTTACAGATAATCTCTCGGGCTTACAGTTGTGCCATTAACACGAACCTCAAAATGCAGATGCGCGCCTGTAGATGTACCAGTACTTCCAACGGTTCCTATGCTATCTCCAGCATTCACATAAGACCCGTTACTTACATACACGTCAGTCATATGTCCATAAAGAGTAGACAATCCGTCACCATGGTCAATTACTACATAGTTTCCATATCCTGAACCACCATAATTACAGCCAGGGCAAGGTGTACTTACAATTATTACCGTTCCCGATGCCGCCGCCATGACAGAATCTCCGAAGCCAGCACCTATATCAATACCAGAATGAAATCTTTGAGTTCCATAGACTGGATGAGTACGATTACCATATTCACTAGTTACATACGTTGTCCAAGTTGGCCAAGATAGTACACCTGAACCTGAACCAGTAGAGCCACCACCTGAAGAGGAAGACCCTGCTGGATGCTGCAAAGCATAAATCTCATTATTAAGCTGCTCAGCAGTAGCATTCAATTCGTCTTCAAGCTGTTCATATTGACTAATTTGAATATTGATATCATTCAAAGCTGCTGTTGTTACACCAATTCTATCCTCTAATTCTTGAAGTTGCTCTTGACGTTCCCTTGCAGCATTCTCCATATCAGTTGCTTCCTGTAAAGCGTAGTCAGCCTGCGCTTGCGCATCATCTAAAGCTACTTGCATATTATCAACAGCTTGAGCTTGCGCATCCGCAATCAACGTTATTATCTCCATATTCGTGAAGAAACCTGCAATACTATCTGACTGAAGCATTATCTCTAAAGTAGATGTGTTTTGGTATTCATACATGACAGAAATTTGCGTAGAAAAGGTTTCTTGCTCAGCAGCTAAATTATCTTGAGCAACTACATATCTATCCAGAGCCTCAGCCTTAGCAATTAAGGCATCCGCTAACTGCTGAGCTATAATCTGATATTGAGCCATTTGCTCTTCGCTCAGTTGATTAAGTTCTTCAAGCTCGCCAGATAATTCACCAGCTTCAGCCGATAATTCACTCGCCATTTCGGCAGCTGCTTGGGCATCTGCTAAAGCCTGATCTCTCTCATTGCGGCGATCTTCAAGCTCGTCGTCTTGAAGCTCAACAGCTCTTTGCAAAAGAACTTGGTAATTGTCCGACGCTGCTACTCTGTGTCCTAACCCAGTAGAAATCAAAACAACTCCAACTGCAATCATCACAACGCAAACGATACTTTTGATTAGCATCGTTTTATTTATTACTTCATTGCCCGACTTCTCTTGATCTAATTTCATAATCTCACTTCTTTTCTATTAAACTTTTATATAGTTTCGAACAGAAATGCCACTACCTACAGCTCCGATTATTACACCCATCAAAACTACTAGAATTAATACCCACCACATGATGTTCTGCAAAGGCAGAATTGCGTAAAAGCTTGAAGTACTTACTTTCCCCATCATTGAAGCATAAACACTTCTATAAATAAGGCACGAAGCTCCCCAAGCGCAAATAGCGCTAACTAATCCTACTAAAGCACCCTCAATTATGTAAGGCATTCGAATATAAGCATTCGTCGCACCAACAAACTTCATAATCTCAATTTCATTTGCTCTTGCATAAACTGAAATACGAACCATGTTAGAGATGATAAACAACGCAATCAATAATAAGACCACAAAGGATACACCCGTTACAACATTAACGATTTGTCTTGCGCGTACTAGAAAACTCATTACATTACTCTCCAGCGCAACTTTGTTAACTCCCGAGCCAGACCTTAAATAGTTTGCTACATCATTCGCATATGAAGGATCCGATAATTGAACCGTAAAAGTATAAGGTAAATACATGTTGTAGTCGAAACCATCTAGAATGGACGAACTCGAACCTAGATTTGCCTTAAAATTCTCATAATTTTGTTCAGGAGAAAGAAGTGTAAATCCAATTACTCTAGCGTCATTCGTCAAAGCCTGTGACATTATGTCGAGCTCTTCCTGAGTGCATTGAAGTCTCATATAGACTTCTATTGGAGGTTGTTGTCCTAGTTTCTTCATAATGCTTCTTGCATTTGCCGAAAAAACGAAGAATGCGCTCATCAATACCAACATGAGCAAAATCGTAGTAATTGAAGCAATTGTTACCAAAGGGTGCCTGATTATTCCGGTCACGCCTTCTTTTATAGAACTAAGAAAAGCTCTGGCGTTCACGTTTCATCATCCTCCAAGTTATCCAAATCAATATCTATTTGGCTTAATTTCACATCTGCGTCTGAAGTACTCCACTCCATATTTTTCTCTAAAAATGCATCGCTATCGAATTCGTCTTCGTCACTAAAGTCACTAGCTTTGTCATCAGAAGACATTTCGCCTTCTTCACTCTCAAGCTTAGGTTGAACCGCTGGCGCACCTTCTCCTATTAATGTCTCGTCTCCAAAGAAGAAATCGTCTTCAGTCTCATCCTCAACAAAAGAGTCAACGCGGTTCTCTGTATCATATCCACCAAAGCCGTCTTCAACGCTCTCTTGTGCAATACTTCTTCTCTTGTAAGCACTCTTCTTCTGATCTCTAATTATATATCCACCATCGATCTCGATAACTCTCTTCTTGATTCTATCAACGAGATTGCTATCGTGAGTGCAAATGATTACCGTAGTACCATTTCTATTAATCTCGAGAAGCAAAGCCATAATGCTCTCAGAAGTCTCTGGGTCTAGATTACCCGTAGGCTCATCGGCAACGATAAGCGACGGGTTATTAAGCATAGCTCTCGCTATCGCTACTCTTTGTTGTTCACCACCAGAGAGTTCTTGAGGATAATCGTTAGCCTTATCCTTCAAACCAACAATATTAAGCATCAATTGCACTGAACGATTGAGGCTCTTACGTGGAGTGCCAATGATTTCTCCTGCAAAGGCAATATTCTCAGCTACCGTCTTAGTATCAATCAATCTAAAATCCTGATAAATCATTCCGATTTGTCTTCTCAGGACTGGTACAAGTGCGCGATTCATTGAAGAAATATCGAAATTATCAATTGTAACCTTGCCGCATGTTGGTACCTCTTCTCTGGTGATACATTTCATCAAAGTAGATTTGCCTGAACCAGATTTACCAATAATAAAAACGAATTCGCCATCTTCAATAAGAAAGCTGACGCCTTGGAGGGCATCAACTCCCGATTTGTAAGTCTTCTTAACATCCGAAAATCTAATCACTAGAGTCAACTCTTTCTTATCTATTTTATCTTATCATGTTGTCCTTGCCTCTAGACAAGTAGTCCAGGTAAACACGAACCATAGAAGCCATCTTGAACAAGACAGCATCATCAAAGGAACGAAGGTCAAGTCCAGTATTTCTCTTTACTTTATCCAAACGATAAACAAGAGTGTTTCTGTGTACATAAAGCTCACGGCTCGTCTCACTACCATTTAAGTTGTTGGCGAAGAAACTCTCAATTGTCGTAATTGTATCCTCATCAAGCGTTCCATACGCTTCATTAGGGAATACCTCATCGATAAACATTTGGCATAGCGTCGGTGGCAATTGATAAATAAGACGACCCAAGCCAAGCTTGTCATATCTTGAAATAAATCTATCTTGCTCGAAAACCTTACCTACGCGAAGAGCAAGCATCGCATCTCTATAAGACTTCGAAATGTTTTGGAACACAGGAACAATTGAACCTACACCGATATATACCGATATGCTCTCGTTGTTCAACACATCCAAAACAGCTTTGCTAGCATCCTCAATGAACTGATCTCTTTCCTTCTCGCTAGAATCAACCCTCGCTGCATTAAGTATGATAATTAGTGTTGTCTCATCCATAGCCAAAACCGAAGCATATGAAGCATCTGAATAGTAGTTCTGAAGAACTTCAAGTGCATCAATTGCTTCATCCTCAAGCGTTCTAATTACCATAACAAGTCTTGGTGTTGAATAATCAATCTTATATTCACGAGCTTTAAGTGGAATGTCGCCAGGTAACTCATTCTCAAGAAGAACATTCTTAGTGAATAGCTCTCTATCTGCGTCCGTTCCACGCTCCTTTATAGCCGACTTAATCCATTGCGCCAAAAGCTCCAAATAGATTCGGACTTCAGGCTCAATACCATCAATAAAAATAATGTATTTGATTTGCTCGCCAATCGCTATCTTCATATAGGTCTTGCCCGAGGTGCTCGAAAACATATCTTCTGATAACATTACCGCTCTTGCAGAAGAATCTGTAGTTCCATCAATCTCTTCGTTAGTAGCAGCCACTATTAGTCCATTAGTATCCATGACTCCTACGTTCTTAGGCAAAATCAATTTAGCCTGACGCATGCATTTCTTTATCTCTTCCATAGTCAACCTACTCTTTCTGAAAAGATTATCACACTTAAATATCATATTATTATTTGTGTGTTTAAGCAAGTTTTCACATAAAAAAGACCGAATGTATTTCTACATCCGGTCTTAAAATCACTTTATTACAGCAATTATGAAATAATGCTCTGCTCAGTATCCTTATCGAATAGGTGAACACGGTTAGTGTCAATTGCAAGATCAACTGACTCGCCAACTACAGACTGTGAAGTTGTAGGATCAACACGGCATGTTAGTGGAAGAGAACCGTTTACTGTAACATATAGATATGTCTCAGCACCGAGCAACTCAACAACGTCTACGTCAGCTACGAAAGAAGCCTCTGGGTGATCAGAAACGAATGTTGTCTCGTCTGTCAAAGCCTCAGGACGTACACCGAAGATAACCTGCTGACCATCACGCTCCATTACTTCCTCTACTGCATAACGCTCAGGAAGCTTAACACTAATGTTCTCGAATGTAACATAAACATCAGAACCTTCAACAGCGATAAGACCCTCAATGAAGTTCATAGGAGGCATTCCGATAAATCCAGCAACGAATGTGTTAACAGGGTTATCGTAAAGCTCAGTTGGGGAATCAACCTGCTGGATAAAACCATCCTTCATTACTACGATACGAGTACCCATCGTCATTGCCTCTGTCTGATCATGTGTAACATATACGAATGTTGTCTTTAGTCTGTGGTGAAGCTTAGTAATCTCAACACGCATCTGAACACGAAGCTTAGCATCAAGGTTTGACAAAGGCTCATCCATCAAGAATACCTTAGGATCACGAACGATAGCACGACCAAGTGCAACACGCTGACGCTGACCACCTGACAAAGCCTTAGGCTTACGCTGTAGAAGATGCTCAATCTCAAGAATCCTAGCAGCCTCTGTAACACGACGCTTAATCTCGTCCTTGCTCATCTTACGGAGCTTAAGAGCAAATGCCATGTTATCATATACTGTCATATGTGGATACAAAGCATAGTTTTGGAAAACCATTGCAATGTCTCTGTCCTTAGGAAGAACATCATTAATCAAGCGGTCTTCAATATAAATCTCACCCTCCGAAATATTCTCAAGACCTGCAAGCATTCTCAAAGTTGTAGACTTTCCACAACCAGAAGGACCAACAAGGATAACGAACTCCTTATCTGCAACTTCTAGGTTAAAATCAGAAACAGCTACAACGCCGCCCTCATACTTCTTGTAAACATGTTGAAATGACAAACTAGCCATATAAGTTTTTACCTCCAAATCGTCGAATCTGCGCTCGACTTTTTCTATGGTTACTATACCAAAGCGTATTTCTAAGTTCTATATAGCATTGTAAACAAAAAAAATGAGAGTATTTTGTGAATAGTTTGCTGAGCATTTGGTTATTATGTACACAATATTAATTGGCATCTGTGCACTGCGCACAAGATTTAGCGGATATTCATGGAATCGGTGCATTTTTCGATTATTCTGAAAACCCAGTCAGCGCAAATATTATAGATTATTTACACAAATTAGTTTCATAAGGAAAAGAAACTTGGTATTGACATATGCATATTCATGCAGTATTTTGTATATATTTCCATCGAGAGTGGATATTTATATATTGTATTTATATTTTTAACAAAGGAAGTGCTATTGTGGATAAGATTAAAGTAAGTATTCTTGGGGCGACAGGGTATGTAGGTGCTGAATTAGTACGTGGATTTATCGCTCATGAGAATGTGGAATTAGTTCATTTAACATCTCAGAGTTTTGCTGGACAGCTTTTCTCTGACATATATCCAGTTTTTAGGGGCGTGTGCGACAAGGAGCTATCAAATTTAGATCCAGCGCAAGTTGCTAAAGACAGTGACCTGGTTATTACAGCTCTTCCACATGGCGTATCTTCGGCTACAGTACCAGTTCTTCTTGAAAATGGCACGCGCGTCATAGATCATAGTGGTGATTATCGATATAAGAATGTTAAGACTTATGAGAAGTCTTACAAGCTAACGCACAACACGCCAGAACTTTTGGAGGAAGCAGTATATGGTATTCCTGAGTTCTATAGAAATGATATTAAGAATGCAAGATTAGTGTCCAATCCTGGATGCTACCCTACCTGCTCTCTTATGGCTTTAGCTCCTTTCTTGCGAAAAGGCCTAATCGAGACAGATGGCATCATCATCGATGCTACTTCTGGTATAAGCGGCGCTGGTAGGAAAAGCGACTTGGCATACTCGTTCTGCGAGACTGACGAAGCGTTCATGCCTTATGGTGTTATTGGTCATAGGCACGCATCCGAGATTGATGAGCAGTGTTCGTTCCTCGATGGCACTGGAAAGACAATTCATTGTGCTTTCACTCCGCATTTGGCTCCTTTCAAACGTGGAATGCTCGCAACAATTTATGCTAAGCCAACAGCTAAGTTTACGAACATATCGACCGAGGCTCTTATTAATGAATATCAAGAAGCATATAATAAGGAGCAATTCGTAAGGGTTCTAAGCGATAAGGTTCTACCTAATATCAAGGCAGTTAATGGAACAAATTATCTTGAACTCACTGGCCGCTACGATGAGGACACTGGATACATTAAGCTTTTCAGCGCGCAGGACAATCTTGGTAAGGGCGCTGCACTTCAAGCAATACAGTCCTTCAACATTATGTTTGGCTTTGATGAGGGAACTGGATTACGCAATTTGGTTCGCGGAGTATAAGTGATTCTTTTCGCGATAGACACATCCAAGAAATAGGAGGATTTACTATGGCAAACAACAACGAAGCGCCATCTGTTGACAATATTATGCAAAACAAGATTGATAGGGCATCTATTCTTATTGAAGCTCTTCCTTATATACAGAAGTTGCGAGGACAAACCATCGTAATCAAGTATGGTGGAAATGCTATGGTGAACGACTCTCTTAAGCAATCTGTAATGGATGACATCACCCTTCTTAAGTACATTGGAATCAATCCTGTTCTTGTTCATGGTGGTGGGCCTGATATTAATGACGCACTAAGCAAGATGAACATTCAATCTCATTTTGTGAACGGTCTAAGATATACAGACGAGCAGACTATGGAAGTAGCGCAAATGGTGCTTACTGGCAAGACAAACAAGGAGATCGTATCCAATCTTTGCGCAAAGGGAGCGAAGGCAATCGGAATCTGCGGCATCGATGGTAACCTAATTGAAGCCGAGAAGCTAACGACCGATGAAGCTGGAAATCCTATAGATATTGGATTTGTTGGTAAAGTTAAGAAAATTAACACCAAGGTTATTGAAATGCTTGCCAACGACGAATACATTCCGGTAATTGCACCAATAGGTGTAGGCGAGAATGGTGAGAGCTATAATATCAATGCTGATACGGTTGCAGCTGAGGTTGCTATAGCACTTAAAGCTAGAAAGCTTATGACTCTGACTGATGTTCCGGGAATAATGGAGAAGGACGAGAATAATCAATTGAGACTCATCCCTTTCTTGTGCGAAGAAGAAGTGAACGAGTGCATACAGAATGGCATAATAACCGGAGGCATGATCCCAAAGGCTCTTGGTTGTTTAGATACCGTTTTAAGGGGCGTAAAGAGTGCTCATATTATTGATGGTAGAATTCCTCATAGCTTGTTGCTTGAGATTTTTACATCTAAGGGAATTGGCACTATGATAGTAAAAGAAAAGAGGACATAAAATGAGTATAGATAATGATTTGGAGCTTATTTCCAGCTTCGAAAAGGAATATTGTATTAACGTTTTCGCGCCACTACAGGTAGCTTTCTCACATGGTAAGGGAGTGTATCTTTACGGCGTCGACGGCAAAAAGTATATGGACATGATTGGCGGAATTGCTGTGAATTCCCTTGGCCATGGAAACAGGGCATTAACAAAGGCTATTAGCACGCAGGCAAAGAAGCTTATACATTGCTGTAATTACTATCTAATTCCTCAACGTGCGGAACTAGCTTACAAGCTTTGCTCGAAGACATTCGCTGATAAGTGCTTTTTCTCGAATTCTGGCGCTGAAGCAAATGAGGCAGCTATTAAGATAGCTAGGGGATATTTCTATCACAAGGGAATTGACAAGAACGAGATTATTACTGCTAAGATGAGCTTTCACGGAAGAACACTTCTTACTTGTTGTGCAACAGGTCAAGAGAAGTTCCGTCGTCCTTTCGCTCCTTATTGTCCTGGCTTCTCTTATGCCGAATTTAACAATTTTGAGGATCTAGAGAGCCTTATTACTGATAAGACCGCAGCTATAATGCTTGAACTAATACAAGGTGAGAGCGGTGTTAATCCTGCTTCGCTAGAATACATTAAGAATGTTCGTAAGCTTTGCACCGATAGGGGCGTATTACTAATCATTGATGAAGTTCAGACTGGCATAGGTAGGACTGGTAAACTTTTCTGCTATGAGAATTACGGAATTAAGCCTGATATTCTTACTACCGCAAAGGGCTTAGGTGGCGGTGTCCCAATTGGCGCTATGCTTTGTACGAATGAAGTTGCTAAAGGTTTCTTACCTGGTGACCACGGTTCAACATTTGGGGGTAACCCACTTTGCTGTGCTGCTGCTAATGCAGTTCTTGACGAGATTAGCAACAAGTTTATCCTTGACAATGTTATAGAAGTTAGTGAGGCGCTTATTGCCCAACTAAAGAACCTAAAGAGTAAGTATTCTGCTATTACATCCGTAAGGGGTATGGGACTTTTAATCGGAATAGATTTCTCGGATAACTTTACTGCAGTCGGCCTAAAACAAAGGTTCCTATCAGAGGGCTTCCTTGTAAGTTCCATTGGTGAGCATACTATCCGTATCGCTCCTCCTCTAATAATTTCGAAGAAGGAAGCAATGATATTCTGTAATGCTCTTGAAAAGATTCTTAAGAGCGACAAGAAAACATCTGGATTTAAGAAGGCTGGCCAGGCAATTCCTGTTGAAATTAACAAGAAGGATAATACGGCAGAAGCAAAAGAAGACACTAAGAACGAATTGAACAATGACAGCAATGAACTGGAGGAATAAAGAAATGAAGCATTATATTGATTTTCACGAGGATGTAAGCTTCGAAGACTTAAAATACATGCTTGAGATTTCTGAAGAAATGAAGGCAAAGACAAAAGCTGGAATTAAGCACCACTATCTTGAAGGCAAGTCTCTTGCTATGATTTTTACCAAGTCTTCAACTCGTACTCGCGTTTCCTTTGAAGTTGGCATGTACCAACTTGGCGGACAAGCTCTGTTCCTAAGCAATAATGACATTCAAATTGGAAGGGGCGAGACGATTTATGATACAGCAAACGTTTTGTCTGGAATGGTTGACGGAATCATGATCCGTACCTTCAAACACAGCGACATTGAGGATCTAGCTAAGTATGGCAAAATCCCTGTAATCAATGGTCTGTCTGACGACCAGCACCCAACTCAAGCTTTAGCAGATTTGCTTACAATTAAGGAACATAAGGGTGGCCTTAAGGGCCTTAAGCTTGCTTATGTTGGTGATGGTAATAACGTTACTGCTTCACTACTTCAAGCTTGCGCTAAGGCAGGAATGGATATTTCTTGCGCTTCTCCTGCTGATTACACATGTGGTAAGAAGTATGTGGACCAGGCTTTGGAGGATGCGAAGGTATCAGGCTCAAAGATTCTAATGACTACTGATCCTTTTGAAGCATGCGATGGTGCTGACGTAATTTATACGGACACTTGGACTAGTATGGGGCAAGAAAGCGAGAAGGCTTCACGAGTAGAGATTTTCAAGAATTATCAAGTAAACTCCAAGCTCATGGGTGTTGCACACAAGGATGCTATCTTCATGCATTGCTTGCCTGCTTATCGCGGATATGAAGTTACTGAGGACGTAATTGACGGTCCACAAAGCGTTGTTTTCGACGAGGCTGAGAATCGTCTTCACGCTCACAAAGCAATTCTTGTTAATTGCATGAAATAAAGGATATTAATGAAGCAACCGGCATATTCTCTAAGACAAGCGCTTCCCGGCGAAGCGGATAAGGTCTCGCGATTAATTCGTGAGGCGATGCTTACCTACAGCAAAGAGTCCGGAATTAGCCCAGATATCCTCGAATCTATGCATGAGAGTGTGGAGTCTGTAGCTTATAGAATAGAAAATAATTATTGCCTTTGCCTTTTCGACGGAGACAATCCCGAGGCAACAATAACGCTTTCTATTTGCGACACGCCCTTGAAGTATAGTTTCTCAGAGAAAACCGAGGAGTATTTGTCTAATTTTCAAAAAGCAGTATACATTTCTCGATTTGCTGTCTCGGACAAGCTAAGGGGTACAGGGCTCGGAATCCATCTTATACAGCAGGCAAGTGAATACGCAAACCACAACAAAGCCAACGTGCTCTTGTTGCACACAGCAAAGAGCAACAAGATAATGACTGCCTTCTACGAGAATCGTGGCTTCGAGATAATCGATATCGAATCTTCTCGCCACTACGAGAGGGCACTATTTGGAATGAAGGTTAAAAGAATCAACAAGTGACCGAATGATAGATCCTACAATCTGAGAGTCTTTGATCGCCCGATAAGCTGTCAAAGGCTCTTTTTGCATCCTCCTCACTTGTAAAAAGCCCGAAGCATGCACTTCCCGACCCGCTCATCGCAGTATGAAGACTACCTTGTTCATCAATAATATCAATTACTTCCCCAATTTTTGGCATCAATTCTCTTGCAGGCCTTTCAAGATCATTTATCAGCAAATTCTTTATATCCAGAACCTTATCAAGTGGCTCTAACTGACTGTAATCCAGAATATCTGCAAAACTGAAATACTCGTCATCTATCTTTCCTTCATCGAAACCATATTCATCGGCAAGCTTAAAGCATTGAGGCGTCATAACGCCTTCCGAAGGCTTAACAATAATTAGCTGTAGGCCATCTAGGCTCTGCACCCTAGTAATAATCTCGCCAGTTCCTTCACATACTGCACATCCGCCATATAGAAAAAAAGGTACGTCGGCACCAAGGGTTGAAGCTATGCTATGCAACTGTCTTTTTGAGAAAGGTTTGCCAAAATGTTCCTGCAATAACCTAAGTACACACGCAGCATCTGAGCTTCCTCCGCCAAGTCCTGCTTGAGAAGGTATATTCTTCTTAACACGGATATGTACAAATGGCATTATCTCATTTTTCTTGTTCATCCTCGAAAAGAATGCATCAGCAGCTAAATAGCACAAATTCGATTTCTCATCTATATCAAGCGCATGCCCGCAATCAACACTTATTCCAAAAGCCTTCCCTGAATCATACTCAATCTCCACCTCATCACACAAATCAATTGTATGCATAAGTGTAATGAGTCTGTGATAGCCATTGCTAAGCCTTCCACAGATTCTAAGTAAGAGATTTATCTTCGCGTATGCTTTCATTATTCTTTCTCCAAAAAAACGCGAACCGCAACGGGTTCGCGAATTCAGTTAATTTGCTATACTATCAGCTAGCTACTTCTTCAGCTGTTAAAGTAGGAATTGCTAGGCGAACCGTCTTTGTTAGTATATCTACATATCTATGAGAAACCAACTCAGAGTTGCCATCAGCCTTCCTCGTGCATCTAACTGTAAAAAAGTTTGGGTAACATGTCTCAATTACTCCGACTCTAGTAATAATTCTCTTACGCCCACCATTGGAAGTAAGCTTTACCGTCTGTCCAATCATGCTAGCTAGCTTAGCCTTACACATATCGACATCAGATTGGATAATCATCTATTTGTACCTCCACAGTTAAGTCTTCACCTTAATTTGTGTTACGATTACGTCTCAAATCGACCTAATATTGTAGCTCGTGCACAAAAAAATCTTATCATCCAAGAGCAAATATGTCAATGATTAACACAAGATGTAGTGATTTTTTGAACAATAGTAACAAAATATAGTGAATTATCCGTATCAACGGCTTTTCGCGCATCAAGTTATTGCATTGGGGGTAAAATGTATTGTAATATTACGTAGTTATTACAAGTTGAGCCCTGTTTTTCTCGGTTCTTCGATGATTTTTTTGAAGAAAGTAGGAGCATTATGTTAAGTGATATTGAAATTGCTTTAAGCACCAAATTGGACACCATCGACGTGATTGCTAAGAAGATTGGAATTTCTTCTGACGAGCTCGAGCCATATGGCAAGTACAAGGCTAAGCTACCTCTATCTGAGATTAACAAACGTCAAGATAACCCAGACGGTAAATTGGTTTTAGTCACGGCAATGAACCCTACTCCAGCTGGTGAAGGAAAGACAACGGTCAGCATTGGACTAGCTCAAGCACTTGGTAAGCTTGACAAGAAAGTTATGCTCGCATTAAGAGAGCCTTCTCTTGGACCTGTTTTTGGTGTTAAGGGTGGCGCTGCAGGCGGCGGATACTCTCAGCTACTTCCTATGGAAGACATCAACTTGAATTTTACTGGAGACTTGCACGCTATTTCAGCTGCTAACAATCTTTTAGCCGCTATGATTGACAACCATTTGTATCAAGGAAACTCCCTTAATATTGATAAGGACAGAATTCTTTGGAAGAGATGCTTGGATATGAATGATCGTTCTTTGCGAACAGTAACTGTCGGAGTTGGCGGCGGGCTTAGCGGAGTCGAGAGGAATGAAGTTTTTTCGATCACAGCGGCTTCCGAGATAATGGCAATTCTTTGCCTTAGCACAGACCCTGAGGACTTGAAGAATAGAATCAAGAGAATTGCAATTGCTTATGACATGGATGGAAAGCTTATTACTGCAGATCAGCTTGGAGCAGCAGGAGCTATGGCAACACTTCTTAAGGATGCAATTTGTCCTAACCTAGTTCAATCAATTGAGCACATCCCCGCGTTTGTTCATGGTGGACCTTTTGCTAATATTTCTCATGGATGTAATTCTATCGTTGCTACGAAAGCTGGACTTAAACTTTCCGATATTCTTATTACAGAGGCTGGTTTCGGTGCCGACCTAGGAGCTGAGAAGTTCCTAGATATCAAGTGCCGCCAAGCAGGTATTTGGCCTGACGCTGTTGTTATTGTAGCGACCGCAAGGTCTTTGAAACACAACGCTGGCGTTGCAAAAGCTGATCTTAATAAGCCAAACGTTGAGGCCGTTAAGACTGGGTTTGCAAACCTTTCAAAGCATATCGAGAACATGAGAACTTTTGGAATTCCTTGTGTGGTTGCTGCTAATAGATTCATTACTGATACTGATGAGGAAATCGAGATAATGAGAGCTCTGTGCGAAGAACATGGCGCAAAGTTTGCACCGTGTGAGATTTTTGCGAAGGGTGGCGAAGGCGGAATCGAATTAGCTAATGCTGTTCTATCACAGATTGAATCCAATACGAACAAGACTCCTCACTTCATTTATGATTTGGACATGAAGCCTGAGGACAAGATAAACGCTATTGCCACGACCATATATGGCGCGAAGGAAGTTAACATTCTTCCTGAAGCACAAAGCAAGATTGACGAGTTTACAAAAGCTGGTTATGGTAAGCTCCCAATTTGCATAGCTAAGACTCAGTATTCTCTATCAGACAATGCTAAGGCGCTTGGCCGTCCCGTTAATTTCACGCTAACAGTAAGAGATGTATGGCTAAGTGCTGGTGCTGGATATCTTGTAGTGTTGACTGGCGCCATTGTAACAATGCCAGGACTTCCACCTCGTCCAGCAGCTATGGATATCGATATAGACGCAAACGGAACAATCTCTGGCCTTTTCTAATTTTCTGAGCGAAAAGACAAAGACATGATATAGTGATGATGTGATGAAATATCCTAATCCGACATTTTTGAATAGAGCTTCAGGTATTAAGCACACTCGGCGCAATGTAATAATTATTGTGTCTAGTGTGCTTGCCTTTATTGCTTTAATTCTCGTCTTTGTGTTTAAGTTAGCATCAGATCAAAAGAAATACGCGAAGGAATATCCTGAGCTCGTTGGCGCTGCCACAGCTACTACAACGGAAACTAGTGAAGAAGAATCATCTGAAACAACTGTTGTAGAAGAAACTACAACAGCTGAGACTTCTGCTTTAGGTCCAATAATCCAAGACACTAGCACTACGCCAGAAAGCAGTGAGCAAACCAATTCTCCAGATGCCTTTGTTGAAGGAGCAAACATATATTTCTATAATTCTCACGCCCTTCAAACTGTGTCGCACGAAGAAAGAGATACAATGCTCGACGATTTGAAACAGCAAGTTATCGACTACATTGCAGCTTGTGAGGGTGAGAGAATTTGTTTTCGATATGTGAGTTTATCATCTAATGAGACTTTGGGAATAAATGATTTAGATCCAATTTTGCCTGCAGGTGCTTTTGCCTTGCCTGTTGAAATTGAATTCTATAATCAAATTGAATCTGGAGCGATTAGCCCTCTATCAACTGTCACCTACGATGGTTCAGTTACAACAACGGGTCCTTCATATATAACAGAAAACTATGCATTGCTTAAACAGTTTTTCCTTAGAACGATATCAAATTACGCTATAGTCTATAATGACTCGCTTGCATTATCTATTATGATTAATGCGATGGGCGGGCTTGACGCTATTATTCCAAACATAAATGAGATCAGCGGCTATGTTGACTATAATTCTTTTGTTAATTACACGGCTTATGACGGAACGATTATTAGTGGAAGCCATCGTTCAAGTGCATACGATTTGGCTGAGTATGCCAACTATCTTTACAGAGCATATATTAATGAGCCTACTGTATATCAAAGCTTAATTAATGACATGTATTATTCTGCTATGCCATCTTCTTATAGTAATATTTTTGGAGAAGACGCATTGATTCTACACGCAAGCGGACGCAATGATACTTATCATGCATACACCGACATCGCAATTATTGATTCCGATGAGCCTTTTGTATTATGCATATATGTTGAGTGCGCTTCGGCTGAACGCGCAGCTGTTATCCAAGCGGATTTGGCGACATATGTTGAGCGATACATAACAGCTTGTCACACTTGACTATAATTATGCTATAATGTCTTGGATTCATCCCACCTGATCTGTGGTCGGATGTGGGTCTCGTGCAATATAGTCCCGTGAACCCTGTCAGGTCCGGAAGGAAGCAGCAGTAAGCGGATTTCTGTATGTGCCGCGGGGGTGCCTACCCCGACTGCAGTTTAGGCGGGATGAATCCTTATTTATTGCGAATTGGGGATTTCGATGGAACACATTGCTCTATATCGACAATTTCGACCGATAACCTTTGACGAGGTAATAGAGCAGCGTACAACTGTCTCAGCTCTTAAGCAGGCGGTTGTATCTGGCAAGATTTCTCATGCTTATCTTTTTTGCGGTACAAGAGGTACTGGCAAGACTTCCCTGGCGAAGATATTTTCGAGAGCAATCAATTGCGAGAATAATATTAATGGTAATCCATGTAATGACTGTCCTACATGTAAAGGCATTCTTAATGGAACCTTGCTAGATGTGATCGAGATTGATGCAGCTTCCAATAACAGTGTCGATAACATTCGCCGTATCTGTGACGAGGTTGTCTTCTCCCCTTCAAAAGCTAAGTATAAAGTCTATATCATCGACGAGGTTCATATGTTATCGGCGGGTGCGTTTAACGCTTTGCTGAAGACTTTAGAAGAACCTCCAAAGCACGCGGTGTTTATCCTTGCGACTACTGAGCCTTTTCGAATTCCAGCGACAATTAATTCAAGATGTCAGAGATATGATTTCCGCAGAATTTCGCCTGAGGCAATCGCTTCAAGGCTTGAATTTATATGCAAAAGCGAGCACATTGAGGCCTCAAAGGAATCTCTTAACTTAATCGCTTCACTTGCTGATGGCGCTTTGAGAGATGCGGTATCCTTGCTTGACCAGGCAGCTGGTGTTAGCTCTAATTCTAAGGTTACAACAGATATCGTTGAGTCTATTACGGGAATATCAGATAGTTCTTTTATGCTTAGAATGGCTGATATTCTTATATCAGGCAACTATGAAGCTCTTCTTCCTCTATGCAAGGAATTATCAGATAGTGGCCGGGATTTGATTCATTTCACTATCGATTTAGCTGGTTTTTTTAGAGATTTGTTGGTTGTTAGAATGATGCCAGACCCTACTACTCTTGTTACTGCTTCAAACTCTTCACTTAAAGAAATGTACAAGGTAGCTTCTCGCACGAACGCTGAGACACTTGTTGCTTTCATATCTTATCTATCGAACGCAGTATCTGAGTTTAAGTGGTCGCCTTCGATAAGAACTTCTTTCGAGATTTCTCTACTTCGACTATGCGGACGCAAGATTAAGGCCGATGCCGTTCCTCTAGTCGTTCCTGATTTTATTGCTAAGCAAGAGCAAGCTAGTATCGATCATACGAAGGAAGTTAAGGAAGTTAAGGAGGTTAATGATATCAAGGATGATATTATTTCTAATTTTTCTTCCGCTATAGAAGAAAACAGAGTGGTTGTTGAACCTTCTAAGGTTGAAGATACTGTACCTACAATCACAACAGCTCTTGAAGAAAATGAAGAGGATAGTACTAACTCAAATGATGAGAACGATATTAGAGACGAATCCTCGACTTTAGATACAGATGTGTCTCAAGACATTATTGAGGACGAAGATCCTGATGATAAGCCACTTGAGAATCAGATTGACATATTCTCGATGGTAAGTAGTACTCCAACTCCTTCGCGAAGCAACTCCAATAATCAGACAAAGGGATTTAACCTCTCTTCAATGTCTGCTTCATTTCTTGACGATTTTGCATTAACTCAAGAGGTTAAGAAGGAGACTCCTTCAGTATCAGTATCTTCTCCTAAACCTTCTTCCCTTGCGCAAGTCTTTAGGGACACGGAACTTTTGGTGGATCATACTCAAGATGCAAAAATCCGCACTCCTCAAGTCTCCTTGGGTGATGGAGATAGCAGTTCAAGCAAATTCGTGGCTACTGTATGGGATACGATTACTAACCGAATCAAAGAAGATAACTTCGCTTTATATATATCATTCAGCACATCGAAGCTTGAAATATTGGAAGATGGAGCTTATATTATTTTCGAAAATGATAAGACCTCGCTTATTAAGCAGCTTGCCTCCGACCCGACTTTCAAGTCAATATCGAACGAGATAAAAGACGCGCTTTCGGATGTCGGACATGTATATATTTGCACTCAAATGCAATATGACAAAACTTATGCGAGTAAGTACCCACATAGTCTGGATAAAGATAGTATCAATGACGCTATTTTTGAACCGACGAACGACAGACGTGAAGAAGAGTCTCTTAATCCAGATTTACAGAACTTCTTAAACACGACTAAGGATATGGGTATAGATACAGAAATTCACTTTGGAGATATTTAATTTACGGGAGGATACACATATGGGAAAAGGTTTTAAGGGAATGGGAATGCCAGGCGGAATGGGAAACATTATGGCACAAGCTCAGAAGATGCAAAGAGATATGGAAGTTGCTCAGCAAGAGGTCACGCTTCTTAGAGTCGACGGCACTTCTGGCGGCGGTAAGGTTAAGCTTACTTTAGGCGGAGACAAGAGACTTCATTCTTTGGTTATTGACAAAGAAATCATTGACCCTGAAGATTCTGAAATGCTTAGCGATTTGATTGTCGCTGCATACAACAGCGCATCGGAAGAGCTTGAGACCCAGTCAGCTGCGATTATGAGCAAGGCTACTGGCGGAATGAAGCTCCCTTTCTAATGTAGTATGGCAAGATACTCACCTTCTGTTCAGAACTTAATAACGAAGCTGGGAAGCCTTCCCGGTATCGGAGGCAAATCTGCGCAACGTCTTGCTTTTCATATATTGTCGTTAAGCAAGAAAGACGTCGACGATTTGACTAGTGCGATAGTTACCGCCCACGACCAGACGGTGAAGTGCTCGTGTTGTCAGAATTTCACCGACTCTGATCCTTGTCCGATTTGCTCGGACTCGAATCGCGACCATTCAATAGTATGCGTGGTTGAGTCGCCTCGTGATGTGGCTGTTTTCGAGAGAATGCATGAGTATAGGGGCCTTTACCATGTTTTGCATGGGATTTATACTCCCCTTGCTGGAAAAAGCATGAATGACATTACATTGCCTCAATTAATTAGCAGGTTATCTTCCTCCTCCGAGATTAAGGAAGTCATAGTTGCCACAAACCAAACGGCCGAAGGCAACGCAACGGCTCTTTATATATCAAGACTCGTCTCGCCTTCTGGCATCAAGGTCACTAGGCTTGCTTCTGGGCTTCCAATGGGCTCGGACATTGAGTACTCGGACGATTTGACGCTTGCCAACGCACTCAAAGGACGAATCACTATATGAGATTAGATAAGTTTCTCAAGGTTTCCAGAATAATTAAGCGCCGCACCGTAGCGAACACTGTTTGCACAGTTGGTCGCGTCAGTGTTAATGGCCGTCCCGCGAAACCTTCTGTCAGGTTAAAAGAAGGCGACGTAGTATCTATCGTATTTGGAAATGGCGTGGTCTCCTTTAAGGTACTTGTTATCTCCGATAATGTTCGAAAAGAAAATTGCACTTCGATGTATGAATTAATCGAGGACACTGGTGACTTCTCTAAAGAATAACTAGTTAAATATGCTTTCTCTTCTTTGCCTTAGAAGATTCTTCCGATTATCTCCAGCTTCTTTACCCTCATATTACATATCGGTTATCTTTTGCATAATCGAATTGTTATTTCTCATAGGGTGTGATAAAAATTACTCGAAAGGAGGATTTGTATGTCAACTAGAGTAAAGAGCAGATCACATGGAATATCTCTAACTACGGCGACGATTTGCATCGTCTTTGTTGTTTTTGCTGCTCTTGTCGCTACTAAGCTTTATGACCTACAACTCCAACGAGATAGACTTACAGCCGAGTCTGAATCTCTTGCGATGCAAGAACAAGCTCTCAAGGATGAGCTTCACAACATAGAAGCCAATCGTAACCTTCTTGACGACAGCGCATATGTAGAGAATGTCGCGCGCCAACAGCTTGATATGGTTTATCCTGGTGAAGTAATATTCAGAGTAAACGGCAAGTAAGAGATCCTTTGTGGGGATTATTCTATTAGACTAGTATTCAATGATTAATTTATAATAACTTGATTTGAAATCTATCAAATCTTACCTTCTCGGTATATTGTTCTGAGAAAAATATTGTTTGGTGAAAAGCAGCAAACTCATGTGTGTTTTTTGCCATCCACATTGGAACAGGTATATCAAGTTCTCGACAAAGCAAAACGAGTGCGTGCTCAAGCTCAACGGAGAAGCGAACGCCCTTCTCTTCATAGACGATTTCTTTGATATCTATCATCCTATTTGCTACAAAAAGCTTGCCTTCCAACACCATATATCGTAATCTCCTTCATTGCCACTATTTTGCCATTATTCGACCTTATTGTACACCTTGTTATTTGTTAGTATAAGGTTGTTCACAAAGAACAAACTCCTTACTTCATAACACCTCCATACAGGCACTGACGCCCCCCGCCAGTGTCTTTCGTTTTGTAAAAATCTCAAATATTAAGATTAAGTAAACATCGCCGATTTCAAATTGTTATTATCAAAAAAATGCAATAAAATATCATGGTATTCCATTATTACGTGAGGGGGGTGTACGTCTTTGATATTCAAGCGTCGGAATTATCCTTTGACTGATGATCTACTAGTGCATTTCCCAATAAAGTACAATAATTCTTTACAAGTTCCTATCCAAGTTGAGGTTCATCCTCACGACGTATTAATCAGGTGTTATGCAAATTATTCGCCTGAGCTTCTTGAACCTTACTCTTTATATGAGTTTAAGACCATTCACAAGTTTAGTATCGTAAGATCTAGCATTCCAGATGATGTCTTATCGACTAAACCAGAAGGTTACTCGTACGCTGATGCAATAGAAGAAGGCATTAAGAGGTATTGGGAAGGTTCTTACGAGATGCCTTGGTACTCATTCTATAGAAGTAATGAGATTCCTGTGAAGATAGAATTCATAAGGATAACTGACCCACAAGCTGTTTACGCACCTACTCAACACTTTGCACGATTCTATTTCGCACCTAAGCATTCGTCTTCCTCCTATGTTAAGAGCTCTCCCAAGAGGAGATTCTGGGGTATCTTGAGGAATTTTACTCTCGAAAGCGTTGATCTTAATTGGTCTTGTTCTCATCCAGGGTCTATGTATTTGAAACGTTATACCTCTCTTGAGGATTTTCAAAGGGTTGTCGCGCATGAGTTTGGTCACATGCTTGGTATTGGCGATGCCTATGGCGCATCTTATCGATTGTTTTATCAAGCTTCGGGCACCTCCTCATTTATGATGTGCCATGGCCATATGGTACATCCACAAGAGATCGAGATGGCATTGACAGCTCACTACACCAACAGCCTGCAATGCTTTCCTGTCAAATTATCTTTACGTTCAATTATCCAAACTTTTCGACGTAATTTACTGTGAATCAACTTATTACCATTTTGTAAACAAAACCATGTACAGCTTCAATTAGTTGAAAGTCTACATTTAAAGATGTAAAATATCTCTATCAATATTCAAATCTTATACTGATTTTTCGGTTAAGTGGGAGGTACTTATGAAGAAGTGTCCGGATTGTGGAATGGTTATAGCAAATCAAGCTATTCGTTGCCCAAAGTGCAAATTTGATTTTTCGGATGGGTCCGGAAATATTATTACAACGTCTCCTGCAGCAGGTTCAGCTAGTGGTGCTGCACCTAGTTCTGGTAAACGTGATGTTTCCATTATGCCTATGTCAGAGATTAATAAGGATAACGTTGACGAGATTTATGAGACTCTCAAATCATCTATTATTAAGAGAAAGACTGAGTTCGATCATTTTATTGATTTCCTAGAGAATAGAACTTCTTGGCTTACATCCCCTGCTGATGTTGAGGGACCTTTAGCAATTGAGAAGGGCCTATTGATTAGAAGCGTCGGTGTTGCTAAGCAACTTCTTAGACTTAAGGATACTTTGATGCCTCAGCTTGATGAGGAATCTGCAATTATTATGGCTTTGTTCCATGATGTTGGTAAGGTTGGAGTCGAAGGTAAGCCATTATTCCTTGTCGAGGAGCATTTAGCTACTTCTGCTCTTGGTATTTCTATCTCAAGCAGAATTACTTCTGCGGCAACAAAGTTCACTGTAAACGATAAGCTTGTTCGTATGCATGTTGGCGTAAGAAGTTTATTCTTAGTATCTCAGTATATGCTACTATCAGACGACGAAGCGCAAGCAATCAGCTACGCTGCTGAGACAGAGCTTCTAAATGGCGGCGTTTGCCCTCATACGCTTATTCTTGAGACAGCAATTAAGATGCAAAAGGGAATCTACGAGAAGTCAGATGTTGTTTCTGGATATAGCTTTACAGTAATTTAAAATTTGTTTTGTTGTTCTCCTTTTTGTACCCCGACTTTTTGATAGAGTCGGGGTATAATTATGCTATGAATTCAGGAAGTAACGATAATCTCTCATTGCATGATGCTCTCACTAGCTACGCCAATCTTGACGTGCTTCCTATGCATATGCCTGGGCATAAGAGAAATCTGGAATTAGTTGATGATTCTTTTCGAGCAGACATCACGGAAATTGACGGCTTTGACAATCTTCATTGCCCCGAAGGTCTCATTAAGCAACTTGCAACAGATAGTGCACGTCTTTGGGGCGCCAAGAAAGCCTTTTTGAGTGTCAATGGAGCCTCAGGGTTGATACTATCGGCAATAGCATACGCGAGCAGTTTTTCTTCTTGCATAGCCGTAGCACGCAATAGTCATATTAGTGTTTGGAATGCAATCGAAGTTAGCGGTTTGGACTTTGAGATAATTAATCCAGAATTTTCGCGCAATATTAGTATTTGCTTTTCTATTGATGCCTCTCAAGTAGAGGCGACTTTGCGTAGAAACCCTAGTATCAAAGCCGTAGTTGTTACTTCACCTACATACGAAGGAGTTGCTAGTAACGTTGCGGAGATAGTTGAGACTGCTCATAGATATGGTGCTATAGTGATTCTTGATCAATCTCATGGCGCACATTTCGGTCTTGATTCGAATTTTCTTCCAACTGACAAGGCCGATATCGTAATAAAAAGTGTTCATAAGACTCTCGCTTGCCCTACGCAAACTGCGCTGATGCTTACCTACGGTGATACGATTTCTGAGACGCTTTTGTCGCACTATATTGATGTTTTTGAGACTACCAGTCCTTCATATGTTTTACTTTCAGGCCTTAGTCGTTGTATAGAATCTCTTTGCTCGAAAAGCAATTCGCTTGAACCTTGGGTGAGCGCTCTTATTTCTTGCAGGAAGTCTCTTTCAAGCTTAAATAACTTATCACTTCTATATTCACGCGATGATGAGCAGGGGCTCTTTTCTTACGATATATCAAAGCTTGTTATTCTGACTAATGAATGTATTAGTGGATTTGATTTAATGAGTCTGCTTCGAAGCAAGTTTAATATTGAGGTTGAAGCTGCATTCCCAAATTACATAATTGCTATGACGGGTCAAGGAGACACTATGATTTCTCTTAAACGTTTTAGCGATGCTTTGCTTGAGATTGATGCATCTTTAAGTTGTACTCATGACAAGTGCAAAGAGATTGTCTCAAATTCATTTTTCGAGTTCCCAGAATGTAAGCAAGCTATGCGCATTCAAGATGCAGTTAGATCAAACTCAAAAGTTGTTGACTTCAATGATTCATGTGAATGCGTTAGTCGCGAGAGCCTTTACGTATATCCTCCTGGAATTCCCTTAATTCTTCCTGGGCAAGTAATTAACATTGAAGTGATTAAACAATTAGTTTTACTGGAGAGGACTGGTGTAATATTCAAGAGTAGTTTTGGATATTGCACAAATCATTCCATATCAGTGGTTGATGACATATCTAGCCTTGACATTCGCTAATCAAGCAAAGTATAATTTTCTAGACTAAAACATTGGGGGTACGAGACATGAATAGAATCGTAACAATTCAAACCCGTGATTTAAGCAAGTCCATCAAAGATGGTGGATGTGGTGAGTGCCAGACATCTTGCCAGTCTGCATGCAAGACTTCATGCGGCGTTGCTAATCAGGATTGTGAGAACGCAAAGAAGTAATTCTTTTCAATTACTAGAGAAACCGGGTCTTCTGATCACATGGTCGAAGACCTTTTTTCTTGTCTATTTACGAAGGAGATTTTTCCGTGATACATAGCTACAAATTTGACGATAAGAACATTGTGCTTGACGTTTTTTCCGGTTCCATTCATCTTGTTGACGAAGTCGCATATGATGTAATTAACCTTTATGAGTCCAAGTCAAAAGCAGAGATTGTTGACGAAGTGTATTCAAATTATAATGCCTCTCTTGGCATTTCAAGAGATGATGTTCTTGAGTGCATTAGCGACGTTGAGACCTTGAAAGCCGAAGGGAAGCTTTTTGCGCCAGATAAGTATGCTGATATTGCAGCTAATTTTCGTAAAAAGAATTTTTACATCAAGGCACTTTGCCTACATGTTGCGCACACATGCAACCTAAATTGCTCTTATTGCTTTGCTTCACAGGGTAAATATCATGGACAGCGCGCTATCATGAGTTATGAAATAGGCGCTCGAGCTTTGGATTTTCTTATCGAAAATTCCGGTTACCATAAGAATCTTGATGTTGATTTTTTTGGCGGTGAGCCGCTTATGAACTTTGAAGTTGTTAAGCAATTGGTTATGTATGGGCGTGAGCTTGAGAAAAAGCACAACAAGAACATTCGCTTCACACTTACTACAAATGGCGTGAAACTTGATGATGAGGTTATCGATTTTTGTAACGACGAGATGCATAATGTCGTGCTTAGCCTTGACGGACGCAAGGAAGTTAATGACAGATTCCGAGTTGACAATATGGGACGTGGAAGCTACGACGTTATTGTTCCAAACTTTAAGCGTTTTGTAGAGAAACGCGGTGACAAGAGTTACTACATGCGTGGTACATTTACACATTACAACACTGATTTTTTGAATGATATTAAACACATGGCTGATTTGGGCTTTAGCGAGCTATCAATGGAGCCTGTGGTTACTGATCCAAGTGAACCAGCCGCCCTAACCGAAGAGGATCTGCCTATTCTTTTCGATCAATACGAAGAACTTGCTAGAGAGATGATTAAGCGCAACAAGCAAGGAAACGGCTTCACTTTCTATCATTACATGATTAATTTGACATGCGGCCCTTGTATCTACAAGAGAGTAGCTGGATGCGGCTCGGGAACTGAGTACATGGCCGTAACCCCTTGGGGAGAGCTATTCCCTTGCCATCAATTTGTGGGCGATTCGAAGTATAGCATGGGCGATATCTATAAGGGTGTGACGAACACTGCTATGAGAGACAAATTTGCTTCTCTTAATGCTTATTCAAGACCCGAGTGCCAGAATTGCTGGGCTAAGTTGTATTGTTCAGGTGGTTGCGCAGCTAATTCCTATCACGCAACTGGTGAGGTTGACGGAATCTACGAGTACGGATGCAAACTTTTCAAGAAGAGAATTGAGTGCGCGTTGGCTGTGAAACTGTCTGAGAGCACTAGTTCGAGCTCTGAAGCTCAAGAATAGTTGATCTAATATAGTTACATCGTACATTTCTTATTAACAATTCATAATTATTTTTAACATTCCGTTCTTACTGCGTTTGCTTTCGTTTACTAGAATGAAAGTATAAGCAATGGTAGATTGGAGGTAAGAATTATGAAATACTTAATTTGTCGACCAGCATCTGAAATTGTCGTTCTTGCTTCCGCGAGACTGACAGCATTTAATTGGATAGTTATTGGTGTTTTGACAGTCATTATCATTCTAACTATATTATCGATTATTGCAGTGCGTCGCGAAAATACACACAATAATGGTAAGAGGAAGCTATGAAAGGCAGAATATGATTTATACTATTACTCTTAATCCGGCTATTGACTACTCTCAAAGACTAGAATCATTTTCCTTAGGATCTACTAACCGCTCTTCATCCGAGCGGTATTTTGCTGGCGGAAAAGGCATAAACGTATCGACTATTTTGGCTCGCCTTGGCATAACAAGTACAGCTACTGGTTTCGTAGGAGGCTTTGTCGGAGACTTTATTGTTCAGGCAGTAAAAAATGAGAACATCATTGCTGATTTTGTTTCTCTTGAGTCGAGCATTTCTCGAATAAACATTAAGTTAATGGGAATAGAAGAGACTGAGATAAATGGATCTGGACCTCTCATCTCCGATTCGGACATTAATGCTCTGATTAAGAAGCTCAGGTCTCTTACGCAAGAGGATATCGTTGTTCTATCTGGAAATGCCCCTAAGAGCCTTAACTCTTATAATTTTATAAGGCTTCTTGAAGTAATTACTTCAAAGACATCCCGCTTCATTCTAGACATATCTGGAAAACTTCTTCTTGATGGCCTTAAGTTTACTCCTTTTCTGGTTAAGCCAAATCTAAGTGAGCTATCCGAGGCATCCGGAATGTACAATCTGGTCACAGACGAATCTCGTATCTTAGCATGCAAAAAGATGGTCTCTCTTGGTGCTAGAAATGTTCTTCTCTCTTTAGGTAAGGAAGGCGCTTTATTCTACGATACGGTAGGAAGAGTGCACAGAGTTGAAGGAATACCGGGTGATTTGGTTAGTTCCGTAGGTTCGGGGGACTCCCTCCTAGCAGGCTTTATATATGGCCTTAGCAAATATGACGATATCGACACGGCTCTCAAGCTTGGCAACTGCTGTGGAGCAGCGACTGCCTTCTCAAACGGCCTCGCATCAAGCATGACCATCGCCAATGTAATCGCCTCAAGTAAGTAAGCCAAGACGCTTCTTATGTCTCTTCTCTGCTCCTTATAACTAAAGCCTTGTAAACCCTTTCTTGAACTGGAAGTCTATCTGACTTTGAATAGTTACTCTCGAAAAAGTCCGCTATAGTCATAGCTTGACTTGCATCGACTTTGTCAATTAATGGTTCTATTAGTCCAATAGCCGCATACATCATAGGGAAAACTAAAGTGTCTTTACGATGGATCGTCGAACTGCTAATAATATATGCGATTACCGACATAGCCGATTCTTGGCTAATACCTACATCTACAAAGCTATTCAACTTGTCCTTCAATGCAGAATAGAAATCCTCATGACAAGGCGAATCCTTTGGCGATGACTTACTTCCAAAAAGTCCTTCCATTGGGCTACTCTTCTCCTTGGCTAGACTTGCCTTCGAGATGTAATCCTCATAAATAACTGTAAGCGCAACTACCTCGTCGCAAGCGATATCCGTATCTGACTTAGTGTCGATGTCGTCTTCAGCATAATTCTTGATAGCATCATTGTTTACTTCTGCTTCTTGAGAATTCTCGGTCTTTGGCAAAGTCATCTGTTGATATTCTCTATATGCAAGAAATACAAAATATGCTAGAAAGAATACGGCAGCAGCTATGAATACTACTCCAATCCAGAGAAAGCGCGAATCACTCGCGCTTTCTTTGATTAGATTTATTCCAAAGAATCCTAGGGCCACAACGACGACAACTCTAAATAAAGACTTCACAATTACCGACCTAAGGTCGTCGTTTTGAATTGAATTGTTATTTCCCATTAATTATGATTTTCCTGTCTTATGATTTGATACTACGTCAAATACTACTGCCAACAAAAGAACAACACCCTTAACTACGTATTGCCAGTTGTTATCAAGACCGTATATTGACATACCTTGGTTAATTGTACCAAGAAGAATAGCTCCGATTACGATACCAACTACACTTCCTGAACCACCATATGCAGAAGCACCACCAATGAAGCAAGAACCAATAGCGTCCATCTCATATGATGAACCAGAGTCACCATTTACTGAACCGATACGTGCAGCTACTAGAAGGCCTGAAAGTCCTGCCATTAATGACATTGAAAGGTAAGCTGAGAAGTACACTCTACGAGGATCAATACCTGAAAGCTTTGTCGCCTTCTCGTTTCCTCCAACGGCATAGAATGTTCGACCAAAAGCTGTCTTAGATGTGATGTAAGCATAAATAAGAATTACAGCAATAATCCAAAGAAGCATTACAGATATACCCTTGTAGTTAGCTAGTTGAATTGAATACACTACAATTAAGGCGTCAATAAGAGCTACTCTAATATATGCAAGAGTTCCATTCTCCATAGCATATCCATTTTTACGTTTCTTGATTCTTCCGAGAATAGTACCTGCAGTTACTATGATTGCAGCAAGTACACCAAAGATGATTGCCGAAACTTTTAAGTCTTCAGTATCAATTCCAGGTATATTAATGTACCTTGTGAAAATATCAAGATATAACTGATTCTGAATTGGAATTGTCTTTGAATCAAGAACTACTCGGCCAAGACCTCTAAATAGGAACATTCCAGCCAATGTGCAAATAAAAGGAGGAATGTGCACATAACCTATGAGCCAACCTTGAGCGATTCCAATGACACCAGCTATTGCAATGCTTATCACAATAATTAAAATTGCAGGTAAACCTGTATTCGCAAGCATCTGTGCCGCCAATGCTCCTATCAAGCAAACTGTCGATCCAATTGAAAGGTCAACGTTACCTCCAGTAAGAATGCAAAGTAGCATTCCACAACCAAGTACCAAAACATATGCGTTTTGAAGTAGAAGGTTAGATAGATTCTGAGGAAGGATCAATCTTCCCTCTGTTAGAAATGTGAAGAATACAAATACAACTACTAGTGCAATTACCATTGAATACTTTTTAAGTATTGATCCCGCACTAGAGTTCCTGTTTTTTAGCGCTTTTGCTTTCTCACTCATGATGCAACCGTCTCCTTATCTGCTTTTTCTTTCTTCTCAGAATCAAGAATTGCCTTCATGATGCTCTCTTGAGTAGCATCCTTGGCATTTGACTCTTGTACAATCTCACCATTGTTCATTACATATATTCTGTCACACATACCTAGAAGCTCAGGCATCTCAGAAGAAATCATCACAACAGACTTCCCTTGTGCAACTAAATCATTAATTATGCAATAAATCTCATACTTTGCACCTACGTCGATACCTCTTGTAGGCTCATCAAGAATAAGGATTTCCGAATCGGCGAACATCCACTTTGAAAGAAGAACCTTCTGTTGATTGCCTCCAGATAGATTTCCTAGCTTCTGCCGGACCGACGGTGTCTTTGTATTTAATTTCTTAACGTACTCGCCAGCAACATTATTCTCCTTATCGATATCAATTACTCCAAACTTGTTGCAAATCTTCTTGATTCTCGCCATTGTAGTATTGATAGCAATCGAGTCACTAAGTATCAATCCATTACCTTTACGATCCTCAGTTACGTAAGCCATACCGTGATCGATAGCTTCCTTAGGAGTAGATAAATGGACCTTTTTACCGCTAATTTCTATGGATCCTGTTATGTCATTTCCATAACTTTTCCCGAATACTGACATAGCAAGTTCGGTTCTTCCTGCTCCTTGAAGTCCAGAAAATCCTACTACTTCGCCCTTATGTACTTTAAACGATACATTGTTTACAATTCTCTTCTCGCGATATAGTGGATGCTGAACGCACCAATCACTTACTTGAAGAGATACTTCATCAGATACCGAATGCTTTCTTGACGGGAATCTATCACTTAGGTCACGACCTACCATTCCTTTGATGATTCTTGCCTCATCAATATTTCGATTGGTATTGTCTATTGTCTCAATAGTTGCTCCGTCTCTTAATACCGTAATCTCATCAGCTACATAAGCTATTTCATTAAGCTTGTGCGAAATCATGATTGATGTCATTCCTTGCTTCTTGAACTCTAGTAGCAAATCCAGAAGCATCTTAGCATCAACTTCATTAAGAGAGGATGTTGGCTCATCAAGAATCAACAACTTAACGTTCTTAGATAGCGCTTTTGCTATCTCAACAAGCTGTTGCTTACCTGTACCAATATCTTTGATTAAAGTCGTTGGAGATTCCTTAAGACCTACTTGTATCATATGCTTCTCTGCTTGACTAAAGGTCTCATCCCAATCAATGCCAAGAAAACCTTTACGCTCGTTTCCTAAGAACATATTCTCTCCAATGGATAGTTCTGGAATAAGCGCTAGTTCTTGGTGAACGATGACTATTCCGAAGTTCTCGCTGTCTCTAAGTTGTTTAAACTCACATAGCTTGCCATCGTATTCAATCGTACCTGTGTACGATCCTACTGGATAGGTACCACTAAGTACATTCATCAATGTGGACTTACCAGCACCATTCTCTCCAACGAGAGCGTGAATTGATCCACGCTTTACTTGAAGATTAACATTGTCCAGTGCCTTTACACCCGGGAACTCTTTTGTGATATTAGACATCACTAGAATATTATCAGCCAAATTACACTGCCCTCCTTGCACTATTTACAACACATGTCAAAGTTAAATTTTTTAGCTCTGAGATCTGTTGAAATAAAAATACATAGAATTGGCGGGGCAAAGGATTGACCCCGCCAAATTCAAATGTAAAGAACTGACTAAATCAGTATCAAGCTTACAATCAGCCTGCAGCTACTGGATATTCTCCAGACCATACATAGTAGCCAGGTGTAACAAGTTCTTCCTCAATATTGTCAACAGTAACAACAGAAGGAACTAGTAGGTATGAAGGAATTGTTCCTGTACCATTATCGTATGATGATGTATCGTAAGCGCACTCGCAATCAAAAGTATCAGCAAGAGCTGCATCAGGAGTCTTACCCTGAATTAGAAGCTCAGCGATAGCAACAGTAACAACTGCCTCATTAGCAACTGCCTTAAATACTGTCATTGACTGAAGTCCATCAACGATATTTGCTAGGTTAGCTTCGTCGCCGTCCTGACCAGTAATGATTACAGTGTTAGTGCCAGCATAGTCAGAAGCGATAGCATTAGTAACACCAAGAGCTGTAGAGTCATTGGAGCACAAAGCAACGTCAAGTACTGTTCCATCGGAATAGTAAGAAGCTAGGATGTTCTGCATACGTGTCATAGCTGTTTCAGTTGACCAAGAAGCTGTAGCAACTTGCTCGAAATCTGTCTGGCCAGAAACTACGTTCAAAATACCAGCATCAATATAAGGGGAAAGAACATCAAATGCACCATTAAAGAAGAAGCCAGCATTGTTGTCTGCAGGATCTCCAGCTGTGAACTCAATGTTGTATGTTGTAGATGTGTCGCTTAGGTCAAGACCTAGTGCGTCAACAACATATTCGCCCTGTAACTTACCTACTGTATAGTTATCAAAAGATACATAGTAGGATACAGCCTCTGTGTTCATGATCAAACGGTCATAGCTGATTACAGGAATTTCCTTCTCAGCAGCCGTATCAAGAACCTTAGTTAAAGACTCACCATCGATAGCAGCAATAATAAGAACGTCAACGTCATCAGCGATTAGATTCTCAATATCAGAAACCTGCTGGTCAACATTGTTGTCAGAGTACTTGAGCTCTACTGTGTAGCCCTTCTTCTCGAACTCGTCCTTCAAGAACGTACCATCACGGTTCCATCTCTCGAGAGACTTTGTTGGCATTGCGATACCAATCTTGCTAACTCCGTCGTCACCCTTCTTACATCCAACCATAGCAAAAGCCATAGTAAAAATAAGGATAACCGAAATCAATGCGGAAATGAATTTTTTCATCTTTTTCTCTCCTTTACATGGTTTGAGACAGCCATCATATCGAGATTACATATTGTTAATATTGATATAAATTAGCTGCTACTCAGTGAACCTTTTGTTGATTTTCACTAATGTAAGGTTATATCACCGCAGGCAAAAACACAATTCAATTTCTGCCCGTTTAGCAATTTTTGTACATATATGACAATTAAGTAGCTGTTTTTTGTGTAGATAAACAATAAAAATCTGTGAGAAACGTTTCACTCTGGTTCTAATATCCCTAATAAAAATAAAGCGGAATTGAGATTGCTCAATTTGTGCTTATTTTTATGTGCGCGGTACCATTCCATTTTATTGGTTCTATTAAATTCCCTGTTGAAGAATGTCAAAAACCCGAAAACGCCTTAAATCAAAACGTTTCACGTTAATAGAGCGAATAAATATACACATGTATTTAATGCAAAGATATATACATTTGTAAGAAAATTGAAGCAAAGCAATTTTAACAAAATTTCTTTCTTTTTCGCTTGTTAATCGATTTTACCGATATTGCTATTTCTATCTCTTAAATAACAAGCAACGGCTTAAAAAAGAGCAAAACTACGGTATTTTTCAGAAAAACTCATCAATTATGTTATATTTGTTTCAATGTTCTACAGCCATCATTTTTTATCTGTTTAGTCTAGATTTTCGATAAGTGCCACGTCTTCGAGCAATTATTCTGATGGTTATCTTCTTGTCGTCCAGTAGTCTTATTATGCGTATCCGTCGATCGTTCCAACTAGTAAGCAATTCGTCTTCCCAAATCAAGCCTTAGAACACCAACGTGATTGAAATCATCATTTGCTTCGCGGTGAATCAATTCTGTAGAGCCTATGGACTTACGCACACTTTTCGTATGGTAAGAACTTAACCAGAACTCAAGTGCTTTCTGCATCCTTTGCTCGTCAGGGTCATAAAAATATCGTCATGGCAACTATCGATGTTAAAGAATTGCAACGCATTCTTTTCTCCGTATACTTTCACCAAGTCCTTAGCATCATCCATAGAGGAAAAACGAAGTATGAACTCATCATTCTCATGAAGCGGGCATCTCTCATATGCATCTGTAATTTCGATTTCTCCTAAGAACCCAAGTAATAGTTACGAAAAGGTTATTCCGGAATACCAATTCTCTTTATTTTTAGCTCGATAAAGCATCGTGGGTATTACCAGTGGAACTCAGTACTTGATAGATAACGAACTAGTATACCTAGCAGTAGTGAGAAATTGTTAAGAGTAATTGGCGCCTCAAACAGGAATCGAACCCGTATCTACAGTACCGGAAACTGCTATTCTATCCATTGAACTATTGAGGCATTATGATACTTCGCTTGAAGCTTCATCTAGCATTATCTTTAGGAGCCTGACTGTATCTTGAAGTGTCTTTTCGCGAGTTTGGACGGAAGGCTTGTAATGCATGTAAGCCTTGCCCTGCGCGTTTATCATGATTTTTCCAGCGAACCCATCGCTTGCTACGATTGCGCTGACGGCTTTCATATCAACTTTTCGATCCTTAGCAAAATACAAGAACACACCTACTTCACGCACTGCAACCTTCTCAAAATGAGCTTTTCCGGCTAAAGAGCGCACCAAAGATACGCTTGCTAAGACGGTTACTTGCTTTGGAGGCTCGCCATATCTATCAACGATGTCATTGATAAATTCATCATAGTCGGCCTTACTTCCTATAGCCGAAATACGCCTGTACGCATTCATTCTTGACTCCTCGTCCTCAATATACTTTGAAGGAATGTAGGAGTCAATGTCAATCTCGACAGTGCTTATGACTGGAGGCGTAAACTCAGTGTCGCCGCTATCACGAAGACGCTTAATCTCCTCATCAAGCATTCGACAATATAACTCGTATCCGATAACGTTCATTTGGCCATGCTGCTCGGCGCCTAGGAGGTTGCCCGCACCACGAACCTCAAGATCACGTAGTGCAATCTTAATTCCTGAACCAAGCTCCGTAAACTCACGAATAGCCATAAGACGTTTCTTGGCATCCGACTTCATCTCTTTATCCGGATGATACGTCATGTAAGCGTAGGCTTGCTTATCCGAACGGCCAACTCGTCCTCTGATTTGATATAGTTGCGACAAGCCAAATCTCTCCGAATTTTCTACTATCATTGTATTTACGTTAGGCATATCAACTCCCGACTCAATAATTGTAGTACAAACGAGAATGTCAAATTTGCCCTTTATGAAGCCTTGTATCGTATCCTCTATCTTAGTCTCGCTCATTTGCCCGTGAGCGTAAGCAATTCTAGCACCTGGCATTAGTTTACTAAGTTCAGAAGCTTTCTTATCTATATCTTTCGTTCTGTTGTAAAGATAGAATACTTGACCATGCCTAGATATCTCACGCATGCACGCTTGTACTACTATCTCCTCATCGTAAGCAATAACATATGTTTGGACGCTCCTTCGATTCATTGGCGCCTCATCAAGAACAGAAATATCCCTAATTCCTGACATGGACATGTGTAAGGTCCTTGGTATAGGCGTTGCCGTCAGAGTCAGAACATCAATATTTGTACGCAAAGCTTTAATATGCTCCTTGTGATTTACACCAAAGCGCTGCTCCTCATCGACTACTAGAAGACCTAGTTTACTTGGAACAATATCCTTCGACAAAAGTCTATGCGTTCCTATTACGACATCGATAAGGCCGTTACGAATATCCTTGATTGTTTGCCTCATTACGTTCGCCGGAACATATCTTGATAGCAGTGCTATCTTTATCGGAAAATTCTTGCAACGCTCTACAAAATTATCGTAGTGTTGCTGCGCAAGAAGCGTTGTTGGAGCAAGCATGAACGCCTGTCTTCCGTTATCCACGCACTTAAACATCGCTCGAAAAGCAACCTCCGTCTTTCCAAATCCAACATCGCCGCAAAGCAAGCGATCCATCGGCATTTGCCCTTCCATGTCGCGCTTAATGTCGTTAATTGCCGCTATCTGATCATCCGTCTCAGTATATGGAAAGCTCTCTTCGAACTCCTTTTGCCATACATCGTCAGGGCCACAAGAAAATCCCTTATTTGATCTTCTAGAAGCATATAACTTAACTAAATCGAAGGCTATTTCCTTAATTGAGTTACGCGCCTTGGCAACAGACTTGTTCCACTCCTGGCTATCAAGGCTCGAGAGTTTAGGTTCATTGCCATTTGGTCCCACGTACTTCTGAATAGAATCTAGGTTATCAACAGTTAAGTAAACTGCCGCCTCTTTGGCATAAGACACCTTCAGGTAGTCTTGAAAAGAATCGCCAACTTTCATATTCACGAGGCCTTCATATCGACCTATACCATGAACATCGTGAACTACATAGTCCCCTGCTACCAGGTCACTGAAGGCAGATATCTTATTCGGGCCTGTTTTTTTCTTCTTTACTATCTTCTCATTTCCGAAAACATCCAATTCGCCAATTAACGTTAGTCCAATTCTTGGATAAATAAATCCAGAGGACAAAGGCGCCTCTATAACCTCGACCTGAACACTCTGCTCCTTAAGTCCTGTTAGAAAAGCAGCAGTTCTCGAAGAACCAGTAACCATCAAAGCAACTACGTCGTTTGGTGAAGCCCTTTTGACTAGAGAGGCTACTCTCTCGAATCCGCCTCGATAGCTCTCACCTGCTAAGCCCTGACACATATATGTGTAACCACCAGGCAAGCCGTTTCCAGAAGAAGAAAGGCATGCTAAAGTAACGACCGTTTGCTTTGAATCAAGCATACGCATAGCATCTTGTATTCCAAACAGAGCCTCACTTGCGCACTTAGGAGCAGTGCCCATTTCGAAACCTGCCTTAAATCGAGACATATACTCTGCCAAATAAGAATCCTCTCGAGACCTTATCTCTTGGAATTCGTCGGCAAAAACCATACATTCTTTTAAATCAATATAGTCTAGTACGCTTGAAGGAGAATCAATAAGTATGTCGGTCCATCTTGCAATACCGGAACATCTCAAGCCATTACGAATCGCTTCAGAGTCACTCGAAGCCGTCTTAAGGAGCATGTCTGCTATAGCTTTTTGAGAAGAGGCCTTCATATTGTTGCTGTCTTCTACAGCAGCTGAATACATCGCTGTCGCTAACTCGCTACGCTTATCGCTATCAATTACTATCTCTCTTGAAGGGTAAATCTTGGCTTTCTTAAGAACTTCCTCCGACCGTTGAGATTGGGTATCAAAATACTTAAGTTGATCAATCTCGTCATCGAAAAAAGAAATTCTCAATGGCTTATTCATATCTGGAGAGAACAAGTCTAATACATCGCCTCTCCATGAAAATTCGCCTCTGTTCTCGACTGTACCTACGCGCTCATATCCCATGAAAGTTAGCTTTTCAGCCATGGAGGCTGGATCAAAGTTCTCTCCTAACTTGATGGACAAGACGTTCTTGAGAAATGCTTTTCGAGAGGGGAGCTTATTTAATAAAGCTCCGCCGCAAATTATTGCTGCACCAAAATCATTTGACAGAATCTTGCTCAGTGAACCAACTCTATCAATCTCGCTATCTCTTGAGCTTGCATATGCGCTAACTAGGGCCATCTCGCTTGGCTGAACTACAACTACTTCGTCATCAACAAAAACATTAAGAAGCGACGCCATCTCGCGAGCCCTAACAGGGTCAGCAACTATAATAACCGGTTTCTTCTTTATGACCTTGCTTAATGCAACCGTGAAATAACCCTTCTCTTGCTCGCAAAGACCAGCAACATTCAAATGCCTTGCTTGTCTTTGGGCTTGAGCGCACAAGTCAACAAGTTCACTATCTCTAGAAATTAGGTCTAATATCTCATTTATTCTTCTGTTCATTTGCACCTATCAACTCTTCTGTAGCCTTAACTGCCGTCTCGAAAGAAGCAAAAACTTCTGGTCTGATATCCTTGGGAATTCCAGATAGAACGTATTCAACTAATTCTCTATGCTCTGGTACTGGTCCAGTTCCTATTCGTACTCTTGGAAAATTTTGAGTACCAAGGCATGCAATAACAGATTTCATTCCGTTATGCGTTCCTGCGCTTCCTGAAGGTCTAACGCGAACCTTACTAGTTGGAATATCAATATCGTCATATATCACAATGACATGCGAAGGCTCTATATTATAATATCGTGCAAGAGGAGCGATACACTCTCCGGAATTGTTCATGAATGTCTGAGGCTTAACTAGAATTACCTGCTCGCCTCCAATTCGACCTTGTCCATATACTCCCTTGAACTTGCTCTTGTTCAAGACTATTTTGTTCTTATCAGCAAGCATCTCCAAAGCAAGGAAACCGCAATTATGCCAAGTATAAGCATAATCATCTCCGGGATTCCCCAGTCCTGCGACTAAATACATTCTTAAACCTCCGAACGCTTACTATCGAGCTGAATGTAATTTGCACCACGCAAGCGATTCTTCTTCGCAACCCATTCTTCCTTGTTGATTTGCTTGGATCTTCCAATTCCAAGACCAAGCGCTGGAACATCAGAAGTAATCGTTGATCCAGCAGCAATATATGAGTCTTTACCAAGTCTAACAGAAGCTAGAATATTCGAGTTACCACCGATAAATACGTTGTCCTCGATTATACATCCGACCTTATCCTGTCCATCGTAGTTACACGTAACTGTGCCACAACCAAAGTTAACATTTTTACCAACAGTAGAATCTCCAATGTAAGTAAGATGCCTTGCTCTAGTATAGTCATCAATTACAGAATTCTTAATCTCTACGTATGCACCGATTGTAACAAAACTCTTAATTACTGTATCAGGTCTTATGTGTGAGAATGGTCCAATACGACAATCTTTTCCAATAACACAGAAGGATGCAACAGAGTTATCTATTTCGGTTCCATCTCCAACTTCAGCCCCTTCAAGTCTAGTATTCTCACCAATCAGGCATCCCTCACCAATTCTTGTATCACCAATAATAGAGCAGCCAGGAAGAATAACCGTATCCATCCCAATCTCAACTCCCGAATGAATCCACGTAGAATTCTCGTCCATGATTTGAACACCATTAAGCATATGCTTACGAAGAATTCGCTTATTCATTATCTGAGAAGCCTGCATTAATTGATATCTATCATTTACTCCACGAGTGTCATCAAAGTCGCACACAAGAGCGCCGACAGAAAGGCCATCGTTAATTAGAAGCTCAATAGTATCAGTTAGGTAATACTCTTTCTGTGCGTTTTTCGCGCCAAGTCGCCCAAGAACCGATAAAAGCAAGGAAGTCTTAAAGACATACATTGAGGAATTAACCTCAGTTATCTGCCTCTCTTCCTCAGTAGCATCTCTATGCTCAACAATTCGGTTTACATTGCCATTGTCGTCTCTTATGATGCGTCCGTATCCTGTTGGATCTTCGGCAACCGCAGTAAAAACAACAGCTGCAAAATCATTCTTCTCAATCAAATCCAAAGCGCTCGTTATGGTCGAAGCTTTGACCATTGGAGAATCTCCAGGAAGTACAATCGTGTAACCATTTCTGCCCTCTAAATAAGGAGCAGCTTGCATTACAGCGTGTCCAGTTCCTAGCCTTTGCTCTTGAAAAATATAAGCAACGCTCTCGCCCAATACGTTGCGTATCTCTTCTTGCTTATCACCAACAATGAAAACTTGGTCTATACAACCGGCTTCACAAAGAGAATCCGATACCCACTTGATTATTGGCTTACCTGCCACTTGATGCACCACTTTGGAGTGTGCGGACTTCATTCTCTTGCTATCACCTGCGGCCATTACTACAGCGCAAATTTCCATATGGTTTCTCCAATCCGATATGCACGCAATGAAGGGAGGCAAGTACATATTTGAGTACTCCCCCACCAAAAGTCATGCTTTTTAGTCGGTTTAATTATACCAAAGATACTTCATCCTTCCTATAATTCCTCTCGAAAAATGTGTATAATGATTAAAATTAATGTACTTAAAGGAAATCATATGATAGCAATAATTCTGGCAGCAGGATATGCGACACGCCTTTATCCGCTAACGTTAAATACACCTAAACCATTGCTTCCTTTAGGAGAGCAATTGATTATCGATATTATTGTCGAGAAGCTAGACCATCTGCCTGATTTGAACTCGATAGTTGTTATCTCTAATGACAGATTTTTCGAGCAATTCTATAGATGGGCAGAAGCTCTGGACAGGACAAACAAGACCCCTATTCTTGTAATGAATGATGGAACAACCAACGAGTCTAACAAGCGTGGTGCAATTGGCGATATTGAGTTTGTAATTAAGGAACTCGACATCAAGGAAGACGTTTGCATTCTTGCTGGTGACAACATATTTACGTACGACCTTTGTAAGATGTATGAATTCTTCAAGAAGAAGGATGCGCCAACTTTAGTTGCTATCGACGTTCCTGATAAGGAAGAAATTAAACAGCTTGCTGTAGCAACAATTGGAAGCGACGACAAGGTAATAGCTATGGAGGAGAAACCTTCTAACCCTAAGAGTACGTGGGCTATTTATGCTACCTACTTCTATAGAAAAGAAGACTTGCATTATATTGAGGATTATCTGCTAGAGGGTAATTCTCCTGACGCTCCTGGATACTTTCCATCTTGGTTGTATCGCGTAATTCCCGTTTATGCTTATCGAGGCGTGGGAACTTGCATAGATATTGGAACAATCGAGAATTACAGGAAGACTTTCGATCAATATTCGAATCAACAATGACAGAAAGCGACAGATAGACCATCATGATACCTTTAAAGCGGGACTCAAATAATTATAGATTCTTTAAACTTGTTTTGTGTGTGACTTCGTTATCTTATGTTTTGTTTTCCTTTGGAGGATGTTCACGTCTTAACAATAAGGATACTGTGACATCTTCTAGTCAACTGCCAACTCAAACCGAAGCCACAACAACTACTTCTCAAACGCCTGAGATAACAACTTCCCAAACTACCGCAGTCCCATCTCCCGTCCCTACACCAGTTCCGGAATATGTAGAACCAATTTACGACGAAGAGATTTGGTATAACGGCTTTTCTGATCCGCGCTCGGTTCGTGCGGAAATAGTAACGAACACTAATGACATACTTTGTGTAGTCAATAAGTATCACGCTTTACCTCTGGATTATATGCCGGACGACTTAGTTGATGCGCCTCATTCTTATGGACAACAATTAAGAAGTGAAGCTTGCGACGCTTGGATAGCCATGTATGACGCATGCTATGAAGCAACAGGTGAAGGTCTTTTGCTACTATCTGGATACAGAGATGCATATACACAACAGTACTTGTTTGATAGATCTGTCAACCTTAGAGGAACTCCTTTTGCTTGTCAAAAGAATGCTTGGCCAGGAAGATCTGAGCATCAACTTGGTTTAGCTATAGATATTACTCCCGCAAGTGAGACGGAAATTCTAGATGAATTCGCTACAACCACAACAGGTGCTTGGGTAAATGCGCATTGCTATGAGTATGGATTTGTACTTAGATATCAAGCTGATTACACCGATTCGACTGGTTACGGTATCGAAGCTTGGCACTATCGATATGTAGGTGTAGAAGCAGCAACTGCTATGTATGAGCAAAATATTTCCTTGGAAGATTACATGGGTTGTCCACAAATATTGCCTACTGACGAGTAAGCTTTATATAGAACTTTTGTGTTTACACACGTTTTTTAGACTCTTGATTTTTGATTTCTATGGTCTATAATCAATTTGTTCCAAGGCGAGGTGTGATTCCTCGACCGGCGGTTAGAGCCCGCAAGCTAGTTGACTATATTGCAACTAGTTGACACGGTTAGATTCCGTGGCCGACGGTATAGTCCGGATGAAAGGAGATTGATTATTATGTCAGAACGACGAATCCCAACACGTAAATCCACTTCAAAGATGACTAGGCGCATCGCTTCAGCTGCAATTTTGACAGCTATGGCCGTGGTGCTAATGTATCTTGAGATTCCATTGCCATTTTTTCCGCCCTTCTTGAAATTCGATTTCTCTGAAGTACCGGTTCTTATTGGCACTTTTGCTCTTGGTCCTCTTTATGGGGTAGCAATTGAGCTTGCTAAGAATGTAATTCATCTTCCTGTTTCACATACAGCTGGAATTGGCGAGGTAAGCAATTTCTTGAATTGTTCTGTCTTCATTGCTACAGCTGGAATTATTTATTCCAAGATTAGAACTCGTAAGTCAGCTCTTATCTCAATGGCTATAGCTACCGCTACATTTGCTCTAATGTCATGTCCATTTAATTATTTCATAACCTTGCCTTTGTACTCTCAAGTTCTTGGTTTTTCGAACGAAGCTATTATTGGTATGAGTGCTGCAGTAAATCCGCTAATTCATACGAAGTTCGACTTGATTCTTTGGGGTTTTCTCCCATTCAACATTTTCAAGGGCGTAGTAATAAGCGCAATTACATTAGTAATATATAAGCCAATATCCAAGCTTATTAACGCGACCGCCGAGAAGACAAAATAATAGACACCACAAGAATTAATCTTGTAGTGCCTGATGTTATTACGTTAGAGGAATACGTGACAATCTTAATCGTATCTCTCGTCGATTACTCTCTTAGTCTTCTTTTCGCTACGAGGAAGAACACCTAGCTCTAGTACCTTTACTATTGGGGTGAATCCAATTCTGCTCTTAACTCTCTCGGCGATACGACGACTCAAATCCTCAAAGTCAACGGTGCCATTCGTCTCGACATAAAGACGCATAGTATCGCGACCATCAAGATGAGAGATTCGAATTTGATACTCGCTTGATGCTTCTGGGAACTCACGAAGAACCTCTTCAATTTGTAGTGGGTATAAGTTAACTCCCTTGATTTTGACCATGTCGTCGGTTCTACCCATGATTGTGCCAAGACGAGGGTACTTACTTCCACACTCACATTCGCCAGTAATGATTCGTGACAAATCATGAGTACGATATCGAATTAGTGGAGCACCTTCCTTAACTAGAGTCGAAATTACGATTTCTCCTTCTTCTCCGTCTGGAACTGGCTTCAATGTGACTGGATCAATAATCTCAACGTAGATGTAATCATCCCAGTAGTGTATACCACAGTCATACTTGCATGTAATTCCAATTCCAGGACCATAGATTTCCGTAAGTCCATAGATATCATATAGCTCGATTCCTAGCTCAGAGCTTATTCTATTTCGCATAGTATCGCCCCAACGCTCTGAACCAATGACGCCCTTTTTAATATGAATCTCATCCTTTATTCCACGCTTTGCAATTTCTTCAGCTAACAATAAAGCGTATGAAGAAGTGGAACAAAGTACTGACGACTTCATGTCAGCCATCATCTTAAGTTGCTTTTCAGTGTTACCAGGCCCCATTGGAATAACCATTGCGCCAAGCTTCTCAGCGCCATTTTGGAATCCGATTCCAGCAGTCCATAGACCATAGCCGGGAGTAATTTGAATTCTATCAAGATTAGTAATTCCTGCCATCTCATAGCAACGAGAGAACATAATTGCCCAATCGTCTACATCTTTTGCTGTGTATGGAATTATTACCGGAAGTCCTGTTGTTCCTGAGGATGAGTGGATACGTACTATCTCTTCTTCTGGTGCCGTCATTAGTCCAAGTGGATATGCATCACGAAGATCACCCTTTTCGGAAAAAGGCAAATTCTCAAAGTCTTCCGCTGTCTTAATGCCTGAAATTCCGGCATCTTCCAACTTCTTACCGTAGAAGCTGTTAGCCTTGCGCAGAGCTTGAATTCTGTCATTAACTTGTTCTATTTGCTTGTTACTAATAATCATCTGAAGTTACCTCGTAAAGTTACTTATTATTTGTTCTCAATTATTACTTGAGGGTTTAGTCTGACATACTCCAAAGCTTTGAAATTTAGCTCATGGAATTTTGGTGAAATTCTCTTTTGAATTTGCCATCGAAAATCATCCTCTGTAAACCCGAGCGCACCAGAATAAATTGATGCTCCAAGCATAATTAAGTTCAATACTTTATGAGAACCAATATCGTTACATGCCATATTCCCATCAATGATTAGAAGCTTTGATACCTTACTTCTCAAGGTGCTTATAGCTAATTCATAATCGTATTTTGCTCCAAGACTTGCTGTTACTGGAATAACAGGGTGTGAGCTTACGACCACCTGTCCATCCTTCTTAAGATACGGAAGCATACGAAGAGCTTCGCCAGGCTCAAATGCAATAATCATATCCGCTGAACCCTTCGCTATCATTGGGCAATAGGCGTCGTTGCCCATTCTTAGGTGACTAAAAACACTTCCTCCACGCTGAGCCATACCAATAGTCTCAGCACTCATTACAGGAATTCCCTTCTCCAAGGCAGCTGCAGAAATTAGCTTGGAAGCTAGAACCGTTCCTTGTCCACCAACTCCGCATAAAACAATATTCTTACTCATCAGTCTAGTCCTCCTTCCAACATTGCTTCAAAAGGACAAATCTGACTACATAGCAAGCAACCAGTACAAAGCGAAGGGTCAATCTTCACTTTGCCATTAATATCAGGAATAAGTGCAGGACATCCTAATTCTCTAATGCATTTCTTACATCCTGTGCAAATCTTACTGTCTATTACAAGTTTATTCGTAGGCTTATTTAATACAATACACGGAGACTTGAAGATAATTGCCTTTACCCCTCTAAGCTCGGATGCCTCCTTCACGGTCGCTACAGAAAGCTGATAATCCAACGGATCCACCGTCTTAACGAATTGAAGGCCTATTCCCTTTAAGACGTTCTCGATACTTATTTTTTCGACAACATCCCCCATAGCCGTACGTCCAGTTCCTGGATGAGGTTGGTGCCCAGTCATAGCCGTCGTTGAGTTATCAAGAACAACAAGAGTCATATCAGCGCCATTATATACAGCATTAATTACACCAGTTATCGCAGATGCGAAAAATGTCGAATCACCAACAAACGCGAAGCATTTCGTGTCGGCTTCAACATGCCCAACGCCTTGAGCTATTCCTAGACCTGCGCCCATACATAAACAAGTGTCACACATGTCGAGTGGCATAGCGTTGCCCATCGTGTAGCATCCGATATCCCCACAAAATATTGTTTTCTGTCCCTTCATAGCCTGCTTTACCGCATAGAAGGAAGCTCTATGAGGACATCCAGCACAAAGAACTGGCGGCCTAACTGGTAGAATTGAAGGATCGACTTCTTGTGACTTAGTCTCTTCTATAGTGTTACTTAAATTCACCGAAGCAAAACTACCAATAGCTTGGCTAACGCTATCGATTGAATTCTCGCCGGCTACTTGAATGTCGTGTGTAAGCTTACCTCTAATCTTTACATCAAGATTGTACTTGCCACAGATATATACTAATTCCTTTTCTATTACTGGATCAAGTTCTTCAATACATAGAACCTCATCAAGGCCAGTTAAAAAACCTACCGCTAATTTCTCAGGAAACGGATAAGGAGTCGCTACCTTAAACACACTAAAATTCTTGTATTCTTCGTTACTAGCCAGAGACTCCATTACATATGTATAGGATATTCCGCCAGTTGCAATTCCCTTTTTGCTTATGTTTTTGTCGCCATTCAAAAGATTTCTTTTATAACCAGAAAATACTTCCGAGAGCTCTTCATTCCTAGCAACAATCTTCTTGTGATTAGCATAGGAAAGCCTTGGAAAGATTACCCATCTGCCAGTATCCTTAATGAAGCCTTCAACCGTATGTTTGGTAAATTCATTCTCATCCTTAATCTCAATAGAAGCATAGCCGTGGCACACACGAGTAGTAGACCTTAGGATTACCGGAGTCTTATATCTCTCCGAATAATCGAAAGCATCCTCTACCATGTCATAAGCTTCCTTGGCACTGGATGGATCAAAACATGGTATTTTCGAAAATTGTGCGAAATTTCTAGTATCTTGCTCGGTTTGAGATGAAATAGGTCCTGGATCGTCGGCCACTAGAATAATCATGCCGCCCTTGATTCCAACATATTCGAGACACATCAAAGGATCTGAGGCAACATTCAAGCCTACTTGCTTCATCGTTACCATTACTCTTGCGCCAGCGTATGAAGCTCCAGCAGCTACCTCCATCGCAGCCTTCTCATTAATCGACCACTCAACATATATGTCTGCAGTTCTTTTCTTCGCAATTGTCTCAAGAACCTCAGTCGAAGGTGTTCCCGGATACCCAGAAACCAAATTTACCCCAGCTGCTATTGCCCCTAAGGCTATAGCCTCATTTCCCATTACAAATTCGGTATGCATTACTTTGTCCTCTGAATCTCAAAATCTGTTATATTCTAACACCTAAACTACTATTAAAAAAGCGGAGAACCAAGGATGCCCTGTTCCCAGACACTTTTACTCTTACACTCTATTGGCATTTGCTGTAATCATGCTAATTGCTCTTCTGGACTCCAGCCACGTTGGGTTAGCAATAGGATATACGTGCGCCATTATCCTTATATCCTTCTCGTTCAGAACGTCTATCACCGTCTCTGCACAATAGAATTTCGACTTTACTTCCTCTTTAAGAAGAAGATCGTGCATATATATACTATCCTCTTTAAGATAATCGTCTCCTCCCGTAATAATTGTTGCTCGAGGGCAAACGATGCGCTTAACCAAGAGCCCCAAATCAAAAGCATAGTTTGGCGCCTTGAAATCTTGTGCATCATTCGCTTCATAGATTATTACACTTCTGTCTGGATAACCTTTATTGGTCAATCGAAACATTCCGCTAATCAAATTTACAGAGTCAATATGAACTTTACTCGTAACAGTAATATTAAAATCGCTTCTAATATTTTTATCATGCATTACGCCAGTCACTAGAAGTGCTAGATATGCTCCCGCGGAGTCCCCGACAAGGTGAATCTTTCTTATACCAAACTCTTTTTTTACAAAACTAATAGCTTCAATAATATCTTGCAGCATGCCACAAAGACCATTCTCTTGAATTAAACTATAGTTTACGTTCATTACGGGAATACCTGAATATCCTACCAAATAAGTAGAGAAACACCTATCCAATTCTTTCGTTCCGTAAACAAGGCCACCTCCATGAATTACAAGGAAAGCCTTATCGCATTTGTCTGTCTCAAATGAGAAGCCCTTTGGCAAGTAGTAATCAAGAAGATGGTTTGTGCTTTCATCCTTCATGTAAGGAATATCGCTAAAAATTTGAACACCTTCACAATTAACTTCCGTCTCAAGACGACGCTTGTCATTAAGAAGGCACATATTGATGAACTTCTTTCGAGCTAATTCAGCTTGTACGCGCCTTATTCCCATATAGCTCTCCTGTAGTTGTAGTTTAGTTGATTTATACTCGACCAATTTGAGTCTTAAGAATCTCAAGCGGATTATTCAAATCGGACTTGATTTGATACGTCCCACTACTCGCTGGAATAAAAAGGCTTTCGCCCTTCTTAATGGATAGTCTTTGCATTATTCCACACCCATCAACATATTCGATTTGACCTTGGCCAGACAAAACTATTAAGGAAACGAAGGATAACGACGAGACCTCGACCTCATTATCACCATGGAGAATGTCAGCTGTGAAGAAAGGACATCTGAGTAGATGACCATCACTAAAGTCCTTGCTATAGTTTGGAATTCTTCGAGCTACCTCAATGGCCCTATCAACGTGAAGCTCTCTTTTGTTACCCTCTTGGTCCTTACGACCATAGTCGTAAACTCGATATGTTATGTTCGAATTCTGCTGAACTTCTGCAATAACAACGCCCTTACAAATCGCATGCAAAGTACCTGCAGGAATGTAGAAACTATCACCCTTCTTGACAGGTACGGCATTCAAAATATCCGTTAATGTCCCATCCTCAATTCTCTTACAAAACTCTTCCTCGGATACCGCTCTGCTTACTCCGTAATAGATAATTGCATCCGGCTCAGCCTCAACAATGTACCACATCTCCGACTTGCCAAAGCTACCCTCATTTTCCATAGCATAGGTGTTATCGGGATGAACCTGAATTGAGAGATTCTCCTTGGCATCTATGAGCTTAGTCAAAATTGGGAACTCAGCGTACCCTTCGTAATTGCTCCCAAGAACATCCGGTCCTTCGATCTCAATATACTGAGCCAAAGTCATACCCTTGTACTTGTCATTATCAATTACTGACATCCCGTTTTTGTGACATGAAAGTACCCAAGCTTCAGCGATTATGTCTAAATCAGATTCGATTCCATAATCAGTACGAAGTTTGTTGCCGCCCCAAATGTAGTCTGTGCAAAACGGTTTAAGTCTTAATACTGGCACCTTTAAGTCCAACCTATCTATCAAAATTGTGTTTATTCAAATTAGTTCGGATTATTTCCAAGAGGAGTATCGACTTTCAAAAAGAAAGGAATTGCAGGAAGTCCTGTGTCTCCACGCAATCCAGCATTACCGTAACTGAAGTAAGCATATCTTACTTGCATAGGCAATTCAATATTAGGACATGAGAGAATTAATGTCTTCCCATCAAAGTCAACCGACGCGCTCGCAGTATGGAATTCTCCGTCGTCGCCAGCCATCTCAAAACCATAATCATCCGAAAACGCACCCTTCAAAAGCAGCATCGAGAAGTCACCACGGAAAGTTAACTCCAAACCCTCGCTACCTCTTCTTACGTCGATACATCTTGGATACTCCGATAAGAACTCGCTCTTCAAATATACATTTCTCAACGCTAAATTTGCGAATCTCTCTGCAGGAATTCTCTTCTCAGATGGGTGTATATTATCAAACTCTCCTTGATCAATAAGAACCGCCATATACGCGCCTGGTACTTGTCTTGAGACACGATATTGCCTCGACCTAAGAATAGGCCATGTTAGATCATCAAAATCCATGTACTTTCGATCCTTGGAGATGTACATAGGAAGTTGCGCGAAAATAAACGGCAATTCGTCATCCATAAATGCCTGTCTCCAGTTTAATATCAAGGTCGAAAATACCACATCATAATCGCCTGCCCGCGTCTCACAATCGTTCTCACCTTGATAGAAGATTACTCCTCTAGAAGAGAATGGAGTTATTCTTGAGACCATAGCCTCATATAGTGCGCTTGGTCTACGTATGCTATCTTTTGAACATGGTGGTGGCCAAGGCCCATCACCAAATCTCTCATGAATATCAGAATAAGTCATATAAGGATTCTCGCGCAGGCTCTCATTTACCTCATCCCAGTACTTCTTATCAGCTATGTCAAACTGAATCTTCTGCATATCATATTGAGTTGGTGTTAGCTCATTAGCGCTCTTATCAAATTCCTTCAAATATCTACGGCCTTCAGGAGTCGACTCGAGAGCCTCCTTACTTTGCCACGAAGAAACTGAGGTTCCTCCAAGAAAGCACTCAATAATTCCAATATGAACATCCAGTTCCTTCTCCAATATCTCAGAGAAGTAGTAGGCCAGGCCTGACATGTTTGCACATGTCTTTGAAGAAACCTTTACCCACTCAGATTCGTCTTCAGCCTTGATTGTATCTTCGTTGACTACATCAGCAACTGGAACACAGTAATAGTGGACTCTTCCTTCCTTGCAAGCATCAATAACATCCTTGCTATCCGTAGTTCTAATCAAAGGCATTTCCATGTTACTTTGACCACCAGCAATCCAAACCTCGCCAGCATAGATGCCGCCAATAGTAACGGAGCTTGACCCTGCTTTTACAAGAAGCTTATAAGGACCACCTGCTTCAACTGGTGTCATGTTCACTAGAAAATGTCCTGAAACAGGCTCGGCAATACCCCCAGAGATCATCTTTCCGGAATTATCCAGAAGCGATGCCTTAATCTCTGACTTAGAATCCACGTCACCAAAAACGCGAATTACCTTATCCCTCTGGATTATCATATTATCCTTGAATATTCCGTTTAATCTAAGACCCATCTTATATCCTTTCAAGCTCACTCAATCGAAAACAAAAACTCGATTGGTATACGATCGAATACATACACATTGAATACATGCACATTGGATTAATTATATACTAAAATAATAATAATAAACACTTCGCACTCTGACTAATAAACGCATTTTGTCAAAAAAAGACGATATGGTATTATCCACATCGTCTTATAGTTATTCAACAGTAATTGTCAATCTGTTAAGCGAAAAAAGCCTTTACAAATAGGATTGCCTTACCCGTATCGCCATTGATGCATACTGAACCATCGTTGATTGCATCATAAATACACTTCTTACCATTAAGAACAGATGCAAAAACATCTACATCAGCATCAATATAGAATGAAGCGTCGTTATACTCATAAGGAGCAACCTCAACCTTCTTGTTATCAACCTTAACATACAAAGGTGTTGGGTCAACGTTTCCTCTAAGTGTAATCTGTGTAGCAAGGAAGTTTGTCTTGAACTTTGTCACCTTAGCCTTCGACTTAACACTAGCATAAATGCTATCAAAATCAGGTGTAACCACCTTTGTTGCAGCCGCTTTCTTAGCTGAAGAAACCGCCTTTTTTACTACTGTCTTCTTAGCAGCTACTTTTGTCTCAACCTTCTTAACAGCCGCCTTAACTTCTGCCTTAACTTCCTCTGCAGCCTTCTTTATCTCTGTGGAAGGCTTCTTTACTGTATTTGCCATAAATCAATTCCTCCTAAAAAATGCCTGAAAAAATCTCTTTGAATCGTACATTAAGTATATTTTATTTGACAATTCTTTTCAATTAATGTCTTCTTACGAAATATACGAAGTTTTTTTATGAAAGGACTGAAATAATGTGAAAATGCCTAAGAAGGCATAAGAATCTTCTCGATGCTTAAAATCCAGGAGGTTGGGACAATTTTGGACGCTAGATATAAACATTTTTGCATGAAACCACAAACGTAAAGATGCCTTCCACGCATTGCAGCTTTCATCCCCTTTTTCGCAAGCTTCTCAGGACTTAGAACACACATCGCTCTTATGCCCGTGAATTTGCTCTCCTTGCTATCTGTCGCCTTCGACAAGAACTCTGTATTTACTGGTCCAGGGCAGATAACGGTAACCGCTATCTTGAGATTATGCAATTCATATGAAAGCGCTCTCGAAAATGACAAAACATAAGCCTTTGATGCTGCATAGCACGCGAATCCAGGTTGTGGCAAGAACGCCGCCGATGACCCTAAATTAATGATTCTTGGAGCCTGCTTCCAAGAAAAAGCTCCCCCTGTGCAAACCATATATGGCAAGCACAATCTAGTCAGAATACTTAGCGATTTGCAATTTACATCAAGCGTGCTTGACAAGTCATCTTTGCTTCGGTCAATAACCTTGCCACGCTTACCCAGCCCAGCACAGTTGATTAGTAAACCAATTGTCGGCTTCTTGTTAGATAATTCATGTTCAATTATGGAAATGCCTTCCTCTGAAGTCAAATCAGCTTCTATTGGAACAATATTTGAATTCGAATACTTCTTCTTAAGGGCCTCCAATCTATCGGCTCTTCGTGCAATAATCCAAATGGCATCTATATTAGTGCCACCAAATTTACCTGTTGAATTAACTACTTCAGACAAGAAAGCTTCACCTATTCCAGATGAAGCTCCCGTAATAATTGCAATACTCATAACAGCATCCCTTCAATATGGATTTGCCTTATTGTATCGTTTATGTGACTGTATTTCCATTTGAATTTCCATTTTGTGCATGATTTACCGATGCACTCTTTGGTCTCTTAATAGGTGCTCTCTGCTGTATAGGCATTTTGTTACTTGGTTTTATCTCAGGCGTAAGTGGTGGCTCTGGCTTTCTCGCATAAGCTTGAGCACGATTCGCAGAAAGACTAGCCGGTCTCTTAATTGGTGCTCTTTGTTGCAAAGGAACACTTGATGTTGTTGCCTTAGGAGCATCTGGAGCCTCTGGCTTTTTCGCATAAGCCTGAGCACGATTTGCAGAAAGACTAGCCGGTCTCTTAATTGGCTCTCTTTGTTGCACAGGAACACTTGTTGACGCCTTAGGAGCCTCAGCCTTTTGCTCTTGGACCTTTGGAGATTCTGGCTTAACAATCGTTGATGTAGTAGCTTGAGTGGCAGCAGGTCTTCTCATTAGAGCTGCTTCCTTACGAGCCAGAGCATCGGCATTACTAACGGATGTGCTGGCAGGTCTCTTAATTGGTGCTCGTTCCTGCAAAGGAACACTTGATGTTGTTGCCTTAGGAGGCACAGGCTTAACAATCGTTGATGTTGTAGCTTGTGGGGCAGCAGGTCTTCTCATTAGAGCCGCTTCCTTACGAGCCAAAGCGTCGGCATTACTAACGGATGTACTAGCAGGCCTATCAAATGTATGCTTTTCTACTGGCTTTGGACCAGTACTAATGCTTTCTTCCTTCCTTACTGCAACAACAGCGGTAGTCGATGCCATAGCAATATTCGAACTCTTTCCTGGCGTCCTAGGAGAAATCTGAGCACGTTGCTTGCTAAGAACAGCTTGATTTGAATACACAGGTCTTATAGGCGCTGTGTCGGACTTCTTAAGATAACCGTTAATGACTTCAACTTGAGCATTAGTCTCAGCCTTTGGTTGCGCGAAAATATTCTTTCCCGTTACCTTCTCTATGATGTCACCAATAAAGAAAATCTGTAGAGCTAATTCAGCACCATAAATACCCTCAGTCTTAAGCTTAATGAATCTATATGCTACAAATGAAGCAAATAGAAGAAAAATAATGCTTATGATTAATGGCCCATTGCTTTCCTTCTTAACGCCAGGAGCAATAGATAGCGAGTCTCCACTCGTTCTTCTAGTAACCGCGCCTTCCGTTTCACCACTATTGCTGGAATTGCTTGGATTTACTTCATCAGGAGCATTTAGTGCAACTCCTGCAACTATAACACTACCGCTCTCTTCAACTAGCGTTTCTTCTGTTGCATTAGGATCTACAGTACTATCAATAGAATCTACTGGAGCAGTTGTCTCAGTTGTACTAGTAGCAACATTATCATTAGCAGTATTTGTTGTTGTAGTTGTTGTAGTTGTAGTTGCTATAGAACTTGGTTCAGTAGCTTGTGCTGGAGCAGTTGTCGCAACTGCCGTTGCTACCGTTGTTGGAACGGTAGTTGCTGCCGTTGTTTCCTGTGGAGTCGCTGTAGCACCCGGAGTGTTTCCTGCTCCTGGTCTCGCCGGGCGATTGCCACCTGGCTGTTGAGCTGGAGGTTGCTGTCCCGGAGGAGGCGGAGGAGGATTATTTGCAGGGGGTGTTGGTTGTGTTTGAGTGTTAGAAGGTACTGTTGCAGTACTCGAGACTATTGAAAAGGAGGCTGCAGTTATCGATTCGCTACTGTTCTCAGTCGAAACACCAATTCCAGTTCTTCCTCCATCAAGTACCCATCTATCATTTATTACAAAAGTAACTTTATTTCCATTTGAAGTTGCAGAACCACTCCAGCCACTTACAGATGTCAAATTACAATTAAACGTAATATCAACCGTTAATGAATCATAATTGGAACCACCAGATACGGTTACATAAAAATTAGCGCCACCAGGCCATTCATCCTTCAAATCTACACTAACGCTCGGTTCGGCGCTAACCGGCCTTCCTAATCCAACGATAAACACCACAATACAAGCGAGAATGCTAAAAAATTTTAATAAATTCCTCTTGCCAACTTCACGAAACAAACCCTTTGAATAAGCCACAAAAAATTCCTCCCGTATATATGATTAGACATCTTCGTATGTAATTTTATGACTAATATACTACAGGTTTATGCTCTTGTCACTATAGAAACGCTTCGCAATGTTATGCCTTTTGTGTATGTTGCACAATAATAGAAAAACTTGTTAATTATTAATTCATAATTGTAAGTTTTTTTGTGCTGTGTGCACGGACCCACAGGTATCTTTTATTTTTTTCGTTTGAATAAACTTTTTATAGTTTCCTTAACATTTCCTTTTCGAGCAGAATTAATCCCAATACTAACTATGGCGAAAATAATGAAGCCTACTGAAATAACGCATATCAAAATAAGAGCTATAGTGAGGATTTTCTTGAGGGAAGCGTTGGTTTGAGTCTTCTTGTCGGCAGAGGTAGCCTCGCTTGACTTGGTTGACCCACTTGAAGCGCTTTGATCTGAATCCGAAGTTTGCTCAAGCGTTGTCTCGGAAGGTTCAGTGGTCGGAGCGGAATCAATTCCAAGGTAAGCGTTAAGGCTAAGACCGTTTGCGCCTAGAGGAACGGAATGATCTAGGCCAATGAATTGACCATTTTCGGTTTGCCAAAGAGCGGGCTTTACGAATTCGTACTTCTCTTCATCCCACGTTGTGAAATCGTCAAGGACAAGTCCGCCAGTGTCGCCTGAGTTAGCATTAAAGCACCAGAAGGTGTGGTTGAGACGATATTCGATAATAAGTTGGCGCATGTAAGTCATCCATGTAAGATTGTCGCCTTCCATGAAGCCTCCCCACTCGCCAATAAGGAGTGGTGCGATTTGTGTATCGTCTATGTATAACCAAGCATCGTACCAATAGTCGTTTAGTAAAGACTCATATGTGAATCCTGAGTAGAACCAAGGTTGCTGGTAGACGGCTGGGCCATAATCGTGGGGTGAATATACGATTTGGGCATTGCGTTCTTCGCTTCCGAAATCGACTGGGAAGTCAGCAACAGCACGAAGATTGCCGCCCCACCAGGAGTTGTAATAGTCACCTTCATTCATCGAGGTAAAATTATTGGTACTGATATCTATTGGATAGATTTGGATTCCCTCAATCATAATAAGCGCGTTGGGGTTGTTGTCTAGAATTGTGTTTCCTGCAAGTTCAGCAACATAGCGCCAGTTGTTTGGATCCGATGAGTCATTCCAAATAGCTCGGGTACTCTCATTTCCGGCTCCATGAGGCTCGTTCTTAAGGTCGTAGGCTATCAATGTGTCGTTACTAGCGTATCGTTCGGAAAGCCAGTCAAGAGATTCAATATATTGTTCTGTTGTGAAGTTGTCCGTGTACCAAAGTGGCATGATATGGCCAGCTGCATCAGTTTCCACGCAATGAATATCGACCATAACTTTAATTCCATTTTCGCGACAAAGTTCCAAAGCATAATCAAAGATTTCAAGGCTATTAAGGCCTACAAGCTCCGGGTTTAAGGCTTGATTAAAGTTAGCAGTCGGATACTCGCCATTCTTCCATTGTAATAGCAGTTCTGAAGACATTGGAATACGGAGTAGGTTGAAACCGTGGTCGGCAATTGCCTCGATGGCGCTTTCCATAGAACACGACCAGCATCCGTCAAAGATATTAGTTCCAGTGTTATATCCAAACCAATTCACTCCAGTTAGCCAGACTTCATTGCCACTCATGTCAACGATTCTGTCTCCATCAGTCGTTAGCCAATCATCACCATCAACGTAAGCGATTGATTCTTGCGATGTTGTTGGCTCCTCTCCAGAAGAAGTACTCGTACTTGACGATACCGAAGAGGTAGTTGCTGTAACCGTCGTCGTAGCACCCGAAGAGCCGGAACCGGTTATGGAAACCAGCGAGACGTCGGTAATATTGCTTCCAGTTCCTTCAATTCCTACGCTACTATCAAATGCCCAAGAGTTTGAGCCAGAAGCGCTAACTGAGGCTATTACTTGATTTCCGTCTATTGTATATGTGTCAAATCCCCAGCCCGATGCTGATGATAATTGACCTGCAAAGCGAACCGTAACGGTAATAGTCTCGTATCCGGAGCAGCCCGACAAAGAAAGGACGATTTGCCCCTTGTCACCCCAGGTGTTCTCAGAAGTTACTGTTGCTGTTGGGTCTGCATATACTATTGAGCTTAGCATCCCAGAGAATAAAGCAACGCAAACAAAGCTAACTAGCACTATTGCTACTAGTTTTCGAAAAGACTTCACAAGTTTCATAATATTTGTCCCCCTACGGCAAGTATTGATTGTGAAAAGTATATTCTATTGTAACACTAGTGCAAATTATTACTTAGCAAAGCGAGAATCGATAACACGCTTCATCTTGCCCTCAGATCGTGGCAAGGAGCGAGGCTCAACTAGAAGAACCTTAGCGTGGATGCCTGTAATGGAAGCGATGTCGCTCTCGATTGACTTCTCGGCCTTTTGTAAGTAATTCATTGTGTCAGAGAATTTCTCTGGATTAAGCTCGATTTTTACTGTTACTCTATCAAGATTATCAACTCTATCAACATAAATCATGTAATGTGGCAAGACTTCATCGTGTTTCATGACAACCGCTTCGATTTGCGTTGGGAATACGTTTACGCCACGAATGATTAACATGTCGTCAGCACGACCTGTTACCTTCTCCATTCTAGCTGTAGTTCTTCCACACTCGCACTTGCCATGATAAAGTCTCGTCAAATCGTGTGTGTTGTAGCGAAGCATTGGAACGCCTTCCTTAGTAATGGAGGAGAATACAAGCTCGCCAAGCTGTCCGTCTGGAAGTGGCTTTCCTGTATCAGGATCAACAACCTCAGGCAAGCAATGGTCATCATTAATGTGAATCAAGTCACTATGAGCGCAAGAACAACCAACGCCAGGTCCCAAGATTTCAGATAATCCATAAATGTCGAATGCCCTGATTCCAATTCTCTCCTCTATCTGATCCTTCATTTCCTTGGTCCAAGGCTCAGCGCCAAAGACTCCAGCGCGAAGCTTAAGCAAACTCTTGTCGATTCCTTGAGCTTCGATTGTATCGATAATATGAAGCATGTATGTTGGTGTGCAACAAATAATCTGTGGCTGCCACTCAGTTAGAATCTGAATCTGCCTTGCTGTATTTCCTACAGAGATTGGAATTGCAGTTGAACCAAAAGTCTCACAAGCATAGTGTGGTCCTAGTCCACCAGTAAATAGTCCATAGCCGTATGCAATATGAACTAGGTCTCCCTTTTTCATACCTGACATAGCAAAGCAACGGCAAAGAAGGTCACTCCAAAGCTTCACATCATTAGCTGTATATCCTACGACCTTCATTCGGCCTGTAGTTCCTGAAGAAGCATGATATCTTACAATCTGGTCCTTTGGAACAGCAAGAGTTCCGAATGGATAGTTATCGCGAAAATCATATTTGTCAGTGAAAGGTAATTTTGGCAAGTCCTCAATACCATGGATATCGCCAGGCTTAACACCCGCCGCGTCCAACTTTGCCTTGTAATAAGGTACGTTGTTGTACAAGCGATTGACACAATCTACTAGTCTTGTACTAACTAGAACGTTTCTCTCGTCCTCACTCATACACTCGTTAGTTTTGTCCCAAATAAATGTTTCAAATTCCTTAGCCATATTGACCTTCCTTTCATGTGCGGCAACAAAAAAATCCCGCCGCTTAGGTTATCCTAGCGACGGGACGTTAATACGCGTTACCACCCATCTTCGATTCTATTCGAATCGCTCTCATTGGAGAACAAGACACGAGTTGTCCTAATCCCCTGCTCTTGTAACGGTGAGCCATCCGTGAATACCTAATTGAATGCCTTTCAGTAGTCATGCTCAGGAGCGAACTTCATTTGTGTCAATCACCAGAAGAGCTTTCAGTCTATGGCTCTTCCTCCCTGGGATGCATCATCAAACTACTTTTCCCCATCAATGCATTTATGATATGCTTATGCCTTATGTTGCGATTATATTCGTGCGCCATATGTTTTTCAAGCAAATACTCAAAAAAGTTATAATTTTAAGCCGATTTCCCTTCCTGAAGGCTTATATTGCGTGTAATTAACACCTGCAGCGTCTAGCATTCGTCTTCCAGCCTTGCAACCATCAGTATCGTGATACTTATCATCAAGGTAAATAATATGCTTGATTCCCTTTTGAATCAAAGCCTTAGTACATTCGCAACAAGGGAAAAGCGTCACATAAACTCTCGTGTTACGGAGGTCCGCTGTTCCACAATTGAGAATCGCATTCATCTCCGCATGACAGACAAAAGGATACTTCGTATCAAGCGTATTTCCTTCTCTCGCCCAAGGAAAATCATCATCTGAACAGCCCATAGGCATTCCGTTATATCCAACTGTCATAATTCGATTGTCGTCGCTTACAATACAAGCTCCAACTTGCGTGCTTGGATCCTTACTTCTTTGAGCTGAAAGTGCAGCTACGCCCATGAAGTACTCGTCCCAAGAAATATAGTCCTGTCTTTTTTGCGAAAAGGTCATATTCATTACCTACCTTTATGAAGCTTATTGCTCTATATTATCCTAAGATATTCTTTGAGACAACATAAGCTTCACTTAATCCGGCCTGCAGATTGTATCCACCACTAATACCATCAACGTCGAGCATCTCCCCAATGATATAAACTCCATCGATTAGCTTAGACGCCATGGTCTCTTTGTCTATCTCGGAAAGTCTAACACCTCCACGAGTACAATAGGCAGTATCGATATTTGGTGCACTTTCCATATGAAATTTTAAGTGCTTCAGGCTTGTGGAAATTGCTTTTCGAAGGCTTTTATCAGTGTCTTTTGCGTAGATTTGGGTTACATCCGCCTTATTCGTACTCAGTTTAATAATCTCCTGCGAAAGAGAAGCAGGAACATAATCACCAGTAAGATTAATTAGCTTGCGATTAGGCTTCTCGTCTATCTTAGCAAGCAAACTTAAATCAACCTCCTCATCCCTGCAGTTTGGCAAAAAATCGAACTCAATCCAGCCATCCCTAGATCCAATGTCCAAAGGAATCTCACGCGAAAGCTCATAAATTGCAGGTCCTGATAGACCCCTATGTGTGAAAAGAACATCTCCATGAGTCTTGGCTTGCTTGCGTCTATCATAGAAAAGGCTTGCATCCGCCTCAACAGAAACGCCTGAAATATTTGAAGTCAACTCTCTGTCCTTTGAACTTACATCAACTGACGCTAGAGATGCTCGAAGCGGTTCTATAGTATGCCCCAGCTTTTGCGCAAGCTTGTATGACGATCCATCGGATCCCGTGTGAGGGTAACTCTTGCCCCCCATCGCCAGTATTACCTTATCGAAGGTTCTAGTCTCGTTGTTTTTCGATATGACATCTACTTGTCCTTGACGTAAAACAACATCCTTACAGTCAAACGAGGTAACTATTGTCTCAGCGCCGATATAATTAAGCATCTTTTCCAATACTGTCGACGATTTCTCCGAAGCTGGAAAAATACGATTATTCTCTTGCTCTACAGTACTCATTTGCATCTCCGACTCAAAAAAATCTATAACCATTTTAGGGTCAAAAGCCTTAAGCGCCGGGTACATGAAGTTGCCTGCCTCGTGATAACCATCCTTAAGAATCCTTACGTCCTTGTTGTTTGTAATATTGCATCGACCATGCCCAGTAAGTAGCAATTTCTTACCAGCAAAATCGGTCTTTTCTAGGACTATAACTTCAACGTCCTTCCCTGTTTGCTTGGACAAATACTTAAGTAAGCACGCAGCAAAAAGTCCCGAAGCACCGCCACCAATGATTCCAACTTTAATCATCTGTTTATGCTTTCCTTCGCGATTCTCTCACACAACTCTTCGTAGTTGATTCCATCAACTGCAGCAGCATCTGGAACAAGACTAGTATTGGTCATTCCAGGCAAGTTGTTCGCCTCAATAAACCAGAAGCAGTCATTCTCCTCATCAAAGAAAATATCTATGCGTCCATAAGAACTCATACGCAGAATCTTAAAAATACTATATGCAAAGTCCTTAGCCGCTTGAGTTTGCTCTTTTGTTAGGTTTGCAGGACAAATATGTGTTGTTAAACCTGCTTGGTATTTATTCTTGTAATCGTAGAAGCCCTCATGCGGAATGATTTCTATTACTGGAAGAACGTGGTCACCGACAATTCCAACAGTCATCTCACGTCCCTTAATAAATTGCTCGATAAGGATATCTTGCTTATATTGATTAGCATACGAGATAGCTTTGTCGAACTCTTCCTTGGTGCTTACAATCGATACGCCACAACTACTTCCACATCCGATTGGCTTAATCACGCAAGGCATTCCTATCTCTTTATTTATCGAATCAAAATCAATTTGGTCTGAAGGCCTTGTCACCCATTTTGCAGTTCTAAGACCAGCTCCTTGTACCAGCATCTTGGATACGTCCTTGTCCATAGCAAGAGCACAACCCATGTAGTCACAACCAGTATACTTAATTCCATATGCATCTAGGAGCGCTTGAACTTGGCCATTCTCGCCATGAGCGCCATGAAGTCCCAAGAAAACCGTATCAGCTGTTTTACAAATATCTATTACTCTAGGTCCAAGCCATTGCCTTCTTCCGCCATGGCATGCTATTACTGCTTCAAGATCCGGTTCTGTCTCAAGAATTGTATATGTGTATGGATCGGAATTCCCTGTTCGAAAAAGGGAATCAAGATCGCTATCGTCTTCTATGCCTTCATATAAATCAACAACGCATACTTCATGGCCCCTGCTAAGAAGTGCGTTCGCGATTAGTCTAGCCGACGTCTTAGATACATCTCTTTCAGGGCTCAATCCGCCCTCCAAAACAACAATTCTCATACAAATATCTCCTGGTCTTCGTTTGACTAAAAAAATTATAGCATAGCTACTGGCACACAAAAGCCTTCTCAAGATTACGTTTCTGTTACCTATTAGCAATTAAGTTGTTTGCGCTTCTTTTTTTGGTATTCTTATATTAAGAACAAAGAGGGAGAGTAAAAACAGTCATGTTAGCGATTCTATTCTTACTTTTAAGTGGGTTCTGGGGCGTAACATTAGTGCGTTTTTTTATGCCAAATATCAGAAGACACTTAGTCGCCTGCGTTCCCTCCAAGAGAATCATGCAATACATTCCTGACTACCTTTTTACTATTCCAACAGGTGTTATTGTCGGGCTTATGTCCTCCTCTTTTGTATGCTACTACGTTACCTTAGCGCTTAGCTTTGTCTTAGACTCCCCGACCGCATGCAAGAACACTGGCGTAGTTTTCACTTGCATTCTGCTAGTATATTTGAGCGCTTCTTGCAGAATATCGATCTCGAAAAGAACATCCAAACTGGACCCTGATTTAGCATCAATTCCAACATGTAGCAAAAAAAGCTTTAGTGCTATTCTTTACGACATCACAATTCTTGTAATTGTATTTCTTAGCGCATTTATTTTCTTCTACTCCTACAAAATCACTGGAAATAATCTGACCGCCGGTGCGACAGTATTTTCGGATCTCTCGCCACACACCGCTATGATTTCCTCTTTTGGTGTTGGCTTCAACTTTCCAACTCAATACATGCATTTTTCAGGTGATGGAATTCAATACCATTTTTTCTTCTATTATCTGTGCGGAATATTGCAATTTCTTGGCTTTAGCATCGACTTTGCTATCAACATTCCCAGTATCATTGTAATGGCTTGCTCATTAAGTCTTCTAGGACTTCTGGCAATTATGTTAACGGGAAAACGCTTAAGCTTTGTTCTTGCACCCTTACTCGTACTATTCAGAAGTTCCCTTAACATCTTTCTGGAGCTTCAATCCGTTAGCAACATTCATGGTTTCTCACTAGTATCGGCTCTTAAATACGTTTTCTCATACATGAATTGGTATGGCGACACCGAGTACGACTCTTGGGGCATTTGGGCAATCAACGTATATGCAAACCAGCGTCACTTCATGCTTGGTATGGCTGTCATATTAATCCTAATTATCCTATTTCTTCCTAATCTTCGAAGGATGTCTATTGCTCTTTCTCGCGAAAATGACTTCAAAGGTTTCATCAAAACCTTTATAGCAAGCAAACACTCATGGCTCTGGCACGAGAATGATCCTATAAATCCGGTTGGATCGTTGCTGTTGGCCATCATCATCGCTCTGATAGTGCCTTACTTCCATGGATCCGCCTTAATTGCTGCTTTGCTAATTCTAGCAACTATGGCAATCTTTAGTCAAAATAGGCTTTCCTATATAATTGTTGCTCTAGTAGCAATAGCATCTTCAATGGTGCAAACGATTCTTCTTTCAGGAGGACCTAGTTCTGTAGTAAGTTTTGCCTTTGACCCTGGTTTCATTTTGCAAAATGTTTCTTTTGCTAATATATTGAACTATCTACTAATCGTAACAGGGCTTACCATTGTGCTCGCATTTGTGTATAGCTCTGTGATGATGATTTTCGACATAAAGAAACAACGCCCATGCTATAGATTTTTGCTTTTCATTTGTTTTCTAGCGCCTCTTGTATTTGCTTTCTTATTTAAGGTTTCTGTAGAAATGCTAGCGAATCATAAGTTCATTCAAGTAACGCTAATATTAATGGACATTTTCGTTGCGGGCTTACTCTCAAATCTTTTGACTATTCCTTTCTCAATCAAGAGCAAAGAGGATAAGGCCACCTTATCCGCCGAAGAAAGCATCATAGCTCAAGAACCAATTCAGAAGAAGGCTCATAAGAAGGCTCTGCCATTACCTGCCTTTATAGCAATGCAATCCGGCGCTACGCTTCTGGCAATTGCTTTACTCGCTCCATTGACCCTTACTGGAATAAGTGAATGGGCAATCTACGTAAATGCTAATCGTGATACTTGTTTTGCTGCAAACACAAAGTCTGAGCTAGTCGACTGGATAGTTGACAACACTAACGAATCTGACGTTTTTCTAACTCCTTATTGGTCCTTTAATCGCTTCTTTTTAGCAGGTCGCGCAACTTACTACGGCTGGCCATATTACGCATATTCCGCAGGGCACGACACTGACACTCGTTTATATAACTACGAGTGGTTAATATCAGGGTGCAATGGCAACATAGACGAGTTCGTGCGCTATTGCACAGAACGAAATATTCGTTATCTTGTCGCTGATGATGAGTTCTACAACTACTTAAGCACCTATAATACGATAGGCTATAATCGCGAGTTTTTCGAGCAGAATCTGACCCCAGTTGCTTTCTTTAGTAGCGACAACAACACGACAATTTATCGAATCTATTAAGATTTAAAGCAATCAAAAAGACTAGCCCTAACACGAATGTTAAAACTAGTCCTTATTACACTATTTAATCTTTGTAAGTATTACTCTTCTTCTTTTTTGCTTAGAGCGATAACCTTCTCTGCGACCTCAGGTGGAGCTGCCTCGTAACGAACATGTTCCATCGTAAACCAGCCTCGTCCTTGAGTCATAGACTTAAGATCTGTTGCGTAAGATCCCATCTCAGCTGTAGGAACCTCAGATTCTACAACTGATCCATCTTCATCTGAATCAATACCTATTATTCTTCCACGGCGCTTATTCATGTCACCCATGATATCGCCTTGCTTGTCCTCAGGGATATGAACAGACACCTTGCTGATAGGCTCAAGAAGTACAGGATTAGCAAGCTCCATTCCCGCCTTAAATGCCAAGCTAGCCGCAATCTTGAATGCCATTTCCGATGAGTCAACATCATGGTAAGAACCATCTACCAAAGTAGCCTTCATGTTAACTACTGGATATCCAGCCAGAATTCCCTTCTTAACAGACTCTTGCAAGCCCTTCTCTACAGCTGGGAAGAAGTTCTTAGGAACAGAACCTCCGAATACCTTCTCCTCGAAAACCAAATCCTCGGATTCAATTGGCTCAAATTCAATCCAAACATCTCCGTATTGTCCATGTCCACCTGACTGCTTCTTATGCTTACCTTGAACCTTAACCTTCTTACGTATAGCTTCTCTATAAGGTACTCTTGGCTCAGCTAGAGCAGCATCTACGTTGTACTTCGCCTTAAGCTTACTAGCTAGAACCTTAATTTGCTGTTCGCCCACACCAGAAATAACCATTTCTTTTGTCTCAGGATTGGTCTCTACTGTAAAGCAAGGATCCTCGTCCTGTAGCTTAACTAAGCCGGAAATTATCTTGTCCTCATCACCCTTCTTTAAAGGCTTAACACTCATTGATAGGCAAGGTGCTGGGAAGCTAATCTTTGGCATCTCAATAACTCTCTTACGATCACACAATGTATCGTTTGTAGTTGTATAAACCAGCTTAGCTGTAGCTCCAATGTCACCAGCAGATACAGATTCCGTAGGAATTTGCTTCTTACCAACAAGATAGAACAATCCACCAATACGCTCTTCCTTATCCTTGCTCGCATTGTAAACCGTCATGTTATTCTTGATAACACCTGCGTTTACCTTAAAAATACTGATTCGTCCAACGAAAGGATCCGCAATAGTCTTAAATACAAAAGCAGCAAGCGGCTCGTCAACCGAGCACTTAACCTCTTGCTCAGAGCCATCTGGAAGAGTGCCCATAATTGCAGGCTTCTTACCAGCAGGAGGCGTATCCTTTGAGATACAATTCAACAGGAAGTCAACGCCCCAATTCTTATACGCAGAACCGCAATAAATTGGGTGTAGTTTACCATCTCTGAATCCAGCATGAACGCCGTGTCTGAACTCATCCTCTGTGAATGCCTCGCCTGCGAAAAACTTCTCCATTAGCTTGTCATCAGCTTCAGCAACAACTTCGTTAACAGAGTTTTGCAACTCTTCAATTCTATCTATATATTCCTCAGGTAGAGGAATCTCGCTCAATGCACCAGTCTTAGCATCGATTGAGAAAGCTTTCTTATTCATAACGTCAACGATACCAGTCATCTCGCCACCACTCATCATAGGAAGTGATAGTGGAATAACACTTGGTCCGTAACGTTCTTGCATACGAGAAACAACGCCTTCAAAATCTGCATTTGGTTCATCCATTCTGTTGATAAAGAACAAGAAAGGAACATCCCTCTTTTTCAATAAACGAATAGCCTTCTCTGAACCTACAGATGTACCACCTTTAGCAGAAATCATTACAATGCCGCTGTCCGCTATTCTGATTCCGGACATTTCTTCGCCTAGAAAATCAAAATCACCAGGTGTGTCAATAATATTGATCTTGCTTCCCTTGTATTCACAAGAAGCCACTGTCGCATTAATGGAAATCTTTCTTCTGATTTCCTCAGGGTCGAAATCCATAGTAGTGTTGCCGTCCCCGGCACGTCCTAGTCTATCGATTGCCTTAGTACAGTAAAGCATCGCCTCAGCTAGAGCTGTCTTACCGGAGCCGGCATGCCCAAGCAAAGTGATGTTACGTATCTTGTCTGCGGAATAGTTTTCCATAGTCCTTCCTCCTTAAGCAATAATACGTCCATTATATAGGTTTTGCTTGTACAATTCCACAAAAATGGCAAATAAAATGCGGTATTTTTTGTGCAATGCAACCGCACGAAAAATTGATTACTTATCTAGTGAGATAGCTTGCGAGGACTCTAAATTTTTCAAATAAAAAAGGTGCGACCCACGAGGTGATCGCACCATTAGATATTTAATTTTATTTTTACTTCTTTTTACTTCTTCTTAGCACGCTCGAAAATCAACACCACTCTGTCTTCTTTTGAAGAATATGCGCCAACTGACAAGGAATTTGACTCCGATGATCCAAGCGCCGCTTGAAGCTTTCCGCCTTCATCATTAAGAATAAATGATAACTTCCAACCATCATTCGAACGGCTCTGAAGCACATGGTTGATGCCTTCGCTATCTACCTCACCATTACTATTGTGCTTAACCACCTCAACAACATATTCCTTATTACCGGAATCTGCTATAGAAACTGCTGTAGCTGCTTCTTTGATTTTCTTGTTAAGATCAGCGATAGCTTCTTCCATCTGAGTTATCTTTGCAACAAGTTCATCCTTTTGTTTCTCCATATCCTTAATCTGCTGCTCCTTCTCTTCAATTTGTTTGAGCATTCGTCCCTTATCACTCTCGCTCAATGCAACTTCCTTGAGGAATACCGACTTCTTCTCTGCATCTAAAATAATCTCTTGAGCAATAGCCTGAGCCGTAACAGTCGCAGTCTTAGAATCAGCAATTATTCTCTGTGCTTCATCGTACTTGTTCTTGAGAGAATCAATCTGTGCTGTCCAAGTTGTAGCCTGTGCCTCATACTCAGTAATCTGCTTCTCGTATTCACCCTTCTTAATCTCGAGCGCTCTCGCCTCTTCGATGATCTTATTCATTTCATCGCGTTGCTTTGTAGCTTCTTCTGCTTGCTCAATAACTTGCTTCGCTTGAGAAACAAGACCATCTAGCTCAACTTGAGCATCTGCTCTTCTCTTCTCTATATCAGCAATAATTTCCTTCTTCTCAGCATCGATAGCACGACGCTCAGCATCTGCTTGTTCCTTAATACGAACAGCCTCACTCGCTTGCTCAAGACTAACCTTCTTAGACTCTTCTTCTATACGAATCTTCTCTGCTTCAAAATCTTCTTGCAGTTTCTTAATTCGTGCTTCAAGTTCTTCGGTTTCCTTGGCTTTCTCAGCCATAATCTTATCCGACTTATCAACAAATTCCTGAAGTTCCTTAGCCTCCGTAAGAATGTCGTCTCTCTTCTTCATAGCTTCGTTGTACTCTATTTCAACACGACGAGCTAATTCCTCAGTCTGCTGCTGAGCTTCAACCATTATTCTCTGTTGTTCCTTCTTAGCTAAGTCTATCATCTCATCGTGCTCCTTCAAAGCAGCGATGTGACCTTCTTCTCTATATTTCTCTATGTCCTTCTTTGCCGTAACAATGTAGTTTCTGACATCATCAAGTTCATTTCTCTTCTCAGTAAGCTCAGCCTCCAACTTAAGTTTCTCATCTATCGCTGTCCTCTGGAGTTGTGCATATTCAGCATCTAATCTTAACTTCTCAGATTCGAATTGAGCCTTAAGGGTATCTATTTCTCGCGTAATCTTTTGCTTAATCTCAGCAAGATGCTTCTCTTCTTCAGACTTCTTCTCAGCTGATCTTGCAATAGCTTCTTCTTCCTTCTTTGAAAGTGTAGACTGCGCCTCTTTAACTGCCTGATCAACTTCCCCTGATGAAGCCTTTTGGAAATCGTACTTACACATTGAGCAACGAGCAACATTATCACCCATCATTACTCCGCATACTGGACACTTCTTCATATACTATGCTCCAATCGATTTTCATTTCGCCACATGACGTGGAATGTACGCTAATTATACACTAGATTGTCATGTTTTCATTATTATATAGCACAATTAAATAAAAATAATACGCCCCTTTTCGAAAAGAATAATAACCCTTTTTAAATGGACAATTCTGACTTTTCTATGTATATTGTCTGTTAATATATTAATATAATAAAGAATGAGAGGATGAACGCAATTGAGAAAGTTTTTTAAGAGATTTACTTCGGTATTATTAATCGCTTCTTTGGGCTTGTCTCTGGTCGCTTGTAACGGCGGTAAGGACAAGAACGGAGTAGATAAGAACGGCTATGGTGGTTCCGTCACTGTAGGAATTACTCAAGAACCAAAGTCTTTCGATCCACATATGGTTGTTGCTGCAGGAGACGAGGAGATATTGTTCAATATTTTCGAGGGCCTATTTAAATACGACTCAACTGGCACTCTTCAGCCTTGCCTAGCAACTGATTATACAGTTAATGAGGAAGTGACTGAATATGTATTTACAATTCGCGACAACGTTAAGTTCCATAACGACCAGGAAATGACTATGGCTGACGTTATTTATTCATATAAAAGAGCCACTGGTCTTCTAAATGAGGGCGACACGGCACTTGTTGCTGAGCTAGATTGCGTGACGGATGTATTTGAGCGCGATGGCAAGCTTGTAATTACTTTGGACCAGTCAAATAGTGAAATTTTAACGTATTTCACGACGGCAATAATTCCCGCAAGCGTAGAGGATATTGCAAGCACTCCAATTGGAACGGGACCTTTCGTATTTGATAACTATACTGTTGGAGTTAGTGTTACTTTGAAGCGTAACGACAATTATTGGCAGGAAAGCCTTCCTTACCTAGACAGCGTAGTATTCAAGATTCTAGCTGATATGAATTCGGGAGATACCGAGATTAGAAACGGATATATCGATATTTTCCCTCACTATACTATGGATAAGGCAGAGCTGCTCCCAACTGAATCCTTCAACATTCTAACTTGCCCATCCAACATGGTTCAAATTTTTGCCTTGAATTCGACTTTTGAGCCATTTAGTAATCCGCTAGTTAGAGAAGCGATAAACTATGCGATTGACCGTGATGCTTTGATTCAATTATCCGTAGATGGCGCCGGTGTTCCACTGACAACTGCAATGAGTCCAGCTATGGGCGACGCTTATGATACTTCTATTGACGGAACATACAGTCAGGACATTGATTACGCAAACGAGTTGATGGAAGAAGCAGGATATGGGGATGGTTTTGATGTAACAATTACTATTCCTAGTGAATATCTTGTATCGGTAGATACTACTGTTGCTTTAGTTGACCAACTCTCAAGCATTGGAATTAATGCAACAATTGAGCAAACTGATTGGAGTACATGGCTTTCTGACGTTTACGCTGGTCGTAACTATGAGGCTACGGTTATTTTCTTAACAAGTAATTATTCTGCTTATGATGTAATGTCTCGTTATGAAACAAGTAACTCAGGCAACTTCATAAATTATTCCAACCCTGAATACGATGAGATTATTGCTCAGATTCCATTAACGACTGACATTAACGAGCGAAATGAAATGTATCACGAACTTCTTGCTATACTAGTAGCTGATAATGCTTCCTGCTATATACAAGATCCATTAGAGGTTGTAGCGGTTTCTAGCGAGCTTGAGGGTTATCAAGTTTATCCTATGTACGTTCAAGATATGTCTACTGTTCGCTACATTGCAAGCAACTGATAGAATAGAATAGTAACTATGTGGAAGACGGTTCATTAAAGGTGGCTTTCTATGCGCGAAAATTTGAAATTTATACTAACGAAAGCAGTTGAGTTTATTTTGACTTTACTAGTAGTATCATTTTTCACTTTCGCTGCATTCTCTATATTACCTGGTGACACAGCTTCAGTCATTCTAGGACCTGAAGCAACTCCAGAGCAAATTGATTCTCTTCGCCAAGAATTGGGGCTTGATAAGCCGGTGGTTGAGCAATATCTTAATTGGCTTGCTGGAACCTTTTCAGGTAATCTTGGCCAGTCAACCGCTTTTAATGTACCCGTTTCTTCACTTATAGCTCAGAGGCTACCAGTTACTCTTGGCATGTGTGCATTAGCTCTTATTATTGTCATTGGTGTGTCTTATCCAATGGCAATTTTAAGTTCTCGTAAACCTTTTCATCTGGCCGACCAGGTCTTCTCGATTATTGGTCATATAGCTTTTGCAATTCCTCCTTTCGTTCTGTCGCTATTATTGATTCTATTATTTAGTAATCTTTTTGGTTATTTTGCTGTAGGACAATACTACGCACCAACAGACAACTTCGGAGGATATCTAAATAGCTTGCTATTACCATCAGTCTGCATAGCTATCCCAAAGATTGCCATGATATTTAAGTTCCTTCGTTCTTCAATTATCACCGAAAAAGCTTCGGATTATATTAAGACTTCGAAGGCGCATGGCTTAAGCGATTTTTCGATTCTAATTCGTCACGTATTGCCAAATACAAACGTTTCTGCAATTACTGTTGTATCAATAGTGTTATCCGACATTATTGGAGGCAGTCTTATTGTTGAGCAAGTGTTTAATTTGCCTGGTCTTGGACGTTTGCTACTAATGGGAATATCACGAAGAGACTTTCCGCTTTTATCCGGAATGGTCTTTTATCTTGCTCTTGCTACGGTAATCATATATTTTGTAGCGGATATCCTTAACAATCTAGTTGACCCACGTATGCGGCTTAAATGATTAAGTAATGAGGAGAAGCAATGGCCGATAGAAAAGCAAAATTAAGCACAAGTAAGGTAAACGTTAAGCTTACATCTGATCTAGGAAGAATTAGCTTCGTAGTAGGCGCTTGTATGCTCGGATTTGTTTTCCTTGTTTTCTTAATAAGTGTTTTTTATACGCCATATAATCCTAATATGACTGATGCTTCCAATATACTCAAGGCACCTTCTTTCGAGCACTTGTTTGGGACTGATCATCTAGGAAGAGATGTACTAAGCAGAATCATGTCTGCTTCAAAGTACACCATATTTGTTTCTTTTGCCGGTATTGCTATTGCTTTAGTTCTTGGTATGCTAATGGGCCTAACGGCTGGATATTGGGGAGGAATCTATGATAAGGCGATAATGCTACTATCTAATAGCATTATGTGCTTCCCAGGCATTCTTCTTGCTCTTGTAGCAGTTGCTGTCTTTGGTTCTTCTATGTTGAATGTCGTTTTTGCTCTAGGTATTGTTTTTTCTCCTTCTTTTGCGAGAGTCCTACGTACTGGTACAATCGCTATCAGTAATCGAGAGTACATCCTTCACGCCAAGATATTAAAGGTCAACCCTTTTCGAATAATGGTGGTACATATTCTTCCAAACTTGTTAACTGCACTTATCCCTGCTGTAGTAATAGGACTAGCAAATATGACACTTTTTGAATCGGCAATGAGCTTTCTTGGCCTTGGAGTACAGCCTCCTGCTGCTTCCTATGGCAAAATGCTTTCCGATGCCCAAAGTTACGTGACTACTTCACCTTGGTTGATTGTTTTTCCAGCATTTATGCTAATTCTCTATATTTTAGGCTTGTACTTCATTTCTGAGGGCGTTCGAATTTGTACCTCGAGAGGAGGCACCATTGAATAAGTCTTCTTCAAAAAGCGTTAACATAATTGAGATCAAGGACTTCAGCCTTTGCTTTCCTTCTAAAACCGAAGGAATGAAACCTGTACTCAATAAGCTCAACTTGTCCATCAAACGTGGAAGTATTTTTGGAGTTATAGGCAATTCAGGGTGTGGCAAGACTATGACCGCTATGTCGATAGCATCTCTATTGCCAAAAGAGGCCTCCATTCAAGGTGGCGATATATTGTTTAACGGCCAGAGCTTGTTAAGTATGGATCCTCATTCGAGACGCCTGCTTCTAGGTGATAAGATAGGTGTGATTTTTCAAGAACCTATGTCTGCTTTAGACCCTCTCATGAGAATTGAAGCGGCTCTTGGCGAGGTGTTGATTTCCCATGGAGTAAAAGACAAGAACGAGATTCGCTCGAAGATTATGGAGATGCTAAAAGTCGTAGGATTTAAGAATCCTGATGCTATTCTTAATCGCTACCCCCATCAGCTTTCTGGCGGTCAAAGGCAACGAATTCTTATTGCTGGCGCAGCTCTTCTTAAGCCTTCGCTTCTGATTTGTGATGAGCCCACCTCTGCATTAGATACAGTTACTACAATATCTATTCTTGAACTTCTTCGTAGTATGTCTATAAGCATGGGCATAACTATGCTTTTTATTTCTCACGACCTAAATGTTGTTGGCTGCTTTTGCGACTATGTAGCTGTTATGAAGGATGGTGCCATCATTGAGAAAGGTATTACCTCAAGAGTTCTTCGTTCTCCTCAAACACCATACACTCTTAGCCTTCTTAGAAAATCGCGTCTTGATAACGTTTTGTCGAATGACTTTTTTCTAAAGCCAAACTACTCAGAAACCCCTCTTCTTGAAGTGAGTAATATGAGCAGCGGCTATGATGGACGTCTATTTTCGAGACAAAAGCATGCTAATGTCATTCATGATATTTCTTTTAAAATGTACCCTAAAGAAGTCCTTGGAGTTATTGGTGGAAGTGGTTGTGGCAAAACTACTCTAGCCAAAACTATATGCGGATTGCTAACTCCTACTGCGGGCACTATGTTGCTAAATGATGTGATTATAGGCGTCGTATTTCAAGATCCTGCTTCTTGCCTTAACCCTTCGCACAACATTCTATGGCATTTGCTGGAGCCCTTAAAGGCTAAGAAAATCAAGCTCTCCAAACTTGAGACACGAGAGCTTCTAATAGCAACTATGAAAGAGGTAAATCTTAAGCCTTCATATCTATTAAGATACCCTCATCAACTTTCAGGTGGCCAGCGTCAGCGTGTCGCAATTGCGATGTGCCTTATTCTCAAGCCAAAGCTAATTATTGCCGACGAGCCCTTCTCATCTCTTGATGCTAGTTCTGCGGCAAATGTGCTAAGCCTTCTATCCTCCATTAATCACAAGTATAATACGGCAATTCTTCTTATATCGCACAATCTCCACATTGTCTCTAAGGTTGCCTCTCGCGTTATGGTTATGGATTCTGGAACTATAGTAGAAAGTGGACAGTTAAGCGAGGTCTTTGCTAGTCCTTCTTCTCAAGCAGCGAAAGACTTGCTTGAAGCAGAACGCAAACTTAATTCTAATCCTAATGCGCTTTCTTAATTATTGGATTTCTCAACGTTATTAGTTGGGTGTTGTGTTCTTTTGATTGTAGTATTTCTGAACATCGAAAAGGGGCCCTTGCGAACCCCTGATCGATATGTGTATGCACGAAACGGAATTAGTTGAGTTAATTATCTAGTATATTCGACAACGACTATATCAGACGAGTCGAGTAATGTACCATCTGTAGAAGTATAAGATACTCCCCAATACCAGATCTTTCTGTGTGAAGACGTTACTCTGTATGCATTTTCTCCAATTTGCTCCATCGTCATTGTAGAACCTGTGATATTTACATCTTCCGTAAAGTAAACTACAAAGGATCTTGCGCCTGATTCAAAGGCTACTCCGCCACCACCGGTTGTATTACTTGTTCCCCAAATAATGTTGCCCCATGCGCTTGATGATGCGCCAGCTGCATTTGTTGTACCACCGTCATTAGTAACCAAACGCCCTGTTCTTGGTCTGCCAATTGATGGATCAAAATCATATCCGTCCGACGGCTCCTCAACAGTTGGTGTAGGTGCCGAAGTCGGTACTGAAGTCGGTACTGAAGTCGGTACTGAAGTAGGTGCTGAAGTAGGATCTGGTGTAGCAGTAGGATTTGCGGGGGTTGCAGGATCAGCTGGTGTAGCGGGTTCTCCTGGACTTCCCGGGTCTGCAGGAGTTGCTGGCTCAGCAGGTTGATCAGGAGTAATTGGTACAGGAGGATTAGGATTTGATCCACCGTCTCCGCCAGAGTTATTCTCTGCAGGTGCGTTGATATTTCCTAAAATCGCTTGAACACTTCTTCTTGCTCTATCCTGTTCGGATCCGCGAAGTGCTGCTATCTGAGCTTGTTCATTTGCATGTTTTACATAGTTAGTTACTGATATATAAGTAGCTGAAGCAAGAATAGTTATAATAGCGACAACAACTACTACTTCCAAAAGGGTAAAACCTTTTCTATTTGTCATCTTTTTCATTAAACTCAACTCCAATCTATTTCGTACCTATCGTGTTTCGTGCGTTGCTCGTTGTTTATGATTGAATTATATCAAGGCGTTTTTCACATTTCTACATTTTGCGTTCACATTTGTGCCACATTTTGTGAAGCATATGTGAACAGAATGGAAACATGCGCCAAAGAAACGTTCCGCGTCGTGAGAAATATCACTTAGTTGCCTATTTTGAGCAATATAAAACCCGGCAATTGTGATAACTACTTCACATTCTTGCCGGGGTATTGTTAGATACAGGTAATCAATTTAATAGAATATCAACCACTTGGCAAAGTATTGCGAGCTAAATAAATATCGCTGCCCTCACTCTCTTCAAGAATCTTATGCAACTCTTCGTTACGTAATCTCATTATCTCGCTGGCTTCTCTTGATCTCTTAATATAGTATCCAACGGTTATTGTGGCAGCAGATCCGATAACGACAATCATAGCCACTACAACTATAATCTCAAGAAGAGTGAAGCCACTTTTGCTTCTATTCTGTTTTCTTTCTCTTCCCTGTTTCATCTTCTATCACCTCTAAACATCCCTATGCGTTGCTAACTCTTAAGATAATAATAGCAACAAAGATTAGTGCAATTATCAACATAAAAGGAATATTATGACTTTGGTAATAAGAAAGATTTACTAAAGTGTTAATTCAAGCTCTCTCTTGTCAAAATTGACAACAATTCCTCTTTGGAATTGTTCGCTTTTCCCGTTATTACTGCCTCTAAGGCGAATTCAAGTTTTTCTCTTATTTGCTTGCCACTATATCCAAGTTTGATCATATCGTCACCACTTATTGCAAGCTGCTTTATCGAAACACAAATGTTCTTACTAATGATATTTTGACGTATTTCTTGTTGATTCCTTAGCTTTTGAAGCCTATCGAGGCCGTAATTAGCGTGCGCTAGAATGTCAGCCTCTTGCAAAATTTCCAATTTATCGAAAAGAATGTTAGGAATCTCCGCCATCATACGGCTAATTGCTACCTGATCCGTATCGTTGAATGTATCGTGATATCTAATGAGAGTCTCAATACTGCTCGTCATCTTCTTAGAAAGCTTATGCTCTTTTGCCCAAGAAGCAAACAGTTCCGCACTTCTTCGCGGATGACCCTTCATATGCCCAACACCTTCGCTATCTACAGTAAAAACCTGTGGCTTACATATGTCGTGAAACAAAGCCGCATAAGAAAGCTCAACCTCTCTTTTCCCGAATTCATTCAAAGGAATATTGTCTATAGTTCTCAAAGTATGCTCTAAGCAATCACTATCGTGGTATTTCGTCTTTTGATCAAAGCCCTCTGCATCCTTAAGCTCAGGTAATACTATCGCTAGAATATCAACATTCTCTCTTATTACCTTTGAAGCAAATTTCCCAGTTATTATTTTTGTAAATTCTTCAGCTATTCTCTCCTTAGAAATCTTGGTAAGCCCCATCAAATTTTGAAGCATTCCTGCCTTAGTTTCTGGGTCTATACTGAATCCCAGCCTTGCTTCGAATCTAAGTCCTCGAAGAATTCTCAGCGCATCTTCCTCAAATCTTAGCCTAGAGTCCCCAACACATCTAATTATCTTATTAGAAATATCCTCAACACCACCAAAGTGATCCACTATTATGCCATTACTGTCTAAATATAAGGAATTCATTGTAAAGTCGCGTCTAGAACAATCATCTTCGATGTTTCTCGAAAAAAGAACCTCGTCGGGCCTTCGTACATCACTATATTTACCATCGATTCTATATGATGTAATCTCCACTTGATTGCTATCGATACACGCAATTATTGTCCCATGCCTTGAATAGTCATCAGAGTTGCTTATTCCTTCACAATTAAGTATCTCAACAACTTCTTTAGGGTTCGCTGACGTTGCTATATCAAAGTCTTGTGGCTCAAAGCCCATTACCATATCGCGCACAGCACCACCAACCACATAAGCTTCAAACCCACGTTGGTTAATTAAATCCATTATCGTCTTACAATAATCTGGAATTCTGCTAAGATAAATACTGCTCATCGCCTCACCTTATGGCTGACAAGAAAGAATATTAATTATGCTTCGTAGCGTATCTGAGTCTAAAGTTTTCCTAAGACCAAACACCAGCGCCTCCTTCTCAACGTCAGCTACAATTCCGTCTATTTCGCTCTCTTTAATTGGAGGAATAACATCGGCACACTCCACGCGCTGATAAAGTCTCGTAATACTCTCTATAAAAGACTGGGCGGCGGAAGTTGCATCGATACTCATTGTACAAAAGTGCGAGTCACGCGAAAGCATAGCGAGATCGTCTCTATTCCGCTCAAGAGTAGCCTTCAAAATCAAAGTAAGAATTCGGCACATACCTGTTCCGTGCGGCACGCTATATCTAGATTGCAAGCAATGCATAATTATGTGCGCATATCCGTATCCAGACTTTCTCGTCGAAAGACCAGAGTAAAAACCGCCCGCAGCGACTTGCTTACGAAGATATGTGTCCGAAGGTTTCTTATATAGCTTATCTAGCGTCCCGAAAATCTTCATAATCGCTATCATCGCATTCGCGCGGTATTCTGGGAAAAACTGCGCTATTGGGCTTAAATATGCCTCAATCGCCATACAAAGCGAAGTCATTGCAGTAGAAACTGCTATATCAATAGGAATTCTTGATGAAAACTCCGGGTCAAAAGCTACTATGTGTGGGACAAGATATGGGCTTAACACTGTCTCCCACTTGCTCGTTTCATTGCTATAGTATTCAGCACTCGCCGTTGCACCGGAAGGGCTATTATCCGTCACGATGCAACACAAAACTCGAATGTCACTACTAAGTTTATCAGTACCTGTAATCGAATATAAATTCTTATCGCGATTCGCCGCCAATGCAGCAACTAGCTTCGCACAATCAATCTCAGCTGTTCCTCCAACTGAAACAATACTATCGCAATTGTATTCTTTGTAAATCTTGAGCGCGCCTTCAATATCTTTGTCCGACAATACTTCATCATTTCTTTTGTATGCAAATACTCTGAAGCCTTGCTCGATAAAAGAATCAACCATATCCTCAAAGTATCTAAATTTCCTGGTGTTGAGTGCACAAATTACTAATATTCTTCTTGTTCCACGTTCTTTAAGTTCAGGCACTATCCCTGTAACCACACTATCTTCGAAGAAAACTGTTTGTGGATCAGTATCAACCTTACGCACGTATCTAATGAAGCTTCTCTTAGACATTTTGCTCTCCCGACTCTTTTTTGGATTATAACATTTGTACTCATATAGAAAAAGTATCTCTTTTTTTATTTTCTTTTTCACAAAATATTTATATACGATATAATATATTTTGTGCAAACTAATAGTATTTTTTTCTTTTGGAGGTTAAGATGAGTCAAAGAGAACATAGCGCTTCTTACAGTAGCGCGCTAACAAAGAATCCGGATGTAATCGAGAATGTTGAGTTTATTGACAACACTTTATATATTCACACATCCGTTTGTACCTACAACAAGAATCTATCTAATAACAAAATATCAAAGTCCTCTGTTCCTGGACGAATGATAGTAGCATTAAGCACAGTCAATGATTGCTCAATTAAGGTTAGAATTACTAACCACAAATCAAAAAAGAGTGCACCTCCTCTTGCAATTCAAGCAAAGTCAGCAATAGTACCCCAGATTGAGGAGAACGAAGACGAGATTATTTTCCGTAATAACATGCTAGAAGCCCACATTTCTAAGTCAGGGGCTTGGAGTATCGGCTTCTATTATAGAGGCGAAAGAATTACGGCCTCTAATGGAGCAGGTGGTGCCAGTTACACGACTTGTTCTGGTGTAGCTAAGAGATATACAGTAAGCGAGAACTCTGGATTTACTGGCGACGCTCTCGATATTGCTCCTGATGAGTATTTCTATGGTTTAGGCGCTGATGGTTCAGCTATTCTTCTTAATGGTAAGTCTGTTTCAGTCAATAACAGAAGTAACAAAACTAAAGGCATTACGCATTGTAATAGCACACCTTTCTATGTATCCTCCAAGAACTATGGCGTGTTCGTTAATACAACTGAGATAGCGGAATTCTCCTTTGGACGTGAACTTAATTCTTGCGTATCCTTTAATGTTCCTGAGGAAGAGCTGGAGTATATCTTTTTCGCAGGAGATAGTATGAAGCAAATTCTTACTGCGTATACTATGGTGGCAGGCAGATGTCCTCTTATCCCTCATTGGAGTCTAGGCACGTCACTCGCTTTAGATGACGACTTCACTCTTACTGATAAAAAGATTATTGAGGCAGTTGACAAGATGAACGAAGCGGGATTCAACTTCTCAGAGCTTTATCTTGGTTCCTCATGGTTAAATCCTAAGGATAAGACAGGCTTCCAGTTCGATAAGAGTCGTTTCCCGGATCCAGGCGCTTTGTCTCGCATGCTCCACGATAGAGGTATACGATTAGGGCTTGGCGTAAACCCATATATATCCGAGGCTTCTTCAGAATACCAAGAGTGCTATGACTGTAACTACTTGATATGCTATTCAGATGGCAATATCTACATGCGCGATTGCGAGTTTCCTGGTACAGCAATTCTGGACTTTACTCATATTGCAGCGAAGTCTTGGTTTCAATTAAGGCTTGATAATCTGCTGAAGCTGGGTGTGGATTTTTTCGAGGGTGACTTTAGGTATGGCTTATTCGAGTTTGGAGACATAGATATCAAGTTCTATAATGGTATGCTCCCTGAGGATGTTAATAATGGTTACGCAAAAATCTTCAACGAGACTATCTATGATGCTACTTCACGAGCAAAGGGTCTTAACAATGCGATGCTTATTTCCAATTGCGCGTCCGCTGGAAGTCAGGCTTACCCTCTTCAGAATTGTAGTGCTTTGCTTTCTGCGTATAGCTCGATGGCAGCTTCTATTCGTAATGCTCTTTCCTTTGGTATGAGCGGATTCTCATGTTGCAATATAGACGTTCCGATATGTGACCCTTCAATAGATGACAATTTGTATTCTAGGTGGATTGAATTCGCGTTATTCTCTTCGCACTTTAGATTAAATGCGAAGCTTGATGCTTGCCGCCCTCTTGATTTTCCTAGCGACACTTATGAGACCTTTAAGATGCTTTCAGGCGTTCGCGAAGGCATGTTCCCTTATCTTTATGCTTGCGCAGCTGAAGCAACTTCTCTTGGATATCCAATGATGAGGCCATTGTCCTTTGAGTTCCCTAACGATCCGGCTGTCTATTCGATTGATAGACAATACATGCTTGGACCAAGCATTATGGTGGCTCCAGTTCTTTCAGAGAATGGCGAAGTGGTATTCTACTTACCTGCTGGAAGATGGACAAGTCTTATGTCGGGGGAAATTACTGTTGGACCCTGCTTCAAGAATGTCAAGGTTCCTAAGGGAAGTATACCTGTATTCGTAAGGCCTAATTCAATTATTGCTACGACTCATTCAGATGGAACGACAAACGATGACGACTTGAACCATATTACTTTTACTGCTTTCGAGTTAGTTGATAATCTTGTAAGTGCTATTGAGATTTACTCCTACGATGCAACGAAGTCAGGCGTTATCAACATTTTGAAGAAGGGTAAGGTAATTACTGTCAGAACAGATGGTTTTGGTTCTGACAAAAAAATTGTGCTTTCTGGTTTGAAGAACGTTGTAAGTGTATCAGAGTCGATGCCTGAGATTAACGCTAAGGGCACAGTCATCAACTTTAATAGCAAAGAATTGGTAATTACTCTTGGATAAAAAGAAACTCAAATCGATAATAGTCGCCACGGTAGCTTTGCTACTTGTGGCAACTTGTTGTTGTGGGTTGTATTTTCTTTTCGAAAAGGACTACATTCGCCTTACTCTCCCATTTTGGAAGAGACAAGTGTCAACTTCGGATACGTGCAGTTTCTCACTTGATGTTGAGAGCTTGGAGTTATTAGACATTAATGGTGAATCCGTCGAAGTCAATGTCAATCAATCTCTTATGCTAATTAATGACGATTACTCGATACCAGGCAACTTCAGCGCACAAATCTCTGAATACGATGACACTGATGTAATTATGAATGATGCTATTCAGGAAGGCTACGCTCAACTTTCTCAAGCAGTTACTAATAATTGTAACGACAACCTCTTTGTGTCCAGTATCTACAGAACGAGAGAGCATCAACAAGAGCTTTATGATGAGTTAGGTCCAGAAATTGCGTCAGTCCCTGGCAGAAGCGAGCATGAAACCGGATTAGCTTTGGATGTCTATGTTATGTACTACGCTGGTATGGGTTTCATAGATAGTGAGGCTGGCCAATTCGTTAACAGCAATTGCGGCGACTATGGTTTTATTATTAGATATCCTCGCTGGGGCAAGGAAATCACTGGATATGCATATGAACCATGGCACATTAGATTTGTTGGGTTTCCGCACTCTCAAGTAATTATGGACAACAATTACACTCTAGAAGAGTATATCGAATCCTTTTCAATTGGAGTTTACTATGATGTAGGCAGCTACCTAGTAGCTAGGATGCCATTAGACGATGTAGAAATACCAAATGAGTATTTGAGCGATTTAAGCAGTATCGTTGTGAGTCCAGATAATACTGGATACTGTTTTGTTACTATTCTTATCTCACAATAATGGAGCCATCAAACGAAGTATTGAATCAAGCAAGCGATTTCGTCTTGTGGAATTAAGCCTATACTCATCGGAAACATTCTCAGACACCTTAAACATCTCTTCCATGTCGTTCTTGACCTTATGAATTGCTTCCTTCTGAGAGAAAAGAACGCCATTCTCAAAATGCAAGAATAGACTCCTATAATCTAAATTCACCGTTCCACAGCAAGCAATCTTATCATCAGTTAAACACAGCTTTGAATGGTTAAAACCTGGCTTATACTTATAAATCTTAATATCCAAGATAGATAGGCTCGATGCATAAGAATTCGTTACCTTGTAAACAAGTTTCTTGTCCGGAATTGAAGGAATGATGATTCTTACATCAACACCCTTAGCAGCTGCTAGACTCAAAGCTCTCTTCATCTCGTCATCGATAATTAGGTATGGCGTTGAGAACCAAACATAATCTTCTGCGGCATTTATCATATTGATGTAGATATTCTCTGCAACATATTCCTTATCCAACGGACTATCGCCATAAGGCTGTACGAGTCCTTCCGATTGTGACTTTTTGCAGTCTACTCTGGTTCTAGGCAAGAAAAAACGTTCAATATCGTCAGTACTCTTAGCTATGCCATTCCACATCTCAATAAATAGAGCTGACAAAGTCTCAACTGCTCTACCCTCAATTCGAACAGCCGAATCCTTCCAATACCCATAGGGCGAGACAAGATTGAAATACTCATCAGCCAGATTAAAGCCGCCAGTATATCCTATACAGCCATCTATTACAGTAATCTTTCTATGATCTCTGTTATTAATAAAACCATTAATAAATGGTCTCATCGGGTTAAATACTCGGCATTCGATTCCGTTCTTCTTCATTCGCTGAACAAAATCAATGTCTATGAAACCAATAGAACCTACGTCATCGTAAATAATACGTACTTCAACGCCCTCAGATGCCTTTCTAGCCAAGACCTCTTCTACTCGTCTGAACGCCTCCGACACTTCTATTGCGTGATACTCAAGCATAATAAATTGCTTTGCATGATTCATGTCCTCAATCATGCTCTCTAACGCTATAGCCGAGTCAGGAAAATAATCAATATCGCTATCATCATAAAGTGGGTATTGCCCATGATGTTCAACGTATTTATATTGGTTAAGAATGCTCTTTTGAATACCAAAATTTCTTGAGCGCTCTAATGCGCCACGATTAGAAAAAAGTTTATCCTGCATGCGTCTAGCTTCAGACTTGTACTTTGATATTCTCCTTCTCGAAAAAGCTGAGTGACCCGTCGCAAAATACAAAATAACGCCAAAAATAGGGAATGCCAATATCAAGAAAAGCCAAGGCAGTTTATAAGCAGAATTTGAGTTTCTTCCAAACATATATAGAGCAGCTACAACAGCTACCACACCAGCGACTACAGAAATCAATCCCACTCTTCCTTCAAGATAGTACGCCGCAAAGACAATCCATCCAATTTGAAGAACAATAGCAAGCGCAGTAATGACTCCTCGCAGTATTCCGTTTTTTACACGTTTCTTTCTCAATGCGATTACCTCATCTCGTATAATTCTTGCATATTTTTGTAAGAATGACCATTACAATCAAAAATATTATATAGGTAGCGGCAGTGTTCTGTAAAACAAAACCGCCAAGATACTCAATGAAGTCTATCTCGGCGGTTCTAGTTTTTATATTATTATTAGTTTCAGATTACTCTTCGCTATTCTCGCTATCATCCGTCTCGTTCTTCTTATTCTTCTCGTTACTCTTATTCTTCTCATTTGGTTCCTTGGCATTCTTTCCAAGACGAACCAGATACACAATAAGAGCAGCAAATAGTATTAGTAGAGCAAGCCCACCAGCGCCAGCCAACGCCCAGACTAATCCATTAGACACTGGAGTCTGGCCAGGAGCAGAAATACTAGGCGTAGGGGAAACAAGGCCACTTGCTTGAGAAGAAGCATCAACAGCACTTGTCTCAGTGAATATACCGTTATCAACATGCACAGCCTCTACCGCAGGCTCATAGTCATTAGGCAATGTAAACTCATATGTTCCATCGTCTACAAGACTTATTACATAAGCTCCAAGAGCGTTAACCGCAATTTGATCCTTAATAGAATCATCAACCTCAACTAGACCAATATATCCAATTGCGAAGTATCCATATTCTGGAGCGTAAATTACACCCATTTCGCCTTCAACACGAGCCTCATCAAATGCCCAATCCTCAAAGGCTTGAACCGTAGTTCCTAGTTCGACCGGGAAGGAACCATACTCCATGCACTCGCCTGCATCATATAGAGCCTGTCCCTGTAATTGGAAAGATTCGATATCTTCGCATCCTGCTAGAAAATCATTTGCCTGTTGCTCAGCCGTTGCCAAATCTTCCTCTGTTGCACTTGCCTCTGGAGCAGCAAACAAAGTGTAGCAAACGTTTGGTACCATTATTTCATCTTCAGCGAATTCATAATTGTCACAATATTGTGTTGTATACAAATCAGCTATATAGTACCTTTCCATTATGCTTCTAAAAGCCGCCTCGTCGCATGCAGGTCCATAGTATAAAGCAAGATAATCATCCAATGTCATATTTGCTGCTTGCGCGCCAGTTGTGTTTAATTCTTCAATCGAAGCATCAATGGAATCTTGTGATTCTTCGGAAAGTACTACTCCCTCTTCGGAAGCTAACTGATTAATTACCGCTGTACTCTCAAGCATCTTCTCAGCATACGCTACATAAAAATCGCCCCAAGTTGCATACAAATCCTCAGCCTCGTCATCTGAATCAAACTCCGCTGCTAGATCCAAGTACCCGTCAACAGTTGCTGGATATATTCCATATGTTGCATATTGCGTCAAATCAAGAAAAGCATTAACAAAATAGAAGTTAACTTCTGCCTCTGGAATTTGAACTCCTTCAAACATGTAAGTATGTCCCAAAAAAGCTGAGATTTGGTTGCCATACATTGTCTCAAAAGAACAACCCGATAAATCAATTGTAGATTGTGTTGTATCAACTACTTGAGTGTCTGAGATATTTGCTGTAGGACTAGTCGCATCAACGGAAGAAGACGAAGGCGTTGTCTCCGCAGCATTCTTCGAGCAACCAACGAAAGAAAGGAGCATCGATAGCGCCAAAACTCCTGTTATTATTTTATTCTTCAACATATTATTCTCCAAACTATAATTTAAGTGCGTCTCTCGCACATCTGTGAAACTAAAGGATTATAACACAATTTCAGCCCATGCACCCTCTATTGGTACGTCAAGGCAAGGAATTACACCAATTTTCCTCAAAATACTTTCACTCTCATAATTGTTGTTCTTTGCTACAACAGGGGCTATATAAGACTTAATACCTTCCTTGCCAGCAAGAGACACTAATCCAACCAGAGAACCCTCACCTTCTGCACTGTTGGCAGTGCCTGAATGAAAGCTTTGAATCAGAATTGCACCTATCTTACTTCTATCAATTACTACAGAAGAGAATGGAAAGCTAGGGCTGTTATGAATAGTTAGAACTCTATCTTTTACCCCAATCTGTCTCTTTATAAAGGCTCTTGCTCTTTTCTCATATTGCTCTATATCCGTTTTTGCTATAGGTCTGCTTTCAAAGCATCCGTAGTCACCATCGATATCTGCATCTTCGATTTGCCATGCATTGACGCTTTCGGTTTCGAGTTTTTTCGAGTGGGAGAAGACTACTTTGAAAACTTGGCTTTTGCCTTCTACCGCATCCAGTAAGATACGAATTGCTTCCTTTACATTCGAAAACGCATCGCTTCCAGGAGTATCTGGCGTAAACTTACTTCCAACAATAACCACAGGCACTCCAATGAAACTCAATGCCCTATATGCAAGCTGCGCAAAATAAGCCATGCTATCGGTACCATGCATAATCATTAAGCAGTTTGTATTCTCCCGATTACTATCGAAATACTCTATTATTTCCTTAAAAACTAATCGATAATCGTTAACTGTGGCGTTCTCCGATGAGTACAGCGGAACCACAATCTCATCAAACTCCACATCTCCAAGAAGTCGGAATATCTGGCTATTACTAACACTTTCTGGCGAATTTAGTGCGATGGTACCATCCTTTGAAATGTGCGAAAAAATCGTTCCACCACAATTGCAAATCGCCACCCGAATTTTGTTATTACTCATTTGCTATGCCTCGTAAAAATACTAAAGAGTTGCTTGTCATTCTTCTCTTATTGGTATAATAAATAGACCGAAATAGCAATAGGAATTCTTCACTAGAGGAGCATTATGAGAATAGTAAGCTGGAATGTAAACGGAATTCGAGCAATTGCCAAGAAAGGCTTTGCTGATAGACTCAAGGAAATGGATGCAGACATTGTATGCATTCAAGAGACAAAGGCTAGTATCGATCAGCTTGAAGCCGGTATTACGAATATCGACGGATACCAGAGTTATTTTCACAGTGCTGAGCGCAAAGGCTACTCGGGAACGGCGATTTATACTCGTGTTAGTCCTTTAAGCGTTACTTACGGCCTTGGAGTTGACGAATTTGACCATGAAGGCAGAACAATTATTGCCACCTTTGAAGATTTTGTTCTTCTGAATATTTATTTTCCTAATGGGACTTCAGGCGACGAACGAATAGCGTTTAAGTTAAGATTCTACGATTGCTTCATAGACAAGATTCTAGAACTCAAGAAGCTTGGTAAGCAAATAATTGTGTGCGGCGACGTGAACACAGCTCATAACGAGATAGATTTATCCAATCCTAAAGCAAATTCCAAGCTGTCCGGATTCCTTCCGGAAGAACGCGTCTATATCGATAAGTTCATTGAAATTGGTCTGGTTGATACCTTTCGAAAGCTCCATCCTGATGAGACGGAGAAGTATTCTTGGTGGTCATATAAGACCTTTGCGCGCGACAGAAATGTCGGCTGGCGTATTGATTACTTTTTCGCGACTAAGGAAACAGCATCGAGAATCACAGAGTCAAATATGTTTAGCGATGTAATGGGGTCAGATCATTGTCCTGTTTTCATTGACATTCCATAGTTTTGCTAGATACTTCCCTAACGAAATCTTTCATTGCATCAGCAACTACGTCGTCCATATCGCAGTACTTATATTTACCTAGTCGCCCTCCGAAAATCACATTCAGATCACCCTTAGCTTTTTGCTGATACTTTTCGAAAAGAGCATTATTCTTGTCATCATTCATAGGATAATATGGTTCATCTCCACGCTTCCACGCGCTTGGATACTCATAAGTAATTACGGTTCCTTCTCCCTTGCCATACTCAAAATGCTTATGTTCTACTATTCGCGTATATGGTGTTTCTGCATCTGTATAATTGATGACTGCATTACCTTGATAATTATCAACATCTGGCAGATACTTGGACTCGAATCTCAGACTTCTATATTCAAGCTCGCCAAAGCAGTAGTCATAGTATTCATCAATCATTCCGGTATAAACTAGCTTCTTTGCTAGACCATTCAATGAAGATTTCTCCTTCATATAGTCAACATTTGTTCTTACTTCAATTCCATAAAGCATTTGCTCAACCATATTAGTGTATCCGCCAACAGGAATACCTTGATACGTATCAGAGAAGTAATTGTTGTCATAGATTAGTCGTACTGGAAGTCTCTTAATGATAAAACCAGGAAGCTCTGTTGCCTTACGTCCCCATTGCTTCTCGGTATATCCTTTAACAAGCTTTTCGTAAATATCTCTGCCTATAAGTGATATAGCCTGCTCCTCAAGATTTTGTGGATTCTCTATCTTAGACGCCGCTATCTGCTCATCAAGCTTGGCTCTAGCCTCTTGCGGCGTAGTAACTCCCCACATTTTGTTGAAGGTATACATATTAAACGGTAAAGAATAAAGCTCACCTTTATAATTTGCTATGGGACAATTCGTATATCTATTAAACTCAGCAAAAGCATTTACAAAGTCCCATACGGTCTTATTACTTGTATGAAAAATATGTGCTCCATATGAATGAACGTTGATTCCATGAGATTCTTCAGTAGCTATATTTCCAGAAACCTTGTCCCTCTTATCAATTACAAGGCATTTTCTTCCAGCATCTGTAGCAAGTCTTGCAAAAGTAGCTCCATATAGGCCAGCACCTACAATCAAATAATCGTATAGCATACTAGTATTCTCCTTTAGTTTACTACCACCGTAAAGTCCATAACATTAGACATTTCACATTCGTAAGTCGCTATCACTCCGGGCACAAGTGTTAGTTCAATAACACTACTCTCGTCTCCGTTTATCAAAGAGAATCTGAAGTTTCCGCCAAGAACAGAATAGAAAGAAACAGAATTCGAATAGAGCACGCCATTTTCTTCGGATACAATCGGAATAATCATAGCAACACTATCTTCTGCGTTGTATCTAAATAACATTGGATTTTGATATTGCATAGCAACTGAGGCAAATTGGTCCAAATCGTTAATTAGCGCTATGTCTTCTCTTCCCGTTTCTTGCTTGATATATGCTTCGTTAGTTGCGAAATTAAAGTGAAGTCCAATAAAGTCAGGGCAACATACTAATCTATAATCCTTCTGTCTGAAATCATCGCTCATAAAGTAGTCACGGAACGTCCTCGCCTTTAAAGTAACTCCTGTTGTTGCGCCCCAGAAAGTCTGGTTAGAAGTATTAGTCATAGCAGAACCGCATAGCGTTACAAAGCAAAGCACAATAGCAATTGTTGCCGTGAGTGGCTTTGGAAGTCTCGATAATTTTAGAAGCAGGAAAGCTAAAGCGCAAACAAGCATTATCATCCATCCGAAATAACAGATCGTCGATGGCACATATCCTAACGCATTACCATCAATAAACCATTCCTGATAATGAGATGATAATGAGTGCGGCAGAGCGAATGTGCTCCCAAGAATTAAACCGCTGGCACCTATTGTCAGAAGCTTATTACATATATTCTTCTTTCTTGCTTCCTCCATTACTCTGCCTTGTCTGAAAATGATAACTGAAGAAACCAAAGATCCTACCGTTGCTCCAACAGTAATTATTACTCTTGACTTAGATAAGAACGCATAATCTCTAATAACGTTTTGTCCATTTACCACATCGAATTGCTTGAGTGGGAACATACTTGTAGAGAATCCATACCAAGTTCTCAATGCATCTTCAGGACTTCCATTAAACATTCCGTATGCTTCACTTCCAGTACCAACCTGATACTTACGCGAGAGTAATAATACTAATACTAAGTAAATCACTCCTACTATTGCATGAGGAAGCAAGTCAATGACGAATGTCTTAAATTTCTTATCACACTTCAAGCAATGCAAGAAAGCCAATAGCGCATAGATGATTGAAAGAGTTATGAAAGCTTCATAGGTAGCAAGAGAGGCATAATAGCATATGAGGCTTAATACGAGCCAAATAAACCGAGACTTGAGGCCCCTAGACTTACGATTAAGAAAGGTTACAAAAAACCAAACTCCAAGGATAGCCATAAACAGACCGTACATAAAATCCAAAGGATAGCATACTATGAGGCTATGCCAGCAATCTACTTGAAGGAAGGTCGTAAAGAACAAGGAGAAGGACAGACCTATGTTGACTGTCGTCTTCTTCCCAAGAATGAACGAGATTAATGCAACAACAGCTACTATCGGGACGTACTGAAGCAACCATAAATTTAAGTAATCTCCTGTAGACATTACTATGTCTCTAAAGGTAGCAACTAGCGGAAACAATACCGTAATTTTGCCCCTATGAAGCGAATATGTAAAATTCAACCTGTAAAAATCTGGAATTGAATTTTTCCGGGCGTCAACAAAATTCGTCATCGAATCGTGACAGCAGAGATATGCATTTCTAAGGCTGAATAACAAACCAAATAGCGAAATTAAAGTAGCAATTGCCAGAATAACGGTTAGAATACCATCCGTTCTATTGGAAAGTGACCTTCTTTGTTTGCTCATATATAATCCAATCTAATATTAAATACTTTGCTTTTACTTCGTTAATTATATTATATTGGTAAAGAGAATACATCATAAATTACTCTAACGAATGAGGTTTAAGTATGGAAAGCTTATCTAGAAGAGTCAAACCGGTGTTACCGTATCTAATTCTTGGTCTTGTTATTATGGCAACCACAGTATTAGTTTTCAAGCTTTGGGACGCATCGCTAGCAACATTTCCTTTGTCCTATAAACCTGGGGATAGTGCCATGACTCTTTTTCGCTCATTCGAGATGAGAAATGGTTCCGGGCTTTTTAACCTGCCTAATCTTTCTGGCATAAGTGGCTCAAACACATACTCTTTCTACTCCATAGATTTGTTACTACTAGTTTGGCAATGGTTCTTGAGTGCGGTTACAGGTAATTTCGTTCTTGGATACAATCTGTTTGTGCTATCGAGTTTCTTATTTGTTGGCTTCTCTTCCCTATATAGTCTCAAGAGACTTGGCATGAGTAATCGCATTGCTTTTGCACTCTCCTTGTTATATACATTCTTGCCTTACCACTCGTTCAGACTTTTCGAACACTCATACTTAGGCTTTTATTTCCTAGTGCCACTTGCATGTGTGTTCGCTCTTGAAATATATAAGGGGACCTTTGAGGGAAGTATCGACTGCATAAAAGTCAGCAAGAAGCGCTATATTAGCAATTCAATTTGCTTGATACTTCTAGGATTTACAGGAATATACTATGCCTTTTTTGCTTGCTTCATTTTTTTTGTCGCAGGAATTTGCCTTAGTTCTAATTCAGGCAAGATTTCTAGTATTCGGGTGGCGCTAGCTTCCATCCTTAAAACAATTATTGGAGTTGTAATAAGTGCTATTCCAATGCTGACACACATGTCTCAAGCTGGTGTTGAAAGATCTGGATTTGGCGCTGAGGTTTACTCAATGCGTCTGTCGCAATTACTTCTTCCGATTACAAATCACAGAATCTCATTAATTGCTTCACTTAAGGAGAAATATAATGGGCTTATACAAGCAAACGAGAACGATTGGTCGAGTCTTGGTCTTGTTTTTGCTGTTGGCCTAGTAGTAATTCTTATGTCAATATTCTTATCGCTGGATAAGAAGAAACATAGTCAGTTGTATCCCTTGATGCTTCTGACTGTAGCTTGCTTACTTATAGGAACTATTGGTTCCTTCTCTACTTTTTTTGGTTTTGTTTTTCCTTTTATTCGTGCTTATTGCAGAATTTGCGTATTCATAGCTTTCTTTTGCGCCATAGCAATAGGAATTATGTTGAAGGATTTTCAAGCTTGGCTGGATAAGGTTTTTTCTCGAAAATCCAAGTGCATTCCAAGCATAATTCTCTCAGTAGTTCTAGTTTTGATAACTTCAATGGGGCTTATTGATCAAACTAGCTCCAGCTTTGTCCCCGATTATGAGGCGATTAAGACTTCTTACCAAAACGATGAAGAGTTTGTATCAGACATCATTAGCACGTGTGGTGAAGATAATGGTGCTACGTTATATATGGTTCCTTATATGTCATTCCCTGAGAATGGGGCAATCGGATCATATCAGGATTACTCCCCACTTCTTCTAGCTATGCATAGTAGAGATATTCATCTTTCCTATGGTAGCCTACGAGGGACGGCTGAAGACAATACACTAAATGCGATCGGCCAAAGTGCAATAGAAGATCAAATCTCATATGCTAGAGATAATGGTTATAACGGAATCCTTCTAGCAACTAATGCATATGATCAAGGGACGACGACAACAATAATAGAAAATACAACAACGAGCCTTGGAGAACCAAGTGCTCGTAGTAGCAATTACATTTTCTGGGTTATTGGCGAGTAATCAAAGCGATTACTTTGATTGCTCGTTTTCCTCTTCGCTATCGAAGTTGATTCTCTCTGCTTCAATTACCAAAGGTCGGTTCATGACTCTCTCGTTAATACTCAAGACGTACTCACCTAGAAGTCCAATGAAGAATAGCTGAATAGATCCAATAACAAATATACCTATGATTATCGGCGCCATTCCTGCAGCAAACGCATCCCACATGCAAAGCTTCAGAATGAAATATATAAAGGCAATTAATAAGCTAATTGCTGAAGCTATAGCACCGCCAATCGTTGCAATACGAAGTCCGATTTTTGTGTAGGAAGTAAAGCTAAGCATAGCGGCATCATAAAGAGAATAGAAATTATTGTGTGTTTTCCCGGCACGTCGCTTAGGCTGTTCGTATGGAATTTCTTTTCGAGCAAAGCCAAGCTCTCCAACAATACCGCGTAAGAAAGGCTTTGGATCTTTTAAGTTACGTAACACTTTGACGAAATCCTTGTCGTAAAGGCCGGAGCCGGTAAAATGCTCAATTTGCTCAACGTTTGAGAATTTTTTAATCATCGAATAGTAGCAAGAACGAAGGAAATACATGAGTTTGTTTTCCTTGCTAGTAGTCTTAATTCCAATGACGATTTTGTAACCATTCTCCCATTCATGAATATACTTAGGTATCATATCAATAGGATCCTGAAAATCACAAACCATGCATATTGTGCAATCTCCAGTCGTTTGCAAAGTACCATAGTAAGGTGAGTTGAACTGACCAAAATTCTTGGCGTTCAAAATCGCCTTAACGTGCTTATTTCTCTCGCAAATCTCTCTAAGTAATGGTCGGGTATTATCATGAGAATCGTTATCAATAAAAACTAATTCATAATCGTACTGCGACAATTCATTCGCGAACAAATCCGAAATTGCGGTACTCATAGGTACCACATTATCTTGTTCGTTATAACAAGGGATCAGTATACTAATCTTCTTCATTTTTACTTACCTCTGCACCAATCTATAGTAATCCTTATGCCTTCTTCAAAAGAGAAACTCGCTTCAAACCCAGTATCATTTCTCAAATCGCTAATGTCTGCACATAAATGCATGACCTGTTTGTCATTATACGGGAGATCTCCTATTCCTAGCTCCAAATTCGGATCTATGGCATCTCGAAGAATCTTAACATAGTCAGCCAGCTTCTTTGTCTCACCACTACCGAGGCAATAAACCTTACCAGATACGCCTTTATCGCCTAAAAGATACATCGCTTTTCCTACATCCGCCGAAAAAAGATAGTCCCACAGTTGCTCGCCCTTAGTTAGAGAGGGTTTCTCTCCATTCAACAACTTCTTTATCGTTGACATAATCATAGTGTTCTCACTATCGTATGGTCCATATATACTTAAAATTCTAGTCCAGATATGCTTCATTCCTAATTGAGAACAACGAATTCTGCTCAACTGCCCCGCACAAAGCTTAGCTATTCCATATCCATTATCTGGAAAAGTTGGGACTTGCTCATTAAGCTTTCCTTCGAATCTTCCATATTCAGCTTGAGACCCAGCACCAACAAAAGTATCACATCCAAGCTTCGAAGCAACTTCAACAGCGTCCAATGAGTATTGTATGTTTCTTATCTGGCCTTCAACATTGTTTCTTGCGTTTCCAAAAGTACCATCCCAAGCAAAATGATAAAAGACATCTTGCTTCTCTTCAATCAGTGAAGGAAGCATGCTGAGATTGCACAGGTCGCATTCAACAACTCTAACAAGTTTGCTATTTGGAATATTTGCAACACGTTTTGAATTTGCCCTGCAAACAGCAATTACCTCTACACCATTTTCGATTAACACGTTAATCAATGCATTCCCAATGGCGCCAGTCGGTCCCGTAATAATCGCTCTCTTCATACTATCGTTGTTGTCTCCTTAGAATTCTGGACTACAGAACTTATTTATTTGTATAGTCGTCGAAAAAACTCTCAAATGAATACTTAACTTCTTCGATAGTCATGTCATAAACAATAACAAGCTCTGAGAGGCCTTTATTGTTAGCCAAGAGAACCGCAGCAAGAGAATCATTCGTCTGTTTTTTGTCTTTTCTTATTGCCTTTATTACATCATTAATATCAACATTCAAAAGATCTACATCGATATCGATAACCTTTAATAGAACTTGCTTACTTCTATTTGCTACTTCATCGGTTAGCAAACCTCTCTTAACAGAAATACTGTCAGCCATTATCATTCCAATAGCTACAGCAGTGCCATGCGGAATGCAGTAATTTGTAACCACTTCAATAGCATGACCAAAAGTATGAGCAAAATTTAGCTTAATTCTTTCGCCTCTATCAAACTCATCAATTTCTATAAACTTCGACTTGTACTCTAGGCTTGATAATACAAACTCGCTTACGATCTTATGATCCCTAATTAGCAACTTATCAATGTTGTTCTCAATATTAGTTAGGCCAGTATCTCCAGCCATAATATTAAACTTAATGACCTCTCCTAATCCACTTTTGAAGTCCTTTTCAGAAAGTGTATCAAAGAAGATTGGGCAAACATAAATCGTGTCCGGCGGATAGAATGTGCCCAGCAGATTCTTATATTTCTTATAATTAAGTGATGTTTTGCCTCCAATGCAACTATCAGAAGATGCAAGAAGAGTAGTAGGAACAAAAATCCATTTAATGCCACGATATAAAATATTAGCAACAAATCCAGTTAAATCCTTAATAATACCACCGCCAACAGATATAAGCGTAACATTCCTTTTCGCTGGAATCTCGGTCATCTTCTCGCATATTTCTAAAGCCGTGTCTATTATTTTATTATGCTCAATAGCCTCGATTAGAATCAGTCTGTCTTCTGGAATGGAGCTAAACTTATCCGAATACAGGCGATAGACTTTCTCATCGATTACAAATTGAGAATCTTTGAGTCCACATAAATCGTTGAGGAAATCAGTGTTGTTCTCCATTACTACTTCGTAATCTTTAATTTTCGAATGAATAATCATATTGAAGTAAAACCTCCGTCTACAGCTATGAGTTGGCCAGTTGCATATGTGTTCTTATCAGAAACTAAATAACAAACCATACTAGCGATTTCCTCAGACTCCGCCATACGTCCCATAGGAATGTTAAGCGAAATTTTTGCTATCTCCTCATCGGTGTTATTTTTCTTAGTCAGCTCTGTCAATGTAAATCCCGGACAAACAGTGTTCACAAGAATATTGTATTCCGCAAGCTCCACAGCCAAAGTCTTAGTTAAGCCATGAATGCCGTGCTTCGTAGCGCTGTATACTACTCTTCCTCTTTTCGATACTATGCCCCAAATTGAACCAATATTTACGATTCTTCCGTAGTTTTGGAGCTTCATCTGAGGAACAAATGCTCTAAGCAACATCATAGGGGACACAAGGTTAGTTTGCATCGCACGCTCAATTTCATCATCGGTAATCTTATCGATATCGTTAATGTCATTAATGCCCGCGTTATTTACTATCACATCAAAAACATCTCCAGAATGTGCATTAGCAAAATTCTGAACTGAGCTCTTATTGGATAAATCGAGTTCTTGCCTCGTTGGCGAAAAAACCTCATATCCAGCCTCTTTTAATTGTTCAGCAATAGCATAACCTATTCCTCTGCTACCCCCAGTTACTAAAGCTCTTTTCATACTAATTCTCCATAATATTCTTCCAGCTATTAACTACGTTGTCATATGCTTCTTTCTCTAGGAATGGGGCCATTTCATCAAGGGAAGGCGAAACGATGCTTCCGTCTGGCAGAATCTTCGAAGAAGATTTTGGAGCGAAAAATTGATTCTTATCTACAAACGCTTCGCATATTACTGTGCCATCAGTGTTTAATGCTTTTTCTAGTATGTCGGATGCCTCTTTCTCCGTCTCAATAGCAAAGTAAGGTATCTCAAAGGCATCAGCTAATTTACGGAATGATGGAATAGCAACACCGCTATCTTTACCTACACCAACCAATGGCTCGCCAAAGTTGTTTAACTGCGTTTGACGTATTGAATGATAACCATCATTATTTAGAATAATAATCTTTAAATTTAAGCCGTACTGTCTAGCGGTAGGCAACTCTTGAATGTTCATCATAATACTGCCATCGCCTTCGGTACAAATTACTCGCGCACCTTTTCGAGCAACAGCAGCTCCAACTGCCGCAGGCAAACCATATCCCATCGCCGCACAACCGGAGTTGCATAATAATCGTTGGCCTTGCTTGAACTCACTAACTTGTATTGGGATTACGCACGCACTTCCATTACTGCATACGATTGTGTCCTCTTTATCTAGATGCTTGAATAAATCCTCTACAAAAACATAAGGATTAATCTGTCCATCCGTATGATACTCGGGAAGTACTACCGGGAAATCTTTTCTTACTTTCTGACACCATTGAAGCCACTTGTCATGATGCTCAGGGCGACAATAATCAACACTATTTAGCTTATCAATTACATCGTGAACATCAGCGCATATTCCCCAATCAGGTGTGTACGTTGGCTTAGATAACTCAGCTTGGGAAATGTCTACCATTACCTTATACGCATTACGTCCAAAATCCCCTTTGTTATATCCAACCATTCTCACGTTCATTCTGCAACCTAGAGTGATAAGTAGGTCTGCCTGTTGGACAGCAAAATTAGCAGCTCTTGTACCTATCGTTCCAGGTACACCAACGAAGTATGGACTGCTACTGGTCAAAGTATCGTTAGCCGCCCACGCAGTTACAACAGGAATGCGATATTTCTCAACTAGTTTTAGGAATGCTTCCTCAGCCTTGCTATACTGAATACTACTTCCAGATAAAAACAAAGGGGACTTCGCATTCTTTATTAATTCAACCAGACGATTAGCATCTTCACTAGAGAACTTGTCATACTTCTCATAGTCCTCATCCTTAGGCTCGAAGTGAACCAAATCATTAGTCTCTATTTTCGCGCCTTGAATATCGAGAGGGATATCTAGCCATACCGGGCCACACTTACCATTTTTACTTAGGAACAAAGCCTTCTCCAGATGATATGCTATCTCATTCGCTTCATTAACCATAACGCTGTACTTAGTTAAACTTGAAACGGCACTAACTATGTTGAATTCTTGATCTCCAATTTGACGGATGTTCAATTCTGGATAATGACTTATAGTCATCTCCCTCTTAACCTGTCCTGAAATTACAAGCATAGGTATCGAATCAAGCCAGCCTCCCAAAACTCCTGTTATCGCATTCGTTCCACCAGGGCCGCTTGTTACGCAAAGACAAGCAATATTACCAGTCAAACGCGCATAAGCCTCGGCTCCTATAGCGCTTGCTTGTTCATGATTGTTATATACGCACGTCATGCCCGCTTTATGGCCCAACGCATCATTTAGATGCATTGCGCCTCCGCCTGTAACAGTAAAATTGTGATCAATTCCATGATCAACTAGAAAATCTGCTATATAATTAGCAACTTTTTGAATCATCTGTGTTCCTCCAACTCCACATATTAGAAGGCAGCATCATTGCTATCTTCTTGATCTAAATAATGAGAGTATGTAACGAAATTAATATTTATATTGCTAAAGTCCAAAAGGACATTCTTGATGTGATTGTTCAAATAGTAGGCTGCATTCTTAACAAAGGAATACTCCATACTTGGATTGTAATAGTTGTCCTCTTTATTTGAATAACCGTCTAGGCCAGCACAAGCAACATTTAAGACTCCGGCTCTATTTAGGACCTTCAAAAGCATCAAGAAAGAATTGTCTTTTATTTCTTCGTTTTTTTCGAGCAATGGCTCCCTATTGAAAGAGAATTCCGGGGCGTTATTAACGCAGTCAATATTAGAGGTAGCAATGATCTTGACATTTCTGTTTTTTACTTCGTGTAAAGCATCTGCCATTTGCTCATATCTTTTTCGATTTGTTGTAAATACATAATCAACATCAAAAGCTCCAGGAATGTAATTAATAGATATTACAATAGGGTTTTCATTTTTGATGTAATCATGCACCTTAATGCTTTGTAATTGAATATTCTTACCAGGACCAATTATTAAGACATTTCTATCCTTAAGTCTCTTTCCTAATTCAGCAGCCATAGATTCATCATCAGTGCAATTAGCCAAATAATCTGCGTAAGATTGCTCAGCAACCTTCTGGTCATACATCAGTTTCTTGACCTCAGGTTCAACTTGACTCAGTAAATTATTCATTTGCGAAATAGATAAGTTATCCTTTTTCAAGAAATAGCTTACATAACTTGGATGGCACTTGTTTGCTGCTGACAAGTAGTAGAACATCTTATAACCCCAAGGCGATATCTCAAAGAAATCCATGACACTTTCTTCTATTGCTTCTAGCATAGGATTAATTTTATATTCCTTATCAAAATGCTCATTCATATACATTGCAACCAATTCCATTGGTGCATTTCCAGCACTCTTGCCCATTCCAAACAAAGTAGCATCTACAACAATGTCATGCTTTCTTTCTTTATGGAGAAAAGCTAGATCATTAGCATATGCCAATTGGAAGTTGTTATGAGAATGGAATCCTATCTGAACACTTGGTTTAACATTGTCATCAAGTATTTCGTAATAGTGAAGCATGTAATTAGGATCCAACAATCCATATGTATCAACCATTGATACAGCAAATGGCTCGATTTCATTAACAAGACCAATTAACTCCATCATCTCCTCATCCGAATAGCTTGTGATGGATACTAATTGAGAAAAAACCTTGTATCCGAGTTTCTTTAATTGAGCACAGTATTCCATGGCTTCATGCATTATATGCTTCTTAAAGATGACTCGTATTCCATCAAGGTAACTTTCTTCACATGGCTGAATATTCTCGAGCTTGCATGTACCGTAGTCTATCATTCCTACGACCATAGGGGGTCTCTTAACACAATGTCCGAAAATATCTTGGACACTCTTTGTATCAGGCATTATGGTGCGATTAATATCAAAAGGTCGCCTGTCATCTAAAAAGCCAATCTCAATAATTTCTGCGCCCGAGTCCACAACACGCTCGAAGATACTAGTTATCGTGCTATGACCAAATTCCCAATCATTTACGTATCCGCCGTCTCTTAAAGTGCAATCTAGTAATCTAATTTCATTCATACTTCGTCCTCATTATTCTGAACCACAGCATTAGCTGGGGTTGCCTTCTTGTCTCTATAAGCCCAAAACTTATTAATAATAAAGTTTAATGGTATTGTGATAACAAGATTAATTATTGTCGAACAATACGACCCAATTTCTTCTGGTGTCCTCTCGAATCCAAACTTTGAAGCTAAATCAACTACCCATCCTAGATATTGTCCTATGTTAATTACGCTAATCCAGAAATACAAAAGCACATTCGCAAGAATTAATCCTGTTCCTGCATATGAGATATAAGTCTTGATTAAGGTTTTCCACCAAACTCTTTGTTCTCCAGATTTAACCTTAAATACAAACTTATTACTCCAGAAAAATGCATTAAGAACACTTATTATCCAGCTAATTACACTAGCTGAAAGATAAGCAACCATCTCCTTTTCAGAGATCTTAAGAATTGAACTAAAACCAAATAGAACTAATGCATATATTGCAAAGGAAATTATAGTGTTGCTAGCACCTACAAGTCCAAACTTAATGAATTGAATCAATCCACTTTGTCTTCTCGTCTCCATATAGTTCTTCTCAATCTTCTCACTAGAATCCATCTTAAAGCTCACATGCTTTCTTAATAGTCTTTGCCATGTTATCAATCATCTCGTCAGTCATTCCCGGATATACTCCTACCCAGAAAGTATCATTCATGATTCTATCCGTATTTGTTAAATCTCCAGCAATACGGAATCCTTCACCTGTAGCACGCATCTCATCAAAACAAGGGTGCTTAATTAGATTTCCCGCAAATAGCATTCTTGTTTGAATATTCTGTGACTCTATATATTCAACAATCTTTCTTCTATCAACGCCCTCTTTACAAGTGATTAGGAATCCGAACCAGCTTGGCTTAGAATTCTCACAAGGCACAGGAAGAATTAGCTTATCCTCAACTCCAGCTAAAGCAGCCTTAAGTCTATCAAAGTTATGTCTTCTTCTCTCAACAAAAGAAGGGAATTTCACTAATTGAGCACATCCAACGGCAGCTTGAAGATCAGTAGCCTTAAGATTATATCCGAAGTGAGAATATACGTACTTATGGTCATATCCCAAAGGTAGTTCGCCATACTGTTTATCGAATCTGTGACCACAGAAGTTATCCTTACCGGATGGGCAAATGCAATCGCGACCCCAATCTCTCATTGAACGGATGCACTTATGAAGCAAAGGATTATTAGTATATACAGCTCCGCCTTCTCCCATAGTCATGTGATGCGGTGGATAGAAGGAAGATGTTCCAATATCACCGATTGTTCCAGTAAACTTCTCTTCTCCATCGATAACATATTTTGATCCAAGAGCATCACAGTTATCTTCAATAAGCCACAAATTGTGCTTAGTACAAAACTCCTTAACTGCCTTCAAATCAAAAGGATTTCCAAGTGTGTGAGCAACCATAACTGCCTTTGTCTTTGAAGACAAAGCACTCTCAAGCTTAGTTACATCAATATTGTATTGAGGAATAGTAACATCAACAAATACTGGAATGGCACCATATTGAATAACTGGGGCAACTGTTGTTGGAAAACCAGCAGCAACTGTGATTACTTCATCACCGCGATTAATTCTTCTATCCTTAAGCAAAGGACTTGTTAGCGCCATAAAAGCATTCAAATTAGCAGAGGATCCGGAATTAACCAAAGAGCAGAATTTTACTCCTAGATACTTAGCAAATTCAGCTTCGAAAATATCGGTATATCTTCCAGATGTAAGCCAGAACTCAAGTGAACTATCTACTAAATTTACCATCTCCGAATGATCATATACTCTTCTAGCATATGAAATCCTATCGCCCTCCTCATAAGGCTTAACCGCGTGATAGGTATCGCAATACTCAGAAACCATCTCTAGTATTTGCTTTTTTGCTTGTTCTTCATTCATGTTCTCAAACATATTGTTTATTCCTTTCAACCCAATCGAATTTATTTGTATTGATTAACCTGATTAACAAAAGCTTTGATTTGCTTGTCCATAACATCAGGTATTGATTCGCCATTAAAGTATGCTCTTGTCCACTCGCAAACACGGAAAATAGTCTCCTCTATATGCCATGTAGGACACCAGCCAAAAGTAGTCTTAAGCTTACTAGAATCGAGCTTCAAATAATTAGCCTCGTGAGGCCCATTGCTATCACTCTTGTCTAGTCTTGATAATCCATTTCCCCATTTCTCACAGAATAAATCAACTAAATCCCCTGTATTAACGCAATCGCAATCATCTGGTCCAACGTTATACCAAGAAGCCAGAGAAGGATCCTTATATTGAGCCTCCACTATCATAAGATAAGCAAATACAGGCTCAAGTACATGTTGATATGGTCTAGTTGAATTTGGATTTCTAACAATTATATCTTCACCCTTCTTAGCAGCTCTAACACAATCTGGTATGATTCTGTCCGTAGCAAAATCGCCACCACCAATGACATTTCCCGCTCTTGCTGTCGAAATAGCTGTCATTGAATCTGCAAAGAAAGAAGCCTTATAGCTATGCGTAACTAGCTCGCTACAGGACTTAGAATTCGAATATGGATCGAAGCCATCTAGTGGCTCATTCTCTCGGTATCCCCACTGCCACTCATTATTTTTATAAACTTTATCAGTAGTTACGTTAAGGAAAGACTTTACCTTACCATATCTTCTAACACACTCTAAAATATTTACGGTTCCCATAACATTCGTCTCATATGTATAGGCAGGTTCCTTATAAGAGTCGCGAACTAAAGGCTGAGCAGCCATATGAATTACTATCTCAGGTTGGGCATTAGAAAAGGCCTCCCACAAAGCCTCCTCGTCTCTAATATCTCCTATCGCCGACGTCATCTTATCGCTTATATCAGCCAACTCGAACAAATTAGGCTCCGTTGGTGGCATCAATGAGAACCCGGTTAGAATTGCTCCATTTGTGACTAGTATTCTGCTCATCCATGAGCCCTTAAAACCAGTGTGTCCTGTAAGAAATACTCTCTTACCTTTAAAGAAACTCAAATCTTGCATTGTGCTAATTACTCCTCCCACTTAACCCAAGGTGCATTTCCGCTATCAATCAACTCTTCAAGCTTCTCCTTATCTCGCTTAGTATCCATACATTTCCAGAAACCACTATGAATAAATGCGTTGAGTTCTCCATCTCTAGCCAATGCCTCTATAGGATCCCTCTCGAAAATCGTCTTATCGCCTTCAATGTAATCGAATACCTTGGGCTCGAGAACCATATAACCGCCATTGATTAAGCTTCCATCATTATCACTCTTCTCACGGAATCGCAATATCTGACTGTTTTCACCAATCTCAAGGCACCCGAATTGTTGACCTACATTTACCGCTGTCATTGTAGCTAACTTGCCACTCTTATTATGGAAATCAAGAAGAGCATCCAAATCTACATCGCTAACACCATCACCATAAGTTAGCATAAAAGGCTCATCGCCAATATACTTCTTGATTCTCTTGATGCGCCCTCCCGTCATCGTGTTAAGGCCAGTATCTACAAGTGTTACCTTCCATGGTTCTGTGTGATTCGAATGTACTATCATTTCATTTGCTGAAGAAAAATCGAATGTAACATCTGAATTATGCAAGTAATAGTCTGCAAAGTACTCCTTAATAACATACTGCTTATAACCGCAGCAAATAATAAAATCATTGAATCCAAAGGATGAATAGTATTTCATGATATGCCAGAGAATTGGTTTAGAGTTAATTTCAACCATTGGCTTAGGCTTAAGATGGCTCTCTTCACTTATTCTTGTTCCAAAGCCACCTGCAAGAATTACAACCTTCATGGACAATGCCTCCTATTGACAATCTTAGCGCATTTTGCAACATTATACCGCATCCAAGCTATTATATGAATAATAAAGTATTTTGCTCTCCCTAAATGGAGGCAATCTAGGATTATTACTTCTATTTATCAGGATTTTTCTTAGCATTAGCCTTATTTAAATACATGTCGGAATCTGCTTTAGCAACAAATGAATTGATATCCGTCTTCGTTATGTCACTTCCAACACCTAGAGTCCCGATCTTAACTCCTATTGATACACTAAGTCTATTACCTTCTGCTGATACGCGCTTTGAAGTTAAATCTTGAATGTTTCTGGCTACTACTTGCGCATCTTCTGGATTGCTAAGAATAACAACAAACTCATCACCGCCAGTACGATATGCTTTAGCACTAACTGAGGCTATTGATGACTTTATTGCATCGGAGGTACTAACGATAGCTCTATCACCTTCAAGATGACCCTCGGTATCGTTAATCAATTTAAGATAATTGATATCCAAAAATAGAACTCCAAGGCTCTCTCCTACATGTGAAGAGTCACCAAGACGAATGAGTTCGGCCTCAAACGCTGCACGACTGCCAAGACCCGTAAGAGTATCCTCTAGGGACATTCTTCGATAGGCCTGAAGTTTTAAGTTCTCGTGAATAGCGTCTATAAGACTTTTTATCGAGCCAGAAGACAAGAATACTATGAAACACAGAACGCCTACTTGAAAATACACACGACCATATGAGTTGGTGCCATAAATGTAGTAATTCAAGTCCTCTAAGGTAATTAACGAGAACATTACAAAAGTCGCACAGAAATTGATAAATGATCTCTCCGTTTTAAGTTCTAAATACTCTGTAGCGGTCGCTAACACGCACACAAGTAGTGCCATAAGCATCATAACATTCGATACAACAGCCATCTCAGACAATGCATATACATTGAAGAAGTACAACGTAGTTTGAGAGAAAAAATTCAACATTATGATGGCACATAAATAAAAGGTAACCTTCCTCATTCGCCTGCAAGTAAGGTATATGTATGCAACGATCGGAAATGGTAAAGCCATCATAGAGACATGCTTTAAGTAAGTGCTGAAATCTATTCCGTAGTTTAAGAGATCTGCAAGACCAGAACTAGCCAAAACAAGAGTTGCAGACAATAAAGTTGTCGCTGCAATCAGCAAAAATTGAATAGGCAGTACTTTACGTTTTATAGACTCGGAGACGAACAATGAAAGAAGCAAGAGAGCTACCGTCAGCATTATTGTTATAAAGGCGACTGTTGAAGTGTTATTAATGAATAAATTGCCTAGTAATCCCGCAGCACTGGATAGATTAATCTCAGGGATTACACTTGCGCTTCCATTCTCACAAACGAATCTGATGGCGATGATATGCCCGGCACTATCTTTAGGAAGCTCGAAAAACACAACACCAGTGGCAGAGATTACTTGATCTTCAGTCTCGACAGACACTTCATCTAATAGTACTCCATCAATGTACACGTAAACACTTGTCTCATCTATAAGAAGAGACACAATATTTCTCGTCTCTACGTCATTTGGAATTCTAGTATATATGGTCTTCGCTCCTTGAAACTCTTGTCCAGGAACAACAAGATCCATATTCTCATCTAACCAAACATCATTAAGAGGCAACACATCTGATTGAATTAAATTCGGGTGGTGGTAATCAACAGAGTAACTCGTCTTTACTCGATAGACGGCAGAAGAATATACCAAAACGGCAATTACGAATATCGTAATTGTCCATTTAACTAGTGAAGGCTTCTTGGCAAAATAGTTTTCCATTATTACTTTTCTCCTAAGGCTTTCTATATTGTCTGGCTACTTCATCAAAATTTTTGAGAAATGACTCATCACTTGAGTAAAGGTCAGCAAGGCGAAGATGCGAGGCATATCTTGTTGAAAAAATAAATGGCAGAGTATCCATTTCTCTTTCTTCAAGTTCTTTATCAATCCAAGCATAAAGATCTTTGTGTTTTTGCAATATTCTCACTTCCGTATTGCGCCCAAGTAGATACTCTTCGCTTCCCTCTAAAAGATAGAAGGAGGCGGCCTTCTTGGCATTGTCAAGACTATCTCCGACATATAACACATAGGCTCCATCTTCAATTAACATTTTACCCCAATTTTCGTCAAAAGACCTTAGCGAGTCGAGTCTTATTCGTAAACAAATCTTTCTAACGGAGTTGGCAGGAACAAAGACTTTCTCAAAGGCGCGAAGCTCTCTTAGGGGCTTTCCAACAGTTGAATCTTCATCACCAATATAGACTTGCACAGTTTCAAAACCGTCCACATCAGAGTAGTTGGAAATATCAAGAGAAACCTCAATATGATTGTCACTCAATCGATACTCTTCCTTGTCCAACGAAACATTCATAATAGAAAAATGGGAGTACGAAAGACCAAAACCAAAGCTGAATGCGCTTGGAATTTGCCTTTTCTCGTAGCCCCTATATCCCACATAGATTCCTTCGCCATAGTTCGCAGTTGAACCATCGGGATAACATAAGAAAGAAGGAATATCTTCTACCCGTTTAGGGAATGTCACGCTAAGCTTTCCACTTGGATTTACTTGACCCATAATAATATCGGCTAGAGCCTTGACTCCTTGCATTCCAGGATAGTAAACACAAAACATAGCGTCGAGAAGGCCTTCGTATTCACCTAGAATTACTGGGCCAGGAGCATTAAGAATTAGAACGATTTTGGTTCTTTTCGAGCCGCTTGAAAGATCGTCTAGAATGCTTTTCGTGCTTCCATCAAGTTCCAAAGACATTCTGTCATCACCCTCACGCGAGGATATAGATGCAATGACTAGCGAATAATCACTCGTCGAAGTTACGTCTGTAGCAAGAGTACAATTGGGGAGAAAATCCACGAGGCTATAATGCCTACTTGTAAAAACCTGCGCACTTCCACTTCCACAATCGAGAAGCTTTCCGTCCTGAGAGTCATATATTGCAAAAGTTGAACCCTTGGGCGCGGGCATAGCTTTATCCTTATTTATTAGCATAACTATGCCTTCACAAGCAGCCCTATACGCAATATCATTCCCGATACGAACATACTCATCATATGGAGTGTTCTTAGCCTCAATTCGTTTGCTTTTAAAATATGCACTATCTATTAAAGAAATAGTATTTGTAATTCTATCGCAAGCACTATCCAAGCAAGCTTGTGACATAATTCCATTACTCAATTGGTTTATTAGATCCTTGTTGCCTTCATCGTAAGGCATAACAAGATTGTTGCCTGCTTCAATGCACTCGCCTATAGGCTGCTTACATGCTCCCCAGTCGGAGAGGGTTAAACCATCAAAACCCCATTCTTTTCGAAGAACTTCTTTAATAAGCCAACTGTTTTTCGTGCAATACTTGCCATTAATTGCAACATAAGCAAGCATTACAGTCATAACACCTTCGTCAACGCAATCCTTAAACTGTGGAAAATACATCTCGTACAGAGCACGTTTGGATATGGTCTCGTCAATATTAATTCGGTTTATTTCCAAGTTATTCGCAGCAAAGTGCTTAACGTTGGCAGCAATTCCTTTGCTTTGGACGCCGCTTATAAGTCCTGACGCTAGCTTCCCAGCAAGGTAAGGATCCTCAGAATACCCTTCAAAGAACCTTCCGCACCTTGGGTCTCTCAGCAAGTTAACATTTGGAGTTCCAAGAAGAACATCAATCTCATATTTTGCGGCCTCTAAACCAAGCGCTTGACCAACCTGATATATTAGGTCTCTGTTCCAAGTTGAAGCTAGCAATATGCCAGGTGGATAACACCCGGGACTTGGGTTTTTGGTCTCGAAAAGATTCTCATAATACTTTTCTATCCTCTTTTGCAGAATCTTCTCATTCTCGCTTAATTTCTTTTCGTCGTAGAAGAAATGCGCTACGTGGTCCAACTCTATTCCGGAGAATTCAGACATGTCAACATCGCCAATTAGACGTAGCTCTTCGAGGAGCTGTTCAAAATTGACTCCCGTGCCACCATCAATTAGTCGGAGTCTGCGAATCCCTAAATCTGGATTCTCATAGGTACCGAACGAAGTGGCTCCACATACAAAATTACACTTCTCTTCATTCGTCATATGAATCACTTCAAGACCAAGTAGCTGGATCAGTTGTGTCATATCCGGTATTGCCATATACGACACCGGCCTGAGGCAATACAGGCTTGTCAAAAGGAGCAGCTTCACCAGAAGCAAATATGTGAATTGGACTTCCGTTACAGTTGTTATAAATCCACATAGCATCTCGAACAGTAAGTCTTACGCAACCATGTGAAGCATTTGTTCCAAGCCGATTGTACTCACTAACACTTATAGAATAGATATTTCCAGCTGTGCTATACCAAGCTGAGTGAAATAGAATATTTCCGCTTATTTGCGAGCAATACTGACCATATACGGGCCCCATTAATTCGCCCCATCTTGCAGCTCTTCGGCAAACAAAATCTCCTAGCGGAGTAGGATTAGCCGCCGTTCCCGTAGAGCAAGTAATCGCCATTACTGGAATATTATATGCACCTCCAGGAACATCTTGAGCATAAACCATTATTGTATTAGTAACCGTATTTACCGTTAGATAGTAAGTATCTCTGGGTCCAAGAATCGGATCAACATTTTGCACAAGACCGCCTTCAACATCAAAGAAGTATTTCAATCCATCAATAAATAGCCATCCCTTAGCAGCAGCACATTGGTTATTGGGGTCAAAGTAGAACCTTACCCCTTCAATTCTTTGCCAACCCACTAATGGCTGTCCGTTTACGACATAGTACTTGTTATCACCGTAAATGTTCCAGCCCTCTTCAAATCTAGGGATAAGTGCGGCTCCGATGCATCGATCTACAAACTCAGGACTCGAGTATATTATTCCGCAGGCAGTCTCAAAGTCTGCTTCAGATATAGCATTAGCGAATTCGTCTATCTCCTCTTGTGTTCCTTCTCTAGCAAGCAATGCTCTGTATGTTCTCTCTGCACGTTCAACCGTCGTCATTGAAGAGAAGCTTTCTAACTTGGCTATCTCGTTAATAAAATCTGATATCGGCTTGCCGCTTCTTAGGTAGCCTAGCCAGTTGTTGACATCAACTGCTGAAGGCACAAAGTCCAGCGTGTTTTGATATATGTTGATAATAAAAATGTTGGAGGACTCGTTGAAGTCTCTTTGCTCAGTACGTGTAACTCCACCTTTAGCAAGACCATAGTTGTTGCATAGTAATGAGAACTCTGCTGATTCCACAAATCCCCACAGCACGTAAGTTCTTGACATAAGGGAATCCTCAATCTTAGATACCCAGAATTCTCTCTCGTCATTGGAACATTCTCTGCCCATTACTACTTGATATAGAGTGTTCACGTATTCATCATTGGTTAACGACTTTGACAGGTACTCTGGGCTCTCGAAAAAGCTCTGAAGTACACCTCCACATCCCAAGCCTCCACTTGTTATTTGACTAACCCAAGTCTCAAGGCCTTGCGAGTCAGGTCTTCGATTAAGAACGGACACATATAGTCGCGTGACAAACTGAGTCGCATCGCTATTGATATCTACTGCGCTACTCATAGCAATATCGCCACGAACAATTCCAAACGATTCACACAATTGGGTGAACTCGTCGGAACCAGTAAATTGTGATAGTATCGCTCTTCTTGTCGTACCAAGATTCAATCGTTCAAGCCAGTCAGCCTTTCCTTGAGCATCTGAGCTTCTATCCAGAAGTGTCTCGTACAGAACTTCAACATACTCGTCATCACTTAGATTTCTTGATGTGAACTCCTCGCTCTCGAAAAATCCTTGAGCACACATAGCAGCTGAGTAACCTTCGTTCTCAAGTTTCTGGCACCAATAGCTTAGACCATCCGCTTCAGGGCTCCTTTGAAGAACCTTCTCATATAGTCTGGTAACATATTGCTCTACTCCAGAAACGGAGACCGCTTTTACCTTCAAAACAGGTGTAAATATGCAAATTGCTAAAGCCATGCAAAACACTAAAGTCATAATCTTCAAGCATTTCTGTATCCTATTCATATGAACACCTCGATAAAGTAATCTATACTATCGATGTTACCAAAGAAACTCAACAAGACTATGTGTTTTGTGTTTAGTTTATGTTACAAACCATTCACTAAATCGCTAATCAAAACATTGTTAATGCTTATATTCATAACCACTGATACTACACAATAAGCTATGAAGAATATTGTTGAAGCTACAATCCATATTCTTGCAACGTTCTTTTTCGATATGATTGATATTCCAGCAAGAATTGATGCTAGACCAAGAGAAGTACAACATAGTAGTGAGAACGCTCTATTTTCCGTGTATCCAAATCTACTAATGTACAAGCAAATCTTGGAGAAAGATATTACTACAAAGACTATGCTCTCTGTCATTAATAGCGCCAGAGCAATATTCAAGTAATTCTTAAGACTATAAACCTTCGAAGAAAATAATCTAACCAGAAAGAAGATCAACAAGTTCAAGAATACAATGATGAGCATATCTCCGAACCCTTGTCTAGCATACTCCGCTGCAGTGAACTCCTTAGGGAGATTTCCGAAGAATGCGCTAAAAAAGTAACCTCCGCTTGAGCAGAAGAACGATATATAAAGAAGCGAAAATGCCGATACAACGATGCTTGGAATAATTCGTGATGCTTTTCGAGAATTATCTATAGTCGAAGTAAATTTTTTGCCCTTAGCTAACTCGGCCTGACCGTCTGATTTTGCAGCTTTAGATGCCAAACCATATAGAAATAGACCAACAACAAATCCTAGTAAACAAGACCAAAAGAAATCAGCAGTATTAATAATAAATCCCGAAGACTGAAAACTGAATAATCTTAGGGTAAATAGGAACCCCGAGTAAAGCGCTTTCATAACATTCTTAATGACATCGTTATAATTCGAAAGAATATTAGCCACTATCAAAAGAATAGGTACAGATACTACAATACACAAAATGCCTTGGAGAACACTATCCCCCTTCTTCTCCTTCTTCTCCTTCTCCTTATGTTTACCTAAGTAATCTGCATCCTTAAAGGCTTCCCCCATTCCACCAAAACCCTTAGAAAAAATGCCCGAGAAAATGTCCGCTAAAAATTGCCCGCCTGTGTGGCCTTGGCGAAGAACGCCACCTCGTACTAAGACTGAGAAAACTGCAATACCATGAGTGATAAACACCGTAAGAAGAGGTTCCTCACAAATTGGCGAAATTATCCCTAATATAACCAAACAAGCATCCCAAAATATTGCTTCCTTTGTTATCTTCTTCCCATATGCGCGCATGAGAAGCTCTATCATAACTACAAAGCTAATTGTAAAGATACCATAAAGTATAGCTGCATTCATTCGATCGAAAAAATGACAGAAAGCCTTGTAATACAGCACTCCAACTGGAATCATCATTATTAGTGCAATAGTCAGATATTTTCTTCTTTTCGCGCCAAATTCACTTATCTCTTTTGAAACATCGCTTGATGACTCAGGTCTGGTATAAGCACTTTCCGAAGAAGTCACTGTGCCCACCATATCATTTACATTTGTTATGTCGCTCATAAATTAATCCCCTTTACGCACTTGCGCTTATTCTTCTTTTCGATATTCAAGAATATCGCTTGGCTGGCAATCCAACGCTTTACAGAGCTCGTCTAAAGTCGAGAATCTGATTGCCTTCGCCTTCTGATTCTTTAGAACTGACAGATTTGCTGGAGTGATACCAATCTTCGTCGCAAGATCTCCTGCTGAAATCTTCCTTCTAGCCATTACAACATCTAAGTTCACAATAATTGCCATAGCTCTCACCTCACACTGTCAAATCGAGTTCGCTCTTCATCTCGATTGCTTTCTCCATAACTGATGCAACGCATTTAACTACTAGTGACATGAAGATTCCAACAACGGCAACATATACTGTTCCAGTCCAAACAAAAGCAATAGATAAACATACTATAGCGATAGCTAGGCAGCACCCGGACATTATATTCATGTAGGATATGTTCTTCTTAACGAATACGTTATTGTTGCTAAGATTGTCTAGCAGTCGATACATGTTGAATACAATTGTTCCAGCTAGGACCGTACCTATGTAATACGCGATATAAATTATTACAAGTGAAAAATTATCCGACTTACGAGCAATTACATAAGTAATATATGGAACATTAATCCATCCAATTGCAATCGCCGTAATAACAATTAAAGCGAAAATCATCGTCGCCAATTTTGTAACTCGAATGATGTCATTCTTTTTTGAATTGTTGTCCATAATAGTATCCTCCAAATATTAGTTGTTTGTTCTCGAAAACATTAATCGTTAGGAACTAATAGCTTCAGTTCTTGAGCCAAATATATCACCATGCATATTGATTTGCAATAGTTTTATATCGTTTATCGATATATTCTTGTTGTTAGTCAGTGTTGTGATTGCTCTTTTCGAGCAAGAAGACAATCAAAAAACATGCCGCCTCGTATAAAGACGACATGCCATTCAATTCCTAAAAATAATATATTTACTACAAAGAAAGTCTCTGAATAGGAGAAAATCCTTCTGTCTTCTTAAACTTAAATTCTGCCCCGAAAGCAGTAAGCGCATCGGAAGGATCGATTCGATCAAAATTAATAACTTCAAGTTGCTCGCGAGTTATCTTAACAGATAAAATAGCGACTTCCTCATCGTTACCTGTAGCAGTGTTAAGGACCTTATCCACCGCTGTAACAAGAACAGTGTCAACAGGAAGCAAAGCAATACAGTCTCGTGCCACACGAATAACAGTACTAGAAACATAATCCTGAAGAAGATCAAAATACGCTGTCTTCGTTAGTTCCTTGCGACTAATTGTGCCTGAAGAACTCTCGACGACCGCTTCTTGAGGAATAACCTCATCAGACTTTACCGCAAATTCAACCTCAAGCGCATCACTTCTATCGGTTCCAACTTCGAATCCACTGCCATATTGAAGCAAATCGTCAAAAGGCTTAACCTCATCGATTACCTCTAAATAACTATCGATATCGCCACTTGAAACTCTATCAGCAAACCCCTTAAGTTCCTTATTGGATGAATCAATATTATTCCAATCAATACTCCCGTCACTATTCTTATGTATAGACTTAAGGCTCTCAACATACAGGTTGTAATCCTGAAGCTCCTGAGAATTCGAAGCATTCTCTTGTTCGCTTGAATTTCCCTTGGAACTGGTCTTGCTATCCTTAGAATCCTTGTCTTTACCTTTTCCTTTGCCTTTAATCAAAGATGAAGATGTCCTATAGTAAACTCCTGTTCCAGGAACACCAACGGTTGTAGTTGTTTTTCCGGTTCCAAGATTTACAGTCTTATGAAGACCCTTGACTCCTCCCGTTATGCTTACGCCTGACTTACTTAAGTTAAGCTTCAGTCCTGGAAAAATAGAAATACTCTTGCGAAAACAAAGACCCATTTTGCACCTCCATCATTATTATTCTTCTGTATTACAATGGCTTGCCAGTTCTTAACTTGATGTAATCTAGAATAATATCCACCGTAGCTTCTACACCAATATGGCTACTGTTAATACACATCTCATAGTTGCGAGAATCTCCCCACTTGCCCTTGCAAAAATAGTTATGATAATTCTTACGCTTCTTATCTTGAACAATAATCGTCTCATAAGCTTCCTTCTCGTCCATCTTATATAAAGCAGCAATTCTCTTAATCTTGCTAGGCATATCGCCCAAGACGAAAATAGGTATCATGCAATCGAAGTCCTTTAAAATTTCCTCGGAACAACGTCCTACTACGACAAAAGACTCGCCAGCCTCTGCCTTCTTATGAAGATATTCGAATTGCATCATTGCGATGTTGTATTGAGGCGAATTGTTGTATCCGTATACAGTTCTTGAGAACAATGGAATTCTTGGGATCTCATCATATTCTTCAAGTTGCTTGGAATCCACTTCGAAATCATCAGCAATCTCCTTTAGTAGATTGTAATCATAAAGCGCCAAGCCTAATTTCTTAGAAATATCTTCAGCTATCTCGTGTCCAGCCGAACCAAATTCACGCCCAATAGAAACTATGATTTGCTTGTTTTCCATATTTGCCTCCGCTTTATACCTGCTTTACATTAAATGACAAGATTATTTTATCACAAATACCTAATCCAGATTACTATCGTAGCTACAACTAAAACAATTATCGTCGCAGGTAGCGCAGACTTCACATACTTGCCCCATCCTATAGTGTGTCCTGCTTTAGAAGCCATTGAAATACCAACAACATTTGCAGATGCTCCAATCGGAGTTGCACTTCCACCAATATCTGCACCAATAGCTAGAGACCATGCAAGTACTTCCAGATCTACACCCTGTGTGGCAGCCAAACTTCTAATTACTGGAACCATTGTAGCGGCAAATGGAATATTGTCTACGAAAGCACTTGCGATACCTGAGACCCAAATAATTATTGCCACCATCAGCATCGTATTTCCGCCACAAAGCTTCGCAATAAATTCCGCAAAAGTAGTGAGTACACCAGTTTGCTCCAAACCACCTACTACGATAAACAATCCTACAAAAAACAGAAGCGTTTTGAAATCAACTTTCTTGATGAGACGCCAAGCATCCTTCCAAGCGAAAATCAAAGTAATTGCAGCTATAACAGCACCAATAAAAGCAACCGAGAATCCTGTATTAGCGTGAGTTACAAGAAGAGCTACGGCAATTGCAAATATCCCACAGCTAACAGTAAACTTGAACTTATTCTTTATAACCGAAGTTGGTGAAGGAATTGCAGATAAATCCACTGGCTTCCTATTTTTTGCAGAGAATTCCTTACGGAAGACTATGACATAGTAAATAATCATCAATACAAGACCTATAGCAGCGATTAATCCAGTATTTACTACGAAGTCGAAAAAAGAATATCCAAACGATGTTCCGATTATGATGTTTGGTGGATCTCCACACATGGTTGCAGAACCACCAAGATTAGCACAGAAGATTTCAGCTAGAATCATTGGAACTGGATTGAATTTCAAGAACTTGGAAAGTTCGACTGTAACCGCCGCCAAGAAAAGAATAACCGTAATGCTATCGATAAACATTGAAAGAACAGCAGCCATGATCATGAAGGTTACAAAGACTGACATGGCCTTGTATTTAACGGCTTTCGCGATAGATAAGCAAAGCCATCTGAAGAAACCAGCGTCGGACATTCCTTCAACCATTATCATCATTCCAAAAACGAAGATGATTGTAGCCCAGTTAATTCCTGTCGAGCTCTCAACTTCTGAGGCGCTCGCTATCCAAAAACCTGACGTAATAATAGACTTCAGGTTGAGAGTAGACCAGACCGCATCAGCACTTCGCATGATGAGACCAAATACAACAGCTAGTACCAAAACACCACATCCCAAGGTAACATAGTGTCTTTCTATCTTCTCAGAGACAATCAATACGAACATTAGTACAAAAATCACAAGTACGGCTATCTGTGCCAATTCAATACACCTTCTTTTCTGTTAATCTTCTTTATCTTGCGCCAAGGCAACTTCGTCTGGCGTAGACATAGTTCTCACTGCTTTTCGATAGATCTTCATCGTTATGATAATCGCAAGAAGAGTAGACATATAGTCTGCTATTGGTTGCGCAATAACCAGCGCTCGCTCAGTATAGTGAACGGCAACAATTAATAATAAGACTGGAATGAAGAATATACCCTGTCTGCTAATTGAAAGAATCAACGCGCCAACAGCGCTTCCAGTAGACTGGATAGCATTAATCAATACAAATAGGATTCCTAAGATAGGGCCCGAAATAATAAGCAAACGACAGAAAGATATTCCATACGCGGAAGCAGTAGCATCCTCCAAAAAAATGGCTGTTAACGGCTTAGCAAAGAAATAGCAAATAACTGTCATAATCGCACTCATAGTAATTGCAACAAAACAAGTGAACATCAATACTGACTTGAAACGCTTCAAATTCTTAGCACCAAAGCAATAACCAAGCAATGGCTGAACACCAGTTCCAAGGCCAATCAGAAGCATTACTACTATCATGTTTATCTTCATCGCAACGCCAAGACCAGCAACAGCTAAGTCACCAAAATGTGCCATTTTTACGTTAATGAGAATATTCGACACAGAAAGTAGAACTGAATTCAATGATGCAGGTATGCCTATAGCGAATACGCCTGTTGCTACACCGTTTATCCATCGGTATTTACGCGGAGAAATCGACAGCGCGGTTCTCTTCGATGACAAATGGATGATGTAGCACAAAGCGGCACATACGTTACCAATTGTAGTTGCAATTGCGGCACCCGCTACACCCCAACCAAATCCCAATAAAAATATCGGATCAAGAATAATATTAGTTAAGTTACCAACAACAATTCCGACCATGGCAGTCTTAACTCGACCTTCAGCGCGGATGATATTACTGAACGCATTCGACACTATAAGGAATGGAATTCCTAGCCCGACGATCCAAACATAATCACTAGCAAGCTTCACCGTATCCTTGCTGGCACCGATTGCATAACAGAGCTGAGTCCTAAATTGAAATATCAAGATAGTAGCGATAATGCCCACTACTACACTTGTCCAGAAGCAAAATGAAGAAACGTGCTTAGCTTTATCGGGATTTCCTTGCCCAAGAAGTCTTGAAATCAATGATGTTCCGCCAATTCCAAAAAGCATTCCAACAGCCATGAAAAGAAAGAATACTGGAGTAATAATCGATACCGCCGACATCATGAGCGGATCCTTTGTCTGTCCTATAAAATAGGTATCTGCTAAATTATAAAGCAGTACCATTATCATGCTAATTATCGATGGAATTACATTCTTGAGAACCGCAATTGGCACAGGCGCCTTTGCGAACAACTCATTAGCCTCACTCTTCATAAATTACCTATTGAACCTTTCTCGAACTTAAAAATAATAGTATGTTTAGAGGCTATTTGCAACGACAAAACTGCTTTTCGCGCGAAACACTTGCTATAGGGCCCTCTCGCTAAAGTACAGTAATTCCTCTCCCTGAACTTCTCAGCATCAAAAAGAATAACTCCCGTATTGAAATATTTGTGAGAAGAAGGTTTCTTAAGTCTTTTCTTTACTTTAGCAATATCCGTTCCATCATAATGCTTATCCGCAACTATTCCTATTGGATTTTCGCACAAATCTACGCTATAAAGTTGTTCAAGATTACCTAAAGTAGTAACGTCGGGTTCTAGATGATGTGCTGATTTAAAGCTTTGATTGAAACCACTTCAATGATTATTTATAGCTATTTGCTTTTCGTGCCGGCAGCTAGCAATTACACATGTATAATTATTAAGTAGCTAATAAAGTCGTTTAAGAATGGAATGAGATGGATTTGATATGGATGATGTAATCACTTTAACGAAGGCCAAGAAAGTTGCTGGTCACGTAAGACGTTGGAAGATGGCTTTCAACATTATTTGGATTGTTTTTGGCTTTCTTCAAGTAGTTACAATTCTCGCCGCTGCTGCAGGCTTGTGGAATATCATTAATGCGGCCATTGCAATTAGTGATTTAACGAACATTCGCGAAGGAAACCCAAGCATATATTTTTATTATGAGACGAGCAAGAAGTACTTTTTAACAATCGCGCTGATCAACATTTTCCTTGGAGGTTTCATCGGCATTATTTTTGTTGTTGGTGAGTTGTTTCTTCGAAGCTATGTTTTGAAACATAAGGCTGCTTTCTTTGATCACATGATTGTGCCCGAGTAAGCGTGTCTCACTTTGCCTTTTCGAAAAGCAATACTAACGCTATGTTAATAAATATGCTATAAATAAAATAAACGAGACAATAAGGAGGCTTCCGAAATGAGAATTCTAATGTACGATGCCAAGCAGTACGATATCGAATCCTTCGAGAAGGTGAAGGCAGATTTCCCGGACATTCAAATCGAGTACATCGACACTGACATCACCTGTCAGACAGCATCTCTTTCCAAGGGTTTTGACGCAATATGCGCATTTGTCAGTTCTGACCTTAACGATTGTACTCTAAGAAGTCTTTACGACAACGGAATTCGCCTCTTACTTCTTCGATGCGCAGGCTATAACAACGTTGACCTTAAGGTTGCCAAAGAACTTGGTATTACGATTCTTCGTGTTCCTGGCTACTCACCAGAGGCAGTTGCCGAGCACGCCATGGCATTGGCTTTGAGCGTAAATAGACACATCCACAAGGAGTACATCAAGGTTCGCGAGAATAACTTCAGTTTAGTTGGTCTTAAGGGAGTTAACTTCTTTGGAAAAACAGCTGGAATTGTGGGAACAGGAAAGATTGGCGCTGCTATGGCTCGCATATGTCACGGCTTTGGTATGAAGGTAATTGCTTACGATAAGTACCCTCGCGCCGATTTGGATTTTGTTGAGTTCAAGACCTTGCCCGAGGTTCTCTCTCAGTCCGACTTGATTTCGCTTCATTGCCCACTCACTGACGAGAACTATCACATGATTAACGCCGACACGATAGCGACCATGAAAGACGGTGTAATACTTGTTAATACTTCTCGCGGCGGCTTGGTTAAGACTGAAGACCTTATTCACGGAATTCGCGCTCATAAGTTTCACGGCATAGGTCTAGATGTTTACGAAGAAGAGAAAGATAATGTTTTCGAGAATCGAGAGATGGATATTCTTGAGTCATCTATCACAGCAAGACTTCTATCTTTCCCGAATGTAATAATCACGTCACACCAGGCCTTCTTAACCGAAGAAGCCCTCACCGCAATAAGCCAGATAACTTTGCAGAATGCTGTTGATTTCAAAAACAAAACGCTCAACAGTTCTAACCTCGTTGAGTAATAACGGCAGCGTTGCTGAACGTCAATTCAACTAGAAAGATTACATATTCTCGCGAATCTTAATCTCAATTTGAGTGTAATTTATTTCATCTTGAGGAGTAATATCCATACCAACATACTCGAAAAGAAGGTCCAAGGGCAAAGATCCTTGGATCTTTGGCTGTTGGCAAACGGTTGCCGTGATAATGCCTTCCTCAATAAGCTCCTCGGTTGTGGCGATACAGTCGTGTGCAATAATCTTGATGTCATTATTAGCGCCACTCTTGAAAGACTTAACCGCACGACACGCTCCATAAACGCCACCTGAAGCTAAGTAAAGCGCATTAATTTCAGGATGATTCTGAAACAACATGGATACAACCTCAAAAGACTCTATGTCATCATCGTGATTCTTAACAGTCTCAACAATCTTAGCTGAAGGCGCATATTTCTCAAGATTCTCCTTGAATCCACGAACCCTCTCAGTATGGCAAAGAATCTTGGATGAACCTATAACAACTCCGATTCTAGCATCACCTTCAGTTGCAATTCGCATCAAGGCTCCAGCCGTTTGGCCTGACTTCATATATTCGCTTCCAACATAAGCTATACGCTTTGAGTCCTTAAGATCACTATTGACTGTAACGCATGGAATTCCGAGGTTAGCTAATTCAACGAGTTTCTTCGTAACGTCATCATCATCAAGAGGTGTTATCGCAAGACCATTAATGCCGGTTGCTACAAGCTCATCGATTAATTCGATTTGCTTATCTTTATTATCTAATTCTGCATATCTAATTAGTACTGTGACACCATATTCTTCAAGCTCTTTCGCTTTGCACTCGATGCCCTCAACTACCTGCGTAAAAAACGGGTTGTCCTCAGGAGTACTATAAAGAATATATCCAAAACACAAATTACGTTTCTTAATCGAGAGCGCCTGACCAAGCTTGTTTGGCTTGTAGTCCAATTTATCTGCAATCTCGCGAATCTTAGAAGCTGTCTCAGCCTTCACGTTACCGCGATTGTTAAGCACGCGGTCAACAGTACCACGTGATACTCCGGCTAGGTCTGCTATCTCTTGAATCGTAATCATTGGCGGTTCCTTATCTATTAATTAATCTCATTAATTGACTTTTCGAAAAGAAGAATACCACACTAGAGAATCGATATCAATAATTTACGTGCACGTACAACATTTTTGGACTATAATCAAATAAGCTGGTTCTTATTGTTAAGGTTGTACAGATTATTTCACACAATTTGTTCATTCTTTTGATATTGACTACAAGCAAAAACTCGTATATACTCCAACCATAGTGCACGTGCACACACTCTCGCAGCAGTGCTCGTGAATCAATTATTAGACGGCTTACATGCCGCATGCCACAGAGCAAGGAAAGGAAGCTATTATGAAGAAATACGCAGAAATTACATCAATTCCTTATCTTGGTGCTGCTAGCACCGAACCATTCGCTTTTAAGTATTACAATCCAACTGAGGTTGTTGCTGGAAAGCAGATGAAAGATCACCTAAAGTTCGCTATGAGCTACTGGCACACAATCGACGCTGAGGGCGCTGATATGTTCGGTTCAGGCACAATGGATAAGTCATTTGGTGAGACAGATCCTATTAAGAAATTTGAGAAGAAGGCAGATTTTGCTTTCGATCTAATGAATAAGCTTGGTATTGAGTACTACTGCTTCCACGACGTTGATATTGCACCAGAGGGCAAGGACGTTAAGGAGAGCACAGAATATTTCAAGCACATGGTAGATTACATCTACGATTTACAGCAGAAGAACAACAAGAAGTGCCTATGGGTTACAGCTAACAACTTCAGCGATAAGAAGTTTATGTGCGGTGCCGCTACATCTTGCTGTGCTGATGTTTATGCTGTTGCTGCTGCTAAGGTTAAGGCTGGAATTGATGCAGCTATTAAGCTTGGTGCTACTGGTTATGTTTTCTGGGGTGGTCGTGAAGGTTATGAGACTCTTCTCAACACAGACATGGGCCTCGAATTAGACAACCTTGCTACATTCCTAACAATGGCTAGAGACTATGGACGTAAGAATGGCTTTACTGGCGATTTCTACATTGAGCCAAAGCCAAAGGAACCAACAAAGCATCAGTACGATTTCGATGTTGCTACATGTATGAACTTCCTACGTTTGAACAACCTAACAGCTGACTTTAAGATGAACATTGAAGCTAACCACGCTACACTTGCTTGTCATACATTCCAGCATGAGCTTCGTACAGCTCGCGTAAATGGTTCTTTCGGTTCAATCGATGCTAACCAGGGCGATCCACTACTAGGATGGGATACTGACCAATTCCCTACAAATGTTTATGATGCAACACTTTGCATGTATGAAGTATTGAAGGCTGGCGGATTCACAAATGGTGGTTTGAACTTTGACTCCAAGACACGTCGTTCATCTAACACATTCGAAGATATTATTCTTTCATACATCGCTGGTATGGATACATTTGCTCTTGGTCTACGTAAGGCAGTTGCTATGATTGAAGATGGTCGTATCGATAGCTTTGTTGACGAGCGTTATGCTTCTTTCAACAGCGGAATTGGTAAGAAGATTGTTGATAAGTCTACTTCCCTCGAAGAGCTTACTGACTATGCTATGGGACTCGGCGCAATCGAAGTTATGTCTGGTCGTCAAGAGTACCTCGAGAACGTATTGAACAACATTATGTTCAATAACTAATTGCTAACTGTGTGAGGGCTTGCGATGCTTGGAGCCATGCATCGTCCGGTTGCTTGCATCGCGAGCGTCTCATATAGATATTTTCCTATTCGCTATTATTGTGGTCGTTTGCTTAGGCACGCGACCACATTTTTTACGCTTGAAAGTATCATTTCTCTAGAAAAGCTACCATTTTAAGCGTAAATTCGTGCATAGATTCGAAGGCCTTTGTAGACTTGTTTTTCGCTCGAAAAGTTTCTACTAGCATTGGAACAGTAGCAATGGCGAAAGCTGCGACAATAATCGGGTTCACTAATCCTTGGACAAGTATCGCAATGGTAAGAATCAAATCAACTGCGAGACCAATTGACGAGAAGATGACCCCAGGCGCGTACTTTTTGAATGCAAAGAACCAATATATGTGTTGGGTGGCATTGAATCCTGTGAATGTAATCAGAAATAAGACTATCAGCATCGATATTATTTTTACCGGAATGACATATGCCAAGCTCGATAATACGCACACCACAATTGATATAAAAAATAGCCATAGGCGTGTTGAGAGAAGCGTGCTTTTGGGAGGCGGATTGAATGTTGAATGATACCATTTGAGGATATTCCATTCCTCCATTTCGTGAAAGAAGAAAATTGCCGGGATAATCCACAACCACGCCTTTACATCTAGAGTTGCTAGTAAACTATACATAAATAAGTCTCCTTTACTAAGTGTCACACTTGTGTAACTTTTCAATCAATGAAATAATAATACGGTAGATTAGTCAATACTTTTCGGATAAGTGCTACAAAGACTTTCAAAGTGTGACAGGAGGAGCTCGACATGGCATCTTCAAGTTTGAATCCGTCGGCGATTCAATCGAGACAATGGATTATGGATTCCTTAATTAACCTTATGGAGAAGAAGGAATGGAGTGATATAAGCATTAGCGAGATAGCAACAAATGCTGGTGTTGTACGACGCACATTCTATCGCCATTTTGATTCCAAAGAGGATGTGCTTCAGGCGTATCTCGATGGGCTAGTCAATATATTCGTGGAAGCGCTGTTAAAGGAACCAGACCTTGATACAGTTGCATCCTTGCGTATTCTTTTCACCATATTAAAGAAGAATAAAAAATTCTATTATGGGTTGAGGCGAAGTAATATGCTCTTCACTTTCTTAGAGTTATGGAACCGAATTCTCCCCGTAATTCACGAGCAAATGTCCACCCTTAATAAGTTGAAGAGGTTTCCAGAGACAAAAAACGAGCAAACTCTAGAATATCTACTTGCCTTCAACGTTGGTGGTACTCTCAATATAGTAATCAAATGGATTGACGAAGGAATGACTCTGTCACCAGAAGAACTAACTAGTATCGTAGAGGAGTTCTCGTCAGGAACACTTATGAAAAATTCTTGAACTTGAACGTTCAAATCCAAACATATTAAAACCTCTCACCCGTTTGAGTGAGAGGCTTATACTTACTTGAAATTCTCGCGAAAATGCAATTAATACGGAGCCTTGAATTCCGCTTCAGCCTTAGCTACTGCCTGATCTAGGGATAAGCCAGTAAATAGCGCTGCCGGAAATAATCTTCCCGAATTTCCGTCATCAACGAAGGCGCCTACTACAATTCCAGGGATTGCGCTCTCTGGTGAGTTAGGAGCCTTAGGTCCTCCAAGGTCTGTACGACACCAACCTGGGTCGGTGAGATTAATAAGTACATTCTTATCTGACTCAAGGCAAATTCGCTGGAGTTTTGAACCTAGGTCGATAGTAATCTTGTCCAAAGCAGCCTTACTTGCCGAGTATCCAGCTTGCTCAGGCTCAAGAGCGATACCACTTGTAGTATTGACGATACGGCCGAAGCCATTATCAATCATCTTGGGGAGGAAGTGGTAGCAAATAATAGCCGGAGCTATGGTGTTAACCTTGAAGCTTTCCAGGTAATCATTTACTGGCGTTTGGTAGTAATCGGTACGATATGCAATTTGCATACCCGCATTGTTGAGAACAATCTCGACATTGACACCAAAACTATCAATTTCTGCAAGCATTGAACGGACACTATCTTCGCTTGCTAAGTCACATGCGACTGCTTTTACTTCGACCCCCAAGCTGAGTAATTCATTAACTACTGAATCCAGGTGCGATACTTCACGCGCCTGTAATATTAGATTGCATCCTTGCTCAGCCATGAACAACGAAGCGAGACGACCTAGACCGCGTGCCGCTCCTGTTACTAGTGCCCACTTGCCTTTTACATTTACCATCGATAACCTCCGATATTAACAGACTACTGATATTTGATTTTCGCGATTACTTAGCATCTACGGCAATTTGAAGAATGGATGCAACGTCCTCCTCAGAAAGAGAAACGAAGCCTCCTGTCTTACCGCCATTTAGACCAAGATTATGAACCAGAGTTGGAATATCGCTTGCTTTAGCGCCTAAGGACTCAAAATTAATAGGCATTCCAATACTCTTTAGGAATGAACGGAAAGCATAAATTCCTTCTTTAGCAGTAACCTCAGGGTGATCGAAATTCATCTGGCAGCCAAATACTCGAGTTGCCATACGAGCAAATCTCATAACATCATGCGACATAACAAACTCCATCCAGGAAGGCATTACAACCGCAAGGCCTGCACCATGAGCTACATCATATAGACCTGACAATTCATGCTCAATTCCATGGCTGTTCCAGTCCTGACTTCTGCCAACACCTACAATGTCATTATGCGCAACAGTACCTGCCCACATAATATTTGCTCTTGCCTCGTAATTATAAGGATCAGCGATTACTCTTGGTGTCTCTTTAATCATCGTAAGAAGAAGCGCTTCACACAAACGATCAGTCACTTCGACCTCGCGAGTATTCGTAAAGTATCTTTCGAAAATGTGCGCCATAATGTCTGTCGCTCCACATCCTGTTTGGAATGCTGGCAATGTGCACGTTAGCTCAGGATTAAGAATTGAGAAAACAGGGCGAAGCAAATCCGAGCCCGTATCGCGCTTAAGCATAGTTGATTCTTGCGTTACTACAGATGCGCCTGAACCTTCACTTCCTGCTGCAGCGATTGTAAGAATCGTTCCAATAGGAAGAGCCTTAGAAACAACGGCTTTTCCAGAATAGAAATCCCAGAAATCACCCTCATAAGGAACACCACAAGCTATTCCCTTGGCTGAGTCAATACAAGAGCCACCGCCAACAGCCAAAATGAAGTCCACTCCATTAGAACGACATTCATCAATTCCTGTATAAACCAAAGTGTCTCTTGGATTAGGCTTAACTCCACCAAGTTCGATAAAATCTATCCCCTCGCTCTTAAGCGATGCCTTAACTCTATCGACAAGTCCCGACTTAACTGCGGAGCCTGAACCGTAATGAATCAAGACTTTCGTGCCACCATGCTTCCTTACGTATTTGCCTACTTCGTTTTCGCGACCTTTGCCAAAAACAAACTCTGTTGGGCTGAAAAAATCAAAATTATCCATTCACTTCCTCCTTTGCTTTCTCCAATGCTGCAATTACCTTGTCACACCATTGGTCAAACTCATCGTCACAAATCTGGCACTCCTTATGCGATAGCACATACTCTAGAGTACTCCTAATCCCCTCCTCGAATCTCACATTTGGTGTGAATCCAGGAACCGCTCTTTTAAGTTTACTGTTATCGAAAACCACAGAATTCGACTTGTCCCCAATTAAACTGCCCTCAAATTCGTACCCGATCTTCTTACTCGCCTCTGCCAAAAATCTCGAAGATACGTAATATGGCTTGAACTCTACCCCTAATGCCGCTGCTATAGCTTCATATATTTGATTCCAAGTCAAAGTCTCATCATTAGTAATCTGGAAAGCCTCGCCATTTGCATGCGAATTGCCAATTAACCCTACAAAACCTTTCGCAAAGTCACTATTATGCGTCATCGTCCAAAGCGAAGTTCCATCCCCGTGAACAATCACTCGCTTACCCTCAAGCATTCTCTTAATTACCGCATAGCTTCCATTCTTGCCATGCACACCAAGTGGTACCGAACGCTCATCGTAGGTATGGCTAGGTCTGATTATAGTAACCGGATAGCCCTCCTCGCGATACTTACGCATGAGAAACTCCTCGCACTTTATCTTATTACGTGAGTACTCCCAATACGGATTAACTAGGCTCGTGCCCTCTGTAATCACATAATCCTTGGGTAGCTTCGCATACGCTGAAGCTGAGCTTATGTACATATATTGCTTGGTCTTATTCGCGAAAAGCCGATAGTCTCTTTCAACTTGCTCTGGCACGAACGCGATAAAGTCGCAAACCGAGTCGAATTGCATCCCCTCAATTTGTCGCTTTACTGCATCTTCGTCGTTAATGTCCGCCTCAATAGTGTGGATGTTCGATGCCAAAGGAAGTCCATTTGTACGATTACCACGATTCAGCAAATAGAGCTCGTTGCAAGTATCCGCCAGCGCCCTCGTTATCGCCATACTTATAGTTCCAGTGCCACCAATAAAAAGAATCTTCATACATTGGCCTCCTAATCAAGCTTTCCCAATATTGTAGAACTTATCTTCGAAAAAACATAAAAATTCTGGCATAAATGCCGTCCAGAAATAGGACGTTTAATCATCTGCTATAATGATACTCTATAGAAGGTAGTATACTAAAAACAAATGATTTCGGGCAATAACAATTAATGAACAATCGGGCAAAAGAGGACGGAATAAGGCTAGTTATGAAAGCAAAAGAAACAGTATCTATAATCTTGGCGTTGTTCTTTTTGCTCGTCTATCTAATTGGTTTTGGTGCTATTTCCGAATTGATAGTATGTGTACTTCTTGTTTTGATTCTTGCCTTCTCGTATAATGCCGCTCGCCTTCACCTTCGAAGAATACCTGACAAGGAAGCCAAAGAGATCAAGATCAAGGTGATGAAACTGTTATTGGCTTTTTATCTCCTGATTTATCTGCACCTGTTGATTTCATTTACTCTTGGATCAACTTACTTCTACAGACCTTCTTCGTTTGCTTTTGCTAATCAAGATGAATTTGCATTTTACTTAAAACAAAGGACTAATTTTATCCCCTTTTATACTATAAAGAACGCATTCGCAAATGCGTTAGAAAGCCATTCTTATTACTACTTACTAGTAAATGTTGGCGGCAATATTTTGGCATTGATGCCTATGGGTTTGTTTCTTCCAATATTATTCAAAGAGCAGCGTAGACCAGTTATTTTTATTATTACAGTGACACTAATCGTAGCCCTAATCGAATGTATGCAAATGCTGTTCCTTATGGGTTCATGTGATGTAGACGATCTTATACTGAACGTTCTCGGCGCCGTCATAATGTTTTTATTAATGAAGATTTCTTACATTCGCAAACTGACCAACAAGATATTCCCTGGCATCGGTACTGATCTTGAATCAAAGTAGCTTCTCTATAATCAATATGCGAAGTAATCAAAAAAGACTTTATGTTTCCATAAAGTCTTCAATCTCGTCTTTATAATCATAGCAAATGCCATAATCCGGTACATAATGCCTTCCATTTACAAAATCAGCAAACCAACCAACGTATCGAATATAGCTATAACCATTAGGGTAGGTCATGAGATCTGATACTTCTTTCTTCTTTCCTGGCATACTTGTATCTTTTATCGGAAGCACCAGAAAGTTTTCTTTCAAGAATCCTTTATGGCGATTAATAAATGGATACTTCTGATGAAACTGTTCCAGACTAATTTCATATATTGTTACTCTTCCGCCAGAGATAAGCTTGGTATCCATAAGCCAATTGTAGAATAGATCAAGTGCCCTGTCTTCTTTTTTTCTAACGACAATAGCGCCCTCCTTATACCAAGAGTCCATAACGGATATTGAGTCGAGTGGTAAGATATCTATTCTCTCATGTGCATTTGGTATTTTGTAGACGGCTTTTTGCAAATGACGGTTATACATTTTTGTTGTTGCGTAGACTCCAACTATCCACACCAGAATGCCTGCTGCAATAAATAAAAATGGCAGAACGAATCGTATCAAAGTGCTGTCTATACTCGAAATAAAAGCTGGCCATATTACCATCAAAACCAATCCAAGTAGAAGTGATGTGCATAAGAAAGCAAAGTATACAGCATATATAGCTCGGTCTTTTGCGTTGCGGCTAAGATGCGTAATTGCGTAAATGTCGGCTTCTTTCTTCTTCATATTACACCTCTAGCTATCTTTTCTCATCAAGCTATCAAGCGTAATTCCATCAAAAAAGTCCTTTGTTAATTGGTAGTAATCCTGCCACATTGAGATGGTACGACATTGATTCTTGCGGTCGCATAAAGGCGCTTCAGTAGCAAGGCATGCAACAGGCGCGAGGTCACCTTCCGTTATTCGAAGAATTTCACCAACTGTGTATTCTCCAGGTGACTTTGTGAGTCTATATCCACCACCTTTGCCCTGAATACCTTCAAGAAGACCTGCCTTCGTAAGTTCAGAAAGAACTCGTTCGAGATACTTAACCGACAGCAACTGTCTGCTGGCGATATCTTTCATTGATATATAATTTCCAACCGAATTCTCAGCAAGATCAATCATTACGCGCAATGAATACCGGCCTCTTGTTGATATCATTATTGCGGACCTCCAAAGCTAATCACTCATTAAATAATGCCGTGGACAAGTATCTGTCTCCAGTGTCTGGCAAGACTGTTACTATTGTTTTGCCTTCATTCTCAGGACGCTTGGCAACCTCAATTGCTGCCCACAATGCTGCTTCGGAGGAGATTCCAACTAGTACCCCTTCCTTACGCCCAACGAGCCTAGCATGTGAGAGTGCATCTTCGTTCTGCACTGTAATTATCTCATCATAAATCGTTGTGTCCAGTATCTCTGGGACAAATCCCGCACCAATTCCTTGAATCTGGTGAGGGCCTGCGATTCCAGTCGAAAGGACCGCCGAAGCGGCAGGTTCCACTGCGACTATATGTATCTTGTCATTCTTTTCCTTCAAAAACTTGCCAACACCTGTTATCGTACCACCAGTTCCAACTCCTGCAACTAGAAAATCTATTTTCCCTTCAGTATCTTCCCAGATTTCTGGTCCTGTTGTCTCAAAGTGCGCCAAAGGATTCGAAGGATTCGTAAACTGACTAGGAATGAAGCTGTCTGTTGATTGTGAAGCGAGTTCTTCCGCCTTAGCTATTGCTCCCTTCATGCCCTTCGCTCCTTCAGTTAGTACAAGCTTTGCACCATAGGCTTTCGCTAGCTGTCTACGCTCTACTGACATTGTCTCAGGCATTACAAGAATTATTTCATATCCTTTTGCAGCAGCTACAGAAGCTAGACCGATTCCAGTATTTCCTGATGTAGGCTCGATTATTACGTCACCCTGCCTGAGTGTTCCAGCCTTCTCAGCATCGTCTATCATGCGCTTCGCAATTCTGTCCTTAACTGAACCAGCTGGATTAAAGTACTCCAGCTTAGCTAGTATCTTCGCCTTGAGGTCGAATTCCTTTTCGATTCCCTTAAGCTCAAGTAATGGTGTTCTGCCAATTAATTGGTCCGCGGATGTATATATTCTAGTCATTTGATTGTCCTCCATTCATATTATTGCTCGAAAAGCATTGTCAAGATCTTCAATTATGTCGTCGATGTGCTCGGTTCCTATAGAAAGCCTTATCGTGCTTGGTTTTATATACACTTCTGCAAGCTCCTCTTGTGATAGTTGTGAGTGCGTAGTGGTCGCAGGATGAATGACTAGTGACTTAACATCAGCGACATTTGCGAGAAGTGAGAATACTTCAAGACTATCGATAAATTTGTGCGCTTCTTCTGTTCCTCCCTTGATGTCGAACGTAAAGATTGACGCACCTCCAATTGGGAAGTACCTCTTATATAATTCGTGATCTGGATGACTCTCTATGGAAGGATGATTTACTTTCTCCACCAACGGATGATTCACCAAGTACTCCACTACTTTCTTTGTGTTCTCTACATGTCGATCTAATCTTAACGACAATGTTTCTACCCCTTGAAGCAACAAAAAAGCATTAAATGGCGAGATACTTGCGCCTGTATCACGAAGCAAGATAGCTCGAACATACGTAATAAATGCAGCCTTCCCTGCTACTTTTGAGAAGCTAACACCATGATAGCTTGGATTTGCACTCGTAAACTGCTCAAACTTTCCCGACTCCTCCCAATCAAAGTTACCTGAATCAACAATTACTCCTCCTAGAGTCGTACCATGTCCACCCAAGAACTTCGTAGCTGAATGAACTACAATATCCGCACCATGTTCTATTGGTCTGATCAAGTATGGCGTTCCAAAAGTATTGTCAATAACAAGCGGAATCTTGTGGCTATGTGCAATTTCTGCTATTGCGTCTATATCAGGGATGTCAGAATTCGGATTACCAAGGGTCTCCAGATAAATCGCCTTTGTGTTCTCATTAATTGCATTCTTGATCTCTTCTAGATTATGCACGTCTACGAAAATGGTGTCGATTCCATATCTTGGAAGCGTATGAGCGAATAAATTGTACGAACCGCCATATATAGTCTTCTGCGAAACAATGTTGTCACCTTTACTAGCCAAAGCCTCTATCGTGTACGTTATTGCCGATGCTCCCGAAGCTGTGGCCAATCCTGCGATTCCGTCCTCAAGCGCCGCTATTCTCTTCTCGAAAACATCCTGCGTTGAGTTTGTTAATCGTCCATATATGTTACCAGCATCCTGTAAGCCAAATCTTGCTTGGGCATGAGCACTATCTCTGAAAACGTATGAAGTTGTTTGATAAATTGGCACCGCACGTGCATCTGTCGCCGAATCTGGGCGCTCCTGTCCAACATGTAGCTGAAGTGTTTCAAATCTATAATTAGTCATATTAATAATTCCTTTCAATCTATGTAATGTTATTAAGTTGCTGTTTTAACTCATAGCTATCACATTCGACCGAAACGAAAATTAGCTCTCACTAGTCTCTCAAAGTAACTCATAGAATTTCTCCTTATAAGACCTTATTGTCTACCACGTTGGTAGGTAATTCGAATATTATCACGCATCTTCTTTCTGGTCAATAGGAGAAGATCCTTATCTCTAAAGAAACAGGGTTAGCGCTTATTTATCTAGCAGCGTTCTTTGAAGACCTTTTAATTCAAGTATATAATGTCGATATGAGCATATGTATATCATCAAAACAGGATAGTATTTTTCGAAGAGAATTACATAGGTTTTCTCTTCTTACTAGGCTTACGAGCTTGATATTTGCTAGCCTTATTTTGATCTTGTCTTTGGTTGGATGCAGCGTTAAGAATCAATATAAAGAGCTTGAGAATGTAATTTACGATAGCGAAGGCAACTATGAGTGCCTTTTCGACGGCAGAACAAGAAGATTCGTGGTGGTAGTTCCCGCGGGTGCTACTTCAGATTCGCCTTTGCTTTTCATGCTGCATGGAGCATCCGGCACGTCTGATGGGTTTATGTTACAAACCGATATGAACGAAGTAGCTTCTGACAGGGGCTTTGTACTTGTCTACCCGCAAGGTGTCGGCGAGAAGGAAGGTACCTCTTCAGCTATGGGATGGAACAACAATTTAAGTAGCGAAGAAGGAAATGATGACGTTGGTTTTATTACCGCAATAGCGCAATATATCGAGGACATTCTCGGCTATGGCAAAACCTCGAGAGCTCTGCTTGGTTTTAGTAATGGTGGTTTTCTTGCATACAGAATTGCAATAGAAAGGCCAGAATTATTTGACGCAATAATTAGCGTATGTGGAACAATAATGCCTAGCGTTTGGGATGAGAAAAGCAATAGCAGGGATAGTAATGATCCTCCTATTTCAATACTTCAGATTAACGGTACAGAGGACGACGTGGTACCTCTAGATGATGCCTCAATTTATGGCGGTAGGACACCTCACATGGACAAAATTATTGAGTATTGGATAGACTTCCTTGACTTAGATCAAGAGAGCGCAATATCACTGTCTGATATAGTAACGGCCACAACTTATTATTCATCAACAAGTCGTAACCGTTTCACTTATGTTCTTATAGATGGTGGCCGTCACTCTTGGCCTGATTCAAGTTCTGTCGGTTTTGATGTGCGCACATTCATCTTGGATTATTGTGAATCCAGTTTCAGCTCGCAAGCATGCTAATGAGCTATCTGGTAGAAGCGCTTTTCATGAGCTTCAATGGTTGGATTCCTTATTATGCTCCCCCGTTGCTATTACCTGAAATGTGCGGCATCGGAATTGTCAGCTACGCAGTGATTGCTTTTTTCATGACGCTTCGTATCAAGAAAGCCTCATTATCCGCAGCGCTGAAAATTAACGAATAGGACATATAATGTCAAGGTCCTTTGTTTACCTATTATGCTTCGTGATGTACAATTATGTTATGTATCGGCCGCTTCGAAAAGGTCGGATAATTTCTTTTCGAGCAATACGAGGTACCTAGGATGCTTACTAATTACGATTTCGATGATTTAACAGCATTATTGGTTAGTATACGTTTTAATCCATATCGGGACTTCTATGTAGAGGCTTTGGATGCCTTGACTAAGTACATTGAGAAGAATCAATTTGATACGCCAGTGGAATCGAGCGCTGTTCGCCATTTGCTTTCAAAGTATGTGAACTTTAATGATCAATTGCTTGCGTGGGTACATAATCCTTGCTTGTTTACGGGTGCAACAAGAACTATTGGTGGTGCATCGACATACTTGATAATTGTCAAGATTTTTTCAACACTTCTTGCGGTTATCTATGAGAAGGAATATGATCGTGCAGTAAGCCTAGCCAGCGCCAGCCGCAACATTCCTGCTATTCTAGCTGATTACGAGGGTGACGAGGCAAAGATTCGTAAGAAAATCGCTGTCGAGATAAAGCCATATCGTAACGACTTTGACAAGTTCTTTCTACAAACAGAACTTAAGGCATATCCTACCAAATAAGGTATAATAGTGGCGACAATTTGATCGAACTATTAAACAAGGTGTGGTGGAAAGCTAATGCAAAGTAACAACAGTTCGCCTGCGAGTGCGGCTAAGACAATCAAGATCCGAAGCTTCATCAAAGGCGAATTTGTTCTTTTTGCATCTTTGTTATGTGCAATAGTATCTTCATTTTTCTGCCCGCCATCTGTAGACTATTTGGGCTATATCGATTGGAATGTTCTTTCTCTTCTAATGTGCCTCATGCTTACTGTTGAAGGCTTCACTAGTATTGGTTTTTTCACAATTATTGCTAATAAGGTAACTAAGTCAATTCATCACTTCACGATACTCGTGTTGATGCTTGTGCTTCTTCCTTTTATTGTCGCTATGCTAGTTACAAATGACGTCGCGCTAATCGCCTTCGTCCCTTTTGCAATTACTATTCTTGTCAAGATGGATCGTAAAGCCCTAATTATCCCAGTCGTTGTCCTTCAGACAATCTCTGCCAATTTAGGTTCAATGGCAACACCTATTGGAAATCCTCAAAACTTATTTGTCTTCACGAAGTATGAGTTGAGCATAGGGCAATTCGCTTCTGTCGTATTGCCTTTTATACCTCTTGGAGTTGCACTGCTAGTTATAGTTACTAGCCTAATCGTTCTTTACAATAATAGAACTAGAAAAGAGAAAGCAATCGTTGCTTCGAATTCACTACCTCAGTTGCAAACTCAATCGCCAGTTCAATCAACAGCGGATGATGCAGCTTTATCGAAAATGCCAATCTCGCGCGTGATAGTATATACGTTACTTTTCGTGCTGTGCATACTTTCTGTAGTAAGAGTTGTGGACTACTTCATTACCTGGGCTATAGTACTAATTGCCTTCTTCATAGTAGATAGAAAGCTCATAATTAGGATTGATTGGTGCCTGCTTCTCACCTTCATCTGCTTCTTCATTTTCTCTGGGAATATAGGAAACATAGAAGTCATTAAATCATTTGTGGTTTCATTAATGCAGAAGAATGTATTCTTTTGCAGTCTTGGACTAAGTCAAGTTATAAGTAACGTTCCAGCAGCAATCCTTCTTTCTGGTTTCACCGACAATTGGCGCGACCTTATTCTTGGTGCTGACATTGGAGGTCTTGGAACTCCTATTGCTTCTCTGGCAAGCCTTATTTCACTTAAGATTTATATGAAGATGAAGGACTCACGCCCTGGTAGATACATACTATGTTTCCTAGCACTCAACGCTTTATTTCTAATAGTTTTTATCGCTATAGCAGTTTTGCATGGGTAACGCTAGTCTTACATTCTTCTGAATCGTTCGTAACGTTTATTCGCGATATCCTCGCCCAAGAGACTATTGCTATTTGACAGGAAGCTAAGGATTTGCTCCTTCAAATTAGTTGCTACTCCTTCAAGAGATTCTTCATTCATCGTCTCTGGCTCATCAATAATTCGATCAATGATACCTAGAGAGAGTAAGTCGTTAGCTGTTAACTTCATCTCGGAGGCAGCCTCGTTCGCACGCTTGGCATCCTTCCAAAGAATACTTGCATAACCTTCAGGTGAAAGAATTGCATAAATCGCATTCTCTAGCATCCAAACTTGGTCAGCTACTGCCAAAGCAAGCGCTCCACCGCTTCCGCCTTCGCCAATAACAATAGACAAAATGGGCACCTTCAATGTGGACATCTCGTATAGGTTAGTTGCAATTGCTTCGCCTTGTCCTCTCTCCTCTGCCTCTAATCCACAGAAAGCTCCGGGAGTATCAACGAAGAGAATGATTGGACGATTGAACTTCTCAGCTTGCTTCATTAGTCGAAGTGCTTTTCGATAGCCGTCAGGTGAGGGCATACCAAAGTTACGTTTAATATTGTCCGTAGTATTCTTGCCCTTAGCCTCAGCAATCACTGTAACTGCTTGTCCGCCTATGTGCGCGATGCCACCAATGATTGCTTTGTCGTCCTTAAAATATCTATCTCCATGCATTTCGCAGAAGTCATCGAACATTGCACTGATATAGTCGTCAGCTACCGGGCGATTTTTTTGTCTTGAAATGCACACCTTGTCCCAGGCTGAAAGCTTTGAGTTCTTGCGCTTTTTTGCCTTGGAATTTGAAGAGACGGTATTTGCATTTGCTTTGCTAGCATTTTTCGCGATATCCGCTACTACTTTGCTACCTAGCGTTGACTTATCCGCTGAGTGGAATGTAAGAAGAAGGTCGAGAGTGGACTTCATTTCTTTTCGAGAAACAATAGCATCTACAAAACCATGCTCGAGAAGAAATTCCGAACGCTGGAAGCCCTCAGGAAGTTTCTGACCAATGGTTTGCTCAATTACACGAGGACCTGCGAAACCAATTAATGCTCCTGGCTCGGCTAAAATAATGTCGCCTAGCATAGCAAAACTCGCTGTAACGCCTCCCGTTGTAGGATCAGTCAATACAGAGATATAAAGCTGGCCAGCATCGGAGTGCCTCTTGAGGGCTGCCGAGGTTTTCGCCATTTGCATCAAAGAGACAATGCCCTCTTGCATTCTAGCTCCACCAGAGCAAGCAAAAATAATCACCGGGAGCTTTCTCTCCGTCGCGCGTTCAACAGCACGAGTGATTTTCTCACCCACATTGCTTCCCATTGAAGCCATCATAAAACGACAATCGCATACGCATAGAACTGTCTCGTTCTTTCCAATTTTGCCAATACCAGTAATTACAGCCTCATCTAGACCCGTCTTCTCCATAAGACCTTGAAGCTTGGCCTCATATCCAGGAGTACCTAGAGGGTTTTTAATAGATAAATCAGTATCCCATTCAACAAAAGAATCTTCCTCAGTAATGCTCTTTATTCTAGTTCTGGCATCCATTCGAAAATATGCTTCGCACTCAGGGCAAACGTAATAATTCTTGCTTACCTCTTCAGTAAACACGGCAGCAGAACACTTTGCGCACTTGCAAAGCATTCCTTCTGGTGCAGAAGGCTTGTTGATATCCTCCCCATTCTCCTTAGATGTGCTGTGATTGACGAAAGCTGCTTTTTTGAACAAATAACGTAATTCCATATTATCCCCTGCTTATCCCTTAAGACTCTGACTTCTTGAGCTTCTCGATAAAGTCGATATCCGTTTTACCATTGATGAAGTCCGGATGATTAACTAGTTCATATTGATAGTCAACATTTGTCTTGATTCCTGTAATAATTACCTCGCCTAAAGCCATTTGCATTTTGCGAACCGCCTCTTCTCTAGTAGAAGCATGAACAATAAGCTTGGCAAGCATTGAATCGTAATAAGGCGGAATTACCAGACCTGAGTAGATGGCCGAATCAACTCGAACGCCAGGGCCACCTGGAAGATACATGTCGGCAATAGTGCCTGGGCATGGTCTAAACTTCTTGTCTGGATCCTCGGCATTGATACGACACTCAATTGAATGACCGCGAATGACTACATCATTTTGGCCAAAGCTTAATGGCTGTCCAGATGCTATCTTAATTTGCTCTTTAATGAGGTCGATACCTGTAACCCATTCGGTTATTGGATGCTCAACCTGAATTCTTGTATTCATCTCCATGAAGTAGAAATTACCATTTGGTTCAAGGAGAAATTCAACCGTTCCAGCGTTCTCGTAGTTGACAGCCTTCGCTGCTTTAACGGCAGCCTTACAAATGGCTTTTCGAAGTTCAGGAGAAAGCGACTCGCAAGGAGTCTCCTCAATAAGCTTCTGATGGTTACGCTGAATGGAGCAATCTCTCTCTCCAAGGTGAACGACGTGACCAAATTTGTCTGCGAGAATTTGCACCTCAATGTGCTTTGGATGCTCAATATAGTGCTCAATATACATGCTCGCGTCGCCGAAAGCATTTTTTGCCTCTTTTTGTGCAGTAACAAAAGCCTGCTCGAAGTTCTCCTCGTTTCTAGCTACACGCATGCCCTTACCGCCACCGCCAAGGGAAGCCTTAATCATTACGGGATATCCAGCCTTAAGTGCAAGCTTCTTGCCCTTTACTACAGAAGTCACTGCCTCTGCGCTTCCCGGGATTGTTGGAACTTCGGCCTCTTGCATGGTTCTCTTAGCTTCGGCTTTATTGCCAGCTTGAGCCATCATTTCAGCCGTTGGTCCGATAAAAGTAATGTTGCACTTCTCGCAAATTTTCGCGAATCTGCTGTCTTCCGAAAGAAATCCAAATCCAGGGTGAATCGCATCTGCACCTGAACAAAGCGTCGCACTAATTATGCGACTTACATTCAAATAACTTTCACTCGAAGGCGCCGGTCCAATGCAAATAGTTTCGTCAGCAAGTTGCGCATGAAGAGCAGTCTTATCTGCTTGCGAGCAAACAGCAACCGTCTGAATTCCCATCTCACGGCATGCGCGAATTATTCTTACGGCAATCTCGCCTCGATTAGCTATTAGAATTTTCTTAATCATTTATTCCTCTTATCTCATTATTGCGAACTTAATTGTGCATGACACAGCAAGCTCGCCATCTACTGTAGCTGTCGCTTCACCCATACCAATAGGACCTCTTACGGCAGTAATTCTGGTCTCAAGCCTTAGCCTGTCGCCGGGAACTACCAACCTTTTAAACTTGCACTTGTCTATCCCTGCAAAAACTGCGGTCTTACCCTTAAACTCATCCTTGCTTAGGATTGCAACAGCTCCTGTCTGAGCCAAAGCCTCAACCATCAAGACGCCTGGCATTATTGGTGTTTCAGGAAAATGTCCCCTGAAGAAATACTCATCAAAAGTGACATTCTTATATCCTATTGCATACTCTCCTGGAACATAATCTTCGATGCAGTCTACTAGAAGAAAAGGATGTCTATGCGGAATAATTTCTTGTATTTGTGCGATATTTAATTTGTTACTCATTCTGATTTACTCCTTTTCAAGAAATTCTGAACAAAGGCTGTCCGAACTCAACATTGCACTCGTTCTTGACTAGAATCTCAGATATGACACCATCACAATCGCTCTCGATCTCGTTCATCATCTTCATTGCTTCAATAATTGCGAGAACCTGACCCTTCTTGACATGATCGCCAATCTTAACAAAAGGATCCGTTCCTGCTGCTGGGCTTGCATAGAAAACGCCTACTAGTGGTGAATTAATCAATACACCTTCCTCAACTGCCTCTTCTTTATTGCTTGAATTGGATTTTGAAGAACCTTCTTCACATGCTAGGGATTGGAATTGCGCTTGAGCTGTTGCTAACGCGTTTGGAACAACTGTTCCAACAACTTGGCTTTGATCCACAAATTGTGTAACAACATTTTTTGATCCGTGCAAATTTAGACTGAAATCTCCGTCCTTATACTCAAAGCTATCAAGATTTGAATCCGATACAGCCTTAATAAGCGACAACATATCTTCCACATTAAAAGTTTGCGTGTTCTTGTCTGCCATTTTCTTTCCTCCGACTCTTAAACCTTTTAAGCCTCTTAAGCCTCATACTTCTTGAGCAAAATCGACGCATTGTGTCCGCCAAAGCCCAAGGAATTGCTCATCGCGTAGTTGACCTTTGTATGTACACCAGAACCAAAGCAATAGTCCAAATCCATATCCTCATCTGCCTCACTTGAACCAGCAGTAACATGAATGTAGTCCTCGCAAATTGATTTAACGCATACGATTGCTTCTATTCCTCCAGCTGCTCCTAGTAAGTGTCCAGTCATGGACTTAGTAGAATTTATCTTCAGCTTCTTTGCGTGATCCTTGAAGGCATATTTTATTGCTCTTGTCTCGAAAAGGTCGTTATGGTGAGTAGATGTTCCGTGTGCATTGATATACTCAACATCACTTGGAGAAGCATTTGCTTCGTTCATAGCCATAATCATAGCCATACCTGCACCGCTTCCATCCTCAGCTGGTGAAGTTATGTGGTATGCATCGCAAGTGGAACCATATCCAACAATTTCTGCCAGAATCTTTGCACCTCTTGCCTTAGCATGCTCGAGTTCCTCAAGAACAATAACTCCAGAACCTTCGCCGATTACAAAACCATCTCTATCCTTATCAAAAGGTCTAGAAGCTAGGCTTGCATCTTCATTAGTAGATAGCGCCGTAAGAGCTGTAAATCCAGCTACACCCAAAGGACATACCGCACTCTCTGTACCACCAGCAAGAATTACTTCAGCCTCGCCATGCTTTATAGAATGAAAAGCCTCGCCAATAGAATTCGTGCCTGAAGCACAAGCAGTTACCACGTCGATATTCTTGCCCTTAAGACCAAATTGAATTGCTACATTTCCAGCAGCCATATTCGAAATCATCATCGGAATAAACAAAGGATTAACTCTAGCTGGGCCCATATTCATAAGCTTCTCGTGCTCGCGCTCGCTAGCTTGCATACTTCCAACGCCACATCCAATAATTACACCAACACGGAACAAGTCTTCCTTGTCTAGGTCAAGACCTGACTCGTCTAGCGCCATCTTAGATGCAGCAACAGCATACTGGGAGAAAAGTTCCATTCTTTTCGCCGACTTAAAATCCATATATAGCTTTGGATCGAAGTCCTTAACCTCTGCGGCCAACTTAACCTTATAGTCCGTTGTATCAAATTTTGTTATTGGGCCTACACCACTTTTACCTTCGACAAGTCCTTCCCAGAAAGACTGAACATCATTTCCAAGAGGCGTAATCGCACCCATTCCAGTTACTACAACACGTCTACTCATATAACTCTCCTTTATTCTCACATGCACATTCCGCCGTCAACGTTAATTACTTGTCCTGTAATGTACGAAGCACTTGGCGATGCTAGAAAAGCAATTGCATCAGCAATATCCTCTGGTCGACCATATTTCTTTAGTGGAATTGTATTAAGAAGTGACTCTTTGATTGAATCCTTTAGCACTGCTGTCATATCTGTCTCAACGTAGCCAGGAGCAATAGCATTTACTGTAATTCCTCTTGAAGCTAACTCTCTAGCACAACTTTTCGTAAGACCAATAACGCCAGCTTTGGAAGCCGCATAATTAGCTTGTCCTGCATTTCCTGAAATTCCTACAACTGAGCTTAAGTTAATGATTTTTCCACTTCTCTGCTTCATCATGATGGATGCAACAGCCTTAGTGAAGTTAAATGTGCCCTTAAGGTTCGTTGCAATAACAGCGTCAAAGTCATCCTCCGACATTCTAATTAGTAGACCATCTCTTGTTATTCCCGCGTTATTTACAAGAACATCAATTGAATCGAAGTCTTCACTAATCTCCTTTACTGTGCTTTCAACTTGAGCTGAATTTGAGACATCACACTTATATGCCTTTGCCTTAACTCCAAGCTCTTCAATGATGCCAATCGTCTCGTTGGCCTTCTCTTCATTGCCTGCATAACAGATAGCTACGTTGAAGCCTTTTTTTGCTAGCTTAATTGCTGCTACTCTTCCTATTCCTCTAGAGCCACCTGTAACAATTGCTACTTTTGTATCACTCATTGCCCGTTCTCCTTGTAGTTGTTTATGTATTCAATAGCTGATTCAGCCTCTTCAATTGACGACACATTAATGCACTTTGCATTTGGTAACGTTTTCTTTATGAAACCGTTTATTGTTTTTCCTGGGCCTATTTCAACAAATAGATCCACTCCCTCATCTTCCATAACCTTAAGGCTTTCTTCCCAACGAACTGAAGATGCTACTTGGTGCTGAAGGTTGTCTCTAATTCGAGCACTATTGTGATTTAAAGTTGCATCTATGTTGGCTACATAAGGAATGGTAAGTTCACTAATCGGAATATTATCTAGTTCTTCTCTAAGCTTAGCCCCTGCACTATCAAGAAGAGGTGAGTGGAAAGGTCCGCTTACATTCAGAACCACCACTTTCTTAGCTCCTGCTTCTTTTAACTTCTCGCAGGCATTCTCAACAGATTGCTTTCTTCCTGTAATTACTATTTGTCCTGGGCAATTGTAGTTCGCGACATATGCGCCATCAATTTCATCTATTACTTCGTTAACTTGATCACTGGTTAGACCAATAATTGCGGCCATTAAACCAACGCCTTCTGGTACTGCTTCCTGCATAAGCTTGCCTCTCTTACGAGTTAGTCGAACAGCATCTTCGAATCGCATTGCTTTGGCGCTTACAAGTGCACTATACTCACCAAGAGATAGTCCAGCACAAATACTTGGGTTAATTCCATTATCTTCAAGGAAGGAAGCAATTATGCCGCAGGTTGCCACTAGAGCAGGCTGAGTATACTCAGTAATATTTAGTTTCTCGTCTTCTTCCTGAATTAGCTTACGCATGTTAATTCCACAACAAGATGAAGCTGCGTCAAGCATCTTGGATGCTTTCTCGCTAGCGCTCCAGAATTCGCTTCCCATTCCTATCTTCTGGCATCCTTGACCTGGAAAAACAAAGGCTATCTTCATACAAACATTTCCTCAATAATTGTTTTACATGATCTTTGCTTACATACTAGACCAGATATTTGACCAGCCATGAAGCTACCCATACTGGTGTCTCCATCGACTACTGCTTTTCGAAGAGAACCAAGACTTAATTGCTCCAGCTCTTCCAAAGTAGCGCCTTCTTCTTCAAGTCTCATGTACTCTCTAGTAAGACCATTACGAATAGCTCTAACAGGGTGACCTGTCGAACGGCCAGTAACCTTAGTGTCAATATCTTTCGCCTTAAGAACCATATCTTTATAATTCTGATGAATATTTGTTTCATCTGCAGCTACGAAAACGGTGCCACATTGAACTGCCTGCGCGCCCAAAGCAAAAGCCGCCTTAACTCCTCTTGCATCAGCTATACCGCCTGCTGCAATTACAGGAATGCTTACGCTGTCTACCACTTGTGGAACTAGTGTCATAGTCGTCGCTTCGCCAATATGTCCACCTGACTCAGTGCCTTCAGCAACAACCGCATCAGCTCCGCACTTTTCCATTCTCTTGGCATAGGCTACGGAAGCAATAACTGGGATAACCTTGATTCCAGCTGCTTTCCAATCTGCCATGAATTTCTCTGGTGAGCCTGCTCCAGTCGTGACGACCTTAACTTTCTCTTCAATAAGAACCTTTGCAATTTCTGGAGCATGTGGATTCATGAGCATTACGTTTACGCCAAAAGGCTTACTTGTTAGCTCTCTTGCCTTACGAATTTGATCGCGTACCCAATCACCATTGCATCCGCCACTTCCAATGATTCCTAGTCCGCCAGCTTCAGATACAGCCGCCGCCAAATGGTAGTCAGCTACCCAAGCCATACCACCTTGTATAATTGGATATTCAATTCCTAGAAGTTCTGTAACTTTTGTTTTCATTTTAAGTACCGCCTGCCATATGTTGTATTCCTATGCTGTATTCCTATCTCGAAAATTCTTTTAAAGTTCTATATATGTAGCGCCCCATGAAAGTCCGCCACCAAAGCTTGATAGTACTAGCTTCATGCCTTCCTTGAGTTCACCCTTTTTTCTTAGTTCATCTAGCAAAACAGGAATGCTTGCCGATGATGTGTTTCCTGTATTTTGAATGTTCATTGGGAACTTGAGTATGTCTACTTTAAGTCTCTTAGATACCGACTCGATGATTCGCTTGTTAGCCTGATGAAGTACATATAGGTCGATTTCCTTAGCTTCTTTACCAATTTTTGCTAATAAGTCCTCTATCACCTTTGGTACCTCAGTTACTGCAAATTTGAAGACTTCTTGTCCTTTCATTCGCATGTAGATGGATTCTTTGAAAGCATCTGTTTGCTCGACGTCTTGCATGGCGCTCTCGCAGTGCAGGCAGTCGCCTCTTTTTCCAGAAGCTCTCATTATAAAATCACATTCCACTTTCTCGTTCTTCTTAAGAACAATAGCTCCCGCTCCGTCTCCGAAAAGAATGCAAGTTCCTCTATCCTTCCAATCCATGTAGTTACTCAGACACTCAGAACCTACAACTAGGATTGTTTCGTATTGGCCAGCATTAATATAAGCTTGCGCTGTATTAAATGCAGTAACGAATCCCGGGCACGCACTATTAAGGTCAAAGCATGCACTATTTATTGCGCCTGTCTCTCTTTGTACTATGCAAGACATTGAAGGAAACACATAATTAGGTGTTGTCGTTGCAACAATAATTAAGTCAATCTCCTTAGCATCAATTCCTGCATTCTCTATAGCTTTGATTGCGGCCTCAGAAGCCATATATGAAGTAGTCTCAACATTAGGATCAGAAATATTTCGACTCTCTATTCCCGTTCTCTCTACTATCCACTCATTATTTGTCTCAACCATGTGCGACAAATCATCATTTGATAATTTCTTGCTAGGTAAATATGATCCGTATCCAATAATCTTTCCTGCCATTTTGTCATCCAATCTTATATTTGAATCAAACATCTCCGCCCGTTTTCTAATCAATAGCCTTGCCTATTGTGGGTTGTGTGGGTTATGTAAGTCTCAAGACTTATCGAAAAGAAAACCGAGCGGCATTGTTTGTTCGTCAAATGTTTTGACTGTCAAAGTAATATCACAGAACAATAGCATAGTCAATAGGATGTATGTGGCAAAAAAAGAAGTTGTTAAATTTATTTAGGTTTTGCTGGAGTAATTGGGGAACTCAAATTTGCTGCGCCTTCGGCTGTGTACCTAAGATTTGCTTAACTACAGGAAGAGAAATGTCGCAATCGAAAAATACCATCTGTTTCTGCGGAATTATCGAACATCGTGCCGTAGTTAGATTCTGTTAGCAAGAACCTTCTTCTCAAATTCTTCTATTCCTTTATGTCTATTTGTCTGACAAGATACAGTTTTTCTGTACTCAGTTATTAGTATATCTTTTATACTCGAAAGTGTTGTATATATAGTGTAAATTTTTATGCTGACTTCATCACAGCTAGTTCGCATTTGATTCATAAAAAAGAAGGGTCAATTTGCCCTTCTTCTTATTATTAATATATCCTCATTAACACTTCCCTGTTACTTGTTAAGTGATTCTCTCAAAATCGCTCGCACCATGCTTGCACAATGGACAGATGAAGTCATCCGGAAGATCTTCGCTTTCATGTACATATCCGCATATCTTGCATACCCAGCCCTTCTTGCCCTCAGTTTGTGGCTTTGGCTTAACGTTACTGAAGTAGTACGAATAGGTCATTGTCTCTTTATCGTTCAATACGCGGGCCTCGGTCACAGAGCAAATGAACATGCCGTGCGTTCCCAAATCGACTATCTGCTCGACCTTAAGGCTGAAAGTTGCATTGATATACTTTGGCATAATGCGAAGGCCGTTATCAGAGCGAATTGCCTCCTGGTCCGCAAACTTATCTACGACTCGCCCGCTTTGGAACCCAAACTTTTCGAAAATCGAGAAAGGTGCGTCGATCGACAAGCAATTCACGTTCATTATGCCCGTTTGCTTAATTACGTGATATGAGTAATTCTCCTTGTTGATATTGACTGCGATGTAATTCGGGCTGTCCGACACTTGTGTAACCGTGTTAACGATTAAGCCGTTGTCGCGCTTGCCGTCGTTGGATGTCACCACATAAAGGCCGTAGCCGATTCTGTAGAGCGCGGTCATGTCGTTCTTAATCGCGCTAGTGGTGCTAAGCGCAACGTACTCGCGACAAAGCTCGCGTGCCATTTGCTCAAGCGCGTCCTTAGTTTCACCATTCATAGCGGACTTAATCGTGACGATTGCGTCGGTGTAGGAGATGTTCTTGCTTTTTTCGAGCATGTTCTTGATAACTTTCGTAGCTTGAGGCGCCCAAGAACCGTTCTCAATAACGGCCACGGTGCGATTCTTAAAACCGCGCTCGGTCAAATGCTCAACAAACTCGCGCATAAATGGGAATACGTCAGCGTTATATGTCGTCGTTGCCAAAACCAGCTTGCCATATCTGAAAGCCTCCGCGACCGCTAGAGACATATCGGTCCTGGACAAGTCGTAAACTACTAGCTTTGGACAACCTGCCTCGCGAATCTTGGCTGCGAGGAATTCAACTGCTTTTCGAGTATTGCCATAAACCGACGTATACGCAATCATGATGCCCTCATCCTCTGGGGTATAGGACGACCACAAATCGTACTTGCTCAAATAGTGTCCCAAATTATCGGTTAGCATCGGCCCGTGCAAAGGGCAAATCTGCTTGATATCGAGCGTCGCCGCCGTCTTCAGAAGCGCTTGCACCTGCGCGCCATACTTGCCTACAATTCCTATATAGTAACGCCTAGCCTCGTCATCCCAAGGCTCATTCGCATCCGATGCACCAAACTTGCCGAACCCGTCTGCAGAAAAAAGCACCTTGTCAGCCGAATCATACGTCACCATAACTTCCGGCCAATGCACCATAGGCGCGAAAACAAACGTCAATTCATGCTTTCCAAGCTTCAAGCTCTCCCCATTCTCCACGCAAAGCTTATTCTTCACCATGTCAGGGCCAAAAAACTGATCTATCATGACAAAAGTCTTGCTATTAGCAACAACAGATGTATTAGGATACACACTTAAAAAATTGGCGATATTCGCCGAATGGTCCGGCTCCATGTGCTGCACTATCAAGTAATCCGGTTGCTTGCCATTGAGTTCCGCCACCAAGTTATCCAGCCACTGGTGCGCGAATCGAATATCAACCGTATCCATAACCGCAATCTTCTCGTCAAGAATCACATACGAATTGTACGTCATTCCTTTCGGAACACTGTATTGCCCCTCGAAAAGATCGATCTCGTGATCATCTACGCCTACATATCGAATAGTGTCAGAAATATACATATTGTATGACCTCTTTTTATAATCATTCTAAACAAATATACACCAGTAGAGTTTTCTTAGCTAGTCGAATTTCTACGAAAAACAACTCAGCAAGCTTCTTCTCCGGAATTGAAGGAATGATATCTAAATAGAGATCGTTGCTTATGAAATCAAACTCATAACCCATGCAAAAAACATCCTCTTGATATGCTTTTCCATTGACTATCAGTACTTATAATACTTACTACCTCTATCTTGCAATTCGCCTTCTCCACTCATTCCAGAAAGCCTCATACCCTAGTCTCAAGCTCTCGTCCTCAGGTACTGCCTTAGGAGCGCAATCATTATAGAATTGCTCAATCTTTGAAGCAAAAGCAATGACTTCTTTATGGTACTCGCCTGCAGGAACTTTCTCTATAGAGCAATCATCAAGAACAAGCTCTACGTTTCCTGGCTTGTGAACGATACTCCAGTCGATTGACTCAGAGCCTGCTTCGCTACGAATCTTAACGGTTTGCATGTCGTCATCGGGAATTATTGCGCGTATACTTGAAGGAAGCATGGCAATCTCGCTGCCTTCGATGTGATCTCGCATCAAAGACTTAAGCAGATATAAAGCGGTCGATGCGACTGCGGCGTTGCACTCATATGTGGTCTTACCAATTTGAACGGTCACGAAGCCGTAAGCTATGTACTCATTCTCGTCGTCCTTAAACTTGGTTGTTGATTTCTTTAGAAAATTCTTGCTTTGCTTCCAACATAATTTGTCGACATCAATCCTAAACATTCTTCCTCCTTTGTCACATAATGACACGCTAGTAAAAAAATATTGTTGATTACAAGAAAGGCTCAAACGTGACCCTGACAAAGGCGCGCGATCAAGCCCTATAAATTTAATTTTACTTCCTGAATGACTATTAATCAACACAGTATTTGCTCGCGCACGTGTAAATTATTGCTTTATTTCGAAAAGGTGATAAAAGTCAACAATCAAAAGTTAATTTTTGCCTGAATTTCTCAAACTGGAGCAGTAATTTCTACGTGGTTGCCCTCAGAATCAACTATCTCGACAACCCAATTTGAGCCGATTTGCGTAAGGGGGAAGCACACTTCCTGACCTTCAATTTTGTGCAGAAGCAATTCCTTGTCGCAAAGCTCAATGCTAGGCAAGCAATTGGAGCCAAACTCGTGAGGCTCGTTCTTCTTCTCATAAGCGAATAAACCAAACCTCATGCCCATGAGCTTGAAGACACTATAAACATCATCCCTTTTAGAAACCTTCTTGTCCAATAGCCCTTCATAAAAAGCGATGGCGCGCGGCATGTCCTTGACGCATATATACATCGCTCGCATACGAACTTTTGGAACTACAAATCGACGATAAACGGCGACGCACGAGAGTCCAACAATAACGCCCATAATAGCCGCGGCCAAAACGTCACTCGGGAAATGCACGTACAAGTACAAACGCGAGAAGGATATAGCAAGAGCCAAAGGAATCGTCCACCAGTTGCGCTTAAAATTAAGGGAGCACATTACTGTCGCGGAAATTGCCGAGGCCATAGTGTGACCGGATGGAAATGAGTAGTCCTTCGGATTCTTGATAAGCAAGTCGACGGTTTCGTTGAGCCAACAAGGTCTCGAGCGGCAAACAGTATTCTTGAGAATAACATTAGCGATTAGTACTCCGACGAGAATGGCAACTATCATAAGGATGCCTTCTTTTCGCTTAAGCAAATCCTTGGACAAAATCTTCCACAGGCTAAGCAGAATCCAAACAAGCCCTATTTCTCCGATGGCAGTAAACGAAATCATAACAACATCGAGGACGCCATTATGCATATGTTCGGCAATCCAATTTAGGATGCTCCAATCAAGTTCTTGGATAAGTTCCATATTATCAATCCTGGTTCTCGAAATCTACCAAGTGCTCCTGACCATACAAACCGCGAAGCTTTGGCTTCTCAATTTTACCTGTCGCATTACGTAGTACTGGCGCGAAAATTATCTCGCGTGGTCTCTTATATCGAGGAAGCTGCAAGCAGAATTCGTTAACCTCATCTTCAGTCAAAGTCTCGCCTTGCTTAACTTCAATAATGGCGCCTTCAATCTCGCCTAGACGCTTGTCCGGAAGACCAATTACAGCTACGTCCTTGATTTTGTCATTCTTCATGAGGAAGTCTTCAATCTCTACTGGATAGAGATTCTCTCCACCAGAGACAATTACGTCCTTTTTTCGATCAACAAGAAAGATAAAGCCGTCCTCGTCTTCTTTTGCAACGTCACCGGTAAGAAGCCAGCCGTCCTTAAGAACTTCGTTAGTTGCTTCTGGATTTTTGTAGTAGCAAACCATGACGCCGGTACCCTTTACACAAAGCTCGCCGGTCTCACCCTTAGCTACAGGACTTCCGTTCTCGTCGATAATCTTGCACTCCCAACCATAACCAGGAATGCCGATCGCGCCAACCTTGTCGATATTCTCAACGCCGAGGTGCACGCATCCAGGTCCGATGGATTCGCTAAGACCATAGTTCGTATCATATTGATGCTTAGGAAAGTAAGTTAACCATCTCTTAATCAAGGACTTTGGCACAGGTTGCGCACCTATGTGCATCAAACGCCATTGGTCAAGATTATAGTCCGAAAGCTTGATTTCTCCACGGTCGAGAGCGTCGAGAATGTCTTGCGCCCAAGGCACTAGAAGCCAAACAATTGTACAATGCTCTTTTGAGACAGCATCTAGGATATATTGTGGCTTCGTACCTCTAAGAAGAACGGCACGTGAAGCGGATAGAAGACTACCCATCCAGTGCATTTTCGCTCCTGTGTGATACAAAGGTGGAATACAAAGGAAGCAATCGTTCTTGCCTGTTGAATGGTGCTTCTGCTCTACTGATGCCGCGTGCATCAAACTCTTGTGCTTATGCAAAATCGCTTTAGGGAAGCCAGTTGTTCCTGAGCTAAAATAAATCGCACCCTCGTCCTCGTCAGTTACTACGACGTCAGGCGCTTCTGAAGAATAGTCAGCAACAAGCTCACGATAGTTCTCAGCGAAGGTTGGACAAGTCTCACCAACGGAAATTAGAACGCGATTCAAAGCAAGTTTATCCTCGATTGTCTCAATTCTTCCAATGAACTCAGGCCCGAAAAACAGAATGTCCAAATCGGCTAAGTCAGCACAATATAGAATTTCATCCGATGTATATCTGAAGTTAAGGGGCACAGCAACTGCGCCTGTCTTTAGTATTCCAAAATAAATAGGCAACCACTCAAGACAATTCATCATGAGAATGCCAATCTTATTACCCTTCTTAATGCCTCTACTAATTAGCATGTTCGCTAGGCGATTCGCCTTCTCGTCAAACACCTTCCAAGTAATCTCTCTTCTATACGCCTGCTTCTCGGTAGGCTGGATGAGCTCGTACTCTTTCCAGGTGATTCGGCCCGACTCCTGCTGTTCAGGATTAAGCTCGACTAGAGCTACCTCATCCCCATATATTCTTGCGTTTCTCTCCAAATAATCTATTACAGGCATTTGACCCAAGCTCCAATCTATGATAATGAATTTTGCATTTCGAAAAGTATGATCCTTCAACATATCGCGCGTGTTATTAATATATATAAATACACACAAATAAAAGTTTACCACAGACAAGAAAAAATTAAAGTCAATTTCTTCTCGTGCTGCCCCCCAAACTTTGATTAGAATAAAGTACTGATATAAATGCAAATATGGATTCCATCAACGCACAATCGCGTTACTGCGCATTACCTTGTTACTGTCTATTTATGAAACTTTATATCGTTTAACTTTCACTATTTCTTCTTTTTTACCTTGCTATTATCATTTTTGCGTAATTATTTGCAAGTTATTCTAATTAATCTTTCATTTATTGTTGACAGGTATCTCCTCTGGGTTTATATTTTTATCATCAAATATGAATCGAGGAGCAAAAAATGAATTCAGCAGATACTGGCTTTATGCTGATATGTTCAGCAATGGTATTATTTATGACTCCCGGGCTGTCGCTTTTCTATGGCGGCTTCGTTAGGCGCAAGAACGTCCTCAACACAATTATGATGTCAACTCTCATGATTGGTCTTGCTATTGTAATGTGGGTTGCCTTCGGTTACTCATTGTCGTTCGGTGGAAACCACTTTGGCATTATCGGGGATTTTCGAAATGCATTCTTCAACGGAATAGGCTCAAAGCCTGGCAGCTATAGCGACAGCATTCCGGCTTACGTATATGCCGCTTTCCAGATGATGTTCGCAATTATCACGCCGGCACTTATTTCCGGAGCTGTTGCGGAACGCATGAAATTTAAAGCATATTTCATCTTTATGGCACTTTGGTCGATTATCGTATACTACCCTATGGCCCATATGGTCTGGGGACAGGGCGGTTTTCTCGCGAGTATTGGAGCGGTTGACTTCGCTGGAGGCAATGTCGTTCACATCAGCTCTGGCTTCTCGGCGCTCGTTCTTTGTATCCTTCTTGGCAAGCGCAAAGGATATGACACCCAGTCCTATCGTACACACAACATTCCTATGATAGCTATAGGCGCATTTGTTTTGCTTTTTGGTTGGTTTGGCTTCAATGCCGGATCTGCCTTAAAGGCTGATGGTCTTGCAGCTCACGCCTTCATTACTACTGCTGTTTCAGCTGGTGCAGCAATGCTTTCCTGGATAATTATTGAGTGGAAGCATAATGGCACGCCTTCTCTAGTTGGTGCAGTCACTGGAATCGTCGCTGGTTTAGTTGCAATTACTCCCGGCGCAGGCTTTGTGCCTGTTTGGGCCGCTCTCATAATTGGTGCGCTCGTATCCCCTCTATGCTATTTCTTCATATCAGTTGTTAAGAAGCACTTCGGCTACGACGACGCCTTGGACGCTTTCGGCTGCCATGGTATCGGCGGTGTATGGGGAGGGATTGCAACTGGCCTTTTCGCACAGAAATCAATAAATCCTATTGCTCAATGGGACGGCCTTGTATTTGGAGAAACTAGGCTTATATTAGCGCAAGTAATAAGCATTCTCGTCACTATAGTAGTCGCAATAGTCGGTACTTTGATTTGCGCAGGTGTCACTCGAGTTTTTACTCCTCTTAAAACCAACAAGCGAGAGGAAGATATCGGACTAGACTCTTCAGAACATGGCGAAAGTGGCTACCCTTCCTTTAATGGTCTTGACTAATACATACAGGAGGTTCTCTACAATGATTAAAGTTGAAGCTATAGTACGCGAAGAAAAAATGGAAGACGTCAAGGCAGCTCTTGCCGAGATAAATGTGCACGGAATAACCGTCTTTCAGGTAATGGGTTGTGGAGCTCAAAAAGGTTATCAAGAGTTTGTCCGCGGCCGCGAGATTGACATCCAGATGTTACCGAAAATCAAATTTGAGGTTATTCTCTCCTCATCGGAATGGGAGCAAAAAACCATCGATGCCATTCAAAAGGCCGCCTACACGGGCAGTATAGGAGATGGCAAAATCATAAGCTACGAGATCAAATCCGCAATGCGTATCCGCACACGCGAAACCGGATATGATGCTATCCAACCAGAGGACGAGTAATCCCACAGAAGTACCCACAGTATTTCTTGTTGGACAGCGTAGCTTAAATAGATAAGGAGGAGGTACCCACAAGCCCCCTCCTTTTTTGCGCTTATTTGACATCGATTTTACATAACCATTCTTTTCGATTTTACATACGCTAGGTAGCATAGAGTTATGAACAACAAGAGATTAACGAAGGAGATATTTATGAAAAAAGTTATTAGTACATTGTTAGTTGGAGTTCTAGCAGCTGGATTAATTACCGGATGTAATGCGGGAACTAAGGGTGGTAAGGTGGCTCTTGACGGATCTACCTCGATGGAGAATGTAATAGGTGCTTTGTGCGAATCTTACGAGTCAACACATAGCGATGTTAGTTTCACCTATAATCCAACCGGTTCAGGATCAGGCATTACTGCCGTTCTAGATGGACGATGCGATATCGGATTATCAAGCAGAGGCCTTAAGGATGATGAGATTGCTGCTGGGTTAAGTGAGACTGTACTAGCTTACGACGGTATAGCAGTGATAGTTAATCAAGAAAATCCAGTTAACGACTTAACTCTAGAAGAGATTTCTTCAATCTATACTGGTGAAATCACCAATTGGAGCGAGGTCGGCGGAGCGGATAGTGAGATTGTACTAATCGGCAGAGAGGCAGGAAGTGGTACCAGAGACGGATTTGAGTCAATTACTTCGACCGAAGAAATATGTGCATATAGGCAAGAGCTAACAAGCACAGGTGATGTGATTGCAACAGTATCTCAGAATCCTAATGCTATCGGGTATGCTTCTATCGCAGCAGTTAATGACAACGTAAACATGGTTAGCGTTAACGGAGTAAGTCCTAGCGAAGAAAGTGTTAGCGATGGAACTTATGTGATTCAAAGACCTTTCGTTCTAGTAACAAGATCAGGTGTAGCCCTAAGTGACGCGGCACAGGACTTCTTCGATTACATTACTTCTGAAGAAGCATGGGATGTAATCATCGCTTCAGGCGTAGTTCCCGCTAATTAAAGGATTCATATGAATAAGAGATCTAAGAATGCAAACAACATAAATAAGAAAAAATTGGTTGAAACAGCAATTCACGGGGTATTCCTAATTCTTGGGCTTACCACCGTGAGTTGCGTTCTTCTAATCACGGTCTACTTAGTGATATCGGGTATCCCCGCAATAAAAGAGATAGGCCTTGTGAATTTTCTCTTTGGTAAAACCTGGGCCTCAACTGCAGAGAATCCTTCGTTTGGAATTTTGCCCTTTATACTAACAAGCATCTATGGTACAGCCGGAGCAATTCTAATTGGAGTTCCTGTTGGATTCATGACTTCGGTTTACTTGGCAAAAATGGCTCCAACTAAAGTAAAGAACATAATGAATTCGGCCGTTAGTCTTTTAGCAGGAATTCCATCTGTAGTATATGGTTTGGTTGGTATGCTCGTTTTAGTACCTGGAATCAGGCGAATATTCAACGTTCCAGATGGAGCAAGTCTTCTAGCGGCAATAATTATTCTATCGATAATGATATTACCTAGCATAATTAAGGTATCAGTTAACGCTTTGGAAGCGGTACCAAAGGAATACGAAGACGCATCTCTTGCACTTGGCGCTACGGCTGAGGAAACTTATTTTCGAGTATCTGTACCAAGCGCAAAGAGCGGAATCGCGGCGGCTATAGTTCTTGGAGTTGGAAGAGCAATTGGAGAATCAATGGCAGTAATGATGGTGTCTGGAAACGTAGCGAATATGCCTGGGCTTTTCGAGAGTGTAAGATTCCTTACAACAGCTGTTGCAAGTGAGATGTCATATTCTGCTGGTCTTCAAAGGCAGGCCCTCTTCTCAATAGCTTTGGTATTATTCCTGTTCATAATGCTTATTAATGCAACATTTAACTTCTTCTTGAAGCGCGAAAAAGAGGGTCTTGTATGATTAAAGAAAAGCTTTCATTTAAGAGACGATTCTATATAGTAATTATGCGAGCCCTAATGTATATATGCACGTCACTAACAGCATGTCTCGTCTTAGCTTTGGTTGTATATTTACTCATTAAAGGCATACCAAACTTATCCTGGGAATTTCTAACCTCAAGCCCAAGCTATCTTACTGGACGAATTGGAATATTGCCTGATATTCTCAACACAATCTATATCATGATTGCTGCATTAATTGTTGTTATACCTCTCGGAATCGGATCAGCTGTATACCTCACGGAGTATGCCAAGAACAAGAGGATCGTTAGCATTATTGAGTATGCTGCGGAGACGCTATCGGGAATTCCTTCGATAATCTATGGTTTAGTCGGAATGCTATTTTTCTGTCAGTTTCTCGGAATGCAAACCTCGCTTCTAGCAGGTGCTTTGACTTTATGCATAATGAATCTTCCAACCATCATGAGAACAACCCAAGAGAGCCTTAAGACTGTACCGTCTAGCTATAGAGAGGGTGCCTTCGGTCTTGGGGCAAGCAGGTGGAGAGTAATTCGAACCGTCGTACTTCCCGGGTGCGTAGATGGAGTTATCACAGGTTGCATTTTGTCAATCGGACGAATTCTAGGAGAGTCAGCGGCGCTTCTTTTTACAGCCGGATTTGCTCATACTCTAAATGGCTTTGTCGATGGATTAGGAAGTTCAGGCTCGTCCTTAACTGTAGCGCTATATGTATACGCTAAGGAGCAGGGTGAGTTTGGCGTAGCCTTCGCGATTGCTACAATTCTGCTTCTATTAAGTTTTATGATTAACTTGGCAGCTGAACTTACACAAAGGTTCTTTAGGAGGAAAAAGACTATATGACAGAAAATGAAAATACAAAGAGCATCATTAACGTAGAAGACTTATGCCTTTGGTATGGTAATCACCAGGCTCTTGAGAACGTTAACCTAAAAATTGACTCGAAAAGCATTACTGCACTTATTGGTCCGTCTGGATGTGGAAAATCAACTTTTCTAAAGACACTCAACCGTATGAATGACCTAATTCCCGAAGTCAAAATTACTGGAAAAGTATTCTATAATAATATTGATATATACGACCCTTCAACAGATGTTAGTAACTTGAGACGACAAATAGGAATGGTGTTTCAGAAGCCAAATCCTTTCCCTATGAGCATTTACGAGAATGTTGCATATGGACCAAAAACTCATGGCATCAGTTCTAAAGCAAAGCTGGATGACATAGTAGAGGAATCCTTAAAGGATGCAGCTATATGGGATGAGGTTAAAGATCGTCTGAAGAAGAACGCTCTTGGTTTGTCTGGAGGACAGCAACAGCGTTTATGCATCGCCAGGGCCTTAGCAGTAAAACCTTCCGTCCTACTTATGGACGAGCCAACCAGTGCGTTAGACCCTATTTCCACTTCGAAAATTGAAGAACTTACTTTGGAACTAAAAGAGAAATATTCCATCGTCATCGTTACACATAACATGCAACAAGCTGTCAGAATATCGGATAGTACAGCATTCTTTCTAATGGGCGAGCTAGTAGAGTCTGGAGACACTGAGAGAATCTTCTCAAAACCCAGCGACAAAAGAACTGAAGACTATATTACGGGGAGGTTTGGATAATGAGAAGCAGATTCGACGAGCAACTTACAAAGCTCAAGAGAGAAATCATCGAAATGGGCGCACTTTGCGAAACAGTTATTGCAATCAGCTCTAAGGCGCTAACTGACTCTGACATTTCGCTAGCAAAACAAGTAGCGCCACTTGATTTGGAAATCGACCAGAAGGAACGAGATATAGAATCAATGTGCTTGAAGTTACTGTTACAACAGCAACCTGTTGCAAGCGATCTTCGCCAAATCTCCGCCGCCCTCAAAATGATTACCGACATGAAACGAATTGGTGACCAAGCCGAAGACATCGCCGAGATAGTGTGCTTCTTAGGTGGCAGAAATTCCCAGAATGACGATTTAATGCACGAGATGGCGCAAGCTACTATTCGAATGGTCACGCAAAGTGTGCAAGCGTTCGTTAAACAGGATACAATATTAGCATCGAAGGTCATTGCAGATGACGATATTGTAGATTCTTTCTTTCTTAAAGTTAGAAGCCAACTAATTCTTAAGATAGGTCAAGAACCCTCTGATGGTGAATACGCACTTGACCTGCTAATGATAGCAAAATACTTTGAACGAATTGGCGACCACGCGGTAAATATTGCTGAATGGGTTATATTCTCTATAACAGGCGAATACAAGGAGGGCTGACATGATTTGGTGCGTTGAAGACGAAACAAGCATTCGAGACATTGAAGTATATAGTCTTGAGTCAACCGGCTTTGAGGCTAGGGGGTTCGAGGATGGTATTAGTTTTTGGAACGCCATTCAAAATCTAAATGGAAATGTGAATGGAAATGGAAATGGGACCTCTAATTCTGGGTACACGATTTACTCAAGTTCTAACCCTCCTCCAGATGAGTCATTCGAGCTCCCAGAGCTTATAGTCCTTGATGTTATGTTACCTGGAATAGACGGAATTGAATTGCTGCGACGCTTGAAGGCTAGCAAGGAATATCAGGATATTCCGGTGATTTTAGCAACCGCAAAGGGTGCAGAATATGACAAAATTCTGGGGCTCGATCTTGGAGCTGACTACTATCTTACAAAGCCTTTTGGCGTTATGGAACTTGTCTCCTGCGTCAAGGCTGTCCTTCGTAGATGTTCGCCAAAGAAAGACATTAACATATTAGAGTGTGGTAACTTGTCCATTAACTTAAACGAGCGATCTGTCTCATCCTTTTCGAAAAAAGTCGATCTCACATTCAAAGAATTTGAGTTGCTTCGTTTGTTTATGTCGCATCCAGGAATGGTGTTCTCTCGTGAGCAGATAATGGACCAAGTCTGGGGTTCTACATATCACGGTGAGACTCGAACGGTTGACATGCACATTCGAACACTTCGAATGAAGCTTGAAACAGCAGGAAGCATGATAAAAACAATTCGCAACGTAGGCTATCGCTTGGAGGTAAATGAATGACCAAAAGAATATTCCAGTCCATTCTATTAGTTGCAGGAATTGTTTTAGTTGCAAGTCTGATATTTATTATGGGCTGCCTCTACGATTACTTTGGCAAGATATCTTCTACCCAAATGAAGGACCAGCTTGATTTAGCTGTAAATGCAGTTGAAGTCGAAGGAATAGATTATCTTCAAAGATTGTCCTCTTCGAGTTCGTCAAAATCATCTTCCTCGACTACCTCTTACCGACTAACTTGGGTTGCTTCAGATGGCTCTGTTCTTTTTGATACTCAAGCTGACGCATCGACTATGGAGAATCACCTTGATAGAAGTGAGATTCAATCCGCTCTCAATAGTGCTTCTGGCGAAGGCGTAAGCACACGCTACTCTAGAACCCTTATGACCAAAACTATATATCGCGCACAACGCCTTAGCGACGGCTCTGTTCTTCGCATTTCCATAAATCAAGATAGCGCTGGAGTTTTAGCTCTTGGTATGCTCCAGCCTTTCCTTCTTATTCTATTAATTGCCCTCGTTATGTCAGGTGTTCTAGCCAGATACATTTCGCGTTACATCGCTAAACCTCTTAACAATCTTGACCTTGAGCACCCTCTCGAAAATCAAACTTACGAAGAGATAGCTCCTCTTCTTCGTCGTATCAACAGTCAGCATCTCGAGATTAGTGCCGTTCTTCATAAGCTTGAACGTCAACGTAACGAGTTCTCTCAAATCACAGACAACATGAAAGAGTGCCTTGTCCTTCTAGACTCTAAGGACAACATTCTTAGCATTAACTCCGCTGCTATGTCTTTTTTCGACACGGATAGCTCATGTGTTGATCGCGACTTCTTGCTTGTGGATCGTTCTGTCGACATCAATAATGCCATTAATACAGCTAAGAAAAATGGTCGAGCAAACATACGCGTAAACAGAAAAGGTCGAGTGTTCCAATTCGAGCTAAGTAGCATTACATCTTCAGGAGAGCCCGTTGGCACCGTAATGTTGTTTTTCGATATTACTGACCAGGCTGCCTCCGAGCAAATGCGTCGGGAGTTTACTGCAAATGTATCTCACGAGCTTAAAACTCCACTTCAAGGTATAGCTGGAAGTGCTGAGCTTCTAGCCTCAGACATGGTTAAACCCGCTGACCGCGAGCGCTTCATTGGTCACATTCAAACTGAAGCCAAGCATATGGTAGCTCTTATCGACGACATCATCCGTTTGTCCCAGCTTGACGAGAACCGACCTGACTCCTCTTCTTCTGCTGTATCTGTAGCTTCTGAGGAAGTGTGCCTTTTGGATGTAGCTAGCGAAGTTGCAAAAGCCCTTGAGCCTGTTGCCGCATCAAAGTCTGTGAATATATCTGTAAATGGGGATGAAACTTCTTGCGTACAAGCTTCTAGGAGTCTGGTTTATGAAGTTATTTTCAACCTGTGCGATAACGCAATCAAATATAACAAAGACGAAGGAAGCGTATTTGTCGACATATCGACTAAAGATTCTTACTATACAGTAAGCGTTAAGGATACCGGCATAGGTATTCCTCCTGAACATCAAGACCGCATCTTCGAGCGCTTCTATCGGGTAGACAAAAGCCACTCGCGCGCTTCCGGCGGAACCGGCCTTGGTCTTTCAATCGTTAAGCATGCAGTTCAGTCTCTTGGAGGTCATATTGAACTTAAAAGCGATCCTGACATTGGTACCAACATTACTGTCTTCTTGCCAATGACTAAATAGTAACAATAAAATAATGTCAATCAAAAAGGAGAAGGTAGCAAAAAGCCTCCTCCTTTTTCTATGAATACTTTCTAGCTTACAAGAGGTAGAATAAATATAGATTTGTCCGCAGAAAACTGCATTTTCGATGGCATGCAACTAACGGTTGCCATAATTCAAGTCGTAGATGGTAGCTATGCAACTTTCCAATAAGCGATACTTGAGCCATCAAAGTAAGGAGGCAAACATTATGAATGTTGCAGACAGAATTCAATCACTTAGAAAATCAAAAGGCATCTCGCAGGAACAGCTGGCCGACGATCTTGGAGTATCGCGCCAGGCAGTGTCAAAGTGGGAGAGCGAACAGAGTACACCTGATATGGACAAAATCGTCCTTATGAGTGACTACTTTGAAGTTACTACAGATTATATCCTTAAAGGAATAGAACCTGTTCCGGTCCAGCTTGACCATACTACTGTCGGCGATGTCTTGGACAAGAAGGTTCTTACCAAAGAAAATGGGGCAAGAATTAAGAAAATCATTCGTAAAGATGTCCCTTCGATTAGTAAAATATCGTGAGCTTTTTACGCTGAGACCTTGTAATTATATTATGTTTGGATACAAGCCTCACAGGAGTAACAAGAAGGCTGTCACAAAGTCAGCAATGGCCGCCACTTTGCTAGCCCCTGCGCTTCACCGGACATATGCACTTACGTATAAAAACGGAAATTATACACCGGATTTTGAGGCGGTAATAAATGCAATAGTTAAATACAGCAAATTGAAGACGCCAGTACGATTTATGGGTTTTCCTTCATACACTTTCTTTGTCATGAAAATGTTGAAGGAGCGTGGGATAAAAGTTACCCTTCCGCCTCATTCCAAGATACTTCTCGGCGGCGGCTGGAAACAGTTCTATAAAGAGGCTGTCGAGAAGGATGTTTTCTACGCTATGGCTAAGGAAGTTCTCGGTGTTGAAGAGCAGGATATCGTCGAGTTTTTCGGAGCAGTTGAACACCCAATCCTTTACTGTGAATGTAAGAAACATCATTTCCATGTCCCGATATACAGTCGTGTGCTGATTCGTGATGTATCGACATTTAAGAAGGTTCCCAATGGCAAAATCGGCCTAGTAAACCTCTTTACTCCAGAAGTAAATGCGACACCAATCATTAGTGTTATGACGGATGATCTGGGTATACTTCACGATGCCTCCGAGTGCGGATGCGGGATTGATGCACCATTTATTGAGATTATCGGTAGAGTTGGACTTAAGGACATAAAGACCTGTGCTGCAGGTGCTGCAGACCTACTGTCGAATTCTCTTAAGGAGGCAGGAAAATGATTCTATATAAGGGTGAACTTTACAAGACAGAGAATCAGGACATGCTTCTCAATGAATTATTTGACTCACTTACTACTACACTATCAGAGAGTCGTCTTGATACTGAGACAGTTATAAACGCATTTGACCGGCTCAGCGTTGAGCTTTCGAATGGTAACCTTAATTCGATAATTGAACATGTAGATTATGAAGACAAAGAGACTGCTATTGCTATGGCTACCCGCATGATGAGCCGTGAGTATCTTGAGTATAAGGTGAAAGTCGAGTTTAATAACAGGTCTCTTTACGAAGAACTTCCTGAGTTTAAGGTTAAGACACAACGTTACCCTTTGGGAGTTATCTTTCATATAGCAGCAGGAAATATGGATGTACTTCCAATCGTAAGTGTCGCCGAAGGACTTCTTGCAGGTAATATCAACATCCTTAAACTTCCACGTGTTGACCAGGGTCTTACTATCGAAGTGCTGAAATTTCTTGTGGATTTTGAGCCGAAGCTTAAGGACTATATCTATGTTTTCGATACGCCTTCAACTGATGTAGCAGCAATGAAAAAACTTGCTGACCTCTCGGATGGAATATCCGTCTGGGGTGGTGACGAAGCGATTGGCGCGGTTCGTTCGCTTGCCAAGCCCGGAACCAGACTCATTGAATGGGGGCATAAACTTGGTTTTTGCTATGTTTCAGGAGACGGAAGCGAGTCAGAACTTAGGGCGCTCGCAGAGCATATAATGATGACTCGCCAGCTGCTTTGCAGTTCCTGTCAGGTCATATATCTTGATACAGATAATTCTGAGAGGCTTCAGGAATTCGCGAAAAAGTTCGTCGATTATCTTGATTCTGCTTTTGATAAATACCCGATAATGGATGTCGGTGCAATAGCGGAGTTGTCCCTCAGGAGGTATGTAGATTCGCTGAATGCCGTTGTCGGTTCAGGCGCTACAGATGAAAATATCATCAGAGGTAAGCATTCTTCAGTCACTGTTGGAAAAGACAGTGAGCTGGAGCTGTCGTACATGTATGGAAATGTTATTGTGAAGGCTCTTCCACGTAAAGACATCGTTCCTGTTCTAAGACGCCATAAAGAACATCTTCAGACAGCAGGACTAATCTGCGCCGCTGAAGAACGGACTATGCTGGCAAACGAGTTTTACAAGGCCGGCATTGAGCGCGTTACTTCTTCCGGAGAAATGTCAGAATACTACGATGGAGAAGCCCATGACGGAGAATTCGCCCTCCAGCGCTACACAAGATTTATTAATTTCATGGAGTGAAAGGTTATATTTGAATACTCCGCTTTTTGATGTTAATTCTTAACGAACTGGTTAATCGGGCTGTTAATACTTGGAACTGTATTGACTCTGATAGCGATTGCAGGAGTGTTTTGGGGAGTATCTACTTTCTGCAACTTGAATGCAGGAAAAAGAGATGCGTCAATGAATGTACAGTTTTTGATGAGTGTCGGAGGGCAAGAACAACCACTTACGGATATAGAGGTCCTACGAAATGAAATGTTAAGTAATCCTAATGGAGAAGATATAATAATTACGCTTTCTCCGGAATATTATGGCTTAGCGTCTTGGACAATTGTACGATCTAACGGCTGGTACATTAATTTTGTAAAAATGCATAAGGGAGATAAGTTTGTTACATACTTCATATGTCCTTTCTCAAACATCGATGTTGCAATAAACGATTTTAGAAATGTCTTTGTTAATAAAGAAGCTGTCGACACTTCTGTTTTAAGTAATATGAGACATTACAAGGGCTCCTTAGAGGTATTTCATCTTGACAAAATCGAAAAATTTCTAGAGCATGGAACCTCTAGATAATAATAATTTGGAGAAGCTAAATGATAGTAGAAAAAACAGCTGTGGGAGCTGCTAATGCTTTCTTAATCCGAAGATAATGGCAGTATTCTAATAGATACTGGTACAGATAAATATAAGGGAAAAATTTTAGAATGTTGTCAGAAGGCTAATGTAAAACTAGTCATTCTAACTCATGGACATTTTGACCATTGTCAAAATGCGTCGTATTTGGCCAAAAAGCTAAATTGTTTAGTAGGTATTGGTCGTGAAGATGTAGTACTTCTCGAAAATAACGAGAAACGTAAAGTGTTCGGAAAAGGATAATGGGGTAAATACTATGCCTGGGCTTCAAATCAAAACATAAAACGAAATAGTGTAGAGAATGTTACGCCCGATATTATTTTTGATCCTGCAATGTCGTTGTTGGAATATGGAGTGGACGGAAGTGTAATTGCGCTACCAGGGCATACTAAAGGCTCTACAGGTATAGCATTAAGTACAGGAGAATTATTTGTTGGTGATGCCATGCAAAATATTAATTCTCCTACTACTACTTGGTGTTATGAAGATTATGCTCAAGCGCTAGAAAGTGCTAAGTTAATCAGAAGTATGAATGCTAAAAAAGTTTACTTCGGGCACGGAAGGATAGCTAAAAGAGGAATTTCATAATAGCAAATCCTTCTTTGAATTCAAATAATCCAGATAACCTACGACTCTTTCATCAATTCGACGTGAATAACCATATGTATAATTTGAGAAGTATTTTCTCCAAAACCGAAGTGCTGTCGGATTTAAAGTCTCACAGTCTACTCCTAGATACTCCATGCCTTCCTTTTCGCAAACCTCACATACGTATTCCAAAAGCATATCTGCAACACCAGTTCCACGAAATTCTGGCTCGACAAATGCCCCACAGATGTTACTTATATTAGGTTCTTCAGTTACGAATGTCTCTGCTTCTGCATTAAATTTCTCTTCCATATTCTGAATTTCTATCATAGTAATTTCCATTCCTTTCGATACGCTGTGACAGTCTGCTACGGATATTATTAGTAAGTATTTGAAGATTCTCGAAAATCATAGGAGTATATCCTATGGATTCAAAAAGCCGTAGCTGATTGCCACGGCTAAAGATTCATTCATAAATTAAACCATTGATCTACAATGATTCCTTAATTCACAAAAGTCGCCGAGGTAATCCAATTCACATTTTGATTCATAATCATCTTATTAATTATTTGCATGTGTTTCCTCGCTTTCTGTGAAACTATGCTACAACAAGCAGTTCACATCTCTAAATTTATATTATTGTTTTCTGGTTGGGCTGTCAACGTCTTCGTTAATCTACTTGACGAGGTGCAAACCACAAAATCAGTTTTTTCATAGAGAACGCCGCCTGCTCGTACTTTTCGATTTAGCAGACGGCATTCTCCGAATAATCCAAGTTAGACATCATTTTTCCCAAGATAGCGAATCCAAAAAAGATAAGTGTCAAAGAACAAATCTTAATGTTTCAATGCGTATGTCCTTCGTCAAGACCACTCGTTATTCGAATGAGTCATGAAATAACTGATCTATTTTGAAGCGCGTCTGTTTTTTTGAGTAACAGAGAATCTTAGGAGAGCCAAGTAACTAAGCGCTCCCATAGCAATCATTATGAGTCCGATTTTCCACTCATTTCCGCTAAGTTCTCCGGTTCTCGTCATCACCGATTCATATAATGCCGTGATTGCTGTGTCCCCTTGAATGTTCAGATGGGACATATTCCATCCGACAAATCGATATCCCTCTCTCTCAGATACGGCTGGCAAAACAGCATCTTTTCCGTACTGAACGATTTGTGTTGACAGGACTTCCCCGTTCCAATTATAGAACGTCACTGTGTACGAATTTATCGCCCACTGTGCATACAACGTAGTGCCGGCGGTGAACGTAAAGTTGCTGTTTACCGCGTATTGTGTCCCGCTACCGTTCGCCTGTGTATTCCAGCCGGAGAATGTGAAGCCTGTTCTCGATAAACCGCTGCCGGAAGCCACCGTCACCGTTGTGCCCGCTTCTTGAGTTGCTGCTGTCGGTGTGGTTCCGGTTCCTCCGTTTGCATTATATGTAAGCGTAAACGTTTGGGTTTGCACCTCATCCCATCCCAGAATATATGTCGAGAACTGATCCGTTTCAAAAGTGATGACCCCATCTAAATATGTCACATCTTCTATCTCTTCCGTCACACCCTCATGAACTCGGAATACTCGATATCCTGTCATACCTTGGCTCTCTTCATCAACAGTAAGTGAAACCGTCACTGCGCTATCCAACTCCGTTAGTGGTGTCAACCAAGGATCTATAGTACTTCCGTCCTTTGTAATCATTTGGTTGAGTGTCAAATCAAGAATAGCTCCCAATTCGAAATCGTCTACATCGCCGATAACATCCGTAATCTCGTCGTCAGTCATCTCCTGATCCTCGACTGTGAACAAAGCATTACCGTTGTCAATCGTTCCGTCCGGTATGGTTACCGATGCCGAGATAACGGCTTCGCTATCCGTAACCACTTGATCGTACGTCACTTCAAATATGCAATTAAGAGCCATGCTGGTATCAGGCATAATAAATGTGTATACGCCAGGATCCTCTGTCGCTGTCAACGGAATAAGGGTCGGCTCTTCTGGGTTACCGCTTTCAGCGACTAGTGTCCCACTCATATACTGATATCCGGCTTCCGGAAGGAGTTCCACTCGGACTATACTACCAGCTTCAACCACATAGCCGCCGTCGTTGTAACCATTTGCAGCGAGTATTTCAATCGTTCCTCCTACCATTGATCCATCATCGTCTGCATGAACTCTGGTCATACTAGAAGCCAAACTTCTAAAGTAATATCTACTTCCCGTACCCGTAACCTCGGGTTCATCGGTCAAAATGTACTCTCTTTGTGACTCCGGAATAGGAGGGCTATCCTGCAAAGGTTCCGGTCCTACATCTTCTTCCCGGTAGAGAAGCGTATTCGTGTTGGCATCACCATAGTACCTGATTGGCCTCGGAAACACTTCATCCGACTGATCCGGGACGGGCTCCAAGTACATAATCATATGATTAACCGTTTGATCCAAAACCGGCTCCACCGCATTACCGTCCAGTCCATAATGTATTTCGAAAGATGAACCAGTCATTGCATATAGGCTATCAACTCCAACAATTGCTTGTCCGTCGGCATAAGCCAAAAATTGAGATCCATCCCTGGCCCAGACTTGCGGGATGCCTGAAATAGCACTTCCTTCTGTGTAGAGAGTAAATGTATCTTTTTCAATCATAAAGAATGAATTGTTACTTCCCTCGATGCCCTTAGGAGATTTCTGATCCTCTGATCCAATTTGCCAATCTCCGGTCAATCTGGAAGCAAAAACTGTATTGTCCAGCAATATTCCACCTGCCATGCTAACAGATGCTTCGTCTAGATAATTCGGTCCCGGAAGACCCCAAACTTGAATTTGACTGTTATGGATTTCAAGTGAGTAACCTTCATCGCTCGCGTTGATATTGATGTCACCATCCACCCATAAAAATCCATCCCAATTATCGATGTATATCGGCCCGCCTAGGTAATTGTAATCAATGGTCACTGAAAACATAGGAGAAACATCTGGATCCGGTACTTCTGGTGGTAAAGCCGTCACTTGCCACCCAGTTCCAGAACCCACGATCTGTTCAGATGTAATCTCTCTATAAGCATTAGGATCAGCGGTGCATCCTTCCTCGCCAAAACGGAAAGTTGATGGATGCGACGGATCATATCTAGAGCCGCTGGCTCCAATGCCTCCACCGCCACCGCCACCGCCACCGCCACCGCCGCCGCTCTGGGCTTCCCTGAATGTAGCCGATACGCTGATGTTCTCATTGATGGGAAATGTTCCTAGGCTGAATACCGCTTGTCTGTTATTGTTGAATTCCCCGTCTAAGCTGTATGTTGTATTCCCTCTCGTCACCGATTCAATTTCATAACCTTCATTGGGAATCACACTAATTTGAACCGGAGCCCCTGAATTAAAATAGAGGGTTCCGCTTGCCTCTTGATTATTTATACTAATTCTTCCGTTTCCGAACGTAGCTACGTTGACGGTATACTGGACTGCGCTGGGAGTGATGCTGGGATCGCCACCGCCGCCGCTACCGCTCTGGGCTTCCCTGAATGTAGCCGATACGCTGATGTTCTCATTGATGGGAAATGTTCCTAGGCTGAATACCGCTTGTCTGTTATTGTTGAATTCCCCGTCTAAGCTGTATGTTGTATTCCCTCTCGTCACCGATTCAATTTCATAACCTTCATTGGGAATCACACTAATTTGAACCGGAGCCCCTGAATTAAAATAGAGGGTTCCGCTTGCCTCTTGATTATTTATACTAATTCTTCCGTTTCCGAACGTAGCTACGTTGACGGTATACTGGACTGCGCTGGGAGTGATGCTGGGATCGCCACCGCCGCCGCTACCGCTCTGGGCTTCCCTGAATGTAGCCGATACGCTGATGTTCTCATTGATGGGAAATGTTCCTAGGCTGAATTCCGCTTGTCTGTTATTGTTGAATTCCCCGTCTAAGCTGTATATTGTAGTCCCTCTCGTCACCGTTTCAATTTCATAACCTGCATTGGGAATCACACTAATTTGAACCGGAGTCCCTTGAGTAAAATTGAGGGTTCCGCTTGCCGCTGCATTATTTATACTAATTATTCCGTTATCGACCGGAGCTACGTCGACGGTAAACTGGTCTGCGCCTGTAGCCATAACGGGTCTTCCGATACTAAATAGCGTAGTAAAGAGAAAAACAATTACTGTAAATATACTTATATACTTCTTTTTCATTGTGCAACCTCCTTCAGTCTCCCTCAGAATGAGGATATATTTCAATGCCCCATTATAATTTTATGTTACAAGCAAATATGTCTTTATAATACTAATTATATAGTCAACACCTAATATGTTCTTCTCTAATCAATTTAATATTTGTTAAATTTCTTTTACGAAAAGGTAAACACACTGTAAAAAAGAGAAAACGCAATTTCGAGTCATTTTCAATAAGCAAACGATAGAAGAACGGGCCAAAGAATCCTGGTGATCTGTTGCCCATTGCTACTTATGAAGATAATTAAGCCCCCATACTGTTTCCGGACAGCGAAAGTAATTTCGGATAAGTATCGGACGTCCTAGCTGCGTGTGCGAAAAAGATTTACTGTGCTCCGCTTGTCTTGAAAGTTTTAATAATTTCCTGTTGACAGCGCTCTACTTTGCGGTACAATGTAGCTACTACATGGTGCTACAAGGTAGGGGGTGAAATCACTTGAGCAATGAACAGCTTTTCGACAAATCTCAACTGATGAGGGGAAATCTAGAGGGTTGCATCCTGAAGATTATCAGTATCAAAATCACATACGGCTACGAAATACTGGAGTACTTACGCAACAACGGTTTTGATTCCCTTACAGAAGGAACAATCTATCCGCTTGTCCTTCGATTAGAAAAACTCGGGTTTGTACGATTCGAAATGCGTGCCTCGCCTCTCGGCCCCAAACGCAAGTACTACACGATGACCGACAAGGGAAGAACATATCTAGAAGACTTTGAAATGTGCTGGAAAAGAACTAACGAATCTGTGAAAAACATATTATCTTTAACGGAGGAGTCACAATGAGCAGGGAAATCAGTAACGAACTTAAGAAACTCACTAAGGCTGATAAGGTTATCATCAACAAGATGATGTCTTATCTCTATACCAAATCCATAAATCAGTTTGAATTGAAGAATATGCAGGCCGAAATTGTCGGTATGGCCGCAGAAGGGGCTCTTCGGGGAGAATCTCTCGAAGCAATCTGCGGTCCCGATTACAAGAAGTTCTGTGACGAATTAAGCGCGAACTGCATCCACAAGAGAAAGCTAGAATTGTTTTTGGAAGTAGTTATGATCTTGTCCTTAACCTTTGCGCTCCTTCTTCCCATAATGTATCTTATGGAACTATTTCTCGGTTACCCCGGGCATGTGAATGGCGTTCTCTTATCCTTCGAATCTGCAAAACTATTCGGAATTGTCCTGGTACCAGCTTTCTGCGGCGGTTTCGGCGTCCTCATATATCAAAGAAATTCTTTTGCCAAGAAAGGGAAAGCATTCCTTCTATACTCTCTTTTCTACTTTGTCGCCTACTTCATTCTTCGCGTCATATCGGAAATGATATTCCACGGAGAGATCACAATAAATGTCCTGATTGCTGCCATCGTCACAGTTGGCCTGTTTCTTGGCTCCTTCCTAATAAAAAGGGCCATCGCATCGGCTAGAATGAAGGCAAAACAGGCGGGATGAGGCGAATATTTGCAGCGTCTGAATGAATGCTGTACATTTCGCATAACACACTGCCATCTTCAGAAATCATTCTATATGCTACAATGATGATACATAAACAGATTAAGTAATGGATTGATGTAAAAAGTGTCACCCGTGGTGTCACAATTACAATCGTTCCCCAAGTTGAGAAACAATTATGTTCCAGAGCAATTTAAATTATATCTAACATTTAACTGTGCGGGCAAAAGAATATTCTATCTATTAAAGGAGTTGAATAAATTTAAAATGAATACATATGATTACAGCCCTTTTTCTGATAGTGGCTATCTTGAAATGTGGGGAATAAACCCCAATGAAGAATTACATTTTTATTATGATGAAAGTAATAATTGTAGGAAATTCAGTTTGAATTCTGATAAAGAGAATTTTAATCATGATTATACTGCCGATTTTGTTCTAGCAGGTATTGCGACAAAAAATGAATTTCAGATTCCATTTGAAGAACTCAAGACAAAATTCTATTTACAAAATAATGTTACAGAATTAAAATCCAAAAGTTTATTCCGTGGAAAAGATTTCTTACAATGTATGGATACCAAATATGCAAATGCATACTTAAAGTTGTTCTCTGATTATGATTTGTTCTTACATTATTCTCACGTAAATAACTTCTTTTATACTATCGTGGAAATATTAGACTCCATCGCTTCACCACAGGAAATGGAAGATTTTGGATTTGATTATTTTAAGATGAAGTCTACCTTCTATAATATGCTTGAACCTAATATTGAAAGTGTAATCCAAATAATGATTACATATTCATACCCTAATATCAAAACAGCTGACATAGAAGGATTTTGTAATGGAATACTGAATTGTATCGAATCACGATATAAACAAACACCAGAAGAAAAATTTATATCAGGTATGTTAAAGCGCGCATCCAAAAGTAATGAAATGATTTTCATACAAAATAACGAGGACTATGTAATGCAAGAGAACTATGCTATCTTCTATGTGGATCCAATACTTAAATTTAAAAAGTCAACACATCATTTTGATGAGGAACTATCTATTAAAGAAGAAGTTGCAAATACCGTTTCCAAATATGCTAAGGATTTACACAACTATGAGTTTGTCAACTCAAAAACAAATACCTTGATTCAGCTATCAGATTTAACTGCAGGTCTTGTAGCTAAACTAATATCTTTAATAAATACGACACCTCCTAGTAAAATGCATAGTATTATTGCTGATCTATCAGATACTCAAGTTGAAAATTGCCTTACATTCAATAAACAACGTATAAAATCAAATAATCACAATTCTGGTCTTTTGCATAGTACAACTGCTATCGGACTCTGGGAAAAGACAGGCTCATTTTTCAATCAAGTTCAATCTGAACACAACAAAAGAATTAGATATAGCACCATTCCACAAGTTGTAGAACAATAGCTTAAAAATACAGGAGGTAATCAAATGTCCGTTATTGATCCCAAAATATCTGATCGTGATAAGGATGCTTGGAATTTTTACAAAAAAATATATAAAAATAATCCTTTTTTTAAGAATTTCAATTGGGATTGTGAAGAGAAGGCACTTTTTTTCTTAAAGGAAGTCAATGACAATATTGATTTTAACGGGGATGTAATTTTTAACTTTAGTAATAATTGTACAAGACTTCAAAAATATTTATCTTATATATCCAACTCTGAATTATGTGATGAATATAAAGCAAAATTAAGTTCAATAAATTCTCTTTTAAATATTTCGTTATTGCTATCTGATGGTAATATACAAGGTTCAAAACAAGGAATCGGATATGATCGTGGAGATACATTCATTTGGGCACTTGACCAGTATTTTAATGGTTTTTCAGAAATAGTTCTTAACTTTGCAACATGGCAGATGTCAGCTCGACCACGATATTTTCTCGAATATATTAAATCATCAGCTAACTGCGAACCTTGTGAAGTAATATTTTATTATTGTAATGTCTTTTACAATTTGGAAATTAATATTTCAAACAAAGAATTGATACGCGATCTAATATACTCAGGTTCCAGAGCTATAGATAATGAGTATGCAGCTATACGTTATATAGAACTTGCACTTCGATTCTGGGAAGCAAGAAGAACTCATATTAACAGTTATACCAATCTAAATTTATAATCGTAATCAAAATATTATAGACATTTTATAGACGAAGAAAGCGGTAAGCCCCTATTTACAAGGCTTACCGCTATTTTCAGGTCACTCAAACTCGATAGTCAGTACTATATGTTGTGTTTTATATTTTCTTTTCGCACTATATTTTGTATTTTTATTCTGTATATTCCATCATTTCCATGGATTTTTGAAGAATTTTGCTGACAAAATAACGACATTGAATCAGCTTTTCTACTTCGCATTTACTTCGCATTTACTTCGCAGAACTTCGCAAAAAACTGCTTAGTTTGAAATTATTTCATCAATTGGTCTGATTGGTTCGAATGGTCTAATCTATCCAAACCAATTAAATTGCAAACCCAAAAATACTATTACCCTTAAAACAAAAATAGAGCTATACTTTTCAGCACAGCCCTCGCAAAACGAATTCGTTTTTTTATGTAATATCATTTTACACGTTCAGATGCCAGTTGTCAATAACCAATTTTAGAAAATCAAAATTAGTACGTATCATATCGTTATCCTGATAATATTCTATATTCTTCATCATACGCTCTTCGAACTTCCTTAACCGTTCAACGGCTTTTTCCTGTACTCCTTTGCTTGTAACTATTTTTTCATACACATAGAGAAGAGTAACTATTTGCTGTACTCTTGCATTGCTCATCTTCTTCTCTCGAACATTTTTTGATACAGACTTTATTCTGGCTAATTTATGCAATACTTCATAGCTTGTATCATATTGAGCTGTATCAGCCTTAAGATCATTTATTATACAGCTGCTATGTGCGGCAGCATTACGGATATCTTTACATGTTTTCAACATGAAATATTTGTTTTTCATTTTCTTATCTTGAAATCTACTGGCACAGAAACCATAAAACGAAACAAGTCGACCAAATGGAATCAATTCTAAGAATACCCACAATGGAAAATTCTCAGGATATCTCGAAAACAAATCTCCGCAATACACAGAGTTTTCATTTCGATTTATCTCATTCATTAATCTATTTCTTTGATCTTCTGTTTGTGAGTTAATAAAATCTTCGCATATCGCATACCCATCTTCGCCTAAATCTTCTGCTAAACGCAAAAGTTCGATTTTGGTATAATGTTCAATATCAAACGACAATTGGGCAAGCATATATCTCAGATCCATATCAATTATTGCCAAGTCTTTCAAGTATCCAAAGTCCAATGAAATATATTTTCCATCATTATCCCCGTCTTCATACTTTTCATAATTCTTTCTATACGAAGTCAGCTTAAAATAGTAATTATTATTTCTCAGGTATTCTTTTGCTTCTTCTTCATTTACAAGTTGAAAGGTAATACCTTTATCCTTTAAATGCTGCACTTGATCATCTACGCTAAGCATTGGCTTATGTTGAAATATTTCTTGTTGCATTTTGGTCTCCTCCCTATGAATTTAGGTTTTTCATCTCTTCATCAAACAATCCCATTTGATTCATAATTACCATAGCTAATCTATTGGATTCTTGCAAACCAGACCCACCAAATACATTTGTATTAAAACTACCTTTCATCTTTTTAATTTTGCACATATATTGATCAAAAAATTCTTTTGATAAGTCGCCTTTTTCTAATCCTTTCTTGCCCAAATATTGGAAAACATACATAAATGCATTATATCCCGTTGTCTTCACTAATATTGATTTTTTATCCTTCCATTCTTCCGGAAAAGCATCCCTAATTGAAGAAAAATAATTAAATAATATTTTATATAGCATATCTTCTCTACGTTCTTCATAGAAAGCCCACAATAATCTTTTATCAATATCATTTAATTGTCTAATATCGTTACCATTTTCATTCCAATCCTTTACCCTATAAAAATCTTTATCATCATCATATATTAAGTCCAATATATTCCCGCCAAATGCTTGTAAGCTTATTATTGATGATTCTTTATCAATCTCTTCATTTAAAACATTAAATTTAATTCTACTTCTTAAAGGGGATTTTAGGTCATTATTAAACATTTCCGCAATATTAACTATCATTTTTCTAGGTGTCCATATAGGATCATTTTTTTCTAAAAATAAACTTAATGAACCGTTTACTTTAGTCTGCGTTGTATTAATAGTTGTAAAAATTCTAGTTTGTTTACCGCTATCCAAACCAATAAAAATCGAAACTGGAACTTCAAAATCAACACTACTTTGTTCAAATCCAGCCAATCTATGTTGACCATCTATTACTATAAAAGTATTTTCATTCTCTTCAATATCTAAATAATTATCATTTTCTAGCACTAAATATTCTTCAGATAAGTTTAAAATAATTGATGCTGGAAATGTTGCACTATTTGTGTCAATATATCTAGATATTTTTTTAACCTTTGAAATAATTAATTTTCTTTGATTTCCAACATACTCATCTTCTCGAATAGCATTTTTTTGCAAATCTGCAATATCCGACTTTGAAAGACTATATAATTTTTTTGCCATCATTTTTCCAATATAAAAAGTGCCTATTGGTTGTTCTATTTTAATAACTTGTATTCTCATTATTATTCACCTAATTTCAGATTAATATTACCAATCTGTCCTTCTTTTAAATTACGACCCTCGTCTGCCTTTTTTTGAATTTCGGCTTTATGTACATCATAATTACTTAATAAAACCAGAATAATTGATAGTCCAATACCTATATACATTGCTACCTCTATCCAATCATACTGAATATGTTCCTTATTAATAAATTTATCCGAAACCGTTAAAACAATATAGCATATACAACCTATCAGAACATATGCCTTGGAAAACAAACTAATTATCGATTCTTTCCCTCTTCGTTTTCCTATCACTTGAAGAGATACACAAACAGCTGTGATAATAGATCCGCCTAAAATATCATTTCGATACATTATATCTTTCATTTTGTCTCCTAATAATGCCAAAATGATTACCGCAATAATTACAGGAAGAAAGGTAATCCCTAATTGCTTAATTGTGATTGAGACCATATCCCATATACTGCTTAGATTAATGTTCTTACAAAATTTCTTTATTTTCTCTTTCATTTGTTTTTCATTTACCCAATATACTACTATCAAGTAAATCCTCCATTAATTTATTAGCACCATTACAATAATAATTTATAAGCGTAAAATGCAATTATTTGCATATCAATTTAACATTTCATATGCTATAAAAGAAAATTTTTATTCATTATATGGTGTGCCATCCTCCGCAACCTTCAGCTCATCCACCCCAGCTTCATAAGTATAGACCGTTGCCTCTTCCTGCTCCTCAAAACTACTCGAACCACCAACTCCAAAGTACTTCTCAAAGAACACCTTCAACTTATCAATAACACCCTGCTTCTTCTCAGCTCTGCCACCACCGCCAAATCTGGACACAGGTGGCATAATCTTATCAATATCCGTTCCGGCAGTCTTAATCTCTCCATCTCGGAATGCATTCTCAATAAATTTTCTTGTATCCGCTGGTTTCAGCTTTTCTTCTGTGATAATAGCTTGCAGTTCCTTTTCACGCTGATTTACTACATAATCATGCCATTCTGTCATCACATCATCTGCGTCATTTATCCCTGCGATAAAGGTTTCAATCAGCTGCTTCTTGCTACGAAGTTCTGGACTGGCATCAATTGCTTTCTTGATCGTGATTAGAACTTCCTTATCTTCACAATGAGTATCATGGTATTTCTTTACAAGCATGAGAATGTAATCAATATTAATTTCTATCTGCTTGATCAGTTCGATTTCAAATACAATATCATCGATAATATCGGTACTTTCTCCAGCTTCTCGTTTCCTTTTCCATTCATCACGAAGATCCTGATAGCGTCCTAGATAATCTTGCAAATCACGCTCTGTGATTAGTTCCTGTACTTTGAATTCATCAAAGGATACTAGCAGGTTTCTCATACGAAGAATAGTACCAAATAATGCAATAAAATCTTTTTGATTCTGCTCTCCAATAATCTGCGAGTCTGACAATGGGAACTTCTCATTCAAGTCTTCCATCAGATCCACATATCCAGGCATTGGTTTCCCATCAATGGATTCATACCCATAGTAATAATCCTTGAAGCTCTTCATCAACACAATTCCACCGGCATTCTTATCACCGAATAGAGAAATGGCACTGTCCACACGCTTTTGAAGATTTCGAAAACATACAATATTTCCAAAAGTCTTAATGGAATTCAAGATACGATTGGTTCTGGAAAATGCCTGAATCAATCCATGCATCTTTAGATTCTTATCCACCCATAAAGTATTCAATGTTGTGGCATCGAATCCTGTGAGAAACATATTTACTACAATCAGTAGATCCAGTTCCTTGTTCTTCATACGTAAGGAAACATCCTTATAATAATTCTGGAACTTGTCACTAGACGTATCATAATTCGTATGGAACATCTCATTATAATCCTTAATGGCAGCTTCCAGAAAATCACGAGAGTTCTGATCCAGTGCGGATGTATCCTCTGAATTTTCCTCGTCCAAAATTCCATCCGTTTCCTCATTTGCCCCATAACTAAAGATAGTTGCAATTCGAAGTTTTTTTGCTGGCTGCTCCTTCATCTGCTTTTGAAATTCTTGATAATACAGCTTAGCCATAGGCACAGATGCCACTGCAAAAATGGAATTAAATCCACTGATTCGTTGCTTCTGTTTGATTTCCTCAACTACACCTCTCTCCGCGGATGCAACTTCTGCAATATTGGTAAGGGAATTATAAATGTATGTTTTGTCTCCACGATAGGTTTTCTGATTAAAATGCTCCAGAATATAATTGGTTACAAGGGATATACGTTGTTGAGCCATCATTGCCTTTTCACGGTTGATATCCCACACCATCTCATCATCAATGGCTTCATCCGTATCCATAGTCTTAATGTAATCCACTCGAAATGGAAGAACATTTTTATCATTGATTGCATCCACGATGGTATAAGTATGTAACTGATCGCCAAAGGTCTGTCCTGTGGTTAGGAATTCCATATTCTTTCTGGTAGAACCTGCATTCGTTGGGAATATTGGTGTTCCAGTAAAACCAAAGAGATGGTATTTCTTAAAATTCTTCACGATTGCCGTATGCATATCCCCAAACTGACTGCGGTGACACTCATCAAAAATAATAACAACATGCTTGCCAAATACCTCATGCCCTTGGTATTTCTTGATAAACGAAGCCAGTTTCTGAATGGTCGTAATAATGATATGAGCATTGGGATCCTCCATCTGCTTTTTCAAAATAGAGGTAGATGTATTACTGTTGGCAGCACCTTTTTCAAAGCGGTCATATTCCTTCATGGTTTGATAATCCAAATCCTTACGGTCTACGACAAACATCACTTTGTCCACATATGTCAGCAATGATGCAAGCCTTGCCGTCTTAAAGGACGTCAGTGTCTTACCAGAACCTGTGGTATGCCAAATATAACCGCCACCTGCTACACTGCCATATTTCTTATAATTATTTGCAATCTCAATTCTATTTAAAATACGTTCCGTGGCTGTAATCTGATAAGGACGCATAACCATCAACATCTGTTCCGAAGTAAAGATACAATACCTGGTCAAAATATTTAATATTGTATGCTTTGCAAAGAATGTCTTCGTAAAATCAATCAAATCTGGAATCACCCGATTGTTTGCATCCGACCAGAAACAAGTAAATTCAAAGCTGTTACTTGTCTTTCCCTTCTTTGCCTTACCAGATCCAGCTTCCTTAATAGCATTGAAACGTGTGCTGTTGGAATAGTACTTGGTATTGGTACCATTGGAAATGACAAACATCTGTACATATTCAAATAGACCGCAACCTGCCCAGAAGGAATCTCTCTGGTAACGATCAATTTGATTAAATGCCTCTCGGATTGCTACACCTCTGCGCTTCAATTCGATATGAACCACTGGCAGACCATTTACAAGCACTGTAACGTCATAACGATTGTCGTACTTGGCTCCGTCTTCTTTACCAATCACATACTGATTGATGACCTGCAAGAAATTGTTATGAATATTGCCCTTATCTATCAATTTGATATTCTTAGAAGTTCCATCATCACGTTTTAATACCTGAACAAAATCTTCTTGGATCTTTCTTGTCTTCTCTACAATATGCTCATTGGGATTTGCCACAGAGTTTGAAAAGAACTGTTTCCATTCCGAATCGGAGAATTGGTAGTTGTTCAGTATCTCCAGTCTATGTCGAAGATTAGTAATCAGATCTTTTTCTGTATGAATCCGCAAATATTCATAACCTTGCTCACAGAGAAGGCGAATAAATTCTTTTTCCAATGCTGCTTCACTTTGGTAACTGTCAGAACGTGCCTTGACTGGTTCATATTCAGTTACTACTGTATTTTCAGATGTTTGTGCAACAATATTAAAATACGCCATCTAGCTCACCTCCTCATCACTTATCATTTCTTCTTTTATGCCTGATTTTCCATGTTTTGCATTGATACGTTCAATTTCTTCTTTGATAATATCTCCAAACTTCTTGTCATCTAATTCCAAACTTTCTTTCGCCGCAACTGATTTATCAGCAAATGCATCAAAAATCGCTTGTTTACTTTCCAAGAGTGAAGTAATTTTCTCATCTACTGTATTTTCACAGAGAAGTCGATACACAAGAACATTCCTTGCTTGTCCCATTCGATAAGCTCTTGAAATTGCCTGATTCTCAATAGAAGGTTTAAACTGTGGTTCACAAAGAATAACCACACTTGCCGATTGAATATTGAGACCCGTTCCACCAGATTGAATCTGTGCAGCCAAGACTGTTCCAGCTGAAGACTTATCAAACTCATCGATTATTTCCTGACGCCTTTGTGGAGTAACTGATCCATTAGGAAGCGTTTTGTCAATACAGAGAATGATAATTCACTAAAAAATGATTGTTTTAATGATGAACTGGCTTAGAAATTGCCGGCAACCACTTCCTGACGTATTAAATTCTTCATTCTGTCCTCTACTGTTACCTTTTTCGCATTGTTAAAGAACACCCCGACAAGATAAGTAGTATTGCCGATTCTCGTCTTGAAATTACCACCATCTATATAATTTGCTTTGTTTTTTACCGTTTTCTCTCCTTGCATTCGCACCTCTCCTTTCCTCAATTTCCCCCTACAAGGGAAAGGGTAACAAAAAAGGTAACATGATCGAAAAGACTTCTCAAATCACCGCTACCTATGCTTGCTACCTGTATTTTATTTATTTTTCTATTTTCTTGTTACTTTTGTTACCTTTAATAGAAAACCCAGTAAAATCAATGCTTCCACTGGGTAACAACATAAGTAACAACAAGGTAACTTCATCAATTTTGTTACTTAAATGGTATCTCCAATTCCAACTGTTTCGGTATTTCCATAAAACCATCACTGTCCGCTTTGTCGGGGATCTCCTGAGACGAACCGACACGCACCCAACCTCGTTGCTTGCCATAATCTCCGAAGTGCATTGCCCCATCGCTCATAACCCAGTCGGTCACAGAATTGTTCATAATATCACAAATCTGTTTTAATTCAATCCGCTTAGGTTCGTAATCTCTGTGAAGTGCTTCTTTCCACAACAGTTTGGAACAAACCTTATTTCCCTTGAAACCATCAAGAAAGGCAAGAATCATTCCTGCATCAGCATCTTCCGGCATGAACTGCTTCTGATAATCTTTCAGGTATTCAGAAGAATCCTTACTAAGCATCAGCCTGAAATCTCCTGATCTGAATACCTCCATAGCTTCCGCCCACACTTGCTCGATATATTCCCTTGAATTTGCTTCATTATCAAGAATGTGACACTCTGCTCTCTCAGGGTAAACCATGACCGGCATGAATCGTCTGTTACCGGTACGATCAAGCGGAAGTGTATCCATAGCGTTGGAAGTGCCACCAAACACACACTGTCTCGGTCTGTCCTTTGGCTGTGTCTCATAAGGTACTTTATAAACGTCACACTGCCTACTGATAAAAGACTTAATATCCTCAATGCTCCTAGCACTGGCAGTCGCTATCATTTCCGACAGTTCTATGATTAGATGTCCCTGCATTTTTCGAAACACATTTTCATCATCAAGTTTTTTCAGATCATCAGTAAACCATGAATCATTCATGGCGAGGAATCTGAAAAATGTGGACTTTCCGGCTCCCTGACCACCTACCAGTATCAGCATATACTCAAACTTCGTCCCTGGGCGAAACACTCTTGAAATTGCACCCAACAAAAGAACTTTCATTGCTTCGTAGGTATAGACATTCCTATCCGCTCCAAGAAAGTGATACAGAACATCTTTGATACGCTCTTTTTTGTCCCACACTAAGGAATTGAGTTTTCCCTGAATCGGGTGATACTTGTTTTCCATAGCGACCACATTGATTGCCGATTTTATCTTTTTCTCCGTGGTCAGACTGTAATTCTCTTCAAGATACAGCATGATATGGTCTATGTCAGAATCAGTCAGCACAGGGCTTTCCCGATACCACCCCAGATCTTTTACAATGTCGTTCCGATCTGTCATCATGTTGTAGCGAATAACACCCTTGAACTTCGGATCATTCTGCAATACTGTAACAACATTCCTAATGCACTGCTTCACAGCTCCTTTGTCTGTTGTGATCAATCGTTCCCTGATTTCTGCGATGCTCATTAACTTTTCGCTCAATTTCTGCCACCTCCTTTCCCAAATCTCTGAGTAGCATTTCTTTCTCTTCCTCTGTTCCCCATAACATGATATCAAGCTGATACTCCACTTTGGGGAGATTATTCACAGCTTCCTCATACCTCTCATCAATTTCATCCATGCTTTTCGGTTCAAAATCCCGCTTCCAGTCTTTCAGCAAGTGTAGATAATCAGATAATACCCGATAGGTCTTAGTCTTAGTTTCTGACAGTATCTGCATTGGAGATTTTTCTCTCCTGACCGGCTTTGGTGGAGACCGCACCGAGCTGTCATAAGCTATTCCAAATTCATCAGCAATCTGCATAGCTGCATCTTTGGGAGAAAGATTATAATACTTCGCAACAAAATCAATTGCATCTCCCTTTTCCCCACAACCAAAGCAAAAATATTTCTTATCTGTCGGCTTTACTTTCATGCTCGCTGTCTTATCCTGATGAAACGGACACTTGCACATATTACTCCGATTGAAAACAATACCGACCCGCTCCATAACTGCCCTTGCAGTCACTCGTTCCTTTACTTCATCAAATACTCCCATACAATCCTTTCCGGACAATAAAAAAGCATCTGTCTCTCCAGTCATGGATAACAAATGCTCCTTAAAGTTCCATATTCTTTTTTCTGACAGGCACGTCTCGTTTCTGCTCTTCTTCCCTGACCTGCTTCTGCATGGCTTTCAGTTTTTCCTGAATAGATACTCTTGCGTGCTCCTTGATCTGCTCCTTTGCCTTAGTCTTATTCTTCGGCTCATTCAGGGCAGAGATAATATTGCCAAGAAGAACCTGAGACGCTTTCTCCAGTCGGGAAACAATCGCATTTACAACTTTGGAAGCTACCGACTTAGAACTGTCGCTGAGTTTGTCCTTCGGCTGTTTCTGTAACAATTCTCCGTAATCTTTTACTACATCAACATCATGCTTTACAGTTTCCTCTTTCACACGCTCTGTGACCACCTCACAAGCCTTTTCATAGGCAAGGTCAACTGCTTCCTCAACAACTGCGTTTACGTCCTCTATCTTCATCACAAGTCCTTCTAAGATAGCTTGTTTTTCGTCAATACGTTTCTGTTGGTTCATGATAATAAAATCCTGCTTTTCCAAATAACTTGCACCACCATAGACCGGCTCAACATCAATATTTAGTCCATGCTTTTGGCAAATACTAATGAACAGCTTTCTACACTCATCATCAAAGACCATCTTCCGATTGTTGTACTTTCCCTTTTTCTCATTCGGCTTCGGAAGTTTAAACCCTAATTCTTCCAATGCCTTATCTTGTTGGGGACATAATTCTCCATACTGGTTCAATGCGTCAAAAACGTGTCTTTCATGGATATGTGGAGTAGCTTCATCAAGATGCAAAGCCCAGTCCAAAATATGTACATGAGAACCATATCGCTTATTAAATTCCTCAAAGTATTCTGCACTAATCTGAGCAAGCACATCAGCAGAAACTGTTCCGTCAATGTTGCCAAGCTGTAACAAAGTTTCTTCCGGACACGTTTTATTATTTTCAAGAATACCGTCAATAGATTTCACTCTGTCATAGTGTCTTGCCTTTCGATTTCTTTCATTCTGACCGTCCACATGATCTGAATAATTCTCAACATAGTAGGCTTTCTCCACTTCCGAAAAAGTGAACCTTGCCCTTTCGTTCTCATCATTCGGCAGACTGTAACCCTGATAGCAGTCCCAATAGACATTGAATTTCGTCCTCTCTGCGTCAATATGCTCACTATTCTCCACATCAAATCTGCGGTCATTATGCTTAGCATCGTAAGTCCCATGCTTACCTGATCTTCCATTGTGTCTAGTAGCTTTCATAACCATCTTTCCTTTCATATTCAGACAAAAAAAGACCAAGTAAATTTCTCTACTCAGTCTGTTAATAGCAACAATATTTAATTATTTTCCCGAAGGGAATTGCAACGAAGTTGCTTAATCTTGTGAAGCTCTGCTACAAGCAATACCCAGTACTTAGTGGCGAAACGCCACTAACTGGGCAATGGTTGCACCCTTGACCTGCTAAGGCGCTTCGCCCTTAACCCGAGCGGAGTCTTTCTCCTGCACCTTGCGTAAGGCTCTGCCTTTACAATCCGCCAGAGGTTGCACCTCTGTACTCTGCTCCAAAGAAATATATCCCTTCTTAATTCTATTTTTGATATAATCATAACGTCTTGAACGATTCGACAAACTGGAATCTGTCGGGTTCTTTACATAGATAAAATATCAATTTAATGCTCAATATTTTGCTTATTTCTTGTAACCAACAATAATAATTTAACCACTCCTACTATAATAAGAATTCCTACATTAACATATATTACAAGGCATAAATCTTTTACAAATAACCACAAAACTTGAATAGGCGCTCCAGTAATCATTGGAATACACAATAATATGATAGGAAGTACAATATGCCTTATACTATCAATTACATATAACTTTATAGTTTTTTCCTTCTTGCTCCATTTTTTCATTGTAACTGCAGAATAAATACTTACGAAGAACAACAACAAATAAACTGCATCAAATACGACATGTCCAATGACATACCAATTAGGTGTATTTTGATGTGTTTCTCCGATAAAAGGCATCACAACATTACTTAAGAGATTGTTTCCAACAAGATAGTCATTCATATTAACCAAAACAACTACTGCAATACCTTCTTCTGGCAAAATGAACATGTTAGAAGTATAATTCTCAACTAATCCAGAATGCCATAATACAGGTTGACTAAATAATTCTGTCGTATATTGCCATCCCATTCCATAATAAAATGTTCCATCATCTGAAGGTACATTTTCATAGAACATACTATTGATGCTTTCCTCACCAATTATTCCTTCGCCAGCGTTAAGATACATTTGCATATATCTTCCCATGTCATTAATGCTCGATGAAAGATATCCAGCTGGTATATTCGTCCACGTTCCTTCTTTTATTTTCCCTGGGTAATCTGGTTCGCCAGCTATCGGAATACCAAAATAATTTCTATATCCGTTAATTAATCCATTTTTCTTACTTTGCTCAAGTGACGCAGCTGAATGATTCATTTTAAGCGGTTCAAAAACATTATTATTTACATATTCTTCATATGAAACACCACTCACTGATTCAATTATCAAACCAAGCAACCCATAATTCGCATTGGAATAAACATATTTACCATAAGAATCTGTAATCTCTAACTCTCCGAAAGTCTGATAAGTTGTTATACCACTTGTATGATGAAGTAAATCTCGAACAGTAATCTTGTCACAATCCTTGTCATCAACGAACCATGGACTAACATCAATATACTCGGATATAGGTGCATCTAACTCTATCTTACCATCTTCTACTAATTGCATTATCGAAAGTGCAGTAAATGATTTGCTCATCGAACCTATAATAAATGGAGTTTCTAAACTCTCGCAATCACCATAGGTCTCACTGAACAAAATTTCATCCTTATTTACAACAATTACTGCCATACCTGGAATATGATATTTATAAACATCATTTTCTATCTGACTGCTTATTTCATCATAATTAACTTCATTATTTGAATCGGCATATACAATAGCACTACCAAATACTATACATGTAACAATTAATAGGCTAATCAAAATATACAGTTTTTTATTTAACATCCCTTTATCCCCCAAAAATAATAATTTAGCACTCAAACTTCGCACTTAAATAAGTGCCTATGTACCTTGAAAATTCAATAATAACTGGCATAAAAATAGCACGAAGCCATCTAGTTTTGGTATAATTGAATTGACTAAAAACAATTACCAACCGGAGGACTCATGCTATGAATAAAAGTATAACACAAAACAACCAGAATGATAACCAGATTTCAAAATCTATTAAAAGATTTTTTACACGCTTCCATGTATCATCTGCATTAAAAGCTTCCAATGCATATAAGAAAAAAGGTACTCCAGTTATCGAGATTTTTCAGTATCTGTTCCTTCTCATCTTTTCTAATAGGAGCATGTACATGAACCTTATCACAGGTAGGAATACACCAACTTTTGCAAAAGATACGGTATATCGTTTTACTAGCCAAGGTCTTTTCATATCTCTCTTTTGCAATAGGATCTCCGTTTAATGCATCGTCACGCATTTTTCGGTAACTCTTGACTGTGGCTCTGACCTGATACTGTTTATGCTCTGCAAGCTGGCTCTGTGCTTCCCAATCTCCGGCTTCTGCCCTAGCTTTCAAAGCTTCTAACTGCTCTTTTCTCCTTGCGGTATGACGTCTGTTGTATTCCGCATTTTTCTCTTCTAAATATTTCGCATATTCAGGATCAATTTTGGCTCTCTGTTTACGCTTTTCTGCTGATTTTCTTGACCGCTCCCTAGCAATAGCCCTACGCTCTTCAAGCTCTCTGATTGCTTCCTGATTGCCTTTTTCTGCTTGCTCCTTTAATTCTGCCAAAGCAACCTTTTTCTTCCTTGTAGCACGTTCCTGACGCTTCTTTTCCCTTTCCAAAGCTAAGCGTTCTTTCTCTTCCATCTTTGCCCGATATTCAGGGTCAGCCATTCTCAATTTACGCATTTTCTCTGCTTGCTTACGATTGTTCTGCCTACCCTTTTCAAGAATTGCTTCATATTCTGCCATAGCTTCAGGATCTCCGGCTTCTGCTTTTGCCTTGATTTCCGCACGCTTCTGATTTCTTTTCTGTGTAGATTTCTTAGAAGAATTTCTCTTTCTTTCTGCAACCTCTTCCTCTCTGCGTGCTTCCTCTAACTGCAAGGCTTCCACTTCGTCCTCACTAAGTGGAAGAACGAAATTTCCAATAAAATTGAAGTAAATATCCACTTGCTGAGTGCGGTCTTTTGTTCTTCCACCCACAGCTTCATGAATTACAACCTTTTCAATAAAATCATTAAGCATAGGTGTTGTCAGTTCCTCAAAATCTCGGTATTTCTTGACCAGTCGCACAAATTTGTCAATCTGCACTTCCTTAGTGGATATACGTTCTGTAGCAGTTTCAAGTTCTGAAATTCTCTGCTCTAGGTTGCTTTGCTCGGTGTCATATTCTGTCATAAGGCGGTTAAACTGTCTCTCCGGCAATCGTCCTAAAGTGAAATTCTCATACAATCCCTTTATCAGATCATCTAAATCCATCATGCGACGCTTAGCTTCCAATAACTCTTTTTTATCATTGGTATTATCCTTTTCACACTGTATTTCATACTGTACCTTCAACTGTTCCACAAATTCCTTTTCATCATTCAGGACATACTGAGAAACACGCTTAGTTGCCTGATAAATCAGCATTTCTACTGTACTTGCCTTAATATAATGACCAGTACATGAATGATATTTATTGTGATACCGGCTACATCGGAATGCCTGATTACTGTCATAGGTCTTTCCGTCTTTCGACTGAGAATTGATAAATGCCAGTCTGCTTCCACAATCCGCACAATAAAGCAATCCTGACAATCTATGCGTAGGCTTTTCACTGTTTCTCCTTGGAGAAGCCCTTTTTCTCATTTTCTGTGCCTTATCATAAGTTTCCTGATCTATGATAGCTTCATGGGTATTATAGAAAATAAGCAACTCGTCCTCATTCACAACTCTTTTTCGTTTCGTCTTAAAACTGTCCTTTGCTGTCTTGCCAAGAATGGTATGTCCCAAATACTCACGTCTGCTCAGAATATAGCCGACTGTTGTTGCATTCCATGTATAAGGATCATGGTAACTCGTACACTGGCAATCCTCAGGGTGGTTCTGTCTCGCATAAGCTGACGGAATAAGCACTTTATCCTCTGACAAGGTATCTGCTATTGCAGTTGCTCCCATTCCCTCGCAAGCAAGCTGAAAAATGCGTCTGACAACCGAAGCAGATACTTCATCAACATACAAAGTCTGCTTATCCTCAGGCTTTCTGTAATATCCATAAGGCACAGCACCGCTGACACGTTTTCCGTCTCGCATTCTAGCTTTAAATACTGCCTTGATTTTCTTACTCGTGTCCTTTGCATACCATTCATTCATAATATTTAAGAATGGAGTAAAGTCATTATCTGTCGGATTGGCACTATCAACTCCGTTATTAACTGCAATAAATCGGACACCTTTCTTTGGAAACATCATTTCAGTATAAAAACCTACTTGCAGATAGTTTCTACCAAATCTCGACATATCCTTGACAATCACTGTTCCAACTCTTCCGGCTTCGATCTCTGCCAATAGTGCATTGAACGCCGGTCTGTTGAAATTTGTTCCTGAATATCCATCATCGCTGAAATGTCGGATATTCTCGAAACCATTTTGTACCGCATAATCTTCAAGATACTGCTTCTGATTTGTTATAGAGTTCGATTCTCCTTGAATCTCATCATCACGAGACAGACGCTCGTAAAGTGCTGTTATTCTGTTGTCTTTAGCCATTTTCTCAGCTCCTTTCATAATGCTAAAAAATAAGAACACACAGAAAACACTTCATTTTTTAATGACATATTTTCTCTGTATTCTTAAAATGTAACCCTTGATAGGATTTAAGCACTTATTACCAAGTAACTCCGTAATTTTACGAATAGTATCAAGGAAGAACGAGAATACAATAACCTTTCTGCCGTCATCCTCTGCTTCTTCGATAATTTCTAATAAACGTTTCGCCTTAGATGAATTCTGTAAATCATCTACATTCCAAGAGACTCTTCTTGCATCTGCATAGCGTTTTGAAAGAATCGCCTGTTCATAAACTTGCTCTTCTTCCGTAAGCATCGTACACCATTCTTTGCTTTCAATTAATTCTGGCAATTCCGTCAAAACATCTTCACGTTTTCTTCGATAGTATACTGGTGCTACTTTCTCCCTGAATTGAGGTGCGGAAGCCATAAATGCCATTCCAGCAACTTGAGAAGCGATAGTTGGCTGTAATATTTGAATAAGTGATATCATTTCATCTACTTTATTTTCAAGAGCAGTACCAGTCATAAATAGAAGACGTTCCGCATGATTACTTATATTTTTCACATTAACTGTTCTTCTAGCTTCTGGATTCTTTATATAGTGAGCTTCATCTACGACAAGTAACGTAAATTTAAAGTTATTATCCATTTTAAAATGACTGGTTGTTTCATAGGTAGTAACTGCCACTCCACCACTCTTAAGCCAAGCCTTCAAGGCAGATGCCCTGCCTGCACCATGAATCTTTGTAACAGTCAATAAACTCATTTTACGAATCTCTCTGCACCAGTTTGTTATTACACTAGCTGGACAAACAACCACAAAATGTGTTGCACCAGTATTACGTAATGAAACCATTGCTGCAATTGCTTGAATTGTTTTCCCAAGTCCCATCTCATCACCAAGAAGCACACGTGACTGATGAAGTGTATATTTAACACCCCATTCCTGATAACGTCTCAGTTCGCAAAGCAGACCTTCTGGAAAAAAGCATTCTTCCTGAATTTCTCGCGCAAGTTCTTCCGGCAATCCATACATGGCATCATCTGTTCCCAGAATACCTGGATTAACATCTTCTAATACATTAAAAAAACTAATAGAATTTTCCGAAAAGTTCTGCCAATCCTCCGTTCCAGTACTTCGATTTACTGCATCTAATGACTCAAGTGCTTCTTGCGCTTCTTTACTATACTCACTTTCAAGTAATCTACCTAATGTATTGTACGCTTCTATTGCTTTTTGTTTATTTGCACTAGATGTGAAGAACCATTTAAAACCGCTTTTTGCAGGCGCCAAGTCTTCCAATGCATAATCAATCTGCTTACTCTTGGAGTTTAATATTTGCCTACAAGTTTCTGTGTATGGCTTGCCTCTCTTATATCTCGATATTGCTGAGACAAGTTCTGTAGCTTTAACATTTTTATTATCCACACTTAGTCGAATTTTTACACCTTGCCGAGCTTTTGAAACAATATCGTCAACAACTTTTTTTATAGAATAAGCTGTGTCTTCACTAATACCATGCACTGAGGCAATTGTATAAACAGATGCTGTAGAAATATCTGCGATACTATTATATCCATAGTCACGAAGTGCTTTAATTCGAAACCCTCGCTTATCTCTATTTATTTCTTCAATTGGAATATCTTTCAGTACATTCAAAACTTCCTGAGCAACCAAAGCTTCAGAAGCTTTGGAAATACTTGCTTTGCAATGATCTGAATAGGTTTCTGCCTTGGAAAGCTTTGTTTTCAATTCACGATGTTCATCAATAAGCCTCTTGGCATCCCGTGAAGTAAATGGTCTTGCCATAATATATTTATACCTCCAATCGTTTGAACGTTAAGAGTTTATCCCTATAATATTCGTATTGCTTTTGGCGGGCTTCGATTTCGGCTGGGAGGCCTGTAGAAATATCGTTGCAAAGAGTGTTAAATCGCTCCAAAATCTCAACTACACGTCTTTGTTCATCAATTGGTGGAACTGGTATAAGAAACTTTTTCATTTTTGAGGCCAAAATATGCTTAACAGTTCCACCTGTAGCTATTGACTGTAATTTAGACTGTCCTATCGGTGAGTTAAAATAATATGAAATATATCTCGAATCACAATTTCCTCCATTACTCATAATAATTAGAGCATGACAATTTGTTCCCTTATATTTATCTCCTACTACTGCACATTCACCCACATGACCTGACTGTACCATAAGTATGTCGTCTTCCTTTAATTCATTTTTAATATGTTTTTTGTGAAATTCTCTTGTTATAAAAATGGATTTATTGTCTGAAATAACCCCATTGTGAATATTAGTTCCTTGCAAATATCTAATACCATCATCTTCATTTGTATAATATGGAGTAGCCGTTCCTACAAAACCATTTCTAATAAAAGGGAACTCTTTCTCCATTTCCTTCCATTGAGTGTTTCCATCTGGCTTAAAGAAAGTATATAAATAATACTCATACTGTTTTTTTCTTGCTGAAAGCTCTGCTGTAAGCTCTGCTGTAAGCTCTGCTGTAAGCTCTGTGAAATTGTGCAAAATACGGACAATTTCCTCCTGAACTGGAAGTGGTGGAACGGGAATTTTATACGCATTAATCATTTTTAGATTTAGCCCTCCTCTTGTCCCATCTCCAGAAGACACATCTCTAAGCTGTTGATACTGGGATCTTAAAAAATGTAAAAGGAACTCACTCATAATCTTACTCTTTGGTACAATCGCACACAAAGACTGGTTTGTGCATAACGGAATTCTCGTAATTGCTACGGTTCCTCTTGTCTTACCTTGACCTGCTAATGCAATTACAACTGAATTAACCGGCACCATTTTAGTACTTGTATTATCATATCCCAATTGTGTGATTTTCTTTTCCGTATATGTTACTTCTCCATAATTAACCTCACCTGAACTCATCCATGGAATAGTCCCATTCTCCCAATACTCGGGGTTTGATGTCTTTGGCGTTGCCCCTGGAAAACAAGTAGCAATATCTCCAATCTCATTATACTCTACCCCATCCGGACAAAGTTCCTGAATCAGTTCCTCTAACTTACTCATTCGCCCACCTCAATTTCTTCGATGATGTTTCGAATGGCTTCTCTTAATTCATCCTCACGCATAACAATTTCTTCAATCTCAGCATTCAGCTTTACGATATCTATCTTTTCACGAGTATCCTCTGTCTCTACATAAGTCGACACCGAAAGATTGTAATCATTTTCTACTACTTCTTCATAACTTGCCAAGTGAGAGAAATGTTTCACTTCCTGACGATTTGCAAAGATATCTACGATTCGTTCAATATTCGTAGGTGTGAGCTTATTGTTATTGGTAACCTTAATACACTCATTTGAAGCATCTACAAATAAGGTCTGATTATCATTCTTATTTTTCTTCATGACCATGATACAGGTTGCAATACTCGTTCCAAAGAACAGGTTACTTGGCAACTGAATGATACAATCCACAAAGTTATTATCCACCAAGTATTTACGGATTTTCTGTTCTGCCCCACCTCGGTACATAATTCCAGGGAAGCATACGATAGCAGCTGTACCATTCGATGCAAGCCAAGAAAGACTATGCATAATAAAAGCCATATCTGCTTTGCTCTTAGGTGCCAACACTCCAGCAGGTGCAAAACGTGGATCATTGATTAGCAATGGGTTCTCATCTCCTGCCCATTTGATGGAATATGGTGGATTGGATACGATAAGCTCAAAAGGCTCATCATCCCAGTGTTGTGGCGCAATCAAGGTATCTTCACATGCAACATTAAATTTATCAAAACCAATATCATGTAAGAACATATTGATACGACAAAGGTTGTATGTGGTAATGTTGATTTCCTGCCCATAATAACCATTGCGAACTGCTTCTTTTCCTAACACAGTTTCAACTTTCAATAACAGTGACCCAGATCCACAAGCGGGATCGTATACTTTATTGATTTCCGTTTTTCCAACGGTTCCTAGTCTTGTTAATAATTCCGATACATCCGCAGGAGTATAGAATTCTCCACCAGACTTCCCTGCATTGGATGCATACATAGACATCAGGTATTCATAAGCATCACCAAAGGCATCAATGGAATGGTCTTTCACATCACCGAGATTCATCAGTGCAACACCATTTAATAACTTCACTAGCTTTTCATTTCTTTTCGCCACCGTAGAACCAAGTTTATTGCTATTTACATCAAAGTCATCAAACAAGCCGGCAAAATCATTCTCTGCTTCACTTCCCTTTGCTGATTCTTCAATATGGCGAAATACATGTTCCAATGTTTCATTTAGATTTTCATCATTGGCAGCTTTTGCTCTGACATTAGAGAACAATTCACTTGGAAGGATAAAAAAACCTTTTTCTTCTACAAGTCCATCTTTTGCTTCTTCTGCATCTTCATCAGACATTTTAGCAAAATCAAAGTCTGTATTTCCTGCTTTGATTTCTCCATCGTTAATATAGCTGCAAAGATTTTCCGAAATATATCTATAAAACATAGTGCCCAGCACATAGTTCTTAAAATCCCATCCGTCTACCGCACCTCTTAATTCATCTGCAATTGCCCATATCGCACGATGTAATTCATCGCGTTCCTGTTCCTTTTTTGTATCTATCATGACTGTTTATCCTCCTCCGGTTTTTTCTTATATCTGGCATCTTCTGGTTTCACTGCATCGGATGGAATCAACCACGTTTTTCCCTTTTTTATCGCTCCATCAATTCGTCCTTCTGAACACAATACCCCAATCCTTCTCGATGTAATATTCCATTTTTCAGACATTTCAACAGTTGTTAAATATTCCATATTAGAAACCTCCAATCTGTATACTATTATATTCTTTTATCGGAATAATAACAAGCAAAAAAATAAGACAATTTCATTATAAAGTTACAAAGTGCATGAACAAATTCTTTTAATTCATCTTTTCTCAAATCCAGAATTTACTCATGCACAGGATATATATTATGGTATTTAATATGACATTTATTAGTTTTTTACCAAAGTTCCAAACTATCTTCTGCATCCACCCACCTCTGCATCTCTCCATCCAAGACCAGCCTTGCATATTCCAAAGGTTCATCAATTGCTAATGTATTTAAAGCACATTGGGAACCAGGCGTTGTCCTGATTCCCTCTTCTGCTTTATTGCAATCAATTCTAAGTAAAATATTATCAAATGTCGTTATATCTATACTGTTATAATTTGAATTATAACTTGCGTAAATAAGTCTCATATCATCAATCCCTTCCATAATCCTGTTATTAATCTTACTGGTGCATTGACCATTTCATAAACCAATAGACTGCTACAAAAACAATAATCGTAAATACCACTGCTAATAACCCATGAAATAATTTTCCCATTAACTCATAAAACTTCCCTTTGCTGTTATATGGTCTCCATTTCGGCTTTGGTTTCAAATCATCCAAAACCTGCTTCCACAGAGGACGATTTTTTAATCTAGCGACTTCGCCCTCTAGTTCTCGTATGTGTCTGCTCATACAGTTTCCGTTCTTCTTCTCGCTTTCCAGCCTCTTGCTGACATACTCCAAGTCTTTCCTTGAGAGATATTCTTTCTCCATCAAAATTTTCTTTTCGTTCTCCAAATTCTGATTTAAAGTCTGTTGCTCCTCTAATTCTTCCTTGAATAATTTCCTGTCCTCTGCCTGAATCTTGAGCAAATCGTCCCTCTCCGCTGTCATTGTTTGAAGTGCCTGTAGCGCTTCCTGCAATAACTGCTTTAACTTCTCTATAGTATTCTTCGAGTTCTCTATCTGTTGTTCCCATTGCTTCCTCAAACAGGAATTCTCCACTATTTGCTCTTTTTCTTCTATCAGCACGCTCTCTGATTTCTGCCTGTCTTTCAAATTCATTCAATAATCCCTCCTTTGATACATCCATCTGAAAGGTCTTGGAAATATTGGAATCACGCACTTTTTTTCCCTCTTCATTTTCAAAAGTAATATTCTTTCTACTATCCGTCCAGGTGGTGCGCCAACCTCTTATTGCCATTCCTTTCACAAATTCCTCTTTGCTACAACTTTGTTCTCTCGTTTCCATAACTGCCAAGGCACATTCTGCAACATGACTTTTCTTTTGGTCATTTAGCAATAGATGATATTTATCCTTGCTCCAAGCTCTAACATGACCTTCTTCCAAATCATTTCCATGAAAATCTTTTCCCTTCTGTGCTACTGTCAATCCATGTTCTACACACATTTGATTGGTCAGTTCTTTCATACGCTCCAAATCCTTTTTGGAATTATGAAGCTTATGACCGTCCTCATAGCTCACTGTATTTGTGACAAGATGTAGGTGCACATGATCCCGATCCTTATGCACCCCAATCAATGTCTGAAATCCATCAAACCATTTCTCTACAAATTCTTTTCCAAATGCAAATGCCTGCTGTAACGTAAGATTTTCCTCTTTATGCCAAGAGATAATATTGTGGGCATACATTCTTCCAGAATCCTTTCCCCACAATTTCTTTTCTTCTAAAAAGGATTGATAGACTGAATCATAAGTAATTTCATCCGCTGAAAATGGTCCAGTTACATATACAAGTCCCCGATTTGTTTTATCTTCACGAAGCACATATTCGATACAATTTCTCATTGCCCCATGTGATTTTGTTGACTTATTAATCGTCTTATTGATTGCCACATTTCTTCACACTCCTTCTTAAAATAGTTGATTTGATCTGCAGTGTCTTCCAATTTGTCTATGGTTGCCAGCACTCCCGTTCCATTTGCAATATGTGCCATCTGATTTACATTCGTTGCCATTCCTCTAATCTGGCGAATCAGATCATCAAAATTCTTGTTTATATTCTTAAGTACATCAATTTCTTCTCTAGGAGCAATCACTACTCCAGCAAGAGCATTGATGATAAATGACTGCTGTGTCTGTCCTGAAGCTGTCACTTTTTCCTGTAGCCGTTCGTACTCTTCTTGGTTCATTCGAAACTTGACTTGGTATTCTCTTTTTCGCACTTTGTATTACACTCCTTTCGTGGTTTTTGTCTTTTGGGGTGCAGGGGTGGGCTCATCAATTTTGTCTATAGTGAGTAGCCAGCCCCTAGCTGATGGATGGAATGAGATGAAGAGACTTCCAGTGGAAGTCTCGGAATTTCATACCAGAACATCAGCGGCTCCAGGGTGTAGGGAGTGAAACTCCCACTGGGGTTCCAAGGGGCAACGCCCTCTGGCAAGTTTAGGAACAGCCCATAGGCTGCTTCCGGTGCGAATGTGGGTACCACATTTGCGAAACTTGCCTATCATCCGTTACATACAACACTGAGATTATGAAGAGATGTGACAGCGCTAATGGAAAGTCTCCATTGGAGAGTTTCTATTAGCAGCTGGCACGTTTGAAATAATCTTTCGCACCTACATTGGATGATAGTGGTCTTGTGATTTTTCGTAAGGATTGGATGCAACAGGCAATGCAAGTTCTATGCGTTGCCTTCATTGCTTCCGATCCTGGAGAGAAATCACTCGGCTACAGCGTGGACGAAATGTCCTTTGCTCCCTCTGCTATAAAAGTGGCGTGTATTACATTTCTTATACTTGTCTGACCATATGCAACACATCTGATTTTCTTCTGTAGATGTGTCGTGCAATATGTAAGACATTAAATATAAGCTGTAACACCCACTTTGCAAACTTATAAATTCTGCAAATAAGAAAAGGCTTCTTCTGGCATAGTTTCATCTATCGTTTCATCCATCGTATCCTGCAAGATATCTACACTTTTTCTCTGTACCTTCTCAAGAGAGGAAGTATTATTTTCTTCCCTATACCGCTTCCCAGAAGGCTGAAATTCCATCCTTGCCAAGGTACTTGCTACCGATTCTACAATCATAGCTACCATCTTTTGATCATGGACTTCTAATGCCTTTAAAAATAACTCTCTCTGCTCATTTGCCTGCATCTGCAAATACATCTGCATCTCCTCTTTGAAATGCTCTTGCTGTTCCATTAGCATTTCATTTCCGTGATAGCATTTCAATGCTGCTTTGATATAAGCCCCGCTACTACCATATGAATCATTTGCGTTATCACGGTTATGTCCCATAATTGCTTCATACAGTTCTCTTTCATCCTCTTTCGATAAATTTAATCGAAAGGACAAAGATTTCTGTAACTCACTTTTTCCTGCCATCGCCTCACCTCTAATTCTTGAAAAATATCACCTTTGTACTGTACTGCCTAGAATTTTCCTTTCTGCTTTGCCAAGAATTCATATCCCTTTGCATTTGCCCTAATATCTTCTAGGTAATGAATATTTGTACCTTTCAAGGTTCCATACTTCTTCATTAACATAGCACCACCACCTGCATAGATAACTGTGAACATTTCAAGATCAAATCCAAGTTCTGCTAACTTTGCTTCCATCCCTTTTGCAAAATCTGCAAGCCCTGCTCTGATAATCACTTTACAATCTGTTGGGATATTTACATCCTTTTCAAGAATCATCTGCTGAATCATATCTTCACTGACCCTGCGATTACAGTTTTGGTACACATTGCTTTTAATTCCTTCCATACATTGAATCAATGCCGCTGGAATCGAAGTACTTTCACTTTCTACTGGTACATAATTTCTTGTATGAATCACATCAATGGTTTTCGACCCAATATCCACAATCAGATTTTCTCTGCCATATTCTCGAAGCTTGTCGGCTATAGCTGCATAGCACTGTGGAAATACATAAACATCTATAATCTGAATCTCATAATTCTTACCGGAATAGTTAAACTGAATCGAATCTTCTCGTAACAGATAATGATAAAAATCATCTTTTTCCTTTCCAAATCTACTAAAGGGCAGACCCACCGCCAAAATCACATCAGCACTCTGTTGCTGATAAATGTCCATTTCCTTTGCAATTGCAGCTAGCGTTAGTAAAAAATAATTCTCGTTCTCTGTCTTTGTCTGCATAAGAGGAAGTCTTCCTTCGCCAACTTTGTAATAACTTCCCTGATAAATTAAGGTGTTGTTGGTAAGTGTTGCTTCTCCTCCCAGTTTTTCAACACCATTTTCAAATGTTGCATGTGGAGTTTTCATCATGGAAAATCCATGATCAATGCCTACCACCAGTAATCTTCTATCACTAATAAACATAATTGTCTCTCTTTCTGTAGCTACTCATTGCTACCATACAAATGATCTAATAATTCCAATACTGTCCGTAACGATTCCAAAATCTCAAAATCCAGTTCCTCGGACATACTAATGTTACATAAATGCTTGTCTATCATTTCCATACGCTTTTTGATTGCATCAAAGGTTCTGATATTTCCTGTCACTTGAATTTTCTGCTCTAAACAACTATTGATAAAATATTCCGATCTCATAAGTCCTGAAAGCGCTATGCGCTCATCAATCAGCTGTTTTTCTTCTGGTGAAACTCTAAAATTCATAATGACATTACGTTTGCGGTTCTTATCCTTCTTAGTTGCATTAACACCAGTAAGAAGGGTGGTACGTCGATATATTTTACTCATAACATTCTCCAATCCGAGCAAGGTATTAAATTCTTGCTCTTACATATTCCAAATTCCCATAATAAGGGGTTTCCACCAGATACCACGCATTGCCATTTTCATTCCAAGCCATTTCAATTCTGGTAGAAATCCATTCATCATCAACAAGAACTTCCATTCCTTCGCCACAATGAAATCCATCATTTTCCCACAAGTCCGATACCAAAAGTCCATATCGCTTATTGAAATTGTTATAGCCTAAGCGTCCTTCCATCATTCTTCTGATTCCTCACTTTCATCATCATCTTCGAAATCTGGTTCATCATGGAACATATCATTTAATTTATCAGCCATAGTACGCTGAACCGATGGATACAAATGAGCATATCGCATAGTAATTGTAGCGCTCTCATGACCTAATCTTTCTGCAATCTGAACTGGTGAAAATCCTAGCTCGATAAGTGCTGCACATGCGCTGTGTCGCAGATCATGAATACGAATTCTTTTTACACCAGCTGCTTTCGAACCTCGATCCATTTCATGATGCAGATAACTTTTTGTAATGTTAAACAATCTCGTGTGTTCATCGATTTTGTATATCATTCCAAAATAATCCTCTAATTCATTGCAAAGAAATTCTGGTAGTTCAATAACACGATTCCCTTTGTCTGTTTTTGGTGTGGTGGTATATTCAATCCCATCAATTCTTTGTACCTGCTTATCAATCTTTAAGGTTCTTTTTTCTAAATTGATATCTCCACGCTCTAGTGCAAGCATTTCGCTCATTCGTACTCCTGTCCAATATAGAATTTCAAAAGCATAATACGAGATAGGTTTATCTTTGATTGCATCTGCAAATTTGGTATATTCGTCTTTTGTCCAGAACAACATTTCCTTTGCTTTTGCTTTCCCCATCTTTTTCCCCTTACTACATGGATTCTTTGCTAAGTCATAGTAGCGGACTGCATGATTCAATATTGCTGTCAATTGATTTTGAAGGGTTCGCAGATACGTTTGGGCATAGCCTTTATCATTTTCATCTCGCTTACTTAACAGTTCGTTCTGCCACTGTAAAATATCCGTAGGCGAGATTTCTGATAAACTCTTTTCTTCAAAATACGGTCTAATATGGGTATTGATGATATGAACCTTTGTCCTGTAGGTGTTCAGCTTAATCTGCGGTTTGATATCAGAAAGATAAACATCAATAAAGACTCCAAATCCCATATTGATATCCTTACTTTTCTTTGCTAAAAAATCTCGTTCATAGGCTAATGCATCTTTTTTGGTCTCAAATCCTCGTTTATCATGTTGTTTCTTTTTGCCCTGCCAATCGGTATAGCGCAGAGATACTCTCCAACGCTTCCCATCATAACCATTCCAATTATCTTTAAAAACTGACACTATTCATTCCCCCTTTCGTGCCAATGTGCCATATCATAATTCACATCACTCTTGATACTGGTTTCTAAATCGCTTTTTGCTGTGAGCAACATTCGGATCAAATAATTCTTCTTATTCACAATCCTTGTATCCTGAGAAACTTCATCAAATTTTTCGAGAACATATCGGATGGCTCCACTGTCGAGTCGATAAAATTGATTTCCCATTGACCTTGCATCGTAGGTTTCACCATTATTAAAAGTAATGGTTCTATCTGTGGCGATAATCTCACTCATATAGTCAAGCAAAGCATCTACCATTGCACCATCTCCATCAAAAACCAAAGTTTCGTAACTGATTAGATATTTCAGTTCCTCTATGACACGTGCTTTGATTTCATATTGTGATAACTGGCACTCCCTACATTCTTGTAATAGATGGTGATAAGATAAGATTTGACACAGCTCACAATATTCAAACCTTTCTATCAGCTCTTGCATTGGAACCAGACTTTTTGATATCGTAGGTATTACTTCCATCTCTCCATCCTTCCTCTGAAAGATTGATTGATGATTATTTACTCTTTTGTTATTTACTTTGTTATTAATTACTTGTGTTGGATGATCCGTATGCGGTATGCCCGTAATCGAAGGAACCGTTTTCGATTTCTCCGTGAACGGATTTACCGTAATCGGATTTTCCACTTGCGGTGGAACTGGTACCTGATGCACTTCAATCACATTTTTACCAAAGCGCCCTCTCCCAGTTCTCTCTTGTCCACCAGTCAGATATCCTCTTTTCATTAATTCATTCACACTAGAACGGATACAATCTACTCCGTCTGGTAGAATTTTTGAAAAGCCTTTCAAATTAAAATCCCAATTGTCTGATAGGGACAATATCGTTACCAGCATTCCTCGATCTCTCAAACTAAGCTTTTGATCAAGTAAAATATCTTTGCTTACATTCACATATAGTCCCTGGGTTTTATTCTTTAAAACTGCCAAAAAATCACTCCTTTCAATTGAAAAGGGGCGGCGACTATGCTAGAATACATTTATATGTAACGTACATGCATAGTCATGTGCCCAAGCTCTTGCGCCAACAGGAGCTTTTTCTTTTCTCTAAACTTCATCATCAGTTACCTCTTCATACATGCTTCTTCGTAGTAGATACGGTTGATTTTCCCACTCATTACAAGCAACTTCGGATTTTCTTTTTTCATTCGTTCCGATAATTCCTTAATAATGGCGTATCCTTTGCTTCGACAAACTCCCCAATCAGTACATACCTCGTTTACATCTACATAAACTGGTTTTTCCATCACTTCCATACGTTTCTCTCCTCTCGTGTAATATTTGGAATAGAAATAAATTTATTACTATCTGGATTTTATTATACAGAAATATATTTATTTCTGTCAAGTACAAATTAGAAATATTTTTATTTCTGTTCTTTCTATTTTTTCTATTCTATGATAAAATGGGTTCATCATTAAGAAAATGAGGTGATTTTTGAGATGTCAGTTGGACACAAAATAAGAGCCATACGTGATCTAAGAGGTATGACTCAAAAAGAACTTGGTATCAAAGCTGGATTTTCAGCAGCTACTGCCGATGTTCGAATACGACAGTATGAAAGTCATAAAATGATTCCAAAAGAAGATAAGTTAAAAGAGATTGCAGCCGCTCTTGATGTAGATGTAAGTGCATTAAAAGATCATGATATCTATTCTGATCTAGATCTGATGCAGATCTTATTTGAATTAGAGGAAAATCACGGATTGGTAATAGAAAAAGAAGCTGGTCGGTATGTATTGTCATTTGACGAGTCACATCCATTGTTTCGATACACCAATTATAAGCTCGACAGCTGGTACCGAGCCAAATCACAACTTCTATCCAATTTAGAAGATTCGGGATATGATGATAAAGAATATTTACTTTGGAAATACAGATTCCCACTTGATACTATGGAAATAGAGAAAACGAATGCGGCTAAAGTACAGGAAAAATACAAGCCATTTGTGAATAACACCTATAGTATAAAAAAGGTTAATGAATTCATTCTTTTATTTGAGAGATTAATTAGAAGTGGATTTGATATACAGATTGCATCAGCTCCTGAAAGATCTGGTATCGGAACCTTTGTTTGCTGTGCTATATTTAAACATTCAGAATTATTAGAAGCTACTGGCGAAGCCGCCAATGCTTATGCAGAGTATCTTTCCATGATAAGCTACCTGGAGAAGTCAGGAATAGAGATTGAACGAGAGACGAACTCTTTTGATGGGGAAACGCTGTTAGGAGTTTATTTTTATAATTCAGTGTTATCCACTGCGCTGAATTATACAGTACGGGAAATAATTAAGGCTTACAAAGATGGTATGTTGGATGATAAGATTATGCAGATGCAGTATAAGGATTCGTTGCAAACGTTTAATGTGCCGATTGAGAAGTGATTCTTAGGAAAAGAGCCCCCATCTAATTATAGCTTCACTAGATGGGGGTTCTTATTTTTAAACGATGTTTATAATACTGTATAATTTTAGCGTTCGAAAGTACTTCGTAGTTTGCTCAAATTTTGATAAATTGTTTTATACCCGATAAAACTATAATTAGAATACATTCTATTATAAATTCATAATATTTTGAATTTATATTTAAATAAGTTGTGGTTATCGCTGTTAATATTGTTGCTCCAATGAATATGAGAATATTCACGAACAATTCCATCCAACTAAACTTCTGATTTTTAATTTCAGATTTAAAACTTCTTTTCATTAAATTCTTGTTATCTATCTTTCGCTGTTTCTCCGCCTCTTGATAGCTCATCGTTATCTCCTCCGACAAATTCAGAATTATCTTTCCAACTGTATATAAATACTCCTCTATCCCATACTCAAATTCATTCTATAGATTTAGGACTATTTTCTACTTAATCAATTATACAATATTTTTCTTAAAATCCGTATCACTTTTTCCAAATACTTTTAAATAATCATCCCGAACATATAATCTCCTATCGTGATTCTAAATTCTGCTGACATTTTGCTGACGCAAACACTGGGAAGTCGCTTATTTAGCGGCTTCCCAGTGTTTCTAGGTCATTCAAACTCGTTTCTTATTATGATTCACTAAATTCCAAAGTGCTATCCCTTGTCCATTTAGCGTATCATTTGATACGTTTATTCATGTCATACATATTGTTCAAATCCTCGTGTACCCAGAATGTACCCAGGCCAAAGCCAGACAAATCTATGAATAATTTATCGTCATCTCAATAATCTATAACGACATAGCCCCTTTATTTCTTCACGAGGCACACCAATTCGTTCCAAGACTGAAAAATAGACTATTGATTGAATATAGAACGCTGTCTCGGTTACAGGAGAAGCCAATAAGGCGGTACCTCTATGCGTCACATCATTTCTGTATTTAACCAATCCTTTAATTGAATTCTCGTCAATATTTATATTGGAATCGTTAACAAGTGATAATTCTTCTGCGTACTTGTTTCGGAGATAAGTTATTCTATCGCGTAAGGATAGTGACCAGTTTTCAACGCTTGATACAAGGGAATTATATGAACTATCCGGAAAATCAGGATTTGCTTTTTTAAAGTTACTTAAATCATCTCTGACTGTCTTTTTAATCGAAGACAACAGTTCGTCGTTTTCTCGTTTTTCCTTAGTTGTAAAAGTATACTCAGCCTCCAAAGCGGAACATAATTCCTTGACTTTACTTGGAGAAATAAAATATAGATCTTTATCGTTTTCAGGAAGAAAACTTATTATTGGGGCTAATGATGATTTGTCATCTAAAAAGAGTTTTATAAGATTCGGAAAAGAATCTTTTAGGTCAGCTACACAAATATTGATTTGCCAATCTTTTAGTGCAATATCTCTTTCATCTCTTATGAAGACTTCTCCAAAACTATCCTTCAGACCAGCAAACTGTTCTGAGTCCTTAAGAAGATATATCCGATCAAATCCTACATTCTTGCGAAAACACATAAACGATAATGTTTTCTTAATAGCACTGTAGTACTTAATGATGTCATTAAGCTTCTTAGGTGTATCGAAAGTCATAGTCAATGTTACATCGGAATTCTTTAATGAACTTCCCGACCTATCATGGCTGATAGATATCCCGGATTCAATTGAGATTTTGATTATTTCGCCATCTATATCAATCTCGTATGACATATAATCATTCTTAATTCTTGCCTCAAGTTTCCCGGAATCAAAGTCCAGTCTATCCGCACGGAATATATTACTGAGTGATCCACCAACAAAAGAAATGCCTACAAAATCATTAAAATCCCGGTTCATAATGTTTCCTTTCGAAACAATATATGATCCAGTATTTAACTTTTGAGTCTGATGTACTTTTATACACTCGTCACCTGCATATATAGCAATTCTGTGATTATCATGAGTTCTACCAAATATATACCCATCTGTATTGGGTAGAACTATGGGATCCGAAGGACAGCCCATTTCGTAAATCGAATCAGACATAAAAGTGAAGAGGAAATCACCCTTATTCACAGTAAATAATATGGGTCTATCTGTATTATCTATAACACCTGTAAGCATATAATTCTCCTACTGTTCTTACGCTACCCTCGCATTATCATTAATGCTATCTATAACTTTTCGAATTCCCATCCAGACATTTAGATCCGTAAATATCTCTACTACACTACCCTGATCCGTGAACGGTGATTCCTGCAGCACTGACAGATCCTTCATCATTCCGTTATGAACAATATACTCAACAATCTGATTTACAAAGTATATCTGTCGGCTGTCGAGATTGTTGCTCTCAAGATATTCGGAGAAGGCCGCTTTCGCTGCATTCATGTCAAGACCGACTATCTCGCGGACAAGTTCACCTAACGGCTTGGAACCGTATTCCTGCTCATATTCTTCTTTTGTTCCGAGATCTGACCAAAGCACCTTTTCCAATTCTTCCACATCATCATGTGACAGCGGAATGTTAGACTTAAGCTTCTTTATCGCCTCATTATCCTGATGCTCGCGGATATAATACTCCGCCTTTGCTTTATAGTTCTTCAGATCATCATTATCCAATTCCGATTCGTTCCAAGAGACATCAAGAATATCATCATCGAAATTTGTATCATAACGAAGATGCCTCTTCGGAATATACTTCATAAGCCCGCGCAAATTCTCTCTGATTTCCTCGAACTCGATCAAACCGCAATCCGTAATGTAATCTGTGTGAAGTATCTTATCGATTAACTCGGACTGAACCTTTATCTCCGGTATGTTGGCCACGCTCGCAATACCACTTACACGCTTATACAAATCGCTTCTTGCCCTTCCGTATTTCTTACCTGCAAGATATGCAAGTTCAATTCCATACATAAGCGCATCGAAGCGCACCGCACTTGCCTCATCATCATTCGGTAGAATAAGAGGTGCAAGCTCCTCACGGACAAGCAACGTATCTTCATATGTTAGTGCCTGATAATTCATCTCCGTTGAATACAGGTCCACATATCGAATATGTTGTCTGACAGCAAAGTTATCGCGCGGCAATTCCTGCACCTTACCAGTCATCATTTCTACTAATGCTTTGCGGTAAGCAATAAACCGTTCTTCCTGATATGCAAGATCCTGCAGCTTATATGTGATCTCAAACTGCAGATTAAAAATAGCTCCCTGAAGGGCGATCATGTTTGCTGTCGGCTTACCCTTACTCATGCGGAAGAATTCAAAGTTTCCGCAGAAATCGAATATATAAAACTTGCTCTTATCTTCGCCGTCAATAAGTCCTGGACACAATCTGGTACCACGTCCGATCATCTGCCAGAACTTGGCATAGCTCATCACCTTTTTGAAGAACACGAGATTCAGCACTTCCGGTACATCAATACCGGTATCCATCATATCAACGGAGATCGCTATCTGCGGAAGCTTGTTTGGCTCAGAGAATTCGTCTATTAATGTCTGCGCATAATTAATCCTGTTATCAATAACCTGTGCAAATCCGTTCAGATGCGGATAATCCTTGTTGAATATCTCAAGAATCTTCTCCGCATGATCATGATTCTTGGCAAAGATAATCGTCTTGCCAAGTTTCTGACCATAGTCTATCTTGATACCATCTTTCATCACAGTATGAAGAACCTGTCTTATCGTATCTTCATTAAAGATCCACGAATTCAAAGCCGATGAGCTGATTGCTTCCGGTAACTCACCATCTTCCATCTCGAAAGTATCTTCATAGATGGCTTTGTCTTCTTCCGAAAGATCATCATATACGATACCTTGCTCGATAAACTTCAACTTTGTTTCTACAGATAAAAAGTCAACAAGATATCCGTCGTTTACAGCTTGAGCAAGCTCATATCCATATGTTGGAACCCCCTGTTCCAGATCGAATATCTCATAAGTATTCTTATCAATATCATCCTTTGGTGTAGCAGTCAGACCAACAAGCGGTGCATCGAAGTATGTGAAGATATCTTTGTACTTGTTATAAATCGATCTATGCGCCTCATCGCAAATAACGAGATCAAAGTGTCCACTCGTAAACAACTTTTGATCCTCAACCTTTACGGAATCGATGCAATTCATCATCGTCTGATAAGTCGAAAAGACACAATGCGCATTATAGTTATCTTTTTCTTCACAGAGATTAGTCACAGACAAAGAAGAATAGTTGTTTACAAAAGCTCTCTTCGCCTGTGTAACAAGAGACGTTCTATCTGCCAGAAATAGTATATTCTTTACCCAACCGGCATCAAGCAACACATGACACAGCTCAATTACCGTTCTTGTCTTTCCTGATCCTGTCGCCATAACCAGCAACGCTTTACGGCGATTCTTCTTATCGAAACTATCACACACAGCCTTAATTGCCGCTTCTTGATAATATCTGCCGGCGATATTCTTATCTACATTAACATGGGCTAGAGATGTCCTCATTCTCCTGAGATTGAACATCTTCTCCAGGTCTGCCTTAGAATAGATGCAAGCTACCTTTCTCTCAGGATACTGCCCGTCTATGATACGTGTATCGAAACCATTTGTAAGGAATATACATGGTCTTCTTTTATACTGCTTCTCAAGAAGATCAGCATAGAGCTTCGCCTGCTGGCGTCCCTTAGATACATCGACACATGTTCTCTTTGCCTCTATTACTGCAAGTGGTTTATGAGCATTATCAAAAAGAACATAATCCGCAAATCCCACTTCAGACTTGTTAGGCATTCCCGGAAGTTCAAGCTCGTTAATCCAGTCTGAACCCTCTTTCCATCCTGCATCTATGAGCATTGCATCAATATATATCTTTCGTGTTTTATACTCGGAAAGATCTAGGGGCTTGGGTACATAAGTCTCAAGCTGTTCCTCGCGACGAGAGGTCAACTCTTTTCTTAATGCAGAATTCTCCGCCATTAATTCCTTTATATCAACATCTGAGAATTCAGTTTCAGGTTTTGTACCAGTATCTTTTATGAGTAATGATTTATCAAAGACATGTTCCTCATAATGATCAGCATAACAATAACATACAAAATCAAAAAAGATCTGCAGATTCTCGAGGCATAATATCGCCTGATCCTCTGTGATCTTTTTCCCGGAATGAGCAGCATTATTGCCCATCTTACGTATGAAGTCCATGCGTTTCATGAGGTCATCATCGATAATGTCACGGAATTCTTCCGTACTCATGAGGCTTATCAGATTATCCTGGTACGGCATTTGAAGAGAACTATCAACGGAATACATCCACTTTATAGCGAACTCCATTGCTCTGCGACAGTTTATGATGCAAGAGGTAGGATCAATATAAAGAATCTTCTCAGCCGCAATCGCCACATCAGAAAATGTGTTGAATTTCGGTTCTTTTTTCAAATAATCGAAGTTGGTCATACGACTACCTCCTGTTGCTTTTATCTCTTTTTACCGTTGTTTTTTCTAAATCCTTGCGAAATCTGATTCCTTATTTCAGGCGTTTTCATTGCTTCCGTCATGATTGTATTCATCATATCCGCACCGAGCCTGTTTTCCATCTCTTTTTGCATTAATTCAAGCTGATACTTATGCTCTATCTCTTTCTTCTCGAGTTCATTTTTATGTTTTTCTCGCTCGGTCTCCAAATCCAATTCATGTTGCTTGATTAACTTTTCTATTTCTCCCTTAGTTTCTTTACGAGAAATCATAATCGAAGAAATAGCAGCTATAGTAGCACACATGATTGATACAATATACGGCATTATTTCTTTTATCATATTCCACCCCTAGCCAAAATACTCTTGCATCAACTTGTCAAATAACTGCTGTGTCTCATTCAATGCTTGCTGAACGATAGCTTTTGATTTGTCGACTTGTTCAACAAACTTTATAAAGCTCTCCTGTTTATCAATAGCAGGTATCCTTACAAACATCTTATCAACCTTGGTAATGTATATATGCTTAATTGTTCCACCACCAGAATTCTTAGTCATTTCTCGCTGGTATTCTGGTAACTGTAGTAGCAAAGATAAAAAGCGTGGAACAACTTGATTATTGCACCGTAATACAGCTACTGATTGATTAACGCAAATACCTTCTTCTTCAACTATAGCAGTTCTTCCCAAAGTTCCGTCTTTGGTGAGCAAAACATCTCCGATAACTGGTTTACTTTTTGATGTTAATGCATCAAATGATTTCTTTGCAGTCTTTCTAGCTGTTTCAAAATTTATGTGACCGTCAACAACATCTTTAGCAGTGATCTTCCATGGGCCTTCTTCAGCATCTGGCATAGGATTAGTAAAACCATATGTGATTTCATCTAGATAATCACCTAATGGTTTTTCTTGACAATTCCACTCAGAAGACATCTCGACAAATCGGGCTTTTATGAGATTGTCTAAAACATCAAGTTCATGTTTCCTACTCTCAACTACAGATGATACCCTATCAAGTATTTCTCCAATTTTTCTTTGCTCGTCATATGAATAAGCAGGTATCAGCGCCGATCTAATAATTTTGTCGCTTACAGCAGGATAACTTGCTCCAGTCGCCTGGGATACCATATCATCTATAAATGGTTTTGATTTGCAAAAGTTAAAAACAAAACGATTATCTACGTTATCTTTACAATCCAAAATACAAAAGCCCGTTGAGGCTACTGATAAATTGGGCGTATCCTCTTCCAATAAGGCAACTGCATTAAGGTTAGGTCTTACGGTAGATACTAAAATGCTCCCCTTTTTAACTGCTTTTCGCGCTCTGCTTGGCGATTCCTCAAAAGTCATGGTCTGATATCCAGTAACAGTTTTACTCTCGTTATCTACCGATGAGATGTCAATATAATCAATAACAGTATCAGGCTGTTCTTTTATCTGTCCCTGGCTAGGTTTACATAAATCACCTAACTTTATCTTTTTCATAAATCATCCCTACAAATCTCAATTTACGAGACTCTCCTTTCTATCAATCTGCACTCAACGCTATTAGGTAATTGATGAAGGAACAACACGCAACCAACATGAACTTTGCTTCTTCAAATGTTGAAGACGGTCCTCCAATATCTCCAGCATGACGTATGCCATTAGCATCTGATGTATATCCATACAAAGTATTAAACGCAGACTTTAATGCGCTATGTATTACCACTCCGTTATCTTCGAGTTTCTTCAGCATTTTACCTAGCGTGGCATCATTCCCTTTCGCTCCAGTAAGAATCTCACAAATCGCTTCTACTGCACTTATACTTTCTTTGATTGAATTCTCATAATCGGGATGCTCCCTATCAGCAAGCAATTGATTAGCTTTTGAAATATGATCATAGACAGGCTGATATTTATTGCTAAGTGTTTCTTGTATAGTTTTAACTTCAATATCATCACTTATTGGCAATATGATTCCATCTATAAACCGGTACCCAACATATTCTTTTTCGAAACACTTATTTGCTACCTCAAAGATAGATTCAGAATTATAAGTCTTGGAATACACATCGTAATATTCATATCCAATTCTTTTCTTAAGGTAACAATCCCAGTATCGAATCAATGCTTCTATTACCGTTAGAACATCATCGTATGCGTCATTCAGAATTGTGTTACCAATCTGCTCGAGAGTCCTATCGTCATCGTACGTCTTTCGAGCATCAAGAGGATTCGAATATACTGTTCCAATAACATACTTTAAAAACTCCTGAACATCAGAATTACTGTATGATAAGTGCCCAAAAATATCTGCGTATTGAGTACTTATCATATTCTGTAATTGTATTCGTGTCCTTTTGTCAAAGTTCTTCAGCTGAATCGTGGTGTTCTCTGGCTTTATAACATTTCTGTCAGAAAAACCACCTCTCATGCTAACTTTCATAATTCTTTACCTCACATACAAAGAATAAAATCATTTACTAAGCAGTTTTTCCAGCTCATCCATCTCATCAGCTATCTGTTTTTCAATATCTCTGATACTTGCCATGATCTCCGATGTCGGCGGATATACTACCGGTACATATTCAACTTCCTTATACTTGTTAATCGAGAGATCATAATCGTTATCAGCTATCTCTTTCTTTGATACCATGAACGATTTTTCTGTACGCTTCCTATCTTTCTCGGCCTCAAGGTTTTTGAAGCGGTTGATGATATCAGGAATATCATTATCCTTGATCTCTGTTCTTTTATCATCGAGGCTGAAACCGTCGGCGGTCATGTCATAGAACCATACATCATCTGTACCGCCATGACCTGTCTTGGTAAAGATAAGGATTCCGGTAGACACTCCGGCATAAGGCTTAAACACACCTGAAGGCATTGAGATAACAGCTTCAAGTCTCTGGTTTTCTATGATTTCCTTTCGAATTGCCTTGTGCGCATTAGATGATCCGAAGAGCACGCCATCCGGTACGATACATGCACATCTTCCTCCCACCTTCAACATCCTCACAAAGAGGGCTAAGAACAAGAGCTCTGTCTTCTTGGTCTTACACATCTTCTGAAGATCCGTTGATATTGTATCCGCATCGAGATTGCCCTTAAACGGAGGATTCGCAAGGATCAGCGAATACATGTCTTTGTCCGGATTCTGATCGGATAAGCTGTCACGATACTCGATAAACGGATTCTCTACACCGTGAGTCATCATATTCATGGCACCGATACGGAGCATAGTTCTATCCATGTCATATCCATGGAACATATCATTCATGAAATGATTTCTGTTCTGCTTATCGAGAAGGACTTCTTTCTTGTATTTATCTCTAAGATAATCTCCACTTGTAACAAGGAATCCGGATGTTCCACATGCGGGGTCACAGATGGAATCCGTCGGCTTCGGATCCATCATCTCGACCATCATGCGGATAATGTGTCTCGGAGTTCTGAACTGACCATTAACACCTGACTGTGAGATCTTAGAAAGAAGATATTCATATACATCGCCACGGATATCGGTCTGATGAAGCTCTTCCATCATGGAATAGATCTCGTCCATAGCATCTACGATCTTAGAAAGCATCAACGGAGTATTTACCTTAAAGATAGCATCATCCATGTATTTGCTATACGCGGAATTCTTATCTCCATGAAGATTCTTTATAAACGGGAATACCCATTCCTGCACAACCGAATACATTCGCTGCGCCGGGAAATCATGGAACGTAGACCACTTAAGTTGATTACCATCAACCTTTCGATCTCCAATCTCCACTTCATCAGCAAAGATACTCTTATACGGAAGTCCGAGCATCGCAGCTTCCTTCGCACGAAGGTTATCTGTATCATCCAGGTCTTTTATGAACATCAGATATGTCATCTGTTCAACGACATCAAGAGGATTAGTGATACCACCGTTCCAGAATATCTCCCATAAACTATCGATCTTATTACCCAGTTCTCCGGTCATAATCGAACTCCTTTACTCGTTATCTCTGTTCCAAACATATTTTGTATATCTTCCGCCACCGATCTTTATGATCTTCTCCGACGCCAACAGATCAGATAACGCTCTTTCGACGGTGATGCGGCTGATATCAGGACACTTCTCCATAATCTGCGATTTTGTAATCTCGCCGTAAGTGCTCTTAATTAGTTCTGCTACGCGCTCGGGCTTGGACAAACCACTCTCGATCAACGTCTGTACTCTATCTGAGAAGTCACGATATGCGGCTACCACTACACCTAACATATACTGAACAAAAGGAACATAATTGTTATTTCCTTCGTGCCAGTCGATCGAGCTTTCTTGTAAGCACTCATAGTATGAATCCTTAGTCTTCTCTATAAGATGTTCTATACTTATGTACTTACCGACTATATATCCTGCTCTGTATAACAAGAGCAAAGTGAGAAGACGACTCATCCTTCCGTTACCATCGTTAAATGGGTGTATACATAGAAAATCAAGGATGAACATAGGTATTAAGAGAAGCGGATCTATCGTCCCTGTTCCTAGTGCCTTTGCAAACGCATCACAAAGATTCTCCATAGATTCAGGCGTCTCCCAAGCAGGAACCGGTCTGAAGCGGACAAACTTGTTACCCTGAGCATCCTCTTCTTCGATGATATTATCCGTCGGTTTGTAATTACCGCCAAAATCATAACCGTCAAATTTATATAAATCACGGTGCAATTGAAGGATCATATTAGGCCTTATCGGTATGTGATCATGACTCTCATGAATTGTATTAAGCACGTCTCTGTAACCGGCGATTTCCTTTTCACTTCTCGTTCTTGGAGTCGTCTTATCTTTTACAATCGCCTTTAATCTTGCATCAGAGGTATATATGCCTTCTATCTTATTTGATGCCTCCGTACTCTGTATCTTGGCAATCTCAACAAGCTGCGTCAGCACATCCGCCTTCGCTTCGATAAAGAGCGACTGTTCGCCTTTATACTCATGTATTTGCGAAAGCAGGGCCACGATCTCCGGGGTCAGCAGTTTTTGCCATTTATCACTGTAGTCAAATGATCTCATTTTAACAACCTCATTTTTGTTTCATCATACTCATTAGCGAGTATTATGATGTAATTAAATATTAATGCCCAACATACTCATTGTCAACGTCAACTACATCAAATTCACAAAAATGATGCAATTGACGTTATTAATGATGCATTTGGAGGTTGGTTATACGGGAGACGTAGTCTCCCGTGAACCCGCTATTTATCTTTCCATGTCTTTGCTTATGCGTTTCTCCGCTCTCGGCGCATTTCTGACAAGCTCTTCATTCTCCCTAAGCATTGCAAGGATCGACTTCTTCGCCTGTTTGCGGATCGGCTCGAGATTTTGCTTCTTCGTCTCGGGATTCCGCAATGTGTCAGTTATCTTCCGTGTGATGCTTGTCATCGCGTTTCTGATCCTCTTAGCAACCGCATCAAGAACCTTTCCTGCAAAAGCTTTCTCTTTCTTCGGATAATGCTTTGTTTTGTCATCCAGTATGTCCCGGACTTTCTCCACTTGGTGAAGATCTTCCCTCATCGTCTCGACCTGGACAACCTTTGTCACAACATCGACAGCCTTGTCATAAGCTGCTTCCGCAACTTCATCCACAAGAGCCTCGATATCATCTACCTTAATCGTAAGTTCCTCCAATTGTGATTGAACTTTGCTCAGTTCGTTCTCTTTTTGTGCAAGGAGCTCCTTTTGTTTTTGAATAATATAATCATTCTTCTCCAGATATTTCCTGTTTCCAAACTCAGGTTCTTCATCAAGATGTAAGCCGTGCTTTTTGCAAATATCGAAAAGCATCACCCGACATGTAGCGTCAAATGATATCTTCCGGTTATTGTTTTTGCTCATCTTCTTATCGGGATTTGGGAGATCAAACCCGAGAGCTTCAAGCGCTTTTTCCTGTTGTGGCATCACTTCACCATATTGATTCTTGCAGTCGAATACATGGCGTTCGTGAATATGAGGTGTTGCTTCGTCAAGGTGAAGTGACCAGTCCAAGATGTGAATGTTCTCACCGAATCGGCGATCAAATTCACCGAAGAATTCCTCCGCGATCTGTGCAAGGACCTCGGGAGACACCGAGTTCTCCATCGTGCCGATCTGCAATATTGATTCTTCCGGACAAGTTCTTTTATCCAGTCTCAGATCTTCGGGTGTGCGATCACGTTCCGAATGACCGGTCTTCTTATTCCTTTCGTGCTGACCATCACAGTAATCACTGTACTGCTCAAAGTAAAATGCCGCCTCGACTTCATCAAAGGATAAACTCGTCTTTTCTTTGTTTTCGTCGAGAAGCGGATTGTGATATCCTTGAACATAATCCCAGTACACGTTACCGAGAGCACGGTCTTTGTCTATGTGATCTGCCATCTCGAGATCGAATTTTCTGTCGTTATGCTTCGGACTATAAGTTCCGTCTTTGCCTGTTCTTCCATTATGTCTTGTTAGTTTTGTCATGAATAATCCCCCTTTCGGTTTCGTTCTATCTTTGATCCTGCCTTGAAAACTTGTTTTCATCGGCAGGTAATAACCCAGTATGAAGTGACGATGCTCATCACTTTACTGGGCGGGGAGATCGCCCTCGACCCCATGCAGGCGTATTCACCCTGCACTAGAAGAAGAGGCAACCTCTTCGCTCCGAGATCGACACCGTGACTATAAGTGCCCGGAGCCGACATATATATTTGCGTGACGATGGTGACGGTTGTGACGGTCATTTAGAGACCGCACCCCACTCCCAAATCTATCGTCACTATCGACACGACCGTCACGGATTCCATGGATCATAGACGACTCTGATCCTCCTTCCATCGTGAGTGCGCATCGATTTATATTCGACGTTGTATTCCTGTGCCAGTCTCCCCAGATTGACATTCAGATGCATCGTAAGTTTGTTAGGTGCCATATCGAGGTCCAACAACTTGACGAACTCTGATGGGGAGCCCTCCCAGCAAAAGAACTTGTTGGTGAATGCAGCAACCTTTTCCAATATCGGATCTGCAGGCAGTGTAATCTCTTCCGCTTCTGCCTTTGTTATTTCCCAGATCAGTGTTTCCGCATTTCTGTTCAGATACAGTTTCTGATCTATTTGATCCCTTCCCGAGATCTCGAGGATCGCTTCACTTCCTACTCTCTTATCCTTGTGAAGAATGAAAGCTCCGTCTGCTGCGCCATGTATAGCGGTAGTACCGGAAATCATCTCGAAATGATCGTCGGATTGTTGCTTTCTTGTGTGATGTACGATCAGTAAACTGATACCGGTAAAGTCGGTGAATGCTTTGAGCTTTCCAATGGTTTCGTAATCATTGGCGTAACTATATTTGTCGTTGCCCTGCTCCTTAACCTTTTGCAGAGTATCGATGATTATGAGAGATGTATCGGGATGATCATCTCTGAAGGATTCCATCTGATTGATCAGATTCCCTTCAAGAGTGTCGGACCTTGTCGCCAGATAGAGATCATCGGAACACTCCGTTCCGAACATACGAAAGAGACGCTCCTGAAGTCTTCTCAGGTCGTCTTCAAGTGCCAGATATAATACTGTTCCTTTATGAACATGATATCCCCACATGTCCGTTCCGGTTGCAACATGATATGCGATCTGCATCATAAGAAAACTCTTACCGAGCTTCGGTGCACCCGCAAAGATATACGTTCCCGGAAGGATCAGTCCGTCAATGATCGGTGGTCTTTTCTGAAAGGATTGATCATACAGTTCGGTCATTGATACCGTCTGTAGGTTTTTGTCATCAATCGGATTATAAATTGATGTGATATTACTTATTTCGTCTGTGATAATTCTGTCTAATTGATTTTCCATTATTACCTCCTCGTGTTTATTGATTCATCAGCGCCAGCAATTCTTTGACCGTTGTGTGGATCTCATAAATTGCCTCGCTGTCTCCGTTTTCTGTTCTTCTCATGAGTTCTTCCAGAGCCATCGCCAACCTGTCGGATCTATATCTTCCGGCTACGATTTGTATCTCCTGCCCGGTGACGGCTGATCTGTAGTACTCACCCTTGGGGATTCCTGCGATCTTAATCCTGGCCTCAACGATTCTTTTCTCCTCATCGCTGAGCCAGAATGCGATCGTGTTATGTCTTCTTCTAGCTTCTCTTTTGCATGGCATCTTTATCACCTTTACTTACCTTTCCTAATGTATTTGCGATCTTCTGTTGTGCGTCCATTGACTGATGGCAATATGTCTCAATAGTGGTAGTTACCCGACCGTGTCCAAGTCTTTTTGCGATCGCCTGTGCGCTGAATCCGAGTTCCACAAGCATTGATGCATGTGAGTGTCGTAGGCAGTGGATCGTGATTCTTTTTACTCCGCTACTCTTGATACCTCTTTGCATCTCCTTCTCAAAGAAACTTTTTGTCTTTTCTGCAAAGAGCCTCGTCTCCGGCTTTGCTTTGTAGATGTGTGAGATATACTCATCAATAACTTCCGCTAAGTCCTCGTGAATAGTGATCACGCGTACGGAGCTTTCAGTCTTAGGAGTGGAGATAATATCCTTTCCGTTGAGTCGCGTATACGATTCATCTATACGGATCGTCAGAGCTTCGAGATCGATATCCTCCACCTTTAGAGCAAGTAATTCACCGATACGCATCCCCGTCCAGAACAGGATCTGGAATGCGACCCATGCTTCATACTTATCACTTACTTCATCAATGAAGGATTGGAATTCTTCGAGAGTCCAAAATGGTCTTTCGTCTGCACGCGACTTTCCCATACTCCCCGCCCTTTTACAGGGATTTGTCTTCAGATCGTAGTAACTAACGGCATAGTTAAGGATGGCGGACAACTGATTGTTGATCGTCTTAAGATATGTTGCTTTAAATCCCTTTTCCATCATCTCGACCTGCCACTTACGAATCGTAGCTGCGGTGATTTGATTAAGGGGCATATTGCCGAAGTACGGTAAGAGCTTATCGGTTACGACATACTCCTTGTTCGTCATCGTTGTTTCCTTAAGACGTCTTCCCATATCCGCCTTGTAGATCTCCCAGAAATCCTTAAAGAGCATCCCGGGATCGGCAGCTTGCTGAAGTAGAAAGCGGTTTAACCATTCTTCCGCCTCCTTCTTTGTCTTAAAGCCTTTTCGGGATGTCTTCTTGATAGTTCCTGTCCAGTCCTTATAACGGAATTGAATATGCCAGGTGCCGTTGGGATCTCTCTTGGCACTATTTGCCATTAAGCGATCACCTCCTCGCTGTGAGAACCGCCGAAGTACCTCTCGTCAAAGTAGTCCTTAGACACTTTACCTTCGACTACCAGGTATCCTTTCTCCTTGAGCTCCCGGTTAAGTTGCTTCACGATTCCGTAGGCAGTAGTACGACCTACGCCGACCATAAATGCAACTTCGTTTGCTGTGTAGTACAGTTTCTTGTTCATTTTTCTACCTCGCTTTCTTTCAGATTGTTGCGTATCATTTGATACGCTTGTGATGATAACGTATCTTTTGATACGTGTCAATAGTATTTCTTGAAAACTCGTATCTTTTGGTATAGAATGGCATCAATTGATACGTTTATAAGGAGATAAGCCTATGACAACGGGAGAAAATATCCGTCGTATTCGTAAACAAAGGGGCCTGACTCTCAAGCAGCTAGGAGATGCTGTAGGAGTGAGCGAAGCATATATACGTGCATATGAAGCTGGAAGGAGAAATCCGAAGCAGCAGTCTCTGGAAGCTTTAGCTGCTGCACTTCATGTAAATGTTGAGGTGTTAACGGGAGCCGACTTCGATGGCATTAAAGCCATGCACCGACTCTTTCAGGTATTCCGCCAATATAGTGGTGAGATGATTACATATAAAGATGAAGATGGTAATGAGCGTGTTGCCGTAGGATTCGGAACACTTTCCCTTATGTCATCCTGGTATGAAAGATATGAAGAATATCAGAATACAATCAAAAAGTGTAAGAAGATAAAGAATGTAACGGAACGCGCCAATGCACTACTCGAAGCAGAAGCGGCATTCGATACATGGATGGATACATACCCCGAATGCGAAAAGGATCCCGAGAAACTCGAGATCCAGAAAATGCATGATCAGTTTATGGATAAGATGGGACTCAATCCCAAAGATCCGGAATAAAACACGCAAGAATAAAAATCTGTACCCAAAATGTACCCAAAAGGGTATAATAAAACCCCAAAAGCGTTGATATCAAAGCGTTTCCGGGGTTGTAATATTTATTCAAACTCTATCGTAGCCGGAGGCTTACCCGTGCAATCATAAAGCACGCGGTTAATTCCCTTAACTTCGTTTACAATACGGCTTGTTACCTTGCCAAGAACCTCCCATGGAAGTTCAGCTGACTCTGCAGTCATAAAATCAGTTGTCGTAACAGCTCGAAGAACAACTGCGTAGTCGTATGTTCTCTCGTCTCCCATGCAACCAACGGAACGCATGTTAGTAAGAGCAGCAAAGTATTGGTTGATTGACTTTTCTACACCAGCTTTAGCGATTTCTTCACGGAAAATGGCATCAGCATCTTGAACGAGGCGAACCTTCTCAGCAGTAATTTCGCCAATTATTCGAACCGCAAGTCCTGGACCTGGGAAAGGCTGACGGAAAACAAGCTTTTCTGGAATACCTAGCTCGAGTCCGGCTTTACGAACTTCGTCCTTAAATAGAAGACGAAGTGGCTCTATTATCTCCTTGAAGTCAACAGCATCAGGAAGTCCGCCAACATTGTGGTGTGACTTAATTACAGCGCTTTTGCCAAGACCGCTCTCAATAACATCAGGATAAATCGTGCCTTGTACAAGGTAGTCGACGGCGCCAATTTTATGCGCTTCCTCCTCGAAAACTCGAATGAACTCTTCGCCGATAATTCTACGTTTCTGCTCAGGCTCGATTGCGCCGGCAAGTTTGGAGTAAAAGCGCTCTTGCGCATTGACTCGGATGAAATTCAAATCATAAGAACCGTTAGGACCGAAAACTTCTTCGACCTCGTCACCCTCGTTTTTGCGAAGAAGACCATGATCTACAAATACACATGTGAGTTGTTTGCCAACGGCTTTCGAAAGAAGAACTGCAGCAACCGAAGAATCGACACCGCCAGAAAGCGCGCACAAAACGCGACCTGTTCCTACCTTGGCACGAATTGCCTCGATGCTAGTCTCAACGAAGGAGGCCATTTGCCAGTCACACTTGCATCCGCAAATCTTCTTCAGGAAATTTTCGAGCATTAGTGTACCCTGCTGTGTATGAACAACCTCAGGGTGAAATTGCACGCAATAAAGCTTCTTTTCGTCATTCTGAGCTGCAGCTACTGGGCAAACGTCCGTATGTGCAGTAATCCTGAAGCCCTCAGCCGCCTTGCTTATGTAGTCCGTGTGACTCATCCAGCAAATCGTCTTGTTAGTTACCCCTTCGAAAAACTCAATCCCGTTATCAACACAAACTTCGGTCTTGCCATACTCTCGAACAGGCGCCGAAGACACCTCGCCGCCAAGCGTAATCATCATCAATTGAGCGCCATAGCAAATACCGAGAACAGGGATTCCCAACTCAAACACCCTTGGATCACACTTTGGAGCATCCTTGCCGTATGCGCTAGATGGGCCACCGGTGAAGATGATTCCTTTTGCGCCATAGGCCTTGATTTCCTCAATGCTCATGTTGTTGGAATGGACCTCACAATAGACATTGCACTCGCGCACTCGGCGTGCAATCAGTTGATTGTATTGTCCGCCAAAATCCATTACCAAAATCTTCTCGTTTTGCATTATCAAAGCCCCCAATCGCTATCCGCGATGAATATTACGCATCAGTAGTACTACTTATGTCTGATTTCACCAGTTAATCATTTCAACTACTTCATCAATCTCATCTTCACTAATCATGCCATTATCTAAAGCATATTGAAGAGCTGAAATAATCTGATCCTCTGTTGGCCGATAATTACTACTATTTAACGGAAGCGCATCACCGAACATTGATGTAATATACTCCCATTCTCCATCTTGTTGATATGCGTAGATTATTGCTTGACGCGTCACATCTTCGGTATTCTGACACCCCGCAATTAACAAGTTAGAAAACACCTCATTTGCCGATGTTGAATCATAGTCATTTACCATGTGAGCAAAACTTGCTGCATAGAAAGGATTTACAACTGAATCATCCGACATCAACGTCTCCAGTGTTGGTGCAAAATCAGGAGAAGAATATGTGATATTAATCATAAACCCTTCACTATATTCTGAGACGCTATCTATCGAATACTCGACATCCTCGAAAACTACTTGGTACATAGTATCGTATAGACCCTGATTTACTAAGTACTCCTCGTAACCATCAGTGTAGCCCATTGCATTCGCAATATCACCAGTCGAGAGATATTCCATGAAAAGCTCAAACGACGATATCGGACTACTAAACACTACATCGGAAATGGCATCTGAGTATAACTGCTTGTAAAGTGCTCCCGTATCAGCCACGAGCCACGTGTTGCTGACTACTTCAACGAGTGACAAAGAAATTGACTTGTTAATTCTATCTTCACTATTCTCTATAGCGTCAATTAGCTCTTCGAATTCATAGCCAATTTCAAGAGAATTAGCAATGGAATCAACATCAACGATAAAATAAGAAACCGTTACTTCGGCTCTACCATTATACTGATCAACTTCAAGATCCCCAATCGAATATGTAAAAGTCTCCATCATTACGTCGAAAAGCTCGCTCTCTTTATCACTTAGTACACTACAGGAGAAAGGCTCACCGTCTGTAGCGCAAAGTGAAGCGATTGTGTCTAGGTCCCTTGCAGATACTGCCTCTAGTAATTCTTCTGCTGTTGTCAAGATTTCTTCATCACTATATCTCGAACCTTCAGTGACAGTAACCTCTTTGATGCATCCGCTAATCGCAAACGCGAATGATAAAACCAGCACAAGTGAACTTAATTTGATTAAAATCTTTCTCATTTTCTATCCCTTTCCTACTCCAAAAACCTTTTCTATTATTTATCTATATATTATTTCTTCTCTCTTAGGTCCAGTTGAAACGATAGCGATCTTTACGCCAAGTTCCTTTTCGATAAAGAGGACATAATCCTGAGCCTCCTTAGGGAGCTTGTCAAATTCTGTGATTCCACGAATATCGCTCTTCCAGCCAGGCATCTTGATTAGAACCGGCTTAGCACTATCAAGCTTCGTTGGATTTGGGAAGTCCTTTGTTACAACGCCGTCAATATCATAACCTACACATACTGGAATCTCGTCGAGGTATCCAAGACAATCGATTGCTGTGAGAGCAACCTCAGTAGCACCTTGAACGCGGCAGCCATAACGAGAAGCAACTGCATCGAACCAACCCATTCTTCTAGGACGGCCCGTAGTCGCACCATACTCGCCTGCATCTCCGCCACGCTTACGAAGCTCTTCCGCCTCGTCGCCAAAAATCTCACTTGTGAAAGCTCCTGCACCAACCGCTGATGAGTAAGCCTTAACAACTGTTACAACATCTTTAATCTCGTATGGAGGAATTCCAGCTCCGACAGCACCATATCCAGCTAATGTCGAAGACGAAGTAACCATTGGATAGATTCCCATATCAGGGTCCTTCATTGAACCCAACTGGCCTTCGAGAAGAATTCTCTTGCCGGCCTTAATAGCATCGTATAAGAAGGTCTGCGTATCTGCGACAAAAGGCTTAACAATCTGCGCATATTCCTTAACCTCTTCGAAAAGCTCGTCTACATCGATCGGAGCCTTCTTGTATAAATGAACAATCAACGCGTTCTTAATTTCTAGTACGCGCACAAGCTTCTCGCGAAGTGCCTTCTCATCAAAAAGCTCGCTAACCTGAAATCCAATCTTTGCATACTTGTCCGAATAGAAAGGAGCAATACCAGACTTAGTTGAACCAAACGCCTTTCCACCCAATCTTTCTTCCTCATATTGATCAAAAAGAATGTGATATGGCATTACTATCTGTGTTCTATCAGAAATCAAAATCTTAGGAGCAGGAAGGCCACGCCCGATAAGATACTCGTACTCAGCCTTAAACTTAGGGATATTCAAAGCAACTCCGTTACCAATGATATTCGTTATGTTCTTGTGACAAACACCAGATGGCATTAGATGCAAAGCGAACTTTCCATATTCGTTAATAATTGTGTGGCCTGCATTCGCACCACCCTGAAAACGAATTACTATGTCAGATTCATTAGCAAGCAGGTCCGTGATCTTACCCTTACCTTCGTCACCCCAGTTAGCACCAACGATAGCCTTAACCATATGTAGTTCCTCCCCCTTTAGCTTTGAGCTTATACATCAAACAAAATTAACCGCAAAAATTATATAAGAAAAAGAGGCAAAAGACAAACCTACTTCGTTTGTTGATTATGTTGATTTTTGCACATATTTCAGTGCTTCTTTTGCTGCTATCGTCTCAAACTCACTATCTAATGGTAATAACTTGAAGCTTTCTCCATATTTTCGAGATAAAGCCTTCTCCAAAAGCATGTCCGTAATCTTTGGATTTTTCGGAAGAAAGCTTCCGTGCGAATACGTGCAAAATACGTTCTTGTAAGTCGCGCCTTCGAAGCCATCCTGCCCATTATTTCCAGCACCCTTCACCACTTTAAAAAGCGGTTGAACACCATCTCCAAGAATCGTTCGACCACTATGATTCTCAAAACCAATAACCGTTAGCGGCTTACCGTCTTTTAGTATCCCGTCGTACTCATAGATAGTGTCCTGAATGAAGCGAACCTGTGCGCCCTTAGTGTAATAATCTAGTGCGCCAAGGCACTGTATCCGTTTATTATCATATGTCTCGTAGTATTTGCCCAGCATTTGATATCCACCACAGACGCAAAGGAACACTACCCCATCCTCAATCATTTGCTTGATAATTGGGCCCTTTTCCTTAATCAGATCATCCTTCATTATGTTTTGCTCACTATCCTGACCGCCTCCAATGAACACTAAATCGACATCCTTTTCGCTAATGCTGTCGCCAATAGAGTAGGCACGAACATTTACCTCAATTCCACGGCCCTGGGCTCTTCTAAGTAACGCCAAGACATTGCCACGATCGCCATAAAGGTTAAGCAAATCAGGATACATATGAGCAATATTAAGTACGTATTCTCCCATTCTCATTTCTCCTTCTTACTTCCAAAAATCCTTCAGCCCATACTGTTTAACAAGAATCGCTCGTAGTGCAAGCATCGACGTATAGTTTGGAAGAATGTATACGCACTTATTCGGCTCGCATGCCTCAATTGCGCGATCCAGAATCTCTTTTGCTTTCTCCATACAATCTGCTTTATCTATTCTTCCGCCTGCATAGTGAACTCTAAGCTGCATGTCCGCCCAACGTTCTCCACTGACATATATTCTCTTCGGTAAGTTATCTATCTTACTCTCAAAATCCACATCCCATATCCAAGACACATCCTTGCCATCGGCAATATTGCTGTTTAACAAGAAAAACAAGCTATCCGCATCCTTCGCATTTGCTAAAAACGACAATGATCTATCTAGGCCAGCTGGATTCTTAACTAGGAGGATACATATTTGCTTATTCCCATCCCCTACGCTGAATTTCTCCATTCTTCCGAAAGCTGCTTTTACACTAAGCGCCGCTTTACAAGCAGTATCAAAGCATTCTTTTTTGTCGTTACCTTCCTCCAAGTAAGCACTCACAGCCGCAACTGCCGCACATGAGTTGTACAAATTATGACTTCCCGGAACCTTCAAAATCATCTCATTTGCTTCGTTTATCGTCGTATCCTTAATGATATATCCGTAATCTGGATCAGAAGGACTCTTGCTTAATGAGTAGACTACCTCGAACCTTGGTGATGGTCTTCTTGCGCCACATTTAGGACAGCAAAAAGCTCCCAAATGGCTAAAACTTCTCGCTTCGTATTCATATCTTACATTACACAAAGGACAATAAACAGCATCAGGCGAAGCAGGCAAAACTCCTTTATTCTCAGGGTATGTAACATTGTTACTCTTCATGCTCGCCAATTCCATTCCAAAGAAAATGGTTCTTCCTTCTCTTCCCTTCCCAAGCGAAGCTACTAAAGAATCGTCAGCGTTTATTACCAACTTAGCGTCATTCTTATCGATGCCGTTCGAAATGCAATCTCTCGTGTACGTAAGCTCACCATATCTATCTAGCTGATCTCGAAAAAGATTACTTACTACCGACACCTTCGGTTGCAAGTCTCCCGCGATTTTCGCAAAGGCCGCCTCATCCGTCTCAAGAACGTAAACCGTCTTCGTCTTCTGTTTGCTGCCCCCTTGAGCCTTAATAATCTCGTCCCCTCCACATATAAGCGTGGTAGCTATTCCAGAAGCTAGGTTTGCTCCCGATATATTGGTCACAACATCAAAACCTATGTTGCTTAACATCTCTACAATCATGTGCGTAGTAGTCGTTTTGCCATTTGTTCCTGTTACTGTGATTATGTCTTTATCCACACTAAGCTTACGAATTATCGTAGGATTAATTTTAAGCGCAAGCTTTCCAGGTAATGTAGTTGCACCTTTACCAAAAAGTCTCAATACTTTTCGAGTTGCCTTAGCTACAAAAGATGCGAAAACCACACTAGCCATTAATTATTCTCCTCTACCATATGTCCAATTATGAGTAGTCTGTGTGAACCAACTCCTGTTGGAGTACAAGTAACCAAAGTTATCTGCCTCTCGTCTGATACATCAGGACCTATCATATCCTCAAGCTCTTCAGGCAATATAGTTAGAATCTCATCAACGACATATAAATATTCATTTCCATCAACTGTCGTAATTCTAATAGTATCACCGATTACGACTTCTCCAAGTCTATTAAACAAACTACCTTCTTGAGTCATCCTGTGCCCAAGAATCGAGCAGTTGCCAATTTGTCCTGGCAATACAGAAGACTCATAGTGTCCTGCACCATATCTCAAAGCAACAAGTGAAGACTCATCCCACAAAGGTAAATGCACTTCAACTGACTCAATATCAATTATTCCCAGATAGTTTAATACGACCTCATCGGGAAGATTGGCTTGCGCCTCCTCCATAGAAGCCTGTTGCGAAGCAATTTGATCTGAATTTCCGAAAAACTCGTATTCCTCGCCATTAACTACATTGGCATTGGCAGGAACAATATATGTAATCTCCGTTTGGCCTAAAGCAAGCTGAGATTCCACCACATTAACAGCATCCTTTGTCACTTGATTTCGAAAGTAATTCTGAATAGGGTTGATAAGCAGCAGCACCACACCTGCTACAAAAAGAAGAATAGCTAAAATGGTAAGAATTGTATTGATTGTTCTATTCTTTCTTTGTTTATTTGAGTAAACGCGTTTGACTTTCTTAACATCGTTCGAAAAATCAAGATTATCCATCGCTCCTCCCATTTGTAACACTATTATATGCCCTTCCTGTGTTATTATATGTTTACTTTTCACGCTTTGGAGGTCACCATGGATAACGAAATATGGAACAAGACTCTTACGGTTCTTTCGCATGATACTCGTGTCGATTCTGTTATCTACGATTCTATTCTCTCAAAGATGAAACTCGTCTACTTTGAAAACAACACCCTTATTCTATCATGCAGAGACGAATATTCATTAAGTCTCGTTAAAAATAAGGAGTTAAGCTCTTTAATTCGTGGTGCTGCTACTATTGTCAACAATGGCGAGTCGCCCTTCGTTAGCTTTGTTCTTGAAGGTGATGAGAATGCTGCTTTGGCTACAACTGTAGCTAGTAAGAAAGCCAGCACTACCCAGCAATCGAATTATTCCGTGCCTATTACAGGTTTATCCGATGCCTTTACCTTTGATAACTTTGTCGTTGGTGATTGCAATCGTTTTGCTCATGCTTCAGCCGTTTCTGTAGCTAATAGACCAGGTCCAATTAGTCGTAACCCTTTGTTTCTTTGGGGTAATTCAGGTCTAGGTAAAACGCACCTTATGCAGGCAATCGGGAATAGCGTTCAAAAGAACCTTCATAAGACTGTTTTGTATGCTTCTTGCGAGAATTTTACAGATAATTTTGTTAATAGCCTTCGCGAAAAGAATATTGCCTCGTTCCGCAACAAGTACCGTAATGTAGATGTTTTATTGATTGATGATATTCAATATTTAATTGGCAAGGCAGAGACACAAATCGAGTTTTTTAATACATTTGAAGCCCTAATTAGTGCAGGAAAGCAAATTGTAATTACCTGTGATAAGGCTCCTAAGAACCTTACAGAGCTTGAAGAAAGGCTTACCTCCAGATTCCAGAGTGGAATGACTATGGACATCCAGCCTCCTGATTTTGAAACTCGAAAAGCAATTATTCAAAGTAAGCTTAAGAATGACGTCATCTCATTATCAGATGATATCGTTAATTACATGTGTGAGAACGTTACTTCTAATGTTCGTGAGCTAAATGGTGCCTATAATGTCATTTCCTCTTTCTATGCTTTATCAAATGGTGATATCACATTGGAAACAGCACAAACGGTTCTTACTTCATTTATCTCTCCTAACAAGAAACGTATTCTTACTACTGAGATCATTACAAATGCTGTATCTCAATACTATGACATCTCTCCTGATAAAATGAAATCAAAGGTTAGGAGTTCTGAGATTCTTATTCCTAGAAGTGTTGCTATGTACATTTGTCGTGATTTACTTGGTATGCAATTAGCTAAAATTGGAGCTTTTTTTGGTGGTAGAAATCACACTACAGTTCTTAATGCTTGTAGCAGAATAGAATCTTCTCCAAGTATTATGAAAGAGATAGAAGAAATCAAAGCTAAGCTTCAAGAATGATTTATGAACATTTTTTGTTCATTTGTTGTTATTTTTCTGTTATTTCGACGTCATTAGAATGTTTATAAAAAATGCGTTTTAGTAAATATCAAGATATCAACACATACTAACAATGAAATAACAATTAATTAACACTGTTACATTCAACAAAATAAGGCGTTTCAGATACTTATACACAATACCAACACACTATATAATAACAACTACTAATATATAGAAATACTCATAATTGGCGCTTTGTGTGTTTCTTTTTGAGCGCTTATAAAGTATAATATTAAAGTATTTTTGAAAGGAAGACTAAGACTATGAGATTTGTATGTAATAAGGATAACCTTGAATCTGCTATTTCAATTGTTCAGAAGGCAGTTAAGACTAATTCTACTCTTCCTATTCTTGATGGGATTCATATTCAGGCTGAAGGACAATCAGTTAAGCTTACTGGTTATGATCTAGAAACAGGCATTGAAGCGGATGTTGCTTCTGATGTTTCTGATAATGGCGCTGTTGTTGTTAGTTCCAGAATTTTTGGAGAGATTATTAAGAATCTTCCTGAGAATACAGTTGAGATTAAGTCTGATGACAGAAACTTTATTTCAATTGTAAGTGGTAGTGCTAGCTATAACATCAAGGGTAATAATGCTAACGAATATCCAAAGATTCCAATAATTGAGAATTCTTCGAAAGTTATTTTATCCCAAGCTATCCTTAAGAAGATGATAACAAAGACTATTTTTGCTGTTTCTAAGGACGATACAAGACAATCTCTTACAGGCTGTTGTCTTGAGAGCGATGGATCTACGATTACTATGGTAGCAATTGACGGTTTCCGTATGGCTCTTAGAAGAGAATATATTGGAAATGACTTCCCTGTCATGAATTTTATTATTCCTGGTAAGGCATTGAATGAGTCTGCTAAGATCTTTGATGGCAAGTCTGAGGATGAGGAAGTAATTATTTATTCATCTGCGAACCATTTATTATTTGATATTGGAAATGTTCGTGTTGTATCTAGACTTCTTCAAGGTCCATTCGTTGCTTATAATTCAATCATTCAGAAGAATCCTCAGTCTGTTATGACTGTTAATCGTAAGGCTTTACTTGACGCTATCGAGAGAGCTGCTTTGATTATTCTAAGTGATGAGAGAAGATGTCCTGTTCAGCTTTCAATGCCAAATTCTTCAACGCTTCTTATTACAGCCGATACTGATGCTGGTACGTTGAAGGAAGATATCGATGTAAGTATTGAAGGTGATACAATTGATATTGATTTCAATGCTAGATATTTGATAGATGCTTTGAAGAATATTGATGATGAGAATATTCGTTTAGAATTCAATGGTTCACAGGGCCCTTGTATTATTGTTCCTTGTGATGGAAATGATTTTGTATACCTTGTATTGCCTATCAGAAGATGATTGGCTATTAATTCGAAATGATTATTAAGCATTTGTCTTTAACTAATTTCAGAAACTACGGGAGGCTCGATATCGATTTTGGGCCTTCCGTTAATATTATTTATGGAGATAATGCTCAAGGTAAGACTAATATTATTGAGGCTATTAGCGTTGCTTCTTGCCTTTCTTCTCACAGAACTGTCAAGGATAAAGAGATGGTTGCTTTTGGGAGTTCCGGATATGAGATTTCTATGCAGTGTGAGAACGAGTATGATAATTCATTTGCGGACTTTTATGTTGGTTATTTTGTTCCTGAGGGTAATGAAAGTTCTTCAAATCATGCTAAGAGAGTTCTTAAGCAAGATGGGTTCATTATTCCCAAGTTATCCGAATATGTAGGCGTTTGTAACACTGTTATTTTCGCTCCAGAGGACCTAAATCTTGTTAAAGGTGCTCCTGCTGTAAGGCGAAGGTACCTAAATCTGCTAATTAGTAAGGTTTCCCCTTCATATATCAATTTGCTTAATCAATGTAGGCGACTTATTGATCAGAAAAATCTATGCCTAAAGAGTTCTGATGCCGCTTCTGGTCAGCCTGATGCTCTAGATTTCTGGGATTATCCTCTTTCTCAAGTTTCTGCTGAGATCGTTATTAAGCGTTACCTGTTTACTTGTATGCTTTCAAAGAAAGCTAGAGATAGTCATTTATCTATTTCGCAAGGACTTGAAGAGCTTTCTGTCCGATATACCACCATATCGGGCTGTATTGACCTTATAGAGGACTTTCTAGAAGAACGTGATATGTTCGACGTTTTTATTGCTAGAGAGCTTTCTGTGGCCTTGTACGCGGAATTAAGGGGTATCCTCGGTAATTATATCTATTCTAAGCTCGTTTCATCGCGACGTTATGACTTAGAAAGGGGTTCTTCTACTAGTGGCGTTCAGAAAGATGATCTAGAGATCCTCCTTAACGGCCTACCAATGAAGCAATACTCTTCTCAAGGCCAGCAACGCTCAGCTGCTCTTTCACTTAAGCTTTCTGAATTGCAAATAGTGCGTGATTGCGTTGCTTCATATCCAATTCTCTTATTGGATGACGTTTTCTCCGAATTGGATGTTAATAGACGAGTAAGCCTTATCTCTGGAATGGTCGATGCACAAATTTTTATAACTTGTACGGATCGCTCATATATCGAAAAGGAACTCGACGCATTACTTTCTTCTACTGTTAAGTCTAACTTCTACCATGTGAAAGATGGTAATGTTGAAGTTTCATAACCCTTAATAAGCATATTATGTTATAATATATATGTGCTGGAGGGTTTTATGTACATTCATATTGGTGGCGAAGTAACTATTCCTAGTCATACTATCTCTTTAATTGTAAATCTGGAGACAGTACTTCCATCGCAGACACATATTTCTGATTTTATTAGAGCTGAAGATGAAGTTAATCGTCTGGAGTATCTTTCTGGTGATCTTCCTAAGTCTTTGGTTATTACTGAGCGAAGAACGTATGTGTCCCCTATTTCGGTATCAACACTATTAAGGCGAATTTCTTTGTTTTTGCCTGAATTTGGTTGAGTTTCGCCTTTGTAACATTGTTACAAATCATGCAAAATAAGCCTTATTAGCTTATTTGCATTATGAGGAGTCAAAAATGATAGAAAATGAGAAATCTATGAATTCAAATGGTGAGGTAGACATTTATTACCAACCAGTTGAGGTTAATGATGATGAATTACGCAACATGGCTGAGAATCCTAGGGCACTAACAGAGGACTTTAAGGAGGAGCAGCTATCAGACATTGAAGATATTTATGCCGGTCAGGATGAGTTTGATACATCAAACAATAGCGACTATGACGAGAATGATATTCAGGTTCTAGAAGGTTTAGAAGCTGTTCGTAAACGTCCTGGAATGTATATTGGTGATACTACCCCTAGAGGACTACATCACCTAGTATATGAAATTGTTGCCAATTCAGTAGATGAAGCTTTGGCAGGCAGATGTGATACTATTGATGTTTCGCTTAACAAAGACGGTTCAGTTACAGTTGTAGACAATGGATCTGGTATTCCTGTTGGTAATCACCCTAAGCTAAACATACCTACAGTAGAGGTTGTTCATACGGTTCTTCATGCTGGCGGAAAGTTTGGTGGTGGAGCTTATAGTGTTTCTGGTGGATTACATGGAGTAGGTGCTTCTGTAGTTAACGCCTTATCGTCCAAAATGGTAGTTGATGTTTGTCGTGATGGAAATATATATGAGCTTGAGTTTTCAAAGGGACAAACTGTAGTTCCTCTTCATATTGTCGGTCAATGTAATCATAATAGTACAGGAACAACGACTACTTTCTTCCCTGATAGTGAAATTTTTCCTGATGTAACGTTCGATTTTGATTCAATGATCACAAGATATAGAGAAATGGCTTTCCTAAATAAAGAGGTAACGATTAACCTTACTGATAATCGTCCTGAGGAGCCATTATATAAGCATCTTCATTATGATGGAGGCATTATTTCTTTTGTAGAGTACTTGAATAAACATAAAGAAGCAGTCACTTCTAATCCAATTTACTTTGCTACGCGTTCCGGCGATTGCTTTGTCGAGATTGCAATGCAATATAATGATTCTTATCAGGAGACGGTATATAGTTATGCAAATAATATTGCAACAGCTGAAGGAGGCACGCACTTAACTGGTTTCCGTGCAGCTTTGACTCGTGTCATTAATGATTATGCTCGAAAATATAAGTATCTCAAGGATAACGATGCTAAGCTTCAAGGAGAAGATACTCGTGAAGGCCTTGCTGCTATTATCTCAGTTAAGCTTCCTGAGCCTCAATTTGAAGGCCAGACTAAGTCTAAGCTAGGTAACGCTGAGGTAAGACCACTTGTTGAAGGTGCAGTTGGCGATAAGCTGATGATATTCCTCGAGGAGCATCCGGATGAGGCCAAGCTTATATTAGATAAGTGTTTGTCAGCGTCTAGAGCTCGCGATGCTGCTAAGAAAGCAAGAGAATTAACAAGACGTAAGACTGTATTCGAGAGCAATTCGCTCCCAGGCAAACTTGCTGATTGCCAGTCTAACGAACCCGAGTTCTGCGAGATATTTATAGTTGAGGGTGATTCCGCTGGTGGATCTGCAAAACAGGGTAGAGAGCGTAAATTTCAGGCTATTCTTCCTTTGTGGGGAAAGATGCTAAATGTCGAGAAGGCTAGAATTGATAAAGTATATACTAATGAAAAGCTTCAGCCTGTAGTAATGGCACTTGGTGCCGGTATTGGTGATGAGTTTGATGTTTCCAAGCTTAGATACCATAAAACTATTATTATGGCTGATGCCGATGTTGATGGATCTCATATTAGAACGTTGCTTCTTACTTTCTTTTTCCGCTATTTGAGAGAATTAGTTGAAGGTGGCTACATATATATCGCATGTCCGCCTTTATTTAAAGTCTACAAGGGTGAGGAAGCATATTACGCATATGATGATAAGGAAGTTGAAGCTATTAAAGAGAAGATGGGATGGGCAAATCCTTCAATTCAGAGATATAAGGGCCTTGGAGAGATGAGTTCCGAGCAACTATGGGATACTACAATGAATCCTTCGACTAGAAAGTTGCTTAAGGTAACTATAGATGATGCGCAAGCAGCCGATGAGACATTTACTCTTCTAATGGGAGATCAAGTTGAACCTCGCAAGGCTTTCATTCAAACCAATGCAAAGCTTGCAAACATTGATACATAATCGATTTGATTAGTATTTCAACAAGAGAGATGGGGCCACATGCTTCGTCTCTCTTTTTTGTTCCACGTGGAACAGCTGTGAGATGCAACGCTAATTAGTGTGAAAGCTTTCAATTAGATATTGATAATTGCAGTTATTAGAATCAATTTTAAAATAATAGCTTAACTTCTGAAATGAAGTGTAGGCGACGAATATACATGTGATGACTGTCCCTTTATTCATCCCGTATTACTCATAGTGATCTTTGAGAGGCTGTTCCACGTGGAACAATTCAATATGTAAACTTAATGAAACAATAGAGTTGATTAGAAATGATATAGTGTATATGTAAAATAAGAGTAAATGAGGAGAAAGTGTATGGCTTCAGTAATTTCTATCGTAAATCAGAAGGGCGGAGTTGGAAAGACAACCACAACGGTCAATCTGTCTGCTTATCTAGGCGTTAAGCACAAGAAAGTGCTGCTTATTGACCTTGATCCTCAAGGCAATGCAACAAGTGGTGTTGGTGTCGATAAAGGGAATCTAGAAAATACTGTGTATGATGTTATGGTAAATGATACGCCAATAAGTCAAGCGATTGTGGCTACTTCAGCAAAGAACGTATCAATATGCCCAACAAACATCAATCTTGCTGGAGCTGAAGTCGAGCTAGTATCTGCAATGTCAAGAGAGCAGATTCTTAAGAACGCTATCAGTGAAGTATCCGATAAGTATGATTACATAATTATTGATTGCCCTCCATCATTAGGAATTCTGACAATAAATGCACTTACTGCCTCTGACGGGGTAGTAGTACCAATTCAAGGGGAATATTACGCACTTGAAGGTCTCACACAATTAATAGATACAATAAACATAGTAAAGAAGAAGCTAAATCCTTCGCTTGGTATTATTGGAGTAGTACTTACAATGTATGACAATAGAACTCAGCTTACTAGACAGGTAAGAGAAGAAGTAGAGAAGTTCTTTGGAGAGAAAGTCTTCAAAACATACATTCCAAGAAATGTAAGACTAGCTGAAGCGCCAAGTCACGGGCAAGCAATATCGCACTATGATCCAAGCTCAAAGGGCGCTAAAGCATATGATATGTTAGCAGCAGAACTAATTAAAAGAACTAAAAAAATATAGATGAACATCTATATATGAGAGGAGTAAACATGGCAACTTCAAGCAAAGGATTAGGAAAAGGTCTAGGTGCGTTACTATCTACAGAAGGTATTCCAGAGGATGCAAAAGACTCTGTTGTTGAACTAAAAATTAATGACATATCACCCAATAACGGTCAGCCGCGTAAGCTATTTAATGATGAGGCTTTACACGAGTTAGCAGCATCAATAAAGGAGAATGGAGTAATCCAGCCAATCATCGTACAGAAGAAGGGAACAGGCTATAGAATCGTTGCTGGCGAGCGCAGATGGCGTGCCTCAAGACTTGCAGGACATAGCATTATTCCAGCAATAGTACGAGATTTGACTGATCAGCAAACATTAGAACAGGCCTTAATCGAAAATCTGCAAAGAGAAGATCTAAACCCTCTTGAAGAAGCTTATGCTATGAGTAATCTCCTGAAGTCTCATAATATGTCTCAAGAACAGTTGGCTAAGAAACTAGGTAAACCAAGAGCTACTATTGCCAACACAATTAGATTGATTAACATCGATGAATCGTTGCAGGACTTTATTCGAAATGGAGACTTATCTGCTGGTCACGCGAAGGCGCTTTTGTCCCTAAAGGATTCTGAAGATCAGCGAAAAGCAGCTGACGTTATCATTGCAAAGGATATGACAGTCAGACAAGCAGAAGAATACGTAAGAAGGCTACTATGGGCGTTGGAGAATCAAGACAAGTCAAGCGTAGAAGAAAAAGAAATAGATCCAGCAATTAAGTTGAGCACAAAGCAAGTTGAAATTAGGTTAAAGAAGCACTTTGGTTCACGAGTAAAGTTGAAGCTTGCTGATTCTACTACGGGAAAAGGCAAAATAGTGATTGACTACAAGAACTATGAGGATTTAGACAGACTACTAAAGCTAATGGAAGAATAAGAATATTAATAATAATAAGCAGAGCAGAAATACAACCAAAAAGATTGACATCAAACCCATTTTTAAGTATTATAACAAAGCACAAATGGAGAGATGGTCGAGTTGGTTGAAGGCACCAGTCTTGAAAACTGGCGAAGGTTTGCGCTTTCCGTGGGTTCGAATCCCACTCTCTCCGCCATATACCACTTTAGTGGTTTAACAAATTCGGCATTAGGAGAAGTACCCAAGAGGCCGAAGGGGAGGCTTTGCTAAAGCTTTAGGCGGGGCAACCTGCGCGAGGGTTCGACTCCCTCCTTCTCCGCCATACCCCGTAGACTTTGAGTTTACGGGTTTTTTATTGCAAGAATTCAACGCATGTATTCATTTCTTGAGAATAGTGATAACGTAGTGATAACGTAGTGTTCATTATGAGCATTAATCATAAGGAGATTGCATATGAACGATCTGACAGTGGAATTCGATGCGTTGACAGCTGAGCAATACATAGAATTGTGGGAAACTGCATGGGAGAAAGGACCAACGTTGCATCAAACAACCCTTGCAATGGATCACACTCTGTTCAGGGTCTCTATATGGGACAAAGACAGAATAGTAGCAATGGCGCGAATGAACGGCGATATGGGACTAAACTACTATATCAAAGATGTTGTTGTCAGACCTGAGTACCAAGGGCAAGGAATAGGAAGAATGCTAATTAATGAGCTCTTCAGATTCATTAACGATAATGGTGTAAAAGGAACAGAAATATATGTTGAATTAAGTGCAGTCCCAGAAAAGGCAGCATTCTATGAAAAATTTGGATTTGAAGCCAATGAAGCGCAAAGGCTAAAGCTATATCATAGAGTTAATTGAAAAGGCATTTCAGTCAACTCTCATATTTCTCATATGTTGAACCAGCGACCTTCGCACCCCAAATGTTCGCCCATTTCTCGGTAAAAAAAGAGAAATATGACATCTGCTTCTCCCTACGCATCTTGGCACAGTGTGGTAAAAAGCCCCATAGAGAGGAAGGAATTCCGATAACTATCAGATATAAAGGACCAAGGAGAAGGGATTGAATTGTGTGTCCATACTCGTGAACGAGGAGAAGGTACGCCATTTCCTGTTTAGAATAGTTCTTCTTTAACTTGTCGTCGTAATAAGGATCCTTAGTTACAAAAACAAACATACCGAGAGATACGCTTGAACTGTCATTCCATTCGCTAATAACAGCGCCATGAAATAAATAATGCTTTTCGCGAAAATTCACTAAAAACACTATCAAACCTATCAGGGATTGCAGGAATCCCCAGGTCCACTGTAAAACCCAATATAGTAAGCTCTTAATTGTCAGATTGCCTCCCATATCCCAAACTCCTTTTCGATAAGACTTCAAAAACTAATTCAATTATATCAATACTAAACTTGAGTAGAGTATAATGTACCAAAAATGAGAGTCGATGACAGCATAATGAAGAAACTTTTAAGAATCCTGTTAAAAACATTCACAGTAATACTGATTTCTATTTTATCTATAGTAGCGCTGTTCTTTCTGGTGAGATTTATTGGCCAGCAGGTAAACAAGATTACGCCCGAAGGCGGAATAAATGAATCGATGTATGTGGAAATAAACGGAACGCAGCAATGGATCAGTATTTATGGACAGGATAAGAATAATCCGGTTCTATTGTATTTACACGGAGGACCTGGATCATCTTCAAGTGCATATGATTATGCTTTTACAAGACAATGGGCGGATGAATATACGGTCGTTACATGGGATCAGAGAAATTGTGGCAAAAGCTATTCAGAAGATCAGAACGATACAGAACTTACATATGATCTGATGATGAGCGACGGAGTTGAGATTACTAATTACTTAAGAGATTATCTTGGAAAAGAAAAGATTACACTTCTCGGTCACTCGTGGGGAACATACTTGGGAAGTAACCTGGTGCTGGAATACCCTGAATTATATGAATGTTATATAGGTGTCGGGCAGTTAGTAGACATGGATTTGAATGAAGAGGCGTTCAGGGAAGTAGCGATGACATGGGTGGGTAATGATACGGATGGTCTTGCTCTGATTGATCAGCTGACTATAGGTGATTACTCGCAGGATTATTATGCAGCAAGAAATCAATTGATGCAGATGTATGGTTACGATATGTTTGCGGATGAGACTGACTACAATATGCTTGCTGCCGAGTATTTTAATCCATACTACTCTTTGGCAGATTTCTGGAATGTTCTTAACTCAGATTGGTCTGTATATGAAGAATTCCTGAATTCAGACGAGTTCGACCGGTTCTCACTAATAGATGAGACGGAATATCAGGTACCAGTATTCTACATACTTGGGGATAGGGATTATCAGACGAATTATCTTATTGCGCAGGATTACTTTGCGACAATAGATGCTCCTTACCAAGATATATTCATTATGGAAGATACAAGACATGGCTTGTTGGAGACAAAGTCAGATGAGTTTTCAGAGATTCTTCACAGAATTGCTCAATTGTGACAATCTTCGAGAATATGGCAAATTCATAAATCCCTGCAAGACTGAAGTTTGCGGGGATTCTTATTCACAGAATAAAAAAGAATTGAATGGAAGTAGAGAAAACATGGTTGGGATCTCGAAAAAAGGGCAAGAAAGTGATTTGTAATAATCTTGTAATAAAAGGAATTAGAGAGAGAAAAAGAACCAGATTAAGAAAAAATGAGAGAAACTAGCTAAATACTAGTCGATAAACAGTGCAAAAAACGTATCGCGCTGGGAAAACTCAAAAAAGCAATCTAAATGTCAAAACACTATATCTAGTAACAAAAGGTTGACTTAACCACTATATATAGTTAAAATTGAAGAACATTAAGCAAGGCGGTGAGAGAAGACTATGATAATTGGAGGTTTACAGAAGTTAACGCTGCTAGACTTCCCCGGATACGTAGCTTGTACTGTTTTTACAGAAGGATGCAACTTCAGATGTCCATTTTGTCACAACGCTTTGCTGGTTGTAGAGGAGAAGAAGGAATTTGATGACAAGATGTCGGAAGAGGACTTTTTCGAGTTTCTTGACAAGAGGAAAGGCAAGCTAGATGGAGTTTGTGTGTCGGGAGGCGAGCCTTTGGTTCAACCCGATATAAAGAACTTCATTAGGAAGATTAAGGACAAAGGATTCTTGGTTAAGGTGGACACAAACGGATCTTTTCCAGAGAGGCTAAAGGAGTTGATAGAAGATAATCTAGTCGACTTTGTAGCGATGGATATCAAGAGTAGTCCGGACAAGTATTCGGATTTGTGTGGCTTAAGCAATCCTCCAATCGAGAAAGTTAGGCAAAGTGTAGCCTTACTACTTGAGGGCAAGGTTAAGTACGAGTTCAGAACAACGGTGGTAGAAGAGCTTCACGAAGCAGGAGACTTCGAAGAGGTAGGTAATTGGATAGCAGGGGCGCCACGGTACTTCTTGCAGAAGTATGAGGAGACAGAAGAGGTTATTGGTGACAAGAGCAAGATGCACGAACCGTCACAGAAGAAGCTTGATGAGATTATGAAGGTAGTAAGGAAGTATGTACCTCAAGCTAAGATTCGTGGCGAAGAATAGGATTAGTCACACAAAAGCGGTTAGGTTTAAGGAGGAGAACACATGTACGAAGTAGTTAAGAGAGATGGTAAGAAGGTTGAATTCAATCTTGCGAAAATATCGAACGCCATCAGAAAGGCTTTTATAGCACAGGAGAAGGATTTTAACGACGACATTATTGATTTGTTGGCGTTGAAGGTTACTGCTGACTACTCTGAGAAGATTGTTAACGGGAAGGTAACCGTTGAAGATATTCAGGACTCAGTTGAGACTGTTCTACAAAGAACGGGATATGAGGATGTTGCTAAGGCATATATCCTTTATAGAAAGCAAAGAGAGAAGATTCGCTACATGAAGTCTGCAGTTCTTGATTACAAAGAGCTTGTAGATAGCTATGTCAAGATTAACGACTGGCGTGTTAAGGAAAATTCGACAGTTACATATTCTGTAGGTGGATTAATTCTAAGTAATTCAGGCGCAATTACAGCAAACTATTGGCTAACAGAAGTATATGATGACGAGGTTGCACGTGCTCACCGTGATGCAGACATGCACATTCATGATTTATCTATGTTGACAGGATATTGCGCTGGCTGGTCTTTGAAGCAACTTATTAGTGAAGGTCTTGGCGGAATTACAGGCAAGATTACTTCTTCTCCACCAAGTCACTTGGCAACGCTTTGCAACCAGATGGTTAACTTCCTCGGAATCATGCAAAACGAGTGGGCGGGTGCTCAGGCATTCTCGTCTTTCGATACATATTTGTCAGCATTTGTTAAGGCTGATAACCTAAGCTATGAGCAAGTTAAGAAGGCAATAGAGTCCTTTATCTATGGCGTTAACACTCCTAGTAGATGGGGAACGCAGGCGCCTTTCTCTAACATTACTCTTGATTGGGTGGTTCCTAAGGATTTGGCCGAACTCCCTTGTATCGTTGGTGGAAACGAGATGGATTTTAAGTATAAGGATTGCCAGAAGGAAATGGATATGGTAAACCGCGCGTTTATCGAGATCATGATTGATGGTGATGCTAATGGTAGAGGTTTCCAGTATCCAATTCCTACATACTCAATAACTAGAGATTTCGACTGGGCGGAGACAGAGAACAACAAGCTTCTTTTCGAGATGACAGCAAAGTATGGTACGCCTTACTTCTCTAATTACATTAACAGTGATATGGAGCCAAGTGATGTTCGTTCAATGTGCTGCAGACTTCGTCTTGACCTAAGAGAGCTTCGAAAGAAGTCAGGTGGATTCTTTGGAAGTGGTGAGAGCACGGGTTCTATAGGTGTTGTTACTATTAATATCCCTAGAATCGCTTATCTTGCTGACAACGAAGAAGATTTCTACAATAGACTAGACAAGCTGATGGACGTTGCTGCTCGTTCGCTTAAGATTAAGAGAACAACAATTACAAGGCTTTTGGACGAGGGCTTGTATCCATATACTAAGCACTATCTTGGAACATTCGATAATCACTTTTCAACAATTGGCTTGCTTGGAATGAATGAGGCTGGCCTGAATGCTAAGTGGCTTCGTAAGGACCTTACAAACACTGAAACTCAAGAGTTTGCGAAGAATGTCCTCAATCACATGAGAAATCGTTTGTCCGACTACCAAGAGTTATATGGCGACTTGTATAATCTTGAGGCTACGCCAGCTGAGTCTACTTCATATAGACTAGCTAAGCACGATAAGAAGAGATATCCAGGAATCATTACAGCTAATGATGCAAGTGGCGTTTACTACTATACAAATAGCTCGCATCTTCCTGTTGGATATACTTCAGATATTTATGATGCTTTGGATATACAGGACAAATTGCAAACTCTTTATACATCCGGAACAGTTTTCCATGCATTCCTTGGAGAGAAGCTTCCTGATTGGAAGGCAGCTGCAGCATTGGTTCGTAAGGTTGCTGAGAATTATACTCTTCCTTACTACACTATCTCGCCAACATACTCAATTTGCTCTGTTCATGGATACCTGACCGGCGAAGTACATTCTTGTCCACATTGCGGCAAGAAGACAGAGACTTATAGCAGAATTACTGGATATTATAGACCAGTTCAGAACTGGAACGACGGTAAGACACAGGAGTTCAAGGATAGAAATCTATATGTTATTGATACTTCTGTCCTTAAGCGTAAGGAGGCTATGCAGAAATGCGCATCTTCCGATTCCGATTCCCAGCAAGCAGTAAGCAAGAGCGCTGATATTAGTCAAGCCGATGAGCTGATGCTTTTTACAACAAAGACTTGTCCTAATTGCGTATCAGCAAAGGCTTTGCTTGATGCTCAAGAAATTAGATATCGAGTTGTTGATGCAGAAGATAATGCAGACCTTTCTAGGAAGCTAGGAATAATGCAAGCACCAACCTTGGTAGTAAGTAAGGGCGATTCTGTAGAGCTTATTCAGAATGTGTCGAGCATTCGAAAATACATTGCAGAGAGCAAGATGGCTGCTACGAAGTAACATTCGCAATAAAAATCAATATCTCACGGGCGGTAGAAGATACAAATCGGCTACCGTCTTTTATTTGCGAATTGTTCAAAATGTATATGTAAAAATGAAAGAAAAGCTAACAATGCCTATGTTAGAATTTAAAATGGTGCGAGAAAACGATTTACGCATAGAAATAAGCATTTTCGACGCGCTAAAGTGAAAAAGGAATAAGGAGAGATAAGATGTTACAGATTAATAATTTCGTAAAGGAGTATCGTTCTGGCGACCTCGTACAGAAGGCCCTCGACGACGTATCTCTGACTCTTCGCGATAGTGAGTTCGTTGCAATCCTCGGCCCTTCAGGCTCAGGAAAAACGACCCTACTTAACGTAATCGGAGGTTTGGACCATGCCGATAGCGGAGAGCTTGTCATTAACAAGATTTCAACAAAGAATTACAGGGATAAGGATTGGGATTCCTATCGTAATCACACGATTGGCTTCGTTTTCCAAAGCTACTATCTAATTCCACATCAGTCAGTTCTTAAGAATGTTGAGCTTTCACTTACTATTGCAGGTGTAAGCAAGGCGGAGCGCAAAAAGAGAGCGCTTGAGGCGCTGGCAAAGGTTGGACTAGAAGAGCATTCGCACAAGAGACCGTCACAGCTTTCTGGTGGACAAATGCAGCGTGTTGCTATTGCAAGAGCACTAATAAACAACCCAAGTGTTGTTCTTGCAGATGAACCAACAGGAGCGCTTGACTCTGAGACTAGCGTTCAAATTATGAACCTACTTAAAGAGATTGCAAAAGAGAAGCTAGTTGTTATGGTTACTCATAACCCTGAGCTTGCTCAAGAGTATGCGACTAGAATAATTAAGCTTCATGATGGAAAGATAGTTGATGATTCCAACCCATTTGATGCCAAAGATGCAAACGAAGAAAAGAAGTATGAGAATATGGGCAAGACAAAGATGTCACTTCTCACATCACTCTCTCTTAGTTTCAATAACCTTCGTTCAAAGAAGGGAAGAACAATACTTACAGCATTTGCTGGTTCAATAGGTATTATTGGAATAGCAATGATTCTTTCAATCTCATCAGGTGTTAATAGATATATTGAGGATATTCAAAAGAGCACGATGTCTTCATATCCTATTACGATTCAGCAAAACGCCATAGATATTTCTTCTTTCTTTGCCGTGGAGGCACAAAGTCAAGCAAACCAGGATGTTGGCCATGAGTTGGATGCGGTATATTCTAACAACGCAGAAATAGAAGAGATGACTAATATGTCTTCTGCCACAACCACCAACAATATGGAAGCCTTCAAGGATTATCTAGACGATGAGAATAGTGAGATTCATAACTTTGTTGGACAAAATGGAATCGCGTACACATATGATACAGCTTTTGACCTGTATACTTATGACCCAAACGAAGTGTTTGTTAACACAGATGGTTCTTTTTCGGGATCAAACAATCAAACTATTTCTATGGGAGGAATGGATTTTACAAGAAGCAGCTCAAGTAATGAGTACGTAAGCGAGATGCTTCCTGGAACGGATGGAAATCTTGTAGGTCAATCCGTAATGGATAGCTACGACCTAGCATATGGCGAATGGCCAACAGAGTATAATGAGGTTGTTTTGGTTCTTAATGGATCACATGAGATTCCTGTATCAAGCCTTTGCTATCTAGGCTTCTTGCCAGAAGAAGATCTTGTTGAGATTCTTGACGTTATGGGAAACGCAATGAGTAGCGAAAGCGCTGATGCTTTCGAGATAGATCAGCAAGTATTCTCGTATGAGGATGTTTGCAACAAGGTTTACTACATAATGCCAGAAGCAATGCAATATGTTGACGATGGAAATGGTGGATTCCAATATATTGGTGACGACAGAAACGCTCTTGAGGGCATTTCAAATGAGATGATTCCAATTAGAATCAGCGGAATCATTGTTCCTAGAGAAGATGCTGAGAACGCAAGCCTTGTAACTCCTATAGCATATACATCGGCGCTTACACAAGAAATCATCAACAGGACAAATACAAGTGCTGTAGTTGAAGCGCAAGAGGCGAACCCTGATACTAATGTAGTTAATGGCTTGTCGTTTAGCCCTGCGGATGACGCGACAAAGGCTGAAGATGCACGCGCATATATTGAAAACATGTCTGACAGTGAAAGAGCTGACTTCTTCATACAGATGCTTCAAGTGTCGGGAATGATGGATGAAGCTTCTATGGAGCAATATACGTCAATGAGCGATTCTGAACTTGCTACGATGTGCTTACAAATGCTCGATATGATGGAAGAAAGCGACTTAGTTCAAATATATGACGGCTTCATCTCAACAGGTTCTTACGATGAGAACATGATGGCCTTCGGTGTTGTTGACCTAAACAGTCCATCATCTATTAATATTTACACAGACAGTTTCGAAAACAAGGATGAGGTAGCAAGATGTATTGCTGACTACAATGCATCGGCAGAGGATGCAGACAAGATTGTTTACACGGACTATGTCGCATTGATTATGTCTTCTGTAACAACAATCGTTAACGTAATTTCCTATGTACTGATTGCGTTCGTGGCTGTGTCGCTTGTTGTATCGTCAATCATGATTGGAATTATCACATACATCTCCGTTCTCGAGAGAACAAAGGAAATCGGTATTCTTCGTGCAATTGGTGCGTCAAAGCGCAACATTTCCCAGGTGTTCAACGCGGAGACCTTCATCATCGGTCTGCTTTCGGGTCTATTTGGAATTGGCTTGACCCTATTAATGCTAATTCCTTCAAACGCGATAATTCATGCAGTTGCTGATACGGATATCGTAAGTGCGTATCTTCCAATTCCTAGCGCAATCGTATTGGTAGTCTTGAGCGTAATTTTGACTCTTATCGGAGGCTTCATTCCTTCTAAAAAGGCTGCTCGAAAAGATCCAGTAGAAGCACTTCGTACCGAGTGATTTAACGAGCGAAACACCTAGTGAATTAAAGCAAGAATAGCAAAATTAATAGAGGCGTAGTTCTTAGCTACGCCTCTGTTTTTGATCTTAAATACAATCAAAACCGATTACTGAACCTGTCTCTTACGCTTCGGCAATAAACAGCATGCCTACTATCGGATTACCGCTTTCAAGAATCGTAGGAGTTGGTCCAGAGATGATTACATTCTTTACCTTACCATCACCGCAAGCGACCTGACAAGGAAAGGAGAAATTTGCATTGATTGCTGGACTACGAACGAATGCAGAAACCTGTTTGGCTAAGCTTTTGCGACTAATTTTATGAATAAACAAGAAACCGTTCTCAGAATAGGTTGTCTCAAACTCCTCGTCACTTACTACTAACAACTTCTTAAGGAAGTCGTTTATATATAAAAGTTTAAGCTTCTCGTCAAGACTAAGCTGATATACTACTGCGCCGACGGGAGCTTTTGCAAGAAGGCTCTTTGTTTGCTCGACTAAACGATATACCTGCTCTTCAAAGGTTATAACGCTAGCTTCTTTTGCAACTAATACTAAGAAGTAGTTGAAGTAAGATGAAGCAGATGCACGCTTAATTGTCAGTTTCAATTGCTGCAACATTCCAGGACGGTGAAGAAGAATGAAGCGACAAGAAACCACAACCCTCTTATTGGTTAATGCGGCTTCTTTAAAAGCATCGCTTATCTTATCTTTGTCAGCGGGATAAACAGCTTGGAAAAAATTGTAGATAGACCATTGCATGCTCTCTGTAGCGAAAGAAATCTCGCTAAGGAACTCATCGTTTACGCGAATTGCATGGATAATATTATCAGCTACTTCGAAAATTCCCATCGGTCCCATCGAAGAGCTAAAGAGCATATGAGACAATGAATCGGGGGTCCACATAGAAGTATTGTCAAGAATATCATCACTGCTACTCTTGTTAAATAACATTTGGAGGAGATTATTCTTGGATTCGAGTCTGTTTGAGAACTCATTAAGCGGCAAAGGCTTAGCATAGAAGAAGCCCTGAACCATAGAACAGTTAATTGAGCGAAGAAAATTTGCTTGTTTTGAAGTCTCTATTCCCTCAGCAATTACGTAGTAATTCAAACGATGAGCCATACCGACGATGGAGGCAACAATTACGGCCGACTTCTCGTTGATCGCCGTGCCTTCTTCTTCAAGCTTAAAGAAGTGCAAATCAAGCTTGATTATATCGCATGGAACAGACTTCAATACATTCAAAGAGGAGAATCCAGAACCAAAGTCATCAATCTCAATAGTGAAGCCTCTATTATGTAGAAGCTCTAATACAGATACGATGAATGCGAGGTTGTTCATTAATACCGACTCTGTTAATTCAAGGCGAAGGTACTTTGGCTCAAGATCATACTTCTTAAGAAGATTGGTCAAGAATTTAATCAAGTTAGGATCGAATAAATTCTGTACTGAGACATTTACCGAAAGAGGCACTATAGTTTTTCCAGCATCAAGACGCTCACGAAGGAATTTGCAGGCCTTCTCCCACACGATCTGGTTCAAATCCGCTACTAAATGCGCCTTTTCCATAATAGGAATGAAGATTCCAGGCGAGATGAGACCTTTCTTCGGGTGTATCCAACGAACGAGAACCTCACCACCAATTAATGTATCGGTGTCTTGATTATACTGAGGTTGAATGTAGATGACGAAGTCGTCAGGCGAGGCGTGACGTAAATCAGCAAGCATTGTTTGCTCAGCTAAATACACCTCTCTCATTGACTCGTCGTACCAAATGAATCTTGTATCAAGGCTTGACTTTATTGTCTTTAGAGCGATTAAGGCTCTATCACACATCGAACCAAATTCGTCGAGAGGATCATCTATCACATATCCAGATACGTGGAAGGAGAATTTATAATCCGTGACGATATCGTTCAAAATTTCTGCAATCCAAGAAGTAAACTTAAAAGGAATAAACAAATTAGCAGGTAGGCACATTCCAAAAACATCACCATCAAGACTACCTACTATTGTTTTATCGTTATTAAGAGTACGCATTGAATTACCAAGGGAAAGAAGGACTTCGTCGCCGGCCTTACTTCCAAACAAATCGTTAAAGACCTTGAAGTTGTCAATGTCCCATCTAATAAAAACAAAATTCTCTTCTGGATTCTCTTTAATAAGCTTCTTAACAGCACGCCCGAATGTTCTCTTATTAATTAGTCCCGTAGCGCGATTGTACTCTAAGTAAGATGAGTTTGTTATATCAAGAATCATGCAGGAAAAAACTCTCTCATTTTTATCAAGGAAGTTAAAAATCAGCGACTTTCTTCTTGTCTCCATATTTTTATCATATGTCGAGAGGTATACATTATATACGCCATATCGTCTGAGATTCTCAAGAACAACATTAATAGACAGCGATTCTTTCGACGCAAGTAGCTCGTCTTCAACTACTACGGAATCAAGGACGTTATTTATGAAATACTCATAGCGATTGTCACGACTTAGTAGAAGCTTTGTAGCATAGTTCGAAGGTTTTAGAAAAACGATGCGAACATCCTTTGTTATCGTATCAATAACGAACATTTCATCGCAAGAATTCTGAATCATATTATCAACGATTTGCTTCGAGGAACGGTCTTTATCAACATTCTCAATTATAAAAAATGCCTTATTATCAAGTGTTGTAGGATTTGTCGTTAGATAAATGTCAATAGTGAACCATTCAGAGTGATTCTTAGAGACAAACATTCGATCCTCGTCGTGAATTGTATGTATACCATTCTTGATTGCAACATTATAGAAGTCACGCGCGATTTGGGTAGATAGAATCTCTCGTGATTCCTCAGCTACATCACACCTCTGAACTATATAGGCAAATAATGCGTCTGGAGATTCAAAAACAGAACAGTCGAAGTAGGAATCTTTCGAAAAGGTTGAAAACTCTATCTTGTTGGTAGTCAGATTAAGCTCAAAGCAAGTGGTCTTTTCCTTCGCTCGCTCGTTAAAGTTGGCTTGTATCTGCGCATAGTTAGAGTGCCCTGGTGACTTAACAAGCTCGGTAGCTACAAGAACAGCTACCTGAGGCTCATTGTTATCGTCGAAAATTGTTTTATATGCAACCTTCGCAGGGCCGCTTAGTCCAAAGAAAAAAGCGAACTCAACCTCTGCAGTTCCTTGCTCTTTCCCCTCTTCTATACTCTGATAAATGCGGGCATATTCATTGACAGACTTTGCAGTTACCGGTCCAGGCTCATCAACATCGAAGGTCTGAGGAATATCGGAGGATAGTGAAGGGGACAGTATTCTCTTAGCTAGTCCCGATTGTGCAATAACCCTATTCTTAACATCATATTCCCAGGTTATAACAGGAGAGAGTGACAGCATAAGCTCTTGCTTAGATTGAAGTATACTCTCTAGAGCAGCTCTCTCGTTAAGCCCCGATATTTGGTTAACGATAAACACGCTACGAATTGTATTCTCGTCCTTTCTTGAACAGGTCCCAGAGAATCTTAGCCAAGTAGGAGGGACATTAAAAGGAGAGATACACTTAAGTTCGAACTCAAATGTGTCAGATGTTTCCGTAGCATTCTGAAACTTCGACAAGAACGGCTCTTTGTTATTATTAATATTCAGAATAATCCTATCTGTCTCGTGAGAAGGAGCACTTGAGAATACTATCGCAATATTATCCTTTGATATATCTGCAATAAGAAGCGTACCATGCATATTACGAATGACATCAACCAGATTAAAAGGAGCGCTTTCCTCCTGAACCTCCTCAATCGCAGGGACAGTACTATTCTTAGTTCTCTTACTGAAGCAGAAGGTTCTAGTTTTGGTCTTCTTAGCAGCATACAAGGCCTCGTCGGCATCTGAATACAATGAGTCTAGGTCTCTCTCGCCACCAATAAAAAGGGTAACGCCAGCACTGATTGTCACCAAGAATTTGCCTAGTTCCCCATCGACGGAGAACTGCATTTGCTCGATAAGCTTGGTTACCTTCTTTTTAACGTCCTCATATGATTTAACATTCTTCATCAAAACAATGAACTCGTCGCCACCTAGACGGCCTACTATATCGGTGTCATAGAAGAAAGAATTCAAGCTTTGAGCTATTGCGTGTAAAATCTCATCGCCTTTCTTATGGCCATAGTGATCGTTTATGCTTTTAAAATTGTTGGCATCACAGATTAATAGCGCATGCAATAGACCCTTGCCATGAGAGGAAAGATATCTATTAATAAGCGAGAAAGCCGTCTTGCGATTCAAGATCCCTGTCAGAAAATCTTGCTCTGCGGATAATAGAATGTTCTTACGTTCGTTAAAGAAGCTACTCTTGTCATAAGAAAGCAAGTAGCAACAAATGTGATCCGAATATGGATTCGTTACAAATATGTATTCAAGCGAAAAGTATATGATACTGGAGTCGACATTTGTCGCGCTATAGATGTATTTATCGCCGGGCAATCCCATATTATATTGTTTAAGAAGATTATCCTTGTTGAAGGTAAGCAAGAAATCATCAAAAGAAACATCGGTGCTTCTAGTCTCCATTATGAACTTAACAATAGTTGAGAAATCAGATTCTGTATCAACTGAAAAGGTTTTATTGCTAACCCTGTAAGCTCCGCTAAGAATAGTCCAATCTGTGATGTCAACATAAAAAAATGCGAACATATCCTTAGGAAGAGAATGAAAGTGTGATAACTGCTTGTTTTGACGAATCTTAGCGGTCTGCCTAATGGTATAGTCCAATACCGTACCGATAATGTATCTCTCATTGTTCTTCTCATCGATATAGGGCGCCTTATTTACGTAGTAGTACTTAGTTCTGCCAGCTTCGTCAGAAGGCCCAGATAATATCAAACCCTTTATGGTACTCCCGTTGAGGGCCTCAAGGTCGGTTCGAATGTGATCTTCAAGGCTTTCAACCATAGTGAAAATATCTTCATCCTTCTTGCCTAGGATTTGATCAGCAGATTTAAGATTAAGAAGTTTGACAAACTCCGGGGAAACGTAAGTATATCTAAGGTTAGAGTCTTTCGAAAATATAGCAACACCATCAAGATCCTGCAATTCAGTAGAATCTTTATCTCCAAAGAGTTCTGCTAATATGGTTGTTATATCACGCATAAGTCACCTAATAAATGTTAAATCAACAATCAAATTATATTAAATAATAAGGTATTATGCAATTATGAATTAGAACAGTAAAACACTGATATTCGCAATGTTTCAGCGGTTTGTATTCTGTGTTTAGAAATGATAAAATAACATAGCATTTTTGATAAATGCGTAATAAGGAAAAGGGGTAATAATTATGGAGAATGACGTTAACATTAACGAGATTAAACAGGCACCAGACGCGGTAGCAGGAAAGAACGCTGCTAATCTAAGTCTAATTTTTGGAATAGTTTCGATTGTAACTAGTCCTGTTGCAATTATAGGAATTATTTTCGCAATTTTGGGATTTGCACAGAACAACAAGGCTTCAAGATTTGGTTATACTGGAGGAGAGAAGACGGGTGGAATCGTATGTTCAATCATAGGCATGATTCTGTCCATTCTAGCAATAGTCCTCTGGTTACTATTAATACTTGGTGTTATTTCATTGTTCAAGTGAAGATAAGCTATGGGTGGATTAATAGGATTTATTGTAGATAAGCTCCGAGAGAGGAGCGATAAGCAGGGTACATATGGGGAATCATACGAAGGTAGATTAGGAGGAAACATCTACGAGGACGGAGGTAATCTTAGTCAACTCGAGATGACTGAAGAGGTTGATCAGGTTACACTAATCAATTGCATTAAGTATGATGTTGCAAGTGTTTTAATTTTGTTTAGCCCTGTTTTTAGTGCTTTACTCTCGGGTATTGCTGTATATAAATCCGGAAAGATTCTGAAAGAGTATCCAACATACAATTTTGCTAGAATTGTTAACAGAGTATCTATAGGCGCTCTGATTCTAGCTGGCGTGGTAAATGTTGTTATACTCCTAATGCTCATCTTTGTGGAAGTGCTGCAGGAGGTTGCTTTCCAATAGGTTGATCAAGGAAGAGGGGCACGAGCATAATTCTTTTGCTCGAAAAGAAACTATTATGTTCGTTTGCTTTTTTGCTATAATGATTAAAGATAAAATTCTTAGTTAGGAGAGATATATGGATAATAATGATCAATTAAATGATTTGTACGAGTATGGCACGCAGTCGTCTTCAAGGTTCTCTAATTCGGAATCAACAGGCGCATATTACAATAACGACGAGCGTCCTACGTCTAAGACGTCTGGAGCAGCCAAGGCAAGCCTGGCTCTTGGAATTATTTCAATAGTATTAGGCGTAATCGGATTTGTATTTATTATTCCGGTTTTTATCGGTTTTATCTGTGCAATTATCGGACTAATTCTTGCAATCGTAGCATCCGTTAAGGGAGATAAGTCAGGCGCAAAGATTGGTGGTCTTATTACTAATATCATTGCTACGATTTGTGGACTAATTTGTGTAATCGCGTTTTGCGCATTCATCGGATTTGTTGCTTCCACTCCGGAGGATCGCATTTATAGCGAAATAGGAGAAGTCTTCGAAGAGTATGGAGGAGAGGCTGGTTCTATTGCATGGGAGTCTGCTATGGAAGATCAGGGCATCGATCTTGAAGACTGATAATTGAATTAATGGAATTAACAGAAGAGGAGACAATACAATGGACGATAATGAAATAAACAACGAAGAGCAGAACATAGTTAGTTCTGAAGACACAACTTCTGTAGAGTCTGCCGTTGATCAGTCTACTCCTGTAGCTGAAGAGAAGGCGCCGGAGAGTACCGCGACGGTAGAGCAAGCTACGCCTTATTCAAACGAGTATTCCTCAACAGGCTCGGAGCCAATCCCTGTAATTTTTGATAATACTAACGGTGGAAGTACTGGAGATGTGCCTGGAAAGAGCATGGCAACAGTAGCTCTAGTACTTAGTATTATTGGCGGCGTACTAGTTTTAACTTATTTTTGTGCTGGCATTGGACTATGCGTTGGCATTGTTTCGCTAATCTTAAGCATTGTATCTAAGAGTAAGGGCTTTGAGGGATCAACAAGAACTGCTGCTTTCGTCATTAGCATAATCACTTTGGCCCTAGGATTGATATTCTTCCTTTCATGTGCTTCGTGTATGTGTGGTGGTTGTGGATTGGGTTGTTCTGCACTAGAATGGAGTTATTATCTTTAATGCTTCCTTATGTATCAATATTTAATATAGAGGTGCCAACTTATGGTCTTATGGCCGGAGTTGGTATCTTTTTTTGCTTCTTGTTTATGTTCTTAATTACGAGAATTCGTAAGGATATTAGACTTGATGACGTTGCATATGTTTTTGTTTTCGCGATGGCAGGACTTCTTGTTGGAGCTAAGATTATGGGGTACTTAGTTGAGCTTCCTAACTTTGTTAGTGCTTCTATTGAGGGCGGCTTTAAGCTACACAACGTGATTGTGTTCTTTAGTACGGGAACGTTCGTATTCTATGGCGGACTTCTAGGAAGTATTGCTGGATGTGCTTGTGGATGCAAATTCTTTGAGCTTGACATTGGCAAGCACATGAACGTTTGCACGCCATTGATTCCGCTGTTTCATATGTTTGGAAGAATTGGATGTTTCTTGACTGGCTGTTGTTATGGAATTGAGAGTCAGAGATTCGGAATTGACTATGATAATGCTGTAGGAGGCGCTCCGAATGGAGTTCCGTTATTGCCAGTGCAGCTTTATGAAGCAGGCTTTGAGCTGTTGCTTTTTGTGCTTACTTTAATACTCGTTATTTCGAAAAAGACTAATAACAGCTTGCTGGTTTATCTGCTTTGCTATGCTCCTTTCAGATTCACAATCGAGTTCCTGAGAGGCGATGAAATAAGAGGACGATTTCTGAATCTTTCAACGGCACAATGGGTGTCGATTGGAATAGTTGTGGTTTGCGTGACTGTTTTGCTTAGAAAAAAATATATTGGTGATGTGTCACATCAAAAGCAACAGAAAGCTGTAGAATAGTAAGATTTTTTGTCAATATTGCCCACAAAATAAGACGCAAAAGAAGTTGTCAAGATGCTATAATTAAAGGGTAATGGCGCATTCCTTTTTGTGGGATGAATTTAGTATCAGAACTTATTTCTGAGTAATGAGAGCAATCTCTTTTCAATGAAGCGAGGCAATAAATGAATCACGTTAAAGGTGAAACGGTAGTATATGGTGCAAATGGTGTTTGTACTATTCAAGAAATCACTGAAATCAGTTTTTTTAATGAGCGTCCTAAGAAGTATTATGTTCTTAAGCCTTTGTTTAACAAGCAGGCTGCAGTCTTGTACGTTCCTTTCGATAATGAGGAAATGACTTCGAGAATGAAGCCTGTGATTTCAAGAGACGAGGCTATGAGTCTAATCAGTAGTGTAGATGAGAAGACTATTGAGTGGATTGATGATAAGAATGTTCGTAAGTCTATGTTCAACAAGATCATCTCCAGCGGAACACGCGAAGAGATAATTGCTTTGATTCGTCTTATTAATCAAAGAAGAGACGAGCTTTCTGCAGAAGGCAAGAGACTAAACATGCAAGATGAGAAGGCTTTGGCTGAGGCTGAGCGCAGAATGAATGCAGAGATTGCTGTTGCGCTTAATATTGAGCCAGATAAGGTGGCCGAACTTTTTCAGGAAGAGGCCCAGAAGAGATTAGCTTGACAAGCTTATAGCAACGTGGTTAAATTGGTTTAGTTTTTTATAGGAGAATTTTAATGTCACATAACATTTTTGGTTTTGCATACTTTTATTACTTTTGCGATACAACGCAAGGTTGATTTGTGCATGACCGATTAGTAAGAGACATTAGTTGGTAAGTAAATAGGCGCCGCACGAATCACAAGTTCGGGCGGCGCTTTTGATTGTGAATTTGATTATGAATAGGAGAATAAAAAATGATAGCAGTAATTAAGAATGATGCCACAAAACAACAGCTAGACAACCTTATTGATTGGTTTAACAAACAAGGTGTCAAAGTACATCTGTCGCAAGGTGAATATTGCACGGTGCTTGGTCTAATCGGAGACACAACAAAGATAGATGTAGATTTGTTGAACGGCTTAGATATTATTGAGTCGGTAACCAGAATCTCAGAGCCATTCAAGAAAGCTAACAGGAAGTTCCATCCAGATGACACCATAGTAGATGTAGGAGGCGTTAAGATAGGTGGAGGCAACTTCGAATTCATTGCTGGTCCTTGCTCCGTAGAGTCTAAGGAACAAGTAATTGAAATAGCGCAGGCTGTTAAAGCTTCTGGCGCTAACCTTCTTCGAGGTGGTGCATTCAAGCCAAGAACATCTCCATACGATTTCCAAGGACTTAAGGCAGACGGAATAGAGTTCTTGCTTGAGGCAAAGAAAGTCACGGGAATGCCAATCGTTACTGAGATAATGAGCGCAGAGCACCTTCCGCTGTTTGAAGATGTTGACTTAATTCAAGTAGGAGCTCGTAACATGCAAAACTTTGAGCTTTTGAAAGCTCTGGGCAAAATCAATAAGCCTATCCTTCTCAAAAGGGGTCTTGCTAGTACTATAAAGGAGTTCCTTATGAGCGCTGAGTACATTATGGCTGGCGGCAATGAGCAAATTATTCTTTGCGAGCGTGGTATAAGAACATATGAGACTTACACGCGTAACACGTTGGATTTATCAGCCGTTCCTGTGCTAAAAGAACTTTCACATCTACCTGTACTCGTTGACCCTTCACATGCAACGGGAATGGCTAGACTTGTTAAGCCAATGGCAATGGCAGCAGCAGCTTGCGGCGCGGATGGTTTAATGATTGAAGTTCATAATGATCCTCCTCATGCTCTGTGCGATGGCGCGCAATCGCTAACGCCTAAGGCTTTCGATGAGGTAGCTAAGAAGGTTATGAGAATTCGCGAGGTACTCTGATGGAAAGAATGACTGTAGGCATAGTTGGATTAGGCTTAATAGGAGCATCCTTTGCGAAAAGCTACAAAGAGTTCTCTCAAGATACGGAGAACAATTTCTCCGTTCGAATTCTTGCTTATGACAAGGATGAATCTGTTACTTTAATGGCCAAGATGCAAGGCTTTTGTGATGATACGCTTACTAAGGATAACCTTAAGGAATGCGATCTTGTTCTAATATGTCTATACCCTAGAGCAACAATTGAATACATTGAGGACAATCAATGCTATTTTGCCAAAAATGGTTTGGTGATAGACACCTGCGGTACTAAGAGAAAAGTATGTGAGGCAGGGTTTAGGATAGCCTCTAAGAATGGCTTCGAATTTGTTGGCGGGCATCCAATGGCAGGAACGAAATACTCAGGTATGTCTCATTCCAAGGCTACTATGTTCAACGGCGCACCTATGGTTATCGTGCCATCCAGATTTGACGATATGGAGCTAATTGACAGAGTAAGCAAGGCTCTATATCCAGCCCAGTTTGGAAGCTTTGGCATAAGTCATGCGGATACTCACGATGAATATATTGCGTTCACTTCACAGATGGCTCACCTCGTTTCAAATGCATATATCAAGAGTCCAAGAGCGAATGCTCACAAAGGATTCTCAGCAGGTAGCTACAAGGACATGACGAGAGTGGCTTGGCTAAACAATAAAATGTGGAGCGAGCTCTTTATCGAAAACAAGGACAACCTAATAAAAGAGATTGATACTCTAGTTGATGAACTGTTAAAGTATAAAAAAGTGATGGAACAAGACGACGAAGAAACCCTAGCTAAGTTACTCGAGGAGGGTAAGAAGCGCAAAGAGGAGATAGACGGATGAAATCGACCATTCACGTTGCAACTAAGCAGGCCTACGACGTCATTGTTGGACAGGATTTGCTTGATGAGGTAGGCCAGGACATAATCAAAATTTGCCCTACGGCAAGTAAAGCGTTTGTTATTAGCGATAGTAATGTTGCTTCGCTCTATCTCGACAAAATCATAGCTTCTCTGCGTAACAGTAATCTGGAGACGGCTGTCTACGTTTTCGAGGCTGGCGAAGAATCCAAAAACTCGGATACATATATTGCAATCCTTCAAGCGATGGCCTCGAATTTTCTGACAAGAACCGATGTAGTTGTAAGTCTTGGTGGCGGTGTTTGTAGCGATATGGCTGGTTTTGCGGCGGCAACTTTCCTTAGAGGAATTGATGTTATTCACGTATCGACTTCTTTACTAGGCCAAGTGGATGCAAGTATTGGCGGCAAGACAGGAATTGATTTGCCCAATGGCAAGAATCTGGTAGGTGCTTTCTGGCAGCCAAAATTGGTTGTAATTGATACGAACACATTAGAAACCCTTCCAAGAGAGCAAATAATTGAAGGCATGGCTGAAGTGATCAAGTATGCATTAATCATGGATGCCGTGCTTTATGATTTGTTGAAGAACACCAATCTTGATGAGATAATTACGAATCCCCAACTAAGATATGAAATGGTTAGGCAATGTGTTCTTGATAAGACGGACGTCGTTGTATCAGACGAGTTCGATAATGGCAGGAGGCAAATTCTTAACTTCGGACACACAATTGGCCACGTTCTTGAGAAAATGAGTGACTTCAAGCTTTCTCACGGACGCGCAGTTGCAAAAGGAATGAGCATCGTATTGAATGCCTCACGCAAGGAAGGATTGTGCGACGCTGCTACAAACGACAATGGAATCGACCTAATTAAAGCATACGAGTTAAGCGTTGAGGATGACACTTCAAGTGAGCTTCTTGCCCAAGGTGCCATGTCAGACAAGAAGAAGCGAGGCGGAACGGTTTCCTTAGTAGTTGTAAGTAGTATTGGAGAGGCAAAAATAGTAAAGAAAAGTATTGACGAGCTAGAGGCCTTCCTTGAAGCTCGAAAAGAATGTTGAGGTGACACGCTATGCTTCTGAATCCCTCAAATCGCAAAGAAATATTGAAGATACAAGCGCCGTCGTCAAAGTCAATTGAACACAGAGCTTTGATCACATGCTTTCTTGAAGCAATATCCCAAAACCCAATAAACGAAGGCGTTTGTAACAGTGTTACAAAGATTTCAGAGGGTGACAGTAAAGATATTTATGCTACAAAATTGTGTCTTCGTGCGCTCTATAGCGAATCCACCAAGAACGAACCTTCAAGTGAAGTAGAATTCGAATGCAACGAGAGCGGTTCGACGCTGAGATTCATGATAAGCGTAGCAATTTCTTTATTATCCGTTTGCAATGTGAGCAAAAACAGACGTCTTATCTTCAAATGTAAAGGAAGACTACTTGATAGACCTCTTGAAGGACTAGTAAAGTGCCTAGAAAGTCACGGAATTAGCATAGTAAAGGATAGCAACGCCAGTGCTTATATTGTTTCTGGAGTACTACAGGGCGGTGAATTTGAAATAGAAGGCGGTACATCTTCTCAATATATATCGGGATTACTTATGGGATTACCTCGACTCAACGAGAATAGTCAGATTAAGGTGTGCGGTAACATTCAATCTCGTAAATACATTGACCTTACTATAGACGCTTTACATAATATTGGTATAGGAATTGATAATACTAAGGATGAGACCCATGAAAGCTATCTGATTAAGGGTAATTCTTATGGTTCTTATACAGCAAGTTTAGAAGAAATATATAATAACGTCGAAGGGGATTGGTCCAATGGAGCGTTTCTTCTTTGTCTGGGAGCTCTATACGGAATGGGAGAGATTGAAGTCTCAGGATTAAATCCAAGTTCCAAGCAAGGAGATAGAGCGATACTGGATTTCTTCAAATTAGCAGGCATAGAAGCAATCTCAAATAATAGCCAGATTGTATTAAAAGGCAACAAGAATAGTACTTCCTGCGAACGAATAGAGATGGATTGTGCCAACATCCCTGACATAGTGCCTTATATGGTAATTGTTTCTGCCTTCTATGCAAAAGAAGCCATATTTAATAATACTTCAAGACTACGTATCAAAGAGACAGATAGAGTAATGGCAATATGTGAGATGGCTAGAGAAGCCGGAATCAATATCACGGAGAATGAGAACAGCATTGAGGTTAGGGGCTTAGATGAGAGTTTTGACAAAGACATCATTAAGCTATCTTCATATAACGATCACAGAATGGCAATGTGTGCGTTGCTTATCGCAGAAGGAAGAGGCATTTCTGTAGACATAGATGAGATTGAATGTATTAGAAAGTCTTTTCCAGCGCTAATTGACATCATAAATAAGGAGTATGCGAGATGAGTAGAGAGTTAATGTGGAATGGAGACAATTTAACTGTAAGAATCTATGGACAATCTCATTCCGAGAGTATTGGGGTATATGTTCAAGGCTTTCCAAACAGTTTTAATGTTGATGAGGACAAGCTTTCTTCCTTTATGGCAAGAAGAGCTCCAGGAAAGAACGCGTGGTCTACGTCTCGTAAAGAGCCTGATACTGTTAGGCTTTCCTACGAGGATGATGGCTATCATGGAGTAATCTATAACACGAACACTCGCCCCCAGGACTATGAAGATTTGCTAAGAAATCCGCGCCCATCACATGCGGATTATACGGGCAATCTTAAGTATGGATCTTCTATTATGGGAAGTGGCGGTGGTAGCTTCTCTGGAAGAATGACAGCGCCTCTTTGTATAGCCGGAGGAATGGCAATTCAATATCTAGAGAGCATGGGTATTACTATTAATGCTCATATTAGAAGTATAGGTAGTATTCAAGACGATTCTTATTATTCAACTTCGGACAAAGAAGCTTTTCTAGAAAGCCTGAAGGAAGTAGGCGGCAAAGAATTCCCAGTAGTTAATGATGACAAGGGAAACAGAATGAAGGAAGCGATTCAAGAGGCCTTTTCGAGAAAGGATTCTGTTGGAGGCGTAATCGAATGTGTAGTCGAAGGCTTCCCAGAATGTTTAGGTGGACCTTTGTTTAACGGACTTGAAGGAAAAATAGCTAATATAGAGATGGCAATACCTGGCGCGAAGGGAGTAGAGTTCGGTCTAGGGTTCGAATCAACAAGAATTTGGGGATCAGAGAACAACGATTCATTCTTCTACGATGAGACGGGTGAGCTTAAGTTAAAGACTAATAACTGTGGTGGAATTCTTGGCGGGATAAGTGCTGGAATTAAGAATGCACCTATAGTATTTGCGGTTGGAATAAAGCCAACGCCTTCGATCGGATTGGAGCAAGATACTGTAGATACCGTCAGCAAAAAGAACACTAAAATCACGGTAAAAGGTAGACATGACCCATGTATTTGTCCAAGAGCGGTTCCCGTTGTGGAAGCGGCGTGTGCTATAGCTTTGATGGATAGTATTTTATGTAAGGAGAGAGAATAATATGGAATTAGAAGAACTTAGAAGTCAAATTGATTTAGCAGACAAGGAATTACTAGATGCCTTCTCGAAAAGAATGTCAATTAGCGAGCAAATTGGACAGGTTAAGAAGGGTATGAGCAAACCAATATTGGATGCTTCTAGAGAACGTGAGAAGCTTGCGAGTATTTATGACATGGCTAATGAGAAGGATAAGCCATATGTGCTGCCGTTGTACTCATTGCTTTTCGAGCTATCAAGAGCAGCGCAATGTAAGAACAATTCTCAGCTTGAGAGTAAGTATAATGTTATAGATAAAATTATTAAAGAGTACGAGGGCAAGGCTTTTCCATCCAGAGCGATTGTAGCTTGCCAGGGAATCGAGGGAGCTTTCTCACAAGAAGCGTGTGAAAAGATGTTTGAGATTCCAAGCATCATGTTTGTGAATAGCTTTTCTAAGGTTTTCGCATCTATTGATGCTGGTTTATGTGAGTACGGAATAATTCCTGTAGAGAATTCTACTGCGGGAACGGTAACTAATATATATGACTTAATGATTAAGCATAGTTTTAGTATTGTTCGCTCAATTCGAGTTAAGGTAAGCCATAATTGTCTTGTAATGCCTGGAACTAAACTATCCGATATTAAAGAAATAGTGTCGCACGAGCATGCTATAAACCAATGTCGTGATTTCATTAAGAGCCTCGGTAATGATGTAAAAGTGACATATTGCTCGAATACCGCAGTTGCTGCCAAGATGGTAGCGGACTCGGGAAGAAAAGATCTGGCAGCAATATCTTCTGGCACATGTGCAAGTGTATATGGATTAGAGATAGCCAAAGCAGATGTCCATGATAACGGGAATAATTATACGAGATTTATTTGCATAGCTAGAAGACCGGAGATATATCCGGGTGCTGATAGAACATCAATCATGATGACCCTGAAGCATAAGCCAGGAACGTTGTATAAAGTTCTTGCACTTTTATATGCTAGAGGGATTAACCTGGTTAAGCTAGAATCCAGACCTCTTCCGGACAAGGACTTCGAGTTTATGTTCTATTTTGATTTGGATACTTCGGTTTATAGCAGTGGCTTCTCAGAACTTCTGGGCGAGCTAGATAATATGAGTGAAGAATTTAGATATCTTGGCTCATATAGTGAGATTGTGTAAGGGAAGGATTCAAAAATGGCTGATGCTTCCTCGTCAAAAAAGAATAACAGTGTTAAGTATGGTGTACTTGGGCAGAGCTTGCCTCATACATTCTCACCAATGTTGCATAAGATGCTTGGATTTGAATATCAATATGACAAGATTGAGAAGACACTAGGCGAGCTTGACGGTTTGTTCAATTCTAATGAATATGCTGGGTTCAATGTGACTGTTCCATACAAGAAAGAAGCTTATGAGAGAGTAACCTTCGTTTCTAGTGAAGCTAAGGCAACGGGAAGCGTGAACACGGTTGTTTTCGATGATGAGGGAATTTCGTATGGTGACAATACGGATGTTTACGGCTTTAAGTACATGCTTAAGAGAGCTCAGATTGACCCAAAGGACAAGGAGTGCCTAGTTCTAGGTTCTGGAGGAGCATCTTGTGCGGTAGAATATGCGCTTAAGGATTTGGGCGTTAAGACGGTTAAGATTTGCTCAAGAAATGGAGAAATCAACTATGACAATTACTTTGCGAAGGCCTCATGTACTTCGCTTCTGGTAAATGCAACACCAGTAGGAATGTATCCGCATATTGATGAAGATCTAATTGATTTATCGAGACTTCCTAAACTGGAAGCTGTAGTGGATGTTATCTACAATCCTTTCAGAACGAAGATGATTTTAAAAGCAATTGACTTAGGCCTTAAGGTAGGAAATCCTATTGATATGCTAGCTGGACAAGCCTTTGTAGCTGATAAGATATTTCTTAAAAAGAAGCTAGAAAAGATAGAGATCAGCGAAAAGGACGAAGAAGTGATAAATGCTGCTTCCCGTAAACTTGAAGCAAGCACTAGGAACATTACTCTTATCGGTATGCCAGGTAGTGGAAAGACGACAGTTGGTAGCTTGATAGCAGCAAGAACTAATAGAGAGTTTGTTGATCTTGACGATAGTTATACAAAAACTTTTGGTTCCACTCCAGAGGAGGATATTAGGCTCAAGTCGGAGGACTATTTTCGCGATAGGGAAGCCGAAATTATTAGAAGTGTGCTTCATAAGAGTAAGTTGGTTGTCTCTTGCGGTGGCGGGGCGATACTTCGAGAGAGCAATCGCCAATACATTAGGAGTAATTCGATAGTAATCTATATAGATAGACCATGCGAAGTTCTGGAAGATTCTAATCGACCGATAAGCAAGAGTGTTGGCGTAAAAGAGTTATTCAGAATAAGAGAACCATTATATAAGGCTACTTGCGATATAGAAATAAAACTAACCAAGGAAGATACACCAGAAACTACCTTGGATAAAGTAGTAGAGGCCTTAAAAAAGGAGGGAATAGCAATATGAAGATTCTTGTACTAAATGGTCCAAACATAAACATGCTTGGAATTCGCGAACCTCAAATCTATGGTAGCGAAACTTACGAGGCACTAATCTCCAATATAGAGAGTTATTGCAGTAAAAAGAACGCTCAAGTTGAATGTAAGCAGACGAATAGCGAGGGAGAATTAGTTGACTTCATCCAAAAAGCATTCTTTGATAGTGTTGAAGGAATAGTAATTAATCCCGGGGCTTATACACATACGTCTATTGCAATTCTTGACGCTCTTAAGGCTGTTGGAATTCCTACTGTTGAGGTTCACATTTCTAAGGTTAACGAGAGAGAAGCGTATAGACAGGTGTCCTACGTATCTGAATATGCCGAGAAGCAAATAATTGGAAGAGGAACACAAGGGTACATTGATGCTATCGACTATCTTCTTGAGAAGCCTGAAAATTAAGCATTTGTAACAATGTTATATATAGATTCGTAATCAAGCGCTGTTTGATCTATACGAAGTAACTCGTATCCATCAGGAAGAATTCCTGTTCTCGAAAAGAGACAGCAAGGCATCCCGCAATTATTAGCGCCCTGAATGTCAGACGTCAGCGAGTCTCCAACAACAAGATAGTTGTCCGGGTTGCTATCGCCAATATCTTTCATTACATAATCGAAAAATCTAATATCAGGCTTATCAAACCCAACCTCATCGCTAATATATAGTCTCTTTATTCTCGAGTTCAAATTAGACGAAGCGAAACGCCCTTTGGCTGTAATAGTATTACCATTAGTAATCGCCGATAAATCAATGCCGTCAACACTTTGAAGCCTATGTAAAAAATCATGGGCTCCTTCTATGGGAATGCCACTTTGGCTCATTAGCTTGAAGTACATATTATTTACTTCCATAACACTTGGTATTCCAGACGGATTCGTAATATATTCCTTAGAAGCTGCGTGATCAAGTAGCTTCGAGAATCTAGTTTGAAATAAAGTAGGCTTATCTATTAGCTTGCGTTCTAGAAGTTTCCATAGGGACTTATTAATTGGACTAAAGAACTCATATAGTTCTTGCTCGTTCGTAATCTCAAGAGATTTCATAAGCGCAATGAAACAGGACTTCTCAGAAGCGTGGAAGTCGAGAAGAGTTTCATCTAAATCTAGAAGGATATGCTTGTATTTACTCATAAGAAAAGTATACAGCAAATGTAAATTTTGTCGAGGATTCTAGTGTTATCTTATAAAGATCACACATAGAAGTTCGTAAATATAAACCGTTTCACAGAGATTTATCGCTTTTAAAGCCAGCAATCAAAGGCTCTTGCTTGTGCAAGAGAAAAAACTGCATATCCCAAGCAGAATTCAAAACCATACAAACACTCAAAACACACAAATAGAAAACAATCAATACATCTTACAATAATCCAAAAACGCTTTGACTTATGCTCTCGTGTTAACTACAATAGATAAGTAATCGACTTAATTTTGCTCGATATATAAGGAGCGTAATAATGGATATAGCAATTCAGATTTTCCAATTGTTTGGTGGTTTGGCCATCTTCTTGTACAGCATGAAGATGATGAGTAACGGTCTTGAGGCCGTAGCGGGAAATAAGCTGAAGAAGATGTTAGAGAAGTTAACAAGTAACAGGTTCTTTGGTCTTTTAGTTGGAACCGGAATCACGGCTCTAATTCAATCTTCATCAGCGACAACAGTCATGACCGTAGGTTTTGTTAATGCGGGATTAATGAATTTAAGACAAGCCCTTTGGGTAATTATGGGTGCTAATATAGGTACGAATATTACTTCACAGATTATCGCATTTAATGTTGGCGACTTTGTTCCGGTGGTAGCTATAGTAGGTGTAGCAATCATAATGTTTGCCAGCAGTAAGAAGTATCGTAACATAGGAGAGATTCTTGCAGGATTCGGTTTTATTTTTATTAGTATGAGTCTCATGAGTTCAGCAATGGAACCTTTTGCTGATAGTCCAGAGCTAATAAAAGTAATGACAATGTTTGACAACCCGCTTCTTGGAATTCTTGTAGGCGCAGTACTAGTAGCAATAATTCAAAGCTCATCAGCTGGTGTTGGTATTCTTCAGGTTATGGCTATGGCTTCTGCTGGCGCACAAATGATCACTCTAGATCAAGCTATTTTCATTCTATGCGGAATGAATATTGGTACATGTATCACGGCAATTCTCTCATCTATTGGTACTAGCAGAATGGCTAAGAGAACGGCACTTATGCATCTAACCTTTAATGTAATTGGAATGATAATATGGACAACGATTACTTTGCTTCTTCCGTTTACTTCTATTGTTAAGTGGCTTTCTCCTGGAGATGTACCAAGACAAATCGCTAATGCGCACCTAATTTTTAACGTAGGTACGACGATACTTCTCCTTCCATTTGGCGGAGCCATTGTTAAGTTTGTTTCACATATTCTTCCTGAGAGAGCTTCAGAGAAGAGCGAGAACATGCAACTTCTGTATTTAGCACCTTCAATGCTTAAGAGATACTCACAAGTCGGATCATCGGCGGCTTTCTTAGCTTCGGTTAAGAACGAAGTTGGGCGCATGTTCCAGATTGCAAGCACTAACGTGGAGAATAGCCTGAAAGCTGTTCTTAACAATAGCGAGCAAATTCAGGCGGAAATTGATAGAGCCGAAGAGTATGTTGATTATTTAAACAAAGAGATTTCATACTATATATCGCACTGTCTTAGCATAGAAATGTCCGAAGAGGACGCGATAGCACTAAATGGACTATTCACGATTACCGGAAACATTGAGCGTATGAGTGACCATGCGACGAATATCGCTGGGTATGCTTCTCTTCTAGAAGAAAAGGGGTACAAGCTCTCTGATAAAGCATGCGACGAGATAAAGGAAATGATTCAGGTAATGAATAAAGCTACTAGTTACTTCATAGAGAAGGACAACAAGGATCTCAGCATCAGAACGGCACAAGCAGAGCAGAAAATCGATGACATGACTGTCCAATATAGAAGCAATCAATTAGAGCGTATGAGAACAGGTGTTTGCTCTGGTGAAGCATGTGTTATATATTCAGAGATGCTTACTGACTTTGAACGCCTTGGCGACCATCTATTTAATATTGCTCGAGCTGCAAACGCAAACGAAATTAACTCGCTGCTTCCTGCTGAAGTACAGAAGATTTAAGAAGTCAGTTAAGTAAATCGATTAAGGAAGTAACAAGTATATGGATGAGAGAATTAACGTTGTTCTTTTCGAGCCCGAAATACCACAAAATGCTGGAAACATAATGCGCACATGCGTCGCGACAAACTGTGCGCTTCACATGATTAAGCCGTTTGGATTTGATATTGAGAGCGCCAAGTTTAAGAGGGCGACGACGAATCACATAACGTGGGCGGACTACAAAGTGTATGACAGCTTTGAGAATTTTCGAGCGCAGAATGAGAAGCAAGGCGATTTTTTCTTTATGACCAGATATGGTAAGAAGTCTCACTCAGGAATTAACTTTGCCGCAGTAGCGCCAGAACGCAAGATTTTTCTCGTTTTCGGAAAGGAAAGCACAGGTGTTCCGTATGAGATCCTTTTGTCTTACCTTGACAGCTGTTTCAGAATTCCAATGGCTGAGAATTGCCGTAGCCTTAACCTGTCCAACGCTGCGGCGATAGCTATATACGAATGCATGCGTCAATTAAACTATCCAGACCTATCCCTCGTCGAAGTTCAAAAGGGTGAAGATTTCTTAGAGTCCTACGATGAGGCCTTGAAGTTTAAGAATTAAGCCATCTAGGCCTTCGTTAATCTCCTTAAAAGTGAGCTCGAAATCCCCAGAGTAATAAGGGTCCGCGATGTTATGCGGATTTGAAGTGAAGTCGAGCAAGCGATAAACCTTGTGCTTAGGGTCATCGCCGAAAACGCGAAGCATCGAGTTGACGTGACAATCTTCCATTCCAATAATGTAGTCAAAATTGTCGTAATCGGACTTCGTAATGCGTCTAGCGCAATGTCTCTCGTAAGGTATCCCGTGCTTATTTAAGCATGTCCTCGAGCCGTAGTGCATGTCGTGCCCAGACTCCTCGTTGCTTGTTGCCGCGGACTCGATATAGAAATCCTGAGCATTTGGCAGGACGCTGACCTTGTTCTTCATTATGAACTCCGCCATAGGCGAACGGCATATATTTCCTAAGCACACGAAAAGTATCTTTACCACTATGTATATCCTCACTAAGTCAATTTCTCAAAAAGCCAGTCGCATCTGGCTGCCCTGGGTCTAGTTAGCTGATGCCAAAACAAACCAAGAAGTATTATACACATAGCGTTTGAATATTCATATTGATTTGTGTACTTCAAGCATAGGCATATTGATTATTACGTTGAAAACATTACTGGAAACTTAGAGTAGTCCCAATAATGGGAGTTATCATGTGTTAAAATATTTTATGTAATGCAATTTGACTTGATTCACAACAAAAAAGACCTTCTCGAAAGAAGGTCTGTTAAATGCTAAGTTGCACACACTGTGCAGTCACAAAGTGACGATTTGGTTAAAACTTTATTTGAACTCGCAGTGCAAATGAAAAGGATCATCAAATGCAATTTCATTAAAACACGATGGATGGAGGCTTGTCAAGATGGAAAATTCTAAGAGTAACGAATTGAAGAAGTGGTATCTCGGACTCGACGTTGGTACTAATTCAGTAGGGTGGGCTGTAACTGACCCAGACTACAATATTCTAAAATGCAAAGGAAATGCATATTCGTTGCGGAAGAAGCCGTCAAAGGTTTGAGAGCAGTGTAAAAGAAAAGGATCATCAAACAAGCAGGTCACGACACAGAGTAAGAGTACAGTTTGAGAGCAGTGTAAAAGTATAGGAGGTAAACAGATGTTTATAATTCTTTGCATTTTGATTTTTCCATTCGTGCTTATAGCTGAGCTATTGAAATAGAATAAATAATTGTAGCCCCGGTGTTTGAGAGCAGTGTAAAAGAAAAGGATCATCAAACCCTTCTGGAGCTCGGGGTTTGTTGTATAATGTTTGAGAGCAGTGTAAAAGAAAAGGATCATCAAACGCACTTATCATCACAATCATCAAACACACAGTTTGAGAGCAGTGTAAAAGAAAAGGATCATCAAACTGTATGGGGTGATGACATAGAGGCAATAGGTTTGAGAGCAGTGTAAAAGAAAAGGATCATCAAACCTGGAAATAATACCCACTGGATATTATTTGAGTGTAGCGCATAAATAAGTAGCATCAGTTCTACCAACGTCTTTTCTGGCAGTATGTTATGATTATCAATAGAAATCCACCCATTCAATTTACTATGGGAGCAACCCAAATCATAAAAAATTCAAGGCCCTCTGTTGCATTGTTTTTCCTGTATTCAAAGCAACATAGCTAACAAGTTGCCAGTCACTGTTCTACGCAAAAATAATTATTGAGACATGAAGAGAAGGCAGTTTCTTGGTAGAAAATCATGTGGGTCTTTGACATTTTTCAAAAATCATAGTCTTTCAATTGGAAAAATAAAAAATAAGCCAAGAAGTCGTTAAAAATGCAAATAAATGAATTGATATCGACCAATAAAGCAAGTAAAATATAAAGACTATGAGGTGGGGCAGAGATGAAGAAAGTATTAGTAATTGGTTGTACTGGTATAGCCAAGTTAATAATTCCAGCATTGTGTAAAGATAAATCTTATGTGTCAGAGATTTGTATTGCTGATACTGATAAGAAGATGTGCGACGAGTTCAAGACGATTCTCTCCGCTAGTCCAGTGCGCGTTGTAACTGCTGGTGTTGATATCACGAACGAAGAGCGCACAATGTTGATGGTTAAGATTTTTGGACCTGAGTTGATCATCAACCTAATGCCTGCACAGTATAGTTGTGTTTTGATGGAGTTGGCCTTGAAGACGAAGGCTTCTTATATTGATTCAACTTTGTTTTTCGAGACAAAGAATGCTTCGAGTGTGGAGGATATGCTTCTATCCAAGCAGTTCTCGTATTTCACTCGTTTTCGCGGGGAGAAATTACCAGCGCTTGTCGGATGTTCATTCAATCCGGCTGCGATAACTTCGCTTATTAGATTTGCTATGTCGAATACCTATGATTCGATTAGTTCGGTGGATATTTTTGATATGAATTCCGGTAAGGGAACTGCTGCTGGATTTATGGATTCTTCTTTCGAGATGGAGCTTTTGACGGAGCCTGCAAAGTATTTGGAAAATGGCAAGATTGAGACATATCAGCCATTGAAGGGCAAGACGGTTAGACAGATTCCTGGCTTTGGAAAGAGAACAATGTATGTCCTTAGCAATCCAATTATTACGGACTTTATTAAGGAGATTCCCGAGGTTGAGAATGTTCGTTGGTTCTCAACGTTTAAGAAGGAATACCTTGGAATTATTAAGGTGCTTGAGAAGGTCGGTATGCTAAGCAGGACACCTGTAGATGTTGGAGGTGTGAAGATTTCTCCGTTTGATTATCTTAATAAGGTAATGCCTAAGGAAGAGAGCAAGGCAACGGGCAAGGGTTCTTCAGGAATAGGTATTGTTATTACCGGAATCATTAAAGGTAAAGAGCAAACCAACATGTTTTATGCGAGTGTTGACAATTCGATGGTTCTAGAGAAGTATGGATTTGGATCGACTGAGTATCTTGATGCAGTTACAATGTTGGCCGGAACTATTCTTATGTGTACAGACAAGTGGGATAAGGCAGGTGTTTATTCGCCTAACGCTTATGACCCATCACTACTCATGGATATTATGAAGGATCAAGGAATCGAATTCGCAGTGTCTAAGGTTGCTCCTGTTAGTATGGTTGTTGAGGAAGAGGAGCCAGAGGACATTGAGGATTAATTATGGCAAAGTGAGTGTATTATTTGGTTTTCGACAGGAGGGGGACTAACGGTCTCCTCTTTTATGTCTATAAATATTGATTATACGAAAACGTTTTGCGTATAATAGTTTAGGTTTATTTGGAGGGAGAAAAGAGATGGGCGAATATTTACTCGAGACAAATAATTTGGTCAAAGCATATTCCAAAGATTTGGCTCTCAATGGCGTCAGCATTCACATTGAAAAAGGTGCAATTTATGGACTTATTGGACGTAATGGTGCTGGAAAGACTACATTGATGAGAATCATTTGCGGGCTTGCTAGACCTACAGAAGGTACGGTTAATCCTATTGGTTTTGCAAACAACAAAGACTTCTATAAGAATATTAGTGCCGTTATTGAGAGTCCGGCGCTATATCCATATTTGAATGCATACGACAACTTGAAGTTAAAGTGCTTGGCATATGGAATTGATAGACCAGGATACATTGAGGAGAAGCTTAAGATTGTTGGCCTTAATGGCGTTAAGAAGAAGGTTTCTCAATATTCGCTAGGTATGAAGCAAAGGCTGGCTATTGCACTTGCTTTGGTTGGTGACCCAGAATTCTTGCTATTGGATGAGCCAATTAATGGACTTGATCCGCAGGCAATAGTAGAGGTCCGTAATCTTTTCGAGAGGCTCAATAAAGAGAATGGAATTACTATTCTTATATCGAGTCATATTCTTGAGGAGCTTGCAAAGGTAGCAACACAGTTTGCAATTATCGACAAGGGTCAAATTCTCGAGGAGCTCACTAGAGAAGAGCTTCTAACTAAGGGAACAAATGAAGTTATTGTAGGATGCAGTGATGTGGATTTGGCAGAGAGTGCACTTAAGTCTTCTGGTTTTACGTCTATTCGTAAAGAGGGCAAGGAATCCATAGTAATAGGTGATAGTAATGCCGATGTTGCTTCGATTAATAAGATATTGATTGAGAAGAGCATTTCCATTAACTCTATTGGAACGAAGTCTGAGGGTATTGAAGACTATTATCTCAGACTTACAAGCAGGAAAGTGTAAGGGGGAGAAAGGAAATGTATTTTAACTTTTTACGAATGGAATTGTTCCGCTTACTTAAGAGAAAGAGCACCTTTATTATTTTGGGAGTGCTTCTTGCGTTAACTATTTTTACGAATTGGTTCTATTGCTCAGTAAATATTGGGATGACTGTTCAGACAGGTGACGCTATCGAAGAGTATGATCAGGCCTTTGAAGCTGGATATGATGCGGGAACGCAGATGGTTGACCCAGAGGAAGATTATCAAATGTTTGGCAGAGGCCTTGGAATGTATGGTAACGCTTCTGTTTCAGAGCTATATAATTATAATTCTAGCTCAGGAAATGTGATTCTTCTTCTAGCAATTTGGGTAGCTCTGTTTATAGGTGATATTTATTTATCCTCTTCGCAGAAGGTATACTTGAACTCTAACGCTAATAAGGGGGCTTGGATTGGAGCTAAGTATACTGTTGTAGCGTTGTACACTACGGCTATGAATCTTCTTCTATGGCCTATGGTTTTACTTTCAAGTGCTTTGTTCTGTGGTGACGTTAAGCTCTCATTCGATTTCAACTTTTTTGTATACTTCCTAGTGATAAACTTCTTATGTATTGCATTTAGTGTGATTATTGCAGCTCTCAATGACATTACAAGAAAGAGAGTTCCAGGACTAGTTATTGGAATAATTCTAAGTCAAGGTATTGTTAGCTTGCTATTCGCAGTGTTGGATATACTTGCCAGGGTTATAAAGTTGGATTTGGGTGAGTTCCAGATTGCTAGTTTAAGTATTGCTAACAGGCTTGCTGTATTTAATCTTTCAACGCCTAGTAAAGATTTTTGTTGGGGTGTTACAGTTGGAGCGATATATATAGCTATTAGCTTGTTCTTCGTAGTACTTACGGCAAAGAAGAAAGATGTTGTTTGAGTAGTTTTAATTCGAATTTTGAATTATTACTACGCTTGGGCGGGAAAAATAGCGTGTTAATTAAGAGGTGGAAGAGTATCTATCGCCTCTTGTTTTACGTTCAAAAACGAGAAGAAATCCAAGGTGAAATGTGCAATCAAATAAACTACATTCTAAAAAAAGTATAGTCAAAAAAATACTACTTTTTACAATATTTACAGCGAATTAATAAGTGATACCATAGGAAGGTTGCCAAAATTTGATATTTGGTGTTATTATCAGAAACGTTAGGTGATTATGCTGTGGAGGAATCTATGGAAGAAGTTCGCAACGATGAATTCGTTTATCCTGTAGAAAGATCAGAGCTAGATAGGCTTTGTCTTGAGATGGTGCGAGAGTATTCTTGTGATACAGTATATTTTAAGGATAAGAATTCTCATTTTCTATGGAACAGTAAGCAACATGCCGCTCAAGTAGGTGTTGAGAGTGCCGAAGATATGCTTGGCAAGTGTGACTTTGATTTTTTCCCTGAGACATTTGCTCAAGCGGCAAGGAATATCGAGATTGAGATAATGAGAACCGGAATGCCTAGACTTAATATTGCTGAAGAGTTAGAAAGACCTTCTGGCAAGGCTTATTTTTTGGCATCGAAGTACCCTTTCTACAACGAGAAGAACGAGATAATTGGCACTTGGGGGATTTCGCATAATATTACTGATCAGAAGAGTTTGGAGAAAGAATTAGAGAAGTCTAATCAGAAGCTCCAGAGACTTGCTAGAGTTGATGATTTAACTGGGCTATATAACAGAAGATATTTCTACGAGACATTAGACAGAATGATTAGCATATATGAAGCGAGGAAGGACGATAATCTTACCTTTGCTATACTTGCTATTGATATTGATGGAATGAAGTATATTAATGATCAATATGGTCATCCCAATGGTGATGATGTCCTAAGAATGGTTGCCTCTTCATTGATTTGCAATACGAAGAAAGCTGACTCTTCTTTCCGTGTCGGTGGAGACGAATTCATGATTCTTGTTCCGGATTGCGATAAGAAGAGTGCGATTATTCTAGCAAACAAATTAGCTTGTGCTATTGCCGATACCAGGGTGCCTATGGGGGATAAGTTCGAGAAGATTACAATCTCGCTAGGACTATCCGTATATGAGAAGGGTATGGATGTATCTGAGTTGATTTCTTCTGCCGATCGAAAGTTATACAAGTCAAAGAGAAATGGTAAGAACCAAGTATCCTTCTAATAGACAATCTAAAAGACAATCAAATAGAGATACTTAAACGCCCGTAATAAGGCGTTTTTGATTATATGAGCAAATAACAGAATCGCCTAAACGTGGAGACGAGTAGGCGATTTGTTGTGGCACTATATAGGAGGTAGAGCTGAAGAAATTATGCAGCTCTTTGTTGACTAGTTGGCTTAGAGTAAGAAACAGAAGGCTTACGACGCACTGTGAATATTGGCTTACGAACAGGCTTCCTTACATGTCTAGGATTTATAGAAGACCCATAGGAATATGATGTTGATGAATATGTCTTAGGCGCAGAAGATGCAACTACGCTTGGAGATGCTCTATAAACGGCACGTTGCCTAGCTTCTTCCTTCTCGTCTTGAATAGTAATAGATATGGCCTTAAATGAGATAAGAGCTATGAGCAATAGAAAAGTCATTTCAACTGGTGACATATTATATACCTCGCATATTCTTGAACGTTTGTTCGTTTATGTTTGTAATATAACACATCATTTGCGACAATAATAGTACAGAAACGCTTTTTTCGAGAAAAAGAACAAAAATTCTATTTTTACTTCAAACCGGAGGCCCCAATACGGTTTGCACCAGCGTCAATCATCTCTTGAGCAAGCTCGAAAGAACGAATTCCACCGGCAGCCTTAATCTGAACGTCTGGTCCAATGTTAGCTTTCATTAACTTAACGTCTTCGATAGTAGCTCCAGCTGTACCAAAACCCGTACTTGTTTTGATGAAGTCGGCCTTTGCTTCAGTAACTATTCTACAAAGCGTGACTTTCTCCTCCTCGGTTAAGAAGCAGGTCTCAATAATTACCTTAAGAATTGCACCCTTCTCGTGAACGGCATTTGACAATGCAGCAATCTCCTTACTAACATAATCAAATCTCTTACTCTTAATGTGAGTCAGATTCACTACCATGTCTATCTCGCTAGCTCCGTTGTCACAAGCTTCTTTTGCCTCGAAAACTTTAGTAGCACAAGTACTGTATCCATTTGGAAAACCAATTACTGTACAAATCGCAAGGCGACCACTAGCTATGTCTGAGGCGTGAGATACGAATGAAGGTTGTACGCATACGCTTGCTGCATTTGAGGCTATGGCATTATTTACTAAGGCTTCAATGTCTTCGTAGGTTGCATCAACCTTAAGATTAGTCATGTCAACATAGGAAAGAAGATTACTTGAATCATACTTGTGAGAAAGAGTTGGGGGATTGAATCTGTTCTCAATTACTCTGGACATAAGTGAGTTCTGAATAATCGTAGAAATATTGTTGAAGCCGGTTAATTCACCTAAATTAGAAGGGAGCTCATATCCTTTACCATAAATCATTAGGGGTACTGTCTCTCTGGAGTGGTCGGTTGACTCTGTTGAAGGGTCGCAACCGTGATCGGCTGTAACAATTAGAAGGTCATCCGGTAATAACTTATCTAGGACTTTGCCAAGAGCGCTGTCAAATGTAGAAATTGCTTTTGCATATCCATCTATGTCATTACGATGTCCATATACCATATCAAAATCGACTAGATTAACGAAGCAAAGACCATTGAAATCCTGGTCCATAGTTGCAAGAAGAGTCTCTATTCCTTCGTCATTGCTACTTGTGTGGAAAGCGTCGGTAATGCCTCTCGAGGCGAAAATATCCTTAATCTTGCCTATCGATATTACACGATACGAGTAATGCTTCATAACATCAAGAAGAGTCGCGCTAGGTGCTTCAAGTGAGAAGTCGTGACGGTTAGAAGTTCTAGTAAACGAGCCTAATACTCCAACAAAAGGTCTAGCGATGATTCTTCCTACAGCATACTTTCCGGTCATGATTTCTCTAGCTTTCTTACATATTGAATAGAGCTCATCGACTGGAATTATGTCCTCGTGTGCAGCTATTTGCATGACACTATCTGCAGATGTGTAGACAATAAGTGCACCTGTATCAAGGTGTTCCTGACCATAGTCTTCGATAACCTTTGTTCCGCTATAGGGTTTGTTGCATAGAATTCTACGCCCCGTAGCGTTTGATAGCTTCTCGAGCACTTCTTGAGGAAAGCCATTAGGGAAGGTTGGCATAGGATCTGTAGAAATAATACCTGACATTTCCCAATGACCTATAGTTGTATCCTTGCCATTTGATAATTCGCAAAGTCTTGCATAAGCGCCAATTGGTCTTGAAAGATCGGGGAATTTGGAGATGTAGTCGAGAATTCTTTGGTCCTGATGGCCAACTATATTGAAAAGCCCCATCTTGGCTAGATTATTAAGCGGAGTATTTGTCTTTGATAATACAGAGGCAAGAGTATTGCTTCCTTCATCACCAAAAGCCTTCTCGTCAGGTGCAAATCCTAAACCAAAGCTGTCCAAAACTACTAGAAAAACTCTCTTTACCATACAATGCCTCCAAATACCTTAAGTAGTATCTTTGTGATAACATAATATAACAAAATGCCATTAAAAGTGGGCAATAAGAACTGTAAATTGCATAATCGATTAGAATTTTGACTCGCTACTTTGTTCAAAGTGCAAGAAGAGCAATCAGTATAAATATGCCTATAAATGTAATATAATTACGCACGGAGCGCATGCGTGAATCAAGAATGGAGAGCTCATTTCTGGGGGATTAATCGAGAAATGCAAAAATTTTCGAAGGAAGAACAGATAATTTCGTTTACTAAGAGTAAGAGAAGAGTCATTACAACATGTGTTGTATTGGCGATTTTGCTTACTTTCCTTATAGTATGCATTCCATATTTTCAGACTACAAGAATATCAACTTGTATGGGCGATAGAATTCATAGAATCGGTGTACTAACAAGAGAGCCTTTGGTTCAGCGTTTTGTGCCGACTGGCCGTGACTTGGAGTATGTAGAGCTTCACTATTCTAATTGCGATGCCAATGAAGGTACTATTCATTTCTCCATCGAGGATAAGAAGGGAAATGTACTCTTCAGCCAAGATGACGAGATAGCAAACCTCGAAGGCGATCCTTACATAAGATATGAAGTTAACTTAAAGGTAAAGGCGAATGGGACTTACTACATAAGGGTCTTCGTTGATGGCGTTATTGCGCCGCTCGCTCCTAAACTTTGGCTATCGAATAACGTTAGCGATGAGATTCGCGATGTAATTTATTATGGACAAGATCCAAATGTTAGAATGCAAGCTAATGTAGAGCTGGGATACTCAGTATTCCACTATGCTTCGTTTGCGATAGCTTTTGTAAGCATACTGTTTTCAGGTTTATCGGCGCTTATTGTTCTACATTTATCTGAGAATAAGAGAAGAATCCTTGGTATGGGAGTCTTACTAATAATGCCTGTAGTTATGTGCATTCTCGCTGAGACCTTGAACAACAATTCGATATTAAACAAGAGCATGTATGTATGGATGATTAATTACTTATTGTATTTCCTTATTTATTGTTTCTTCTATGCTCTTACTAATAAGCTTAGATTTACGGTTATTTTCTCAAATGCCTTAATTTTGATTCTTGCAATTATTAATTTCTATAAGCTTCAGTTTAGAGGAGAACCATTTACGTTTGCTGATGTTGTTTCGTTTGGAACAGCGATGAATGTTGCTTCGGAATATAAAATCGGATTGTCTTATTTAGTGATTACGACGGGAAGCGTGTTTGTTTTAATTACATCTATAGTTTCTAGAATTAGATATAGCGTTCACCACAAGAGGACCAGATTAATTATAGGTGCGCTAAGTGTTGCCCTTGGAGTATTCATGGTATCAGCTCTATTTGATACGGACAGATACTCCGCTTCAGCAGATTCTATTATGAAGAGACTGGGTATCGTTAACAATGTTTGGAATCAGCCCAAGAACTATTCTGACAATGGCATGATGGTAGCTTTAACTATGAATGCACAATATCTGACGGTCAAACAGCCTGAGGTATATTCATTGGAAGATGTGGACAACGTAATCAGTGACGTCGATGCAAATTATGGAATGAGTATGCTTACGGGACGCGAGCTCTCTGACTACTATCGCAATCGTCAAGATAGCCAGCAAGAGATGCCTAATATTATCGTAATTATGAATGAGTCTTATTCGGATTTCTCGCAATTTGAGAATGTTGAACTTAGTCAGCCTTTGTCGCCTTTCATGGATTCTTTAGATGAGAATACGATATCAGGTGATCTTCATGTGTCTACTTTCGGAGGCGGTACAGCTAATTCTGAGTTTGAGTTCTTGACAGGAAACTCAATGATTGGTGTTCCTTCTGGAAGTATTCCATATCAGCAATACATCAATGGAGACACTGGCTCAATGGCTAGAATCTTGTCCAATCTTGGATATAATACCATTGCACTTCATCCATACCTTGCAAGTGGATGGAATAGGCCGCTTGTATACGATTATATGGAGTTTGACCAATTCTTGTCGGATACTGATTTCACTGACCCTGAGTACATTCGATCATATATTAGTGATTCTTGCTCCTTCGCGAAAATAATCGAACTTTACGAGCAGAATGAGACAGAGGGCAATGGTAATCCTTTGTTCCTATTTAATGTTACTATGCAAAACCATGGTTCCTACAGTAAGACCTACGTTAATTTTGAGCCTGATGTTGAATATGTTCCGGATCCCGGCGCATTCCCTGAGGCAGAGCAATATTTTTCTGTAGCAAGAAACACAGATATCGCTATGCAAGAGCTAATCGAGTATTTCTCAAATGTAGATGAGCCAACGATTATTGTATTTTTCGGAGATCATTTGCCAAGCTTTAACGACGGCTTCTACGAGATGCTTATGGGCGTAGAAGATACTTCCAATCTAAATTCTGAGCAAATGGGCGATTTATATACAACAGACTACCTAATTTGGGCGAACTATGGAATTCAAACTCCAGAGATTCCTAATATTTCTCTTAACTATTTGTCGACGCTTGTTATGCAAGTAGCTGGACTACCAATGACTGACTATCAGATGTTTTTGTCCCAGCTTCATGCATCATTCCCAGTTATCTCAACTATGGGCGTGTATGATATTAATGGAAATTACCTCGGTGGAACAAATCTGCTTACTGAGACGGATTTGTGGAATTACTATTCATTGCTAATATACAATGAGGTATTCGAGGACAATGATAGACGTGCGTATGTTTTCGATTATCCACACTACATGGCACTTCAAATCAAAGAAGAGATGGAGAATGAAGCAGCAAGCGGTTCTTCAATAGATGCTCTCCCAGCAGAAGAGACAACAGGCAGGGAAGAGGAGATTGTCGAGACAACGACAGAGGATTAAATGACGATAATCGAAGAGACGACTTTTGAGGAGATGAATCTTTCTCCCGAAATCATGAATTCACTTAAGAAGATGGGTGTTACTCGCCCGACAACAATTCAACAGCAAGCAATTCCTCTACTAATGGACAACATGTGCTTGATAGCAAAGGCTCCTACCGGAACAGGCAAGACGTTTGCTTTTTCGATTCCAATTCTTGAATACCTGAATTTAGATGCGAAGTTTGTGCAAGCTTTGATTCTCTGTCCAACTCGTGAACTGGCACTTCAAATTACAACTGAGATTAAGGGTCTGGGGCACTTGATACCTAAACTTGGAGTTTGCACTATAATTGGTGGCCAAAGCATGAGGGTGCAGCAAGAGAAGTTAGCCAAAAAGCCGCAAATTGTAGTCGCTACTCCTGGTCGACTTCTTGACCTAGCGTCGCGCAATATGATTGACATTTCTTCAATTTATACCCTCGTTCTCGATGAGGCCGACGAGATGCTAAAGATGGGCTTCATCCGAGACATTCGCCGCATAATTGCACTTACTCCAGAGGATAAGCAAATGGCTTTGTTCTCAGCAACTATGCCACGAGAAATTCAGGACATTACTTGGACCTTTATGCAGGGCGCAGCTGAGATTGACATTATGCCTAAGGCTAAGGACCATCCGAATATCGACGAGTATTGTTTGGATGTGCCTGATAAGGATAAAGCGAGCGCGATTTGTGAGATTATCAAGAAGGAGAACCTGAAGCGAATTATCGTTTTTTGCAACACAAAAATGCAGACTGAAATTGTCGAGCGAAAGTTCAGGTCAGAGGGACTTTCCTGCAAGCTATTGCATGGGGATATCGGACAAGGTTCTAGAAATCGCGTTATGGATGCTTTTCGAAAAGCAGACTTCAACATTCTGATAGCTACTGATGTGGTTGCTCGAGGAATCGATGTTGACGACATCGACGCGGTATTTAACTACGACATTCCTAATGATAACGAGATATATTTGCACAGAATTGGAAGAACAGCGCGTGCGGGTAAGTCAGGCAAGGCTTTTAGTCTTCTTGCTTACAAGGACAAGCCTCGTTTTGAGGAGATCAAGCGCTATACAGCATGTAATCCAACTCCATACGAACTATAATTGACATGAATTGAACAAAAACATATAGAATCTGCAATAAAATAGCATTTTTTCGCGATACAATCTTAATACAAAAGGGAGGTCGCGATTATGAAGCAACTAGTACTTGATTGGGATAAATACGCAAGCAAAGCAATAGAAGCAGCAGGCGAAGGTATCGTTCTACTTAAGAATGAAGACCGTACTTTGCCTTTTACAGATAAGACTAAGGTCGCTCTTTTTGGGCGCATGCAGAATAACTACTACAAGAGCGGAACTGGCTCTGGTGGAATGGTTAATGTTAAGCACGTTGTCACAATTCTCGAGGCGCTAGGCGATTGCGAGCTAGTAGAACTTAACGACGAACTCAAGACCATATATGCTGATTGGGAAGTTGACCATCCTTACGATCCAGGAATTGGCTGGGGACAGGAGAAGTGGTCTCAGCCAGAAATGGAGCTTGATGACGAGCTTGTAAGTAAGATGGCTTCCCAGAATGATGTCGCTATTATTGTCATTGGAAGAACAGCTGGAGAGGATAGAGATAATCTAGCCGATAAGGGTGCTTTCTTCTTGTCAGATATTGAAGAGGACATGCTTGAAAAAGTTTGCAAGGCATTTGATAAGACCATTGTTCTTCTTAATATCGGAAACATTATGGATATGTCTTTTATTAGCAAGTACAATCCTTCGAGCGTTATGTATGTTTTACAGGCGGGAATGTATGGCGCGATAGCTGTTGCCGACGCAATTTCTGGTAAGGTTAATCCTTCCGGTTCTCTTACTGAAACTATCGCTTATGAGATTTCTGATTATCCTGCTGACCCATATTTTGGCAAAGAGGATATTCTTAAGGATAAGTATGTTGAGGATGTTTTCCTAGGCTACCGATACTTTTCTACCTTTGCTCCTGAGAAAGTAATGTACCCATTTGGCTTTGGTTTGTCATATACGACTTTCTCAATTCTTCCAGAGAGCTTCGACGGCGATGAGAACGGAATTAGCGCTGTTGTTAAGATAACGAATACCGGTGACAGAGCTGGAAAGAAAGCAGTTTTGCTGTTTGTGAGCGCGCCTTCCGGTGTTATTACAAAGCCTAAGCTATCTCTTTGTGGCTTTGAGAAGACTGAACTTCTATACCCGGGACAGAGTCAAATTATTCAAATTAAGTGCCTTCCTGAGTTTTTTGCATCCTTTGATGATAACAACAAGCTTGGTCTAGGAAACGGCTGGGTTCTCGAGTCTGGTAAATATCAATTCTTGTTCGGCTTTGACGCTTCAGACGTGAGTCTTGCTGGTGAGTTTAATCTTTCTTCAAGCAAGATGATTGAGCAGTTGAATCCTGCATTAGCTCCTGTAGAGTCATTCGAGAGAATGATCGCGGTGCCTAGTGAAGATGGCTCCTTTGAGATTGGCTTCGAGTCTGTTCCTGTTCGAAAAGTTGAGAACATCGACAGCCGCCTCGACTTCGTTGATCCTGAAATCAAGCAAACGGGTGATGTTGGAATCAAACTAGCCGATGTAAAGCTTAAGAAGAATACACTTGACGAATTCATCGCTCAAATCGACGACGAAGAGTTATGTTTAATCATTCGCGGCGAAGGAATGAACAGCTCCAAGGTTACAACTGGAACAGCTTCAGCTTTCGGTGGCGTCAACAAGAAGCTTATTGAGATGGGCGTTCCAGCAATTTGCTGTGATGACGGCCCTTCTGGAATGCGCCTTGATAGTGGAAAGAAGACATTTTCGCTTCCAAATACAGCATGCCTAGCTTGTACTTTCAACAAAGAATTGAATACAGAGCTTTACACTATGTTCGGCATGGAGATGCTCTTGAATCAGGTTGATAATATTCTCGCGCCTGGTTTGAATATTAGAAGACATCCATTGAACGGGCGTAACTTCGAGTACTTCTCAGAGGATCCTTTTGTAACTGGAGTACTAGCAAGTGCGCAGCTCAAGGGACTTCAAGCAGTTGGCGTTTCTGGAACCGCTAAGCACTACTGTGTTAACAATCGTGAGACTCAAAGAAGACGTATGAATAGCGTTGTATCCGAGAGAGCGCTTCGTGAGATTTATTTACGCGGCTTCGAGATAGCAGTTAAGTATGGCAAGCTTACATCCATTATGACCGGATACAACATCGTAAATGGTGTTTACGCTTCCGCAAATTATGAGATGAATACAGTAGTTCTGAGACAGCAATGGGGATACACTGGAATAGTCATGTCCGATTGGTGGGCTGACATTGTTCCTCAAGAGGCCGGAGGTACTACGGGTTTCGAGCACTCAATAATGGCAAGATCACAAAACGATCTCTATATGGTTTGCCCTTCTTGCGAAAGAGAAAGCCTCTCTATTTCTGATTGCTTCGACATGCTTAAGTCCAATCGCGATGATATGATTACCAGAGCCGAGCTTCAGCGTTGCGCGAAGAACATATTGAAATTTGTGCTAGACACACCTGCTATGGATCGCATGATTGGTAATGGCGCTAAGGTGACTTCCCTTAAATGCCCTTACTTCGACGATACTGTTCCTGCTAAGGCGGATATGTACTATGAGATGAATGGTGATTTCTCATTTGAAGTGAATGGGGAAGATACAGCTCGCGGTAAGGATACTACTTTCGGAATTATCAACAACAAGCCTGGCAAATATGAAATCATTTATACAGCATCTAGCGAATTGAATCCTTTGGCACAAATCCCAATGACTATTTTCTATATAGGTGTTCCAGTTGGAGTAATCACCTGGAATGGCACCGAGGGCAAGGACGACTCGAAGTCTATGATAGGAAACTTCAATCCAAAGAATAGTGTTATACGTATTCATTTCGGAGGCAATGGCGTGAAGCTCAAGAAGATTAGCTTCAAGTACCTTGGCGAGCTTGAGCCAGGTGCGTCGTTTATTCATAGCTGACATCTTAGGCTACTTTTTGGATTCGCGAAAAGAACGCTTATGTGAAATGGACAATAATTAATGATACAATGTAACAAGCTGCCAATTACGGCAGCTTGATTTCTTGTCGCTTGAAGAAGGATAATAATAATATATGCGAAGAGACTATTTTACTTGTGTATTTCTATCATATATTTGTGTGGCACTCTTATATGTGTGCTTCGTTCCTTTGTATTTTACATATAATGGTGTCGTTTTGCGTGAGTTCTCGGTTTTTGAGAAGGCAATGAGCATAATTTATACGTTATTAGTTCTTTTCGCTTTGCCTATTATTGCAGCTATCAAGAAGAAGTTCTGGATGATGCTGGGTTCTGCTTTCTATGGTCTTCTAGCTTATCTTCCTTTATGGTTCATGCCATCTTTACTAGTCTCGATGTCAGGTTCGAAGGCGAATATCGGTGCTGTAATCGTTGGCTATTTCTGGGAGGCTGTCTATGGAATGGTGAACGCTCCGTTTGCAGCTTTGTCAGGTTTGCTTGGATCCAACACAGCAAAAGGAATGTCTCTCATGATTATGCCTTTTTCCATTGCAACTTATGCAATAGTTAAGTTATTTAGATTCTATCGAGATGCATATAATGATCAAATGCTTAGCACCTCGGCCGTTGTGGATTCAACAGTTTCTGGAGGCGATTCAGACTCTAGGCAAGTTCGAGAAGTTCGTGTTCCAGAAGCGCTTGGAACCGTAATTTTTGCACCAACTACATCACCAACTGTTGCACCAACTGTTGCACCAGCTACATCGCCAACCGCATCGTCAACTACATCGCCAGCTATTGAGACGGATTCCATTCCAATAGCGTCTGAGCCAGTAGAGCAGACTGCTATTCCATCAAATGAAGTGAACTCTGATACGATTGTCTTGGATGCACCCGTTAAGCCTGCATCTCCAATAGACGATGATGGAGTAATTCACCTTTAAGGCGCCTATTAAGTACATTTATAGTTTTTGAGACCACTCTTTACTTTGATAATCAAGGAATTTGTTGCATTGTTCTATTCTTGCTTGTAGAATAAGACAAATAAGAGCTTTTTGGAGATGAGAGAATGGCAAACAACAGATCGTTTTGGCACAGTTTGATGAGCAAGAGTGATGACAAGAAGGTCGTCACGAGCACGAAGGATCCCATGGAAGAAGGTCTTGAGAGTCTCTCTTGGTTTGAAGGGCAAAGGCTTGCTGTTAAGAAAAGGATTATTAAGACAAGAGAAACCTTTGGCGAGGAGATTGGAAATTCCATTACGCATGGAGTCATGGCTTTGTTCCTTCTCGGTATGCTTCCGTACACAGCTGTAAGAGCTTATATTCACGCGCCGGAAGGCTTTAAGGTCCTTGACACCGTTGGAATTTCAATATTTGTGATTTGCATGTTTCTTATGTTCCTAGCGTCGACAATTTACCACTCGATGAAACACGATACTCCACAGAAGCGTGTAATGAATAAAATCGACCACATTATGATTTATTTTGCCATAGCAGGCACATATTTTCCGATTTGCATTAGCGTAATTGGTGGCGGCCTAGGTCTTGGAATCCTTATTGCTGAGTGGGCACTTGCCATCGCTGGCACGATCATCAAGTCCTTGATGTTTTCTAAAACAAAACTCAGCTATGCCATCACCTGCATCCTCTTCTTAGCTATGGGCTGGCTGATAGTATTCTCCTTTGGTAAGTTTTATGCTACAAGCCCAGTTGCTTTTTGGTTAGTTCTTGCTGGCGGCATTTGCTACACGTTGAGCTTGATTTTCTTTAGTAGCAAGTATAAATTTGCTCACATGATATTCCACTTCTGTGTGGATTTCGGAGCGATTTGCCACTTCATCGGATTAGTATACTTCTTGAGGTAATTGTTTAGCGAGTAATGCAGTTAGACAAAACACAAGTATTGGCTACTGCTACTTGAGGCCTTTCTTTTCGAGATACAAAAAGCCCTCCTTACTGATTTCCAGTAAAGAGGGTTTTGATTTGAACGATTCTAGAATGTTCTTGTTAGCCTCCGAAAAGACCGAGTAGAACTCCAGCTGCTACGGCAGAACCAATTACACCAGCAACGTTAGGTCCCATGGCATGCATGAGAAGGAAATTACTTGGGTTCGCTTTCTGACCAACAGTGTTAGCTACACGAGCAGCCATTGGAACAGCGGAAACTCCAGCAGAACCAATAAGGGGATTGATTTTTCCCTTACTAATAATGCACATCAATTGTCCAAGTAGAAGGCCTCCAATAGTAGAGAAGATGAAGGCTAGAAGTCCAAGGCCAATAATGTAAATTGTTTTAATGTTAAGGAATGTAGCGCCAACAGCCGTTGCTCCTACAGTCGTTCCTAGGAAGATTGTTACTGTATTACACATAGCATTCTGAGCTGTATCGCTTAGTCTCTCAGTTACACCAGACTCTCTAAATATGTTGCCAAGCATTAACATTCCAATCAGCGCACCAACTGAAGGAAGAATAAGAGTGCAAATTACTGTAACAATTACAGGAAAGCAAATACGCTCAATCTTGGAAACCACACGAACCTGCTCCATCATAATCTTACGTTGCTTCTTAGTTGTAAGAAGTTTCATAAAAGGAGGCTGAATGAATGGAATCAAAGCCATGTAAGAATAAGCAGCGATTGCGATAGCAGGAAGCAAGTGTGGAGCAAGATGCGTAGTCAGGAAGATTGCAGTTGGACCATCAGCTCCACCAATAATCGCGATAGAAGCTGCCTCACTACTAGTGAAACCGAGAACGGAAGCAATGATGAATGCGAAAGAAATTCCGAATTGAGCACCTGCACCCATAAATAAACTTGAAGGTCTAGCAATAAGTGGACCGAAATCAGTCATAGCACCAACTGCCATAAATATCAAGCAAGGAAAAATTCCAAGCTTTACACCTAGATAAATAAAATCTAGGATTCCAACAGCTAAGTTTGCGTCAGAGCCGCCCAGCAAATCCCAATGAACATGTCCGCCAGCAAATATCTCTGGATGATACAGGTCAGCTATAGGAAGATTGCTTAATAGCATGCCGAAAGCAATAGGTAATAGAAGGAGCGGTTCGAATTTCTTTCCGATTGCAAGATATATTAATAAGAAGGAAAGACAAATCATTACAAGATTACGCCAATCCATATTGGCTAGTCCGGAGGACTCCCATAAATTCAATAATGCGTCAATAAACACTTTTTGCCTCCTTATTATGAGATGACAACTAGAGCGTCACCAGTGTTAACAGTGGCTCCCTTTGTTGTAAGAATTTGTGCAACAGTACCGTCACATGGTGCATAAATCTCATTTTCCATCTTCATAGCTTCGAGGATAACAAGTAAAGTACCCTCCTTGACCTTATCACCAACAGCAACCTTAACTGATAGGATTGTTCCTGGCATAGGTGCATCAATGCGAGAACCAGAAGCAATAGCATCAGCAGGTGTAGCTGGAGCGGCAACGGAAGCAGCCGGAGCAGTTTGAGGAGCGGCAACTACAGGTGCAGCTTGAGTAGCTACAGGAGTAGTCCTTATAAGGTTCGCTTTGCCCTTCTCTACCTCAACTTCATATTGCTTGTCATTGATAGTAACTGTGTATATCATAGGTAGTATCTCCTTATTTCTTCTCTACTAGAGTGATTGATTTGAAGACGAGTTCCGATAAAGGAATTTTGGTCTCGTCACTTAATATAGCCATAATCATTGCAGCCGTTTTCTCGTCGCAATTCTTTAGCTTAAGAGACCCTGAAGAAAAATTATCTTCGGAAGTTTTATTTGCATATTCTGTGCTTGCTTCCTTCTTATCTATTGTCGCTATACTAGTCTTCTTAGCCACTTTTTTTGTGTCACTAGCCTTAAGTTGCTTCTCAAATATATTAATAAGTTTAGAAAAGAAGACGATGCAGAAATAAATGAGAATCAGAATAGCGAAAACGACAGCAGTTGTAAATCCGGCTACGGCCAAAGCCTCTGGTAGAGAGCTTACCTTATCGCCAGCTGCGTTTAGCATAAAAACAACGTTGTTCATCATAACTAGAATCAGTCCTCCTTCTTTACAATAGTGTAGTGGACAGTATTAGATTCCTTCTCATCACGGTAATCAAAGTACTTCTCAGCATAAGTTGGGAATGCGATATAAGAAAGAACATCCTCATCGCTTCTAGCTCTTGCCCCAATCTCGGCCTTTGCTTTCTCAAAAGCCGGCTCAAGAGTATCCGCAAAACGGCATGTAATTACTGAATCGTCACCAACAACTTTCTTGACGAGGTCAGAGTCAACTTCACCAGGAGCCATTCCGTACTCACCACGCAAGTACGCCTTAACTTCCTTAGAAATGTTCTTATATCTCTCACCAGCTAGAACGTTAGCTGTTGCTTGAACGCCTACCATTTGACTGATTGGAGTAACTAGTGGAGGATAACCCAAATCCTTACGAACGTTAGGAACTTCAGAAAGAACTGCGTCAAGTTTGTCGAAAGCGTTCTGAGCCTTAAGTTGAGCTACCAAGTTAGAAAGCATTCCGCCCGGAACTTGGTACACTAGAGCATCAGTATTCGTTCCAAGAACATATGGATCTAGAGCTCCGCTATCAAGAAATTCCTTCTTGACTGGAGCGAAAAAGTCGTTTATCTCTTTAAGCTTTGCAGAATCAAGCGTATTGGTATATCCAAGTTGCTCTAGTGCGTACTTCATTGTCTCAGTAGCAGGCTGTGCCGTACCGCCGGAGAAGTTAGAAATTGCGGTATCGATGCCATCGCATCCAGCCTCAACCGCCTTCATATATGTCATAGGACCAAGGCCTGTTGTAGCATGTGTGTGTAGGAATACCGGAATCGTAACAGAAGACTTGAGAGCCTTAATTAGGTCATATGCTTCAGTAGGGCCCATTATGCCGGCCATATCTTTAACACAAATGGACTTAACTCCCATATCTTCTAGTTCTTTACCCATCAAAGCGTACTTATCAAGTGTATGAACAGGGCTAGTTGTATAGCAAATACAACCTTGCGCATGCTTGCCGCACTTCAAAGTCTCGTCAACAGCAACCTGAATATTACGGAAATCATTAAGAGCATCGAAAATCCTAAAGATGTCCATTCCATTCTCAGCCGACTTTCTAATAAACATTCGAACTACATCGTCTGGATAGTGCTTATATCCAAGAATGTTCTGACCACGAATAAGCATCTGTAGAGGAGTCTTCTTTACCTTTGCTTTAATCTTACGAAGCCTCTCCCATGGATCCTCATTTAAATAACGTAGGCAAGAGTCAAAAGTTGCTCCACCCCAACACTCGAGAGAGTAATATCCGGCGTTATCAAGCGTCTCAAGTATCCCCTCAAAATCTGAGAACGGCAAACGTGTTGCGATCAAAGATTGATTGGCATCACGTAGTACAGTCTCTGTAAAGTTCACCTTCATTTAGTCACGCTCCTTATAAATAAAATAATAAATAAAACAATTACCTCGAATTATATAAAAGTTAATCGTGAATGTGAATAGACAAATTGACTAAAACGGAAAATAGCGCACTATTTTTCCTCTGGACAACAAATTTGCATTTCAATCAAAATATCCTTAGCTTTACCCGTCTCAAGAACAGGGTTTATCGCTTCATCTTGGAGATATACCATCATAGGAAGAGAAGGTAAAGTATCGGTGCTTTTTGTGAGTAATACGAAGCAATGCTCATCGTTACGCTTGCTTTTTCCCTTGGTATAATCCGATAGGTCGGAAGCGATGATTGAGCAAAATGCTGAGAAGGTCTCAACACTATTATTTGAATTATCCATCTGCTTAAGCACGTCTAGACTGGAATAGCATAACTTCTTTGCATCGATTATTGTCATCTGAGTTAATGGCGATGCAAGCTCTGGTTGAGTATAGAAGAAATCAACTATCGGATAAAAGGAACCTTCGGTACAATCAAGAGTAATGGATTCCTTTTGCCTAACTATGTAAAGTAATGAAGATTCATTAATTATATTCTTATTCAAATCTTCTCTCAAATCTTCGATCAGATCGACATAGTCTATGGTTGGAAAATGATTGCTGCTCATATTGCACCTCTTTCTTTGAACTATCTAGAATTCACCATATTCTAGCTCTAAGAAGGCTAGTGAGCAAAGAAAATTTCAAAACTCAGGTATACATTTATTTACAACAAAAACAACTGGTGCTATACTTAATGCTCGCAGGCGGAGAACTGCTCATTTTTTGTGCGCTCTTTTTCAAGGGCCAAATATGTGAGTAGCGTTTGCAATAATTAAGAAAGGAGATGTATTGATGCCAACGTTCAATCAATTAGTAAAGTCCGGCAGACATTCCAAAACTTACAAGTCTGCTTCACCGGCATTGCAGTTTGGAATGAATACTCTTTTGAAGAAAGAAACAGAAAATTTCTCCCCTCAAAAGCGTGGAGTATGCACAGTCGTAAAGACAACTACTCCTAAGAAGCCTAACTCAGCTTTGCGTAAGGTTGCTCGTGTTCGTTTAACTAACGGCTACGAAGTAACTGCTTACATTCCGGGAATCGGACACAACTTGCAGGAGCACTCCGTTGTCCTTATCAGAGGCGGACGTGTTAAAGACCTTCCTGGTGTACGTTACCACATCGTTAGAGGTACTCTTGATACTGCTGGTGTAGCCAACAGAATGCAGAGCCGTTCTAAGTATGGTGCTAAGAAGCCGAAGGCTGCGAAGGTTAAGAAGTAATTCTTCTCGCAAAGATTGGACAAATTAAGTGATCAGTACATTGTTCATAGATATACCATTCGTATCAGTCTATGGGGCATGCTACTTGAGAGCGCGACACGGTCCAAAGAACAACTGAAACGTGAGTACCTATGGTTTCAGAATACTGTGAATCATAAAGGAGGGAAGTAAAGTGCCAAGAAAGGGCAATATCCCAGTAAGACAAGTGTTACCCGATCCACTATACAAGGATGTTAAGGTATCTAAGCTTATTAACAACATCATGTTAGATGGCAAGAAGGGTGTAGCACAGAAAATTTGCTACGACGCATTTGATATTATCAAAGAGCGTACAGGTAGCGAGCCTTTAGATGTATTCTATAAGGCTCTTGAGAATGTAATGCCTGCTCTAGAGTGTAAGGCTAGACGTGTTGGTGGTGCTAACTATCAAGTACCTATCGAAGTACGTCCAGCAAGACGTCAGACTTTAGGTCTACGTTGGATTACTGCATATGCTAGATCAAGAAGTGAGCGCACCATGAAGGAGCGTTTGGCTGCAGAGTTAATCGATGCATCCAAGGAAACTGGCGGAGCATTCAAGAAGAAGGAAGACATGCACAAGATGGCTGATGCTAACAGAGCATTTGCACATTACAGATGGTAATTACGCGAAAAGGAGCACATTAAGATGCAAAGAGAGTATCCACTCGACAAAACAAGAAATATCGGCATCATGGCTCATATCGACGCGGGTAAAACAACAACGACCGAGAGAATTCTTTTCTATTCCGGTATTAACCGTAAGATAGGAGAGGTTCATGATGGTGCCGCTACGATGGACTGGATGGAGCAAGAGCAGGAAAGAGGTATTACAATTACTTCTGCTGCAACAACAGCTCCATGGAGAAATCACCGTATCAACATCATAGACACACCAGGTCACGTTGACTTCACCGTTGAGGTAGAGCGTTCCCTTCGTGTACTTGACGGTGCTGTTACTGTCATGTCTGCTAGAGGTGGTGTTGAGCCACAGACTGAAACGGTTTGGAGACAAGCTGAGCATTACGGCGTACCTCGTATGGTATACGTAAACAAGATGGATATCATGGGCGCGGATTTCTTCCACGTAATTGACATGATTGAGTCACGTTTGAAGAGTAACGCTGTTGCAATTCAGTATCCAATTGGTAAAGAAGAATCATTCCAAGGTATTATTGACCTAATGACTCTTCGTGCCGAGGTTTATACAAGCGATGACGGAAGAGATTATGAGGATCGTGAAGTTCCTGAAGATATGCTTGAACTCGTCAAAGCTAAGAGAGAAGAAATGGTAGAGAAGATCGCTGAGACTGACGATGAACTCACAATGAAGTTCCTCGACGGCGAAGAGATCACAATCGATGAGCTTAAGGCAGCACTTCGTAAGGCAACATGTGCTTGTAAAATCATTCCTGTTATCTGCGGAACATCCCTAAGAAATAAGGGTGTACAGATGATGCTTGATGCAATTGTTGACTACATGCCATCTCCTCTTGACATTAAGGCTATCGAAGGTGTTAATCCTGATACCGAAGAGACTGAAGCACGTCCTGCATCCGATGAGGGTCCATTCGCTGCTTTGGCTTTCAAGATTATGACTGACCCTTTTGTAGGAAAGTTATGCTTCTTTAGAGTTTATTCAGGTGTCCTGCTTGCAGGATCCTATGTAACAAACTCTACAAAGAACAAGAAGGAGCGTATTGGTCGTATTCTTCAAATGCACGCCAACGAACGTAAGGAAATCTCCGAGGTATTCTCTGGTGATATCGCTGCTGCTGTTGGACTTAAGGACACAACTACAGGTGACACACTTTGTGACGATAAGGCTCCAATTATTCTTGAGTCTATGGATTTCCCAGAGCCTGTTATCGAGGTAGCTATTGAGCCTAAGAGTCGTGCTTCACAAGAGAAGATGATCATTGCTCTTCAGAAGCTTGCTGAAGAAGATCCTACATTCCGTACTTATACTAACCAAGAAACAGGACAAACAATTATTGCAGGTATGGGTGAGCTTCACCTTGATATCATTGTTGACCGTTTGTTCCGTGAGTTTAAGGTTGAGGCTAACGTAGGTGCACCACAAGTTTCCTATAAGGAGACAATCCGTAAGGCTGTTGAAGCTGAGGGACGTTTTGTTCGTCAGTCCGGTGGTCACGGACAGTATGGTCACTGCTGGCTAAGACTTGAGCCACAAGAGCCTGGTAAGGGATATGAGTTCGTCAACGCAACTGTTGGTGGTTCAATTCCTAAGGAGTTCATTGCTCCTGTAGATGCAGGTATTCAAGAGGCTATGCAGGCTGGTATACTTGGCGGATTCCCTGTAGTTGACATAAAGGTAACTGTATTTGATGGTTCCTTCCATGATGTCGATTCATCTGAAATGGCATTTAAGATTGCAGGTTCTATGGGATTCAAGGCTGGTATGACAAAGGCAGATCCATGTTTGCTTGAGCCTATCATGAAGGTAGACGTTGAGGTACCTGATGAGTATATGGGTGATGTTATTGGTGGTTTGAACTCACGTCGTGGTATAATCAAGACTATTGAGCCAGATAACGGAACACAGAAGATTCATTCAGAAGTTCCACTAGCTGACATGTTTGGCTATGCAACTTCACTTCGTTCTTCTACACAGGGCCGTGGTACATTCGTAATGCAGATCAGCCACTTTGCTGAGACGCCAAAGAGTGTAATGGAAGCAGTCCTAAAGAAATAATCAATATAGTTTTTCAAATAGAAACTACTTTGACTAACAACAAAAAGCAACATAAGCCTTTCTCGAGAAGCTTGAACGGGTATCTACCCTTGAAAGAAAGAGAGAAATCCCGTAAAATAGTCTTTATCGCGAGAGAGGCGGAAAACAAACAATTAACTTCTTAAGGAGGAAAATTTACAATGGCTAAGGAAAAATTTGTACGTAGTAAGCCACACGTAAACATCGGAACTATCGGCCACGTTGATCACGGCAAGACTACTCTTACCGCTGCTATCACAAAGGTATTGGCATTTAAGGGCGGCGCTAAATTTGAAGATTATAGTGTTATTGACAGTGCACCAGAGGAAAGAGCTCGTGGTATCACAATTAACACAGCACACGTTGAGTATCAGACAGAAACACGTCACTATGCTCACGTAGACTGCCCTGGCCATGCTGACTATATCAAGAACATGATTACAGGTGCTGCTCAGATGGACGGTGCTATCCTTGTTGTTTCCGCTTCTGATGGTCCTATGCCTCAGACACGTGAGCACATTCTTCTCGCTCGTCAGGTTGGTGTTCCTTATATCGTAGTATTTATGAATAAGTGCGATCAGGTTGATGATGAAGAGCTTCTTGAGCTCGTTGATATGGATATTCGTGATCTATTGAACCAGTATGAATTCCCTGGTGATGATACACCAATCATTCGTGGTTCTGCTCTTGCAGCACTTGAGTGCGCATCTACAGATGTTACTGATCCTGCATATGCGCCAATTCTTGAGCTTATGGCAGCAGTTGATTCATTCATCGCTACACCTGAGCGTCCAACAGATAGACCATTCCTAATGCCTATCGAGGATGCAGTTACAATCACAGGCCGTGGTACTGTTGTTACAGGTCGTCTAGAACGTGGAACAATTAAGATTGGTGACGCTGCTGAGATCGTTGGTCTTGCTGAAGAATCAAGAAGCACAACAATTACTTCTATTGAGATGTTCCGTAAGACAATGGAATTCGCTGAGGCTGGAGAGAACATCGGTGCTCTTCTCCGTGGTATCGAGCGTAAGGATGTTGAGCGTGGACAGGTTCTTTCTAAGCCAGGATCAATCACACCTCATACAAAGTTCACAGGCCAAGTTTACGTTTTGACAGCTGATGAGGGTGGACGTCATAAGCCATTCTTCAACGGTTACCGTCCACAGTTCTATTTCAGAACAACAGACGTTACAGGTATTGCAAATCTTCCTGAGGGAACAGAAATGTGTATGCCTGGTGACCACGTAACAATCACTGTTGAGCTTATTACTCCTATCGCTATGGAGCAGGGACTTAAGTTCGCTATCCGTGAGGGTGGTCATACAGTTGGTGCTGGTACAGTATCTACAATCATTGAGTAATCTTTAACTGAAGATATAACTTGATAACTAGGGGCTTTTCGATTTTTTCGAGAAGCCCTTTTTTCTGCTCGAAAAGCCTTGTAGCCTTGCTTTTTTGTGAATAAAAGTATATCCTTAACGGGCAAATGTCACAATGTCACAATGCCACATTAAAGGAGTGAAGCCAAGTCAATGGAGACTTATTACGGCGGCTCGAGAGTAGCCCTTAATTTTGCAAAGAGAATAGTAGTAAAAGTTGGTACTTCTACGATTACTTATGAGAATGGTAGAATCAACCTTGGAAATATAGATAGACTTTGTCGTGCTTTGGCTGACTTGCAGAATAGCGGTAAAGAAGTATTACTTGTTACTTCTGGTGCTATTGGTGTTGGAGTAGGCGTGCTTAATCTCGAAGAGAGACCTACTACGATGCGTGACAAGCAAGCAATTGCAGCTGTAGGCCAATGCGAACTTATGAATGCATATAGCAGAAGCTTTGCGGAGTACTCTTATGTGTGCGGACAGATTTTGCTTACCAAAGACGGCTTAACTGATAAGTTAACCAGAGTAAATGTTACGAATACAATCGAGGCACTAATTGAGAAGAGGATAATCCCTGTTATTAACGAGAATGACTCGGTATCAACAGCTGAGATTCTTCATAATGGAACTTTTGGCGATAATGATACGTTGTCAGCTCATGTTGCTTGTCTTATCAACGCTGATCTACTGATAATACTTTCGGATATTGACGGACTATACGATGATGATCCAAAGTTAAACGACAAAGCTAAGCGTATTTCTTACGTAGAGCAGGTTACCGACGAAATGGAGGAGATAGCCAAGGGAGCTGGCTCCAAACTAGGAACGGGCGGTATGCATACGAAGATTAGTGCCATGCAAATGGTTATGGCCAAGGGCATTAATGGCGTAATTGCAGAAGGTTCAAGCCCTCAAGTCCTCGAGAGAATTCTTGACCAAGAGGATGTTGGAACATTTTTCGCGGCAACAAACTAATAAGTATTGCATGCAATACTCTTTTAAATAGACTTACTTGAGGAACCAACTTACTACTTCGGAATTCTTCTGGGTAGGTTCACTGTCGCTAGAATCCGAAGCATATCCAAGAGCACAACATCCGCGAATCACATCAGTCTTAGGTATATCTAGTTTTTCCATTAATGGCGCAAACTTTCTATTAGTTGATAAATCTGAAAGTTGGTTGATCCACACGGATGCAATACCAAGACTATTTGCTGCGATAAACATATTCTCAATGGCACATGCACAATCAGCAATTCCAAATTTAGCATCAGCGGCAGTTGAGGTGATAATAAGAGTATCTGCGTTGTAGAAGCAATACTCTGGACCGCGTCCTTGAATTTCTTGAACGGCAGTATAGAGTGAATAAAGAATTTCTTTGTCCTGCACAACAGTGAAATGCCAAGGCTGAATATTCATGCCTGACGGAGCTGCATATGCGCAACGCACAATTGCTTCAAGATCCTCGAGCTCCACAGAGCGGGACTTGTCAAAAGAGCGAGTGCTTTTTCGAGAGAGAATGTCATAAATAGTCTGATTAATCATAGAAGTGACCTCCAATAACTAGACTCCGCCAGTAGTTTCTTCAGGAGGCGGGGTAGGTGTAGGAATATGAACAGGGCAAACTACGCCTTCAGGGGGAAGCAAAGGGCTACCGGCTACGAAGTAATCTTCATAGGTAGAGTTAGCTGCGCGGCATTCGTCGGTTGCGAAGTATCCAGAAGTGCATACCTCAGCGGAGATAATGTCGTCAGGACGAGGGAAACCAATAGAATCATTATCGCCATGAATTCGGCTCATTACATAGTACCAAATACGAATAGCATTGCTTCTATCGCATGAAGGAATAACTGTTTGACGAAGCCTGTTATCGTATCCATACCAGACAGCGGCGCAATAATAAGGAGTATAACCGCAGAACCACTTATCAAGGTTATCATCAGTAGTACCAGTCTTGCCGGCAGTCTCTATCACTTGACCAGCACTATTGGTAATTAGAGATGCGTTTCCTGAAGCTGTACCGCTTGTGATTACGTCCATAAGCATGCTACTCATAAGGAAGGTTGTCTCAGTTGAGAAAACGCGATGACTAGATGGATTACTCTGTAATACTACATTACCATCATTGTCGAGTACCTTAGTGTAAGCATATGGTTCAGTATATATTCCGCCAGAAGCAAGAGTTGAATATGCTCCGCACATCTCAAGTGGGGTCATACCTGTTGAAAAGGCGCCAATAGCTTGAGCAGGGTAAGTACCCTCGCTAGTTCTGTCAATTCCTTCTTGAGCGAGGAACCAAAGAGCTGTATCTCCGCCAACATCATTCCAAACCATAACGGCAATCGTATTTTTCGAGTGAGTTACAGCTTGTCTTATTGTTATTGCTCCTGCATACGACCTATCTGCATTCAAAGGCCAAACAGCTTCAGGATTCGTCGGGTCGAGGTGACTTTCTTGGTCAATATAAAGCATCGAAGGACAAATCAATTGCAATTCGAGCGCCGGTGCATAAGCTATAAGCGGCTTGATAGAAGAGCCAGGCGATCGGTAGGCGTCGACTGCTCTATTAAGCCCCAGATTCATAACCTTTTGACCATAGCCGCCTTGCATGGCGGCTATCGCCCCTGTTTGGACATTAATTACCACCATTCCTCCAGTCGGTTTCTCTGGATAATCTACCAGAAGCGACGGGTCACATTGGAACAAATCTTGATTCATGAATGCTTCGTCCACAACGGCCTGCACATCTGGCTCCAGGGTCGTAAAAATCTGGTAACCACGATTGTAAACTATGGTTGTAGCAAGCGAAAAAGAGATATTACGTTGTACCATTAGGTCGTTAATGACCTCAGATACAGCATACTCTGAGAAATAGGAGTTAATATCCGTTGAACGTGTAGCGTTGCTGGACTTGAAAACTAACTCTTGGTTAAGAGCTGCTTGGTATTCTTCTTCAGTTATGTAGCCAAGCTCGTACATCTTGCCAAGTACGATTCTCATTCGGCGAAGCGCGTTACGACGACCTGACTCTCGCATAGGATTGTAATACGATGGGCTCTTTGGAAGGCCTGCTAGAAAAGCACTCTCTGCCAAAGTGAGTTCCCTGGCGTCTTTGCCAAAGTAGTTCTGAGCTGCAGCTTGAATACCAACAAAATTGTTTCCCATAGGGGCAAGGTTAATATAAAGCTCCAAGATTTCGTCCTTACTTAAGTCTTGCTCCAAAGCCATAGCTGAGAACCATTCCTGTACTTTTCGAGATGTAGAATGCTCATCTTGGCCTGTAATCAACTTGACAGTTTGCTGAGTAATGGTTGAACCGCCGTAAGTTGCTGTTCCGCCATTGGCTAGAGCAGAAAGAATAGCACTTCCGATTCTTTGAACGTCAATGCCAGAATGCTCGTAGAAACGTTCGTCCTCGATGCTGATAATCGCCTCATCAATGTAAGTCGATCTAACGGAACTATATGAAACATAGACACGGTCAACATTTTCAGTTCCGGTGAGCTTAGAAATTACGGTTCCATTTATGTCGTAAACGAAGGAAGTCTGCGTCTCCTCGGTCTGAGTTAAATCTGAGATTGAAAGAGTCTGAGTTGTGGAGACATATCCAAGTAACATACCTGCACCAAAACCACCAATAACGAAGCAAATGCAAAGAACGATTACTACTACTACCTTCAAAATATCACTTGTCACCGACATAATCTCATGAAAGACACTTCTGTTGAATCCACATCTTGTAGGTTTTCCCTTGATAGTGGAGCGAAGCTCATCAGCTAGCGCCGTCTTCTCAGGCGAAACTTGCGTTGAGGTTCTGGGTTGGCTATTTGTAGAATGTCCGCTGCGGTAACGGTATCCATTGTTATCCATCAATTAATCTCCTTTAAAATAGAGTCCATCAGATAATTTTATCACGATTTACGTGTTAGAATTAATTATCATTCATTTTGGAGAGAAATAATGAAGAATCCTGAGGTAAAAATTACATCGCTTGAGAATAGCGGGCGCGGGGTTGGAGTACTTCCTTCAGGTAAGACGATGTTTGTTGAAGGTGCACTTCCAGGAGAAGTATGTTCTGTTGAAGTCATAAGCGAGAAGGCACGATTTGCCGAAGCTAGGGCGGTTCAAATCCTAGTTCCCAGTGTGGATCGAACGATTTCTCTTGAAGAGTATTACTCGCAAAGCGCCGGATGTGATTTGTGCCACATGAGTTACGAGTTGACAATTCAATTTAAGCAAAAAAAGGTTCGCGATTGTCTGACGAGAATCGGGCGCTTCGACAGCGTATGGATTGATGATGTTCTGAGACCAATTGTCGAGTCGACGAATGTGACGAAGTATCGTAATCACATGCAATATTTCATTTCGGATCTGAAGGTAGGGCTGGTTAGAAGAGGTAGCAACGACCTTGCAAGTAGTTCCCGAATTCAGCTGGAATATGACGAGATAGAGACTATCAGAAGTCAGTTTGAGTCTGTGCTTATGAAATATCCGACAAGACTTTTCTCCGGAGCTAATATTAGGGGCTCGAAAAGATCAAAGCAATTTCTCATCGAGTTAGTTTCTGAGGACACACGCGACCACGAGCTGATAATTCGCGATAGCAAGGCGTACTTAAGCGCGACTTTTCTAGTAGGTGCGATAAACGACGCGCTTGCGAGTTTTGCTGGTTCAGTTCTTGCAGGAGCAGTGCTTCAGATATGTAATAACAAGGCTCAGAAGAGGACTCGCGGTGGTAAACGCGTGGTGCTCCATGGCGAGGATTTCTACCAAGAGAAACTGTTTGACAGAAGCTTTATGGTAAAAGCTGGAGCTTTTTTTCAGGTGAACGTTGAAACCGCAGAGAGCCTGTACTCTGTGGCAAAGGAGAGCACATCTAATTGCAGGACGGTCTTTGATTTATTTTGTGGAACAGGAACCATCGGTCTTAGCTTAGTTAATCCAAGTCAAATGCTTTATGGTATCGACTCTGTCCCCGAGGCTATAGCTTCTGCCAAGATGAATGCAGAGTCCTCAGGGATTACGAATTGCAAATTTGTTTGTAAGGCTGTCGAAAAGGTCGACCTAAGTGACTTGCCTTCTCCCGATGTTATTATCGTTGATCCCCCTCGAAAAGGAATGGACCTCGGCTTTGTTCGCAGACTTGTTGAGCTGGCCCCACCGAGAATTGTATACATCTCTTGTGATCCCGCCACCATGGCCCGCGACTTGATAGAACTAAGCAAGGCTTATAAGATAGAAAGTGTTACGCCGGTTGATATGTTTCCGTGGACGAATCACGTGGAGACTGTTGTTCAGCTTTCCAAGGGTTCTGTTCCAACTCAGGATGTTAAGGTCAAGTTTTCAATGGAAAATGTTTGCTCTGCCCAGTACTTAGATAAGCCCGCAACATATGAGCAGATTAAAACTTATGTAAAAGAGCATAGCGGATTAAATGTTAGTTCTCTTTATATTGCGCAGGTAAAACAGAAATACGGAATTATCGAAAGGGATTGCTACAACCTTCCAAAGTCAGAGGTCGCTAGACAACCCAAGTGCCCTGAACACAAAGAGAAAGCTATTGTTGATGCTTTGAAGTATTTTAAGATGATATAAGTAAATACACCCTATGCTGTATATAAGGTACAGCACAGGGTGTTATTAATTCGCATGGATTAGCAAGCAACGTTTTGCGGGGACAAAACAGCATTCAGATATGCTGAACGCTTGTTAGGGAGTATCCCTAAGACCCAGAGAAGAAGATTCTTTCAAATCCAGTTCTGCGTTGTCATTCCAATTCTATTAACTACCATAAATCTGTCTTTATTATACATAGATTAATGCTCTGCGAGGGTTCGCATCCCTTAAGAACTAAAAAAACGGTAAATGTCAGCCATAATCAGGTACATATAAATCCCGGCAAACAAAAACCGCAAACCCTTATATCTAAAGATCTGCGGTTGTTTGCCCTGAGTTACTAAAATAGCTATTTTTTGACTATCTTAAGGGAGTCACACCCTCGCACTTTGATACAGTTGAACGATGCACCATTTTTGGTGGGTCATTCAGGTAACACCGCGAAAGCCTTTAACTTTTCTCTTCACAGTATTCATAATTAGCACTATTACAAATTCAAATATGATTACACATGTATACGGAACTATGCTTCCGTTATTGTAACTTGGATTAATCAAAAGCAAATGCAGGAACAAATTCCAAGAGAAATGATAAATCATTGACGAAAGCAGATTTTGATCGGTAATTTCCAATAGATACGAATAAATAAAACTTTCAATCACTGCACCAGCCACAAATAACATAATAGGTACTTCCATACTATTTTGAATGAAATAATGATAGTGCCAACAACTCCAGATAATACCAGTTATAAGAGTAGCCAAAATAAGATGCTTTGTAGTTCTTCTTAAATATGGTTCTAAAAAACCACGCCATCCAAACTCTTCAGCGATGAGTGCCCATAAAACAATTATCCATTCCTTAGTGGATAGTCCCGCAATAATAGTTTTATCACCTATATACAGAGCATATATACTCTTTGAGAATAACATCGTAAAACATGCCAAAAATAATGGCACTAATATAGCTATCATGCTTATACTGAATTTGAAATAGTCACCAAATCTCTTTTTCTCAAAGAACTTGATTTCAACAATTGCAGCTATGCTTGGCGATGCTGCTTGAATTCCATACAACAGAAATACTGCTATCTCATTTTCGATAGCACTTTGTAAAACAATACTAACAAGTGGCAACAGGAATGCTATCAATAAATATCGTATTACACATCTCATTTCTCTTTTCATTTTTAACATTCTCTCATCTCATGTCTTGTAATCACCGTTCTACCATTACAGGTAACTACACTGATAATTCGTTTTCCATAAGAGACCACAGGTGCAACAAACATCATATTTTTAATCTCATATTCACCGTATTTCACGGGAATATCTGCAACCATTAGATTTGTAATGCTGTAATCCTTAGTCTTACCAACATATCGTTGAACGATGCACCATTTTTGGTGGGTCATTCAGGTTAATCCTCTTCATTCGATTCCTTTTTTGTAATCAATATTATTAATTTAATAGCACCTACCAAAATAAGAATTGCTGCATTAACATATACTACCAAACACAAATCCTTTACAAATAACCACAAAACTCGGATTGGGGTTTTTGAAATCAAAGGAATGCACAATAATACACCAGGAAGTACTATATGCCTTACACTATCGAATAAGTATGTCTTTACAGTCTTTTTCTTTTTGTACCACTTTTTTAAATCAAAAGCAGAACTAATACTGACAAAAAACAAAAGCAGATAGACCACATCAAATATAATATGCTGGATGATATACCAATTAGGTGTATTTTGATGTTCTTCTCCTATGAGAGGTGCCACAATATTACTTAACAAATTATTTCCAATCAAATAATCATTCATATTAACCAAAACGACTACTGCGATACCTTCATTCGGTAAAATAAACATATTCGAAGTATAGTTTTCAACTAACCCAGAATGCCATAATACTGGTTGACTGAACAACTCCGTAGTATACTGCCACCCCATACCATAATTATATGTTCCATCGTCCGAAGGAACATTATCATAAAACATAGTGTTGATACTCTCTTCGCTTATTATTCCTTTACCGCCATTAAGATACATTTGCATGTATCTCCCCATATCATCAACACTAGCAGAAAGATACCCTGCTGGAACATTTGTCCAAGAACCCTCTGATATATCGCCCGGATAATCAGGTTCTCCAACTACTGGTATACCAAAATAATTTCTATAGCCATCTATCATTCCATTCTTTTTACTTTGCTCAAGTGAAGCCGCTGAATGATTCATTCCAAGTGGTTCAAAAATATTATCATTAACATATTTCTCATATGAAACTCCACTCACCGATTCGATTATTAATCCAAGTAGTCCATAATTAGCATTGGCATAAACATATTTTCCAAATGAATCAGTAATCTTCAAATCTCCAAAAGTCTGATATGTTGTTATTCCACTTGTATGATTAAGCAGATCCCTAACTGTAATCTTGTCGCAATCACTAGCATCTACAAACCATCTGCTGGCATCTATATACTCTGAGATTGGTGCATCTAGATTTATCCTCCCTGCTTCTACTAATTGCATTATCGAAAGAGCAGTAAAAGATTTACTCATTGAGCCAATAATAAATGATGCATCAGTACTTTCACAATTACCATAAGTTTCTCTAAATAGTATTTCATCCTTATTTACAACGATTACAGCCATACCTGGAATATGAAACCGCTCAACATCGTTTTCTATTTGCTCACTTACTTCATCATAATTCACTTCATCTTTCGCTTCGGCATATACTGCTGTATTATTAAACATCACACATATAGCAATAAAAAGACTAATACAAATATACAATTGTTTATATTTTTTCAAATATCAACACCCTTAGCCCTAAAAATTAGAATTTGTAGGGATGGTTAATCTTATTTCTATAGCACAACAGAAAGTGAATAGGCGAAAAAGAAATATTCGGTGTATCAAGGCTTGCAACGCTAAGTAGCATGAATGTAATCGGTTGTTTCTTGTGGGTTTTCAGCATAAACGTTACTATATGTCTACAAAATAAAAGACAAGGAGAATCGAAAAATGAGCCTCGGAGAAAAAATCAAAGAACTAAGAAGAAAAGCGGGCATGTCACAGGAACAGCTTGCAGAAAAATTAAATGTGTCCAGACAGGCAATCACCAAATGGGAAACTGATAAAGGCATTCCGGATATTGCCAACCTGATTGCTATCAGTGATGAATTTGGGCTGAGTTTAGACGAGTTAATTAAGGGCAATGTTTCTGTAAAAAAGAAGATAATATCCGATAGCTCTGCGAAGAAATGGCATATATTAGTTATTGTGTATTTATTGGCTATCGTGGCATATATCGGCTATTTTGCAGTCTGCCACAGAATTTTGATGATTGGTTTTTTGATTGCAACACTGTTTATGCTGTTCTTTGAACTGAGGATTTTTATTAAAGAGAGCATATTTCGACAGAAAAATAATAACAACGCCGAATGAAAACAGAGGAATAGGAATGAACGAATCCCAGTTTGTAGGTGCGATAACGACATCTTTACTGTAGTTAATATAATTGAAATTCTATCTAACAACGATATTTGAAAGAATCTTCTCTAGGTCTTAGGGATACTCCCTAACAAGCATTCAGCATCAGCTGAAATGTGTTTTGTCCCCACAAAACGTTGCTTGCTAATCCATGCGAATTAATAACACCCTGTGCCGTACTTCATACAGCGCAGGGCGTTTTCTTATATCATCTTAAAATACTTCAGAGCATCAACAATAGCCTTTTCTTTTTCTACTGTGCAATTAGGCTGTCTGCTGTTTTCTGACTTTGGCAGGTTATAGCAGTCTCGCTCAATTATTCCATGCTTTCTCTTAATCTGAGCTATGTTTAAGTGAGAAACCTTTAATCCTGTATGCTCTAATACATAAGATTTAATTTGCTCATAAGAAGCTTTCTTCTCAGCGGATGTAATATCTAATTCGGACATTTCGAGATCAACATAGATATGCTCGTTGACATTGAGTTTGGACAATAAGCATACTGTTTCAGGTGTAATCAAATTTTCCAAGGGAATGTCATTCCCTAGAGAAACGCTTCCCACATCCTCAATTGTATCGTTATTTTTTACTATTGGCACTTTAAAATTGAAGTTAATGGTTTTTACCCAATTCTTGTCTTTATCACATTCAGGGTAGAGTTCAATACTGTCAATAAATGCACGCATTAATTGTTTCTTCTCGGTGTCACTACTCATTGTGTAGATATCGTTGAAATGAAGGAGGATTGTATAAACACTTTCGCTAGTTATCGCATTCTTTTTAAGTTCTGCTATCTGTGTGTGTATTGAAGTCAGTTCATCTTCAATCTCGTCAATCATATCGTACTGAATATCAAGTCTTCGCTGTAAATCTTTTACCTTTCTATCGTAGTGGGCATCATCTATATCAAGGGAATCGAGCTCGTCCTCAAGTCGTGTTTTTACACCTTGTGCTTGTCTAAGTTTATTAGAAAGCGTGTTATATTCTGTCTGTAAATCTGTAGTATCAACTGCAGATCCGATTTTCTTTTGGATGGCATCTTTAAATAATCCTTCTTTGGTCATTGCTTTTATGATATTAGCCACAACTGAATCAATTTTTGATTGTTCAATATTAACTCTAAAATTGCACCTGTGCCCTGTATGACCTGTGGTGTTTTTGCAGTAGTAATAATATCTGGTCTTGTTATCTTTGCTGTGAGCTTTTGCGATATTTCCATAGAGTTTCTTTCCACAATCAGGACAGACTATCAATCCTGACAAGATGTGTGCATGCTCAGGATCAATATACTTCTCTCTAGTAAACGCATTCTTAGACCTTTTCTCTTGAGCAAGTTTCCATAATTCTTCTGAGATAATCGCCTCATGAATACCATCATAAATAGGGAATTCACTTTGGGCTACAATATGAGTCTCATTACGAGTGCCAGTCTTCTTCTCAGTCTTTCTTCGTCCATAGGCAAGCTTTCCCATATATACGGGATTATCTAATACCTTCTTTATGAAGGCAGAAGAAAAACCAGGTATTGTTCCGTTTTGTCTTAGAATTTTCTCATATCCATGATTGTTAAGATATTTTGCAACTCCGGCAATACCTTCATTTGTATTTATATATCTATCAAATATTAGTCTAATGATATCTGCTTCTTCCTCAGCAATCTGCAGTTCACCATCCACAAGTTTATAGCCATAAGGAGCAAACCCACCATTCCATTTTCCTTCACGAGCCTTTTGTTCTCGACCAGCCATAGTTTGAACTCTTATGTTTTCTCTTTCCATTTCAGCTACTGCTGCGAGAATTGAGATAAGAAGTTTTCCTGACTCCTTTGAGCTATCAATACCATCCTCAACACAAACTAGGTTTACGCCATAGTCCTGCATTAACTGTAAAGAGTTAAGAATATCGGCAGCATTTCTTCCGAATCTGGACAATTTGAAAACAAGGACGAAACTTACATCGTCCTTGCCACTTTCAATATCATTAAGCATTTTTGTGAATTCGTGTCGTCCTTTGATGTTCTTACCAGAGAACCCTTCATCAGAATATTCGCCAACAAATTCCATCTCTTGGTATTCTGCGAACTTACGAAGCTTATCTTTCTGAGCATCAAGTGAGTAGCCATCAACCTGAATAGCAGTCGAAACACGGGTGTAGATATAGCATTTAGTTTTCATCTTCATGGTTATCACCTATCCTACTAATACTCTCAGCTTCATTGAGTATTTTTAATTGGTATTCAGCAATTTCTTTTAAAATTACAAAGCGATCCTTTTTATTCTTTCCATCTCGGATCATTTGTGCATTATGTGATTCCAGATTCGAAAGAACTGTCAATTCATTGATTGTTGCATAGTCTCTTACATTTGAATTTTTAGCTAATTCGGGATTTGCTTCACGCCATGCTTTAGCAGTAAACCCGAATAATGCAACATTTAATAAATCAGCTTCTTCTGCATAAGCAATCCATTCCATATCTTCTTTGAAGTTTTTACTTGGTATTAGATAGTTTTTTACTGCATCTGTTTGAATCAAATAATTATTCTTAGACAAAAATCTTTTAGCACTCCATTCGAGTTTTAAGAGATCGTTCTCTACTGCTTTTAATCTTTGAAATTCTTTAATTAGATATAATTTGAATACTGGACTAATTGCGGACGCGAATTCAAATGCGATATCTTTGTGAGCATAAGTACCTCCGTATCGGCCTTTCTTTACAAAAATGCCAATAGCATTAGTTTTTTCTATCCAATCACTTGCACTCATAACAAATGTATTTAATCCAGCTTCTGATTTAAAGTGGTCGAATTCGACCACTTTAAAATTGGGATTATAAATTTGTTCCCATGTGCCTAAAAATTCTAAAGTGTTTCTATTACGCAACCAATTCTTAATTACATCAGCAGCTCTAGAATCATCGCTTTTAGCTGAAGCTATATCTGTAATACAAATATAGTCTTCATTATTTTCGCTTGTTATTGTAATTGGTATATCTTGAACTTTAATAATATTAGTTCCCATTGTCCTTACTCCTTATGAATAGCAAATAATAATTGTAACCCCCTCGAATTCGAGGTGTTTAATGTAATTAGAAAGTAATGTTATATATTGTTTTTAACTAAAGGGATCGAATTCGACCACTATAGAACAATGTTTGATTTAAAGTCGTATAGAGTTTTAACCGCATCGAATTGCACACGGTTTTTCTCTATCAGAATAATTACGATTGCTTAGTCTTGTCGTAATAAGCCTTGTATCTATAAATAGTTCTCTCGCTCACATCATTCTTCTGAGCTATTTCCAAAAGTGTCATACCAGACTCATAACAAATAACAAACTCGTTATATAGAGCCTGCCATTTATCGTTATGTTTCTGTCTGCCACTTGTTTTTCTATTGTGGTAATACTCTAATTCCTCTTTAAGTTTTGAATTCTCTTCTTCAAGTTCAGAGATTCTTTTAAGTGCATCTTCAAGGTTAGTAATCTTTTTCATAGATTTTCTCCTGACATAATGGTTTTGTCATAATTATAAAACTGACAAAGTGCAACTGTCAATTTCATTTTGTCACTTGGAAAGTTTATCTCTATACGACTGTAATCGCTCTTTGGTAAGATCGAAATCGAAGATGTAGTAGACATACTTTTTGAAGAACTCTCCCGATTTCTCTTTATCCAAAACTCTGGAACCATACTTTTTGATTAAATTTGTTATCACATCAACACATCTGTTGAATGCGATTCTATTTCTAGTTTCTTCATCTATTTCGTTTGTATCTCGAGTCATTAACGCCTCCTTCCTGTAATAAATTTCATTGTAGAACAAATGTTCTTTTAGAATTATATATGCCAGTAAAGAGGAGTTCAAGGTCAATAATCGTACAGTTTGGTTAAAACGGAATAGGTCTTGAAAATTGGAAGCAGGATAAAGCAGGGATGTCGTTTTCTCCATCCCAGCGATTACAACAGCCGGCAGCGCCTGCTGTTATTGCGTTTTGAGGATTTACCCTTGAGATATCGCTTTATTTTTACGATATCGTTTCTGGCTACAAAAGGAGATAAATATACTCTAAAGCACTGCAATATCTGCGTTTGTTGCGATATCGTAAACGACATCCTTAACGAAATTACTGGCAAAAGAAAAGCACTTACAGATGGGCTTCGCCCATCTGTAAGTGCGCACTCCTCTTGAAAAGATGAGTGAAACCATCAAGTCCTACAGAGACTAAGGTAGCAAGCAACGTTTTGTGGGGAGAAAACACATTTCAACTGAAGTTGAATGCTTGTTAGGGTAACCCTAAGACCCTGAGTACTGTATAATAATGATATGTGTTGAATATAGATTATATTAACTAGGATAAAGAAGTATTTAACGGAGTTAATCAAATTTGAATTTCTATGGATGGAAAATTCAAAATTTCTCGTGTATTTCTCCAACTTTCCAGTATTTACGGGCTTTCCCGCCCATCAACATCTATGTAATTTGCACTTTTCCCTTATTTTTTCCCTTGTGAGGAAGCTATAAGGGAAAAAGTGTTGTTTTCGTTTTAATCGTTTCCTACTACCTTATCAAGAAGCCTTGCTGAATTCTTCTTGGCTTCCCTTGTAGCGTGGGCGTAAATATTCATTGTGGTACTTACTGCCGAATGTCCCAAGAGCTCCTGCACATCTTTCGGAGGTGCTCCGTTTGCTAACAGATTGCTTGTGTAAGTGTGTCGTAATGAGTGGAAGTGGAAGTTCTCAAATCCTTTCAGGTGCTTCTTGATTGACCTGCACATCCAGTCCAGCGCTTCCCTTCCTAAGTACATTCCGTCCTGTCTGACACACACCAGTGAAATCTCTGTGTAGTCCTCCGGCACTTCCTGCGTTCCGTCCAATGAATACAGTTCGTAGTAAACTCGGTTCTTTTCTCTGACTTCCTTGTAGTAATTCCTCTGATAAAGCTGTCCGTACTGAAAGCGTTGCTTGTGCTGTTCCTTTTTTGCCTTTCGTAAGATTTCAGCGAGGGTATCGCCAAAATCCACAATTCTGACCTTTTTACGCTTGGTAGGTCCAAGCTCCAGCTTACGCCTTGCATTATTCCGGCTCAAGCTCCTACGCACTGTCAGATACTGCTCCTCTAAGTTGATGTCATCCCAAGATAATCCGGTCACTTCCCCAATTCGCAGTCCTGCATAATATGCTATCTGCACTGCCAGCAATGATGAGCTTTTCTTTTTGGTAAGAAAAGCTATGATTTCATTGTATTGCTGGTGGGTAATGGTCTTTTCCTGTGAAAAATCTTCATCTTCCGTAGCGAACAAATCCACTTCCTGCGTCAGTCTTCTGATTACTACATACTGCATAGGATTGAAACTGATATACTGCTTTGGAAACACCGCATACCGGAAAGCCCTCTGTAACACTGCTGAAAATGAATGGATACGGTCTATGCTTAATGGTTTTGCTTTCGCACCATCGGGAGCCGTTCCACCGAAGCTTAAATAATCCATAAATTCCTGCATGTGTTCACTTGTGACTGTCCGAAGCTTTCTTTTGCTTAAAGGGTGTCTCTTCATAATCTTCACTACCCCAAGATAGAGGGTTACTGTGTTATTACTAAGGGAACTGACCTTCAGTTCCTCATCCACCCACACATCCAAAAGCTCACCCAGTGTGATGTTCTCCGTTTTGGCTACGATTTTCTTACTTTCGTATTCCTCCATAGCCTTACGGAGCAGTTTTTCCGTTTCCGACTTACTTTCTGTTCCTACGCATTCTTTCTGAACCAAGTTACCACTGGCATCCTCCACATAATAGCGGTAATACCATTTCTTGCCTTTTTTCCTTACAGAACCTTTTGCCATAATCGTTTCTCCTTTCGATATCGACAATCGGAACTGATGAAATGCTTCTTGCGTGTAAGTATATCATAACTCCGGTTGTCTAACTATACCGATTCGGAATCTTCCGATAAAAGATTTGCAAGCCTCTGTGTGGCTGTCTCCGGTTTCTTGGAATAGAGCCTTATCACATCTGCCATGTCATTAAAGGCATTGACACTGTGAGTAATCTCCCTAAGAAACATGATTTCGTTGTATTCCTTATTCGATTCAAAACCTATGGTGGCTGCTATGTCTGCATTCTCCGTGTTGCCCTTGAAGTTCTTGCAAGCAAACTGGAAAGAATCCATAAACAACTCATACTCCTGTAACATCAGTAGCAATAGGTCTTTCGAGAAGTCAGCTTCCTCATTATTCAGGTCAAAGGGTAAGCGGTTTAGGATACTGCTCATTGCATCACGAATCTGTAATTCCCTTTTATCCGTAATGTCTGTTTCGTATTCCTCTGCCTCTCCCTTGAGCCATTCCACAGATACATGAAGTGCCTCTGAAAGTCCATCCAGCACCAGCTTCTTGGTGTTGTCGATTGTTCCGGCTTCATATCTCTGAATAGTAGAAGCTGTGACTCCCATCTTTTCAGCTACATAAGGCTGTTTCAATCCAAGCTCCAATCTTCGCTGTTTTGCCCTGCTACCGATTAGCTTGCGTAATTCTTTATCTTTCATCTTACTACGCCTCCTTTTTCGGTATGGTACTACTATAACATACGTCTTCTATAATTGCAATATGCAAGTTAATAATTATTTTTAAAATTTCGTAACGCTTGACAAGAAGATATAAAAGGTTTATAGTAGGCTTAGTTCAAAAATTGCATAATGCAATTTGCAAGGAGGTGATTCAATGACAGAAATGAAAATTGCCTTATCCATTGAGGAAGCAGCCGACTATACCGGTATCGGAAGAAATACACTCCGTGACCTGGTAAAGTGGAAGAAGCTCCCGGTACTTCAGGTAGGACGAAAGGTTCTTATAAAGACCGATATACTGGAGCAGTTTATGGAAGCCAACGAAGGCAGAGACTTAAGGGATAAGAATACTGTCAAAGCAGTTAACAGAAAAACTGCTGTAACTTAAAAGGGTGGCTTCCTACGAAACCACCCTTTGGTATGTATCAGACCGAAGCCATGATATACCTACACGCAAATAGATTATATCATGTGCTTCCTCTGGTATCAACCAAAACTTTCAGGGAAGGAGGATATTTACAATAGATAAGCGAGTGATTTCTATAATTTATACGAACTGAATTCAAGCCCTCGGCGTTTGAGAGCGAAATACACCCTTCGCACAAATCTCCGATTTGTACTCTGGGTATTTCGCCCTTGCAGGGAGCAAAGTCACGCAGGCGTGACTTATACAAATGCTACCGCATTTGAAGTAATGCCGGATACGGCATAGTGTTCGTAACCGGATAGCTTAAGCTATCCACTCACTTATATAATCCTTCCACCTCTTTCCCTAAGTAACATTTACGAGAGGAGGAAGCACTATCGAAAGAAATTCATTTATTCAGATGAGCAAGCTCCACAATGTCCGTGGCAGGATTACTTATATATCCAGTCACGCCAAGCAGGAGAATCTGTATGCGGTATATGAAACCACAGACCGCCACTACTGGACGGAGCTTGCCAGATTTAATCAGCAGGAATTTCTAAAAAGCGGTACAGAGGGGAAATGTATCGAGGCAAGGGAACTGATTATAGCCCTGCCGGAATCCTTCCCCGACCTGTACGACCCTAACCGGCTGTTACAGCTGTTTACCAACCGCTTTAAGGAAAAATATGGTGTGGAGTGTGCATCAGCCCTGCACCATAACAAACGCAAGACCAACTATCATATCCATCTCATCTTTTCCGAAAGGGAGCTGTTGCCGGAACCCATAGAAAAGATTGCCACACGCAATATGTTCTATAACGAACAGAAAAAGCATGTACGCACCAAGAAAGAGATACTGGATGATAGTGGGAATGTCCGCAAGGGTTGTAAGATTATCAAAAAAGGCGAAGTTTATGAGCGAACCTTATTCAACGCCAAAAACAAGCTGTTCAAGCAGGAGCATTATCTGGACGAGGCTAAACGCTTCTATACCGACCTCATCAACCTTCTGACAGAGGATGATAAGGATAAGCTTCATGTATTCGACAAAAACGGATTGTACCTTGCTACCAAGAAAATCGGCAAGAATAATCCTAAAGCGGAACAGATAAAGGAAGATAATGAGGTGCGTATACAATGGAATCACGAAGTAGACCGAGCCTTAGTCAGCCAAGTGCCGGAGAATGAAATACGGCAAATAAAGCAGAAATGGATTACGGAGCGTATCCGGTTATCCATAGATGTATTCGGCAAGTGTCCTGAGAAACTGGCAGGCATTATCAAAACAGCTACAGCGAAACTTGCACTTCTGATTTCCAAGATACTGACTGCCACAAGGGAACTGAAAAACAAGCTGTTCCACGAGGCTCTTAAAAAAGAATACGGGAGTAAGTCTGTTGTAAAAGCAGAGAAAACCGTAGATGTTGTTATAGCTCCGACTAAGAAAGCAATAACAGAATCCGAACCACCAGTAAACACTATTATTGCAACTGTTCCTGAAACAGAAGTTGCTGAACAGCCCAAGCCACAAATACCACCAAGACCTGTTATGCCACCGGAAGCAGCCGCTTTTCCAAGACTTCAAAAGGTCAAGGTTACTCTTGATAAACACAATACTCTTATCTTTGAAGCAGAGCGTGAACGGACAAAACTAGAGCTTGAATTAAGCGATTTAAAGGGACTTGCAAGGCTCACCAAGAAAAAGGATCTTGAAAGCAGGATTGCCGCCAAAAACGAAGAAATCCGAACCCTCAAAGCCGGATTGTCCGGTATCGTCAGACAGCATGGATTTGCAACAGTGCAGGATTTCTACACAGCATTCTATACCGCACAGCGTGCCACAGAGGCATATCAGAAAGAATGTGCCAAATGGGAAGAAGCCTACGGAGAGAAAGCCACTCCAAAAGCCGAAACCATGCACGACAAGATACAAAGGTATAAAGAAAAGGCTGATAGGCAGAATGCCAGTCAACCTTACCGAAGCAGAGATAAAGGGGCGAGATGATCGCCCCCCTGCCAAAAGAATAGCCTTATCCATACACATAGGACAAGGCTATTTTAAATACATAGTATGCATGAAACTGAAATTTCACAGTGATTTCCCATTCATAACTTAGAAAGTTCTTGGTAGATTCATGTAATGCGTGCTTTTTCTTTCCTATCATATATTACCCAGATAATAACTGCAGCTATAAAAACAATTCCAAAATAAAGCATCATTGCATTTGTCTTTGGATATGCATCAAACAAGTCATTCCAATTATATACCGCACCGATTGAATTAATAAACGAATGGTATATTGCACAGGCTAATACGCTCTTCGTTGCCTTATAAATCGCAGCACCAATAAATGACCAGACAAAAATGGTAATTGCAAAACCTATCAAACTGTCGCCGTAATGATTAGAAGATGGCATAACCCATATCGGTAGGTGCCATACACACCAAATAACTGCGGTAATAGATGTCGCAATCGGGAACGGGAATATCTTTTCCATTTCCGGCTGTAAAAATCCTCTCCAGCCGGGTTCTTCTGCGACACCAACAAACGGAATCATAATCAAGAATCCCAACGGCATCATGTACCACGGCGCACCATTTGGTTTTCCGCAACATAACGCAAATACAAATGCCGCAATACCAAAGAGCCCTGTTATCCAAACAGCTGTCCATGGCTTTTCAGTATGTATGATTCTTCGAAAGTATTCTTTTACAGTTATCTTTTCCGCACCGCGCAATGTAATAAACAAAGCCACCAAAGGTGCCGGCGTTGAAAAGAGCATCCCTATAACAGCATAAATTGCATATCCGACAGTCAATCTTCCGTTCTCCATATATGATACGGAATATGGTTCTAAAAGAAGCAATACTCCCGTGACAAATAAGCTCAAAAATAATATCCATCCTAAAAAAACAGCTATAGGTGCTTTTTTACTTGTATTTTTCCACATGACATTTTCTCCTTTACTTTAAATCTGCTCTCTATTTAGTCTCTCTTTTACTTAATCTCACACATCCTAAGATTGCAAATATCAATGTCAATATCACACCTATCACAAGAATACACCATCCCACATTTCCATCATTGGTATAAGTATTCCAATTAGAAAAATCAGCCTTTGCCAAACAAATACCATTGAAGTCTCCGATGGACCAATCTACTACATCATTTACAAAGGTAAGCAGTAAACTACTTACCAGACAAGCAATGGATGCACGAAACATTTTAGATACCGGAAGATATCTCAAAACAAGCACAATTCCCCAAGGTACTAACAAACAGTATGTGGTAATAGGGATAGCGGCTGCCCAATATCCCGGATACTTTGAATAGATACCCACTACTGCAATAATGCTATAAACAGCAAGACTTTCAACACTCATGGTAATCAATGCCTTGTGATTGCACACTCCTTTAGGCAATGATATATATCGAATAAGAAAAGGTGCGAAGCAGATAACCAGTCCGGCAACACAGGGGATTACCGCCAGGTAAAACCACTTACCTCCTGAATAGATACAAATCGTACCCAATAATGCCACCAGTGATATTGTAAAAGAACAAATCGTCCACAGAATTTTTTTGTTATTAACCAGCAAGGGAACAACTGTTATTGATGCAAAAACCATAAGTGAAGTCAAAACAATAAAAAACCAGTTAAGTGCATGCCCCACCGCAAGATTACAGATTAGGCATACAATCAGAGGAATCATTAAAACAGCTGCTGTAATCAGCCCAATCATTGTGCTTCTCTTTCTTTCTTTCTTCAAATGTTTTTCAATCACACGATTTTTTTCGATTGATAATTCCTGTGTAACTGCTTGGTTCCCAAGTTCACTAAGTAACTCTTTACATTTGGAACATTCCAAAATATGTTCTTCGATAACAACCTTACTCTTTATGCTACAAACATCATCAATATACAAAGGTAATAGATCTTGAATAATCTCACAATCAAATTTCATAACTTCTCCTTCCTACTGCATTTTTTCCTGCAGTTTTAGTCGGGCTCTATGATAAGTAACGCGTGCCCAAGATTCTGTTTTATGAAAAATCTTACCAATATCCGCAAAGGATAATTCACCGAAAACCCGGAGTTGGAACACTTCTTTATACGGTTCTTCCATATTATGTAAATACTCGTGAATCCTAAATGCTGTTTCTTTATTTTCAATTTCCTGCTGGAAATCAAGCTCATCAGGAACATCATCGCCCAGCATTTCATGCTTTTTATGCTTCTTAAGCACATCGTAAGCTATATTTTTTGCAATTGCACAGAGCCATGTATATTCACTCGACTTGCCTTCAAACTGCTTGTTCGCTTTTAATGCTTTAAAAAACGTTTCCTGCGCAATTTCTTCTGCCAAATCCGGATTCTTCACAAGTAACAAAACAAAAGAGTATATTTTCATAAAATACGCATTATATAGCTTTTCATAATCCACGAATATTTCACCTCCTTTTTGTTTTCTATTACTTAGACTGACAACAATCACTTTCGTTACAAAAAATTTTGATATTTTTTATCAACACTTCAATACCAGAAGGATGGTGTACATCCAATCATGGTAAAATAGTCACCACAAGAGAAGAGTAATAAAATATCCCACTACCTTCTTTTATGGTGGTGGGAAAACACTTTGTAGAACTTATTATAGCCCCCAGAAAGTTTATTTTCATAATTAATAGTTCTCCTTCAAGATGTAAGTTACAGATTAATCTACTTGTGTTCTAGTATCATCTTGACCGTAAAATTCTAATTTGTCTAACTCCATTAAATCTTCTTTATTGAAGTTGGATAGCACGATTAAATTCTATCAACTAATGATGGCTCAGGAAATTTCAAGTTTCTTGGCTAAAGCATGAACAATAAAACAA